>Ga0315281_10015764_pt1 | contig 10118 bp, 10 predicted proteins | sample YL17G07_0_MG_FD_204540 | JGI IMG/M metagenome (GOLD analysis project Ga0315281, IMG submission 204540) | Sediment microbial communities from Yellowstone Lake, YNP, Wyoming, USA - YL17G07_0 | ecosystem: Environmental > Aquatic > Freshwater > Lake > Sediment | place: USA: Wyoming | collected...
CTGATGACCCCGCTCGCTATCTTGGATGCCTTCGCTATCCACATGATGGGGCAGCCCAAGCCGTACAGCTGTTGGACCCTCGTCGGGTGGGTCCGAGTTATGACAAGACCTCGCCTGCCCTCGGACAGGAGCTTCTTCAGCACATCGTAAGCCCGAGCGACCCCTTTGGAGGTGAACAGGTACGAGCTCCCGCTCTTGAGAGGCGGCTCCTCTTCACCGTTCATGAATGGACTTACCTCAGGCCCGCCTGCACGGCAAGACCCTCATCCGTGATGTCGATGAGCTGTCGTCCGGTCGTGTGCTTCGTGCCACGCATCTTGAGCACCTCAAGGAACTTGCGTCTGACCTTCTCCTCCTCAGGGTAAGACAGCATGACGACACCGTCGACCATGTATGATTCCTGGCTATGGGAGATGTCCTCATAGCAAAGCTCGGCGGTCACCAGCGTGAGGCAGTTGAAGGCCTTGAGATAGGCGAACAGCTCATGCATGAACTCCCTGGTCTCGCCCCTCCACTGCAGCATGTCGGTCATGGGCGTGATGGGGTCGATCACGATCCTCAGCGGCTGGTACTGTTCGATCTTCTTCTTGATGATTGGGAGCATGTCGCTGGGATTCTTCATCAGTGTGGGACCGATGTCGATGAAGTTGACGACGCCCTTCTCGACCAGCTCCTGGTTGTAGAACGAGAACGACGAAAGGAACTTCTGGACCAGCCATTGTGGCTCGGAGATCGCCGTTATGTAGAGTCCTTTTTCCCCCTCCCTCGCTCCGTGGAACAAGCTCTGGACGGCCAAGGTGGTCTTACCAGTTCCTGGCTCGCCCGCGACGAGTATCGCAGAAGGGAATGGGAAGCCTCCTTGCAGCATCCCGTCAAGCCCGGGGATGCCCGTGGTCTTCCTGGTCATCTCACAGCACCTCCGTGTCGATCACGAAAACGCACTTGTCATCTCCCTTCGATAGGCACTTTCGCTCGTGACAGTAGACGTCCTTGCCTGTCCGTTCCTCGAATACCTTAGCCAGGATGCCTCTGAGCATGTGACAAGTGGGAGAATCGGAATTCGTCGCCTCGATCGAGCTAGCGGCGGTGATGGTGTCGCCTTCGAAGCTTATGTCGGAGACCCATCCTTCCTTGATGAGCGCCTCCTTGATTCGGCCAAGGTCGGTGCCCGCACTCCGGATCAACCGATCACCGATTATGCGGCCGCTCCTGTAGAACATGCCGTGGGAAGCGAAGGTCATGACGGTCTCGTACAGTCTCTTGATCTCGACAAGCTCCTCCCTGCGGAGCTTAATAGCTCGCTCTGGTTGCTCCATATAATCCACCTCGTTCCTCGGGAGTCTGTCTATCTGTAAGTCGAGACTTATACCTTTTGGTGTCGTTGGCGCGAAACAGAATGCTGGCCCTGGGACATATTAATCTACCCCATGCTTCTACTGACTCGTCGTGATAGAGGTAGAATCCAAGTTCAAATCTCCTGGGAACGAGAAGGTCGAGAAGGCCCTAGCGCATCTGGGGGCGAAGAAGATCGCCTCCATGGATATGGAGGATGTGTACTTCGCACACCCTTCGAGGGACTTCGGCAAGTCGGACGAGGCTCTCAGGTTGAGGAAGATCGACGGGGCGGCCGAGCTCACGTACAAAGGGCCACGGATGCATTCGGAGTCCGCCAAGGCTCGTGAGGAGGTCACTCTCAAGACCGACAACCCGCTGACCGCCCAGCGGATCATCGAGAGGCTGGGGTTCAAGGAATTCTGCACTGTGCGGAAGAAGAGAAGCAGCTACATTCTTGACAAACTGAGGGTGGATGTGGACGACGTGGAGGGTTTGGGGGAGTACGTCGAGCTAGAGGTGCTCACTGAATCTCCCGAGAGAGCGGAACAGCTTGTCGAACTCGCCAGGAAGGAATTGTCACTTGACAAACTGGAGAAGAGGACATATCTCGAGCTTCTAATCGAAAGCGGAAGTGCTGGCATAAGGCCACGAGAAGCCTGAATGTGAAGTCATTGTCGCGATGAATAATCGCAAGAAGAGGTTTTGGAAAGGATTTCAGACGTCCTCACAGCTTGTTGATCTTCTCCGTCACAAACTGCTTGATGGTCGGGTCGTCCGGGATGGTTATCGATTTCTTGTACTTCTCGCTGCCATCGGGAAGGAAGTAACCTCTGGACACTGAGATGAACTCGCTGTCCCCTTCGTCGGTTATCGCCTTCTTTCGTGCCACTTCCAAGAAGTTGTTCTTCCCAAAGGGAATCTTCTCGGCGCTCAACGTTTCAAACCGCACTTTTACGTCTTTCTCATCATCCATTCGGTTGCCTCCGTAGTTAGGCATCATACTAAGATTGTGGTGAAATATAAATCTTCGTTGGAGCTTTTCATGCAATCCGGCATCGGGCCCCTGGAACTCTTCGCGAGGGTACCCCTCGGTTGTCGGAAAAAGGGTCGGTCACGAAGGACACGATTCGATCCGAGGCGTCGGGTCGGGATGCGATTGGTGCTGAGGACACGATGCCCAAGAGAAGTGCATGCGTTTGCGGCTCCAAGTGTACGGCACTGCGGTACTGCAATAGAGTAATATAGACAGGACAATGTTTGCGCTGGCCGTGACTGAAGGCTCGCAGCCAGTGCCTGCATCGCCAGCACAATCCTCGCAAGAAAGATGCCATGTTTGCGGCACCGCCCTCCCACATAACGCAGCGTTCTGTCCGAACTGCGGCGCAGTGAGATCGTCTCTCGTCGGCAAGCCGCTGCCCTACGCTTCGCCGAGGATGTGGATGGAACAGCAGTACCGAGGCTCCCGGTCGAAGATTTCACTAAGAACGACCGGCAAGTCCATCGTTGCAATCTTCGCGCTAACCCTGGTCGCCATGACCACCCTAATGCTGGTAACGCTGATTTACGGGATATCGATAGTTGGGCCCGCGATACTTGACGGCACCGGTCACTTGAGCCATTACGGCATCTTCGTCGTCCTGCCCATCTTCGTCACGATAGCGACTCTGTCAGGTTCGTCTCTCTTCGCCTATTACATATTCCTCATATTCGTCATAGTCGCGAGCGTCGCCTGGGCCTTCGCGACGAGCGCGAGATTGTTCGTCAAGGAGATGCGAGGAAAGGCGAAATCGCGGGAGCACAGTTCCCTGTTCGATACATTTGCGCTCCTCTGTGCAACCATATTCTTCACTTATGCGACGGTTCTTTTGGTGATCCTGCTCCAAGGAGACACGGGAACATCCCCTTCGACAGGGACCCTCGCGGAATCGCTCTTCCTCCTCGCCAACGCGGCAGTATGGGAGGAGATCGCGGTCCGGGTCATGCTGATAGGTATACCACTCCTCATCGTGGACATCATCCTCAGGCAAGTCCTGAACCGGCCCCTCCGGAGCAGGCCGCATAGATACATCTTGGGCGGTGGATTCAAGTTCGGCGCTTTGGAGACGGCCATTGTCGTCGCGTCAGCGATTGTCTTCGGGGTCGCGCACTGGGTCGGAGGATGGCCTGCGTGGAAGATACCCGATGCGACAGTGGCGGGACTCGCATTCGGATACCTCTTCCTCAGGCATGGCCTGCCGTCCGCCATCCTCCTGCACTTTGCGAACGACTATCTCACCATGCCCACCGATGTCTTCAGCTCCAGCACGGGAGGATTGGGCATCATGACCATTCTTCTCGTGCTCTTCTGGGCGCTCCTGGGAAGCGTGCTCTTTGCCTACTACGTCGTCCGGGCAATCGAGTTCTTCTCCCACAAGACGTTCTTCGAGGACAAGCCGACGGGAGTAGGAATACCAGGCGTCGATCCCCGACTGCAGGGGCACTATCCACAGCCGTACTCATATGCTCCGCATCAGCAAGTCCAGACCATGTACCAGTCCGAGATGGGGGTGGTAACGCCTGGTCCGATCGTTGGTCATGGATACCGTGGCGGGTATGTCTGCCCAGCATGCGGATACACCCAAGCCCGTTGGGCCGAGGGCAAGTTCCAATGTCTACGGTGTGGGAAAGTCGCCTAGAATTCTCTCGAGCTTTCGCTTGCTATTCACTCCTGTCTCCAAGTCAGTGGACTCGATTACCAGATTGCCGTCGTAGGACTTCCTCAGGATCCCAATCACTTTCTTGATGTCTGCCGTGCCATCATCGACTTCGTTATGCTGGTCCCAGGTGCCCTCATTGTTGTGTAGGTGGACGTTCTTGAACCGCCCGGCGAGCTTCAGGAATTCATCTATCTGTCCAGATGTGTTGGCATGCCCCATGTCAAAGCATATTCCTAGGCCTGCGCAATCGACCACCTCGAGAAGCTCGGCTGCGGTCGTGCATGTGCCGTTGATGTTCGCGGGCATGTTCTCTATGGCGATGACGACCGAGTTATCGCGCGCGAAGGCCGCGAGCTCCTTCACGGAATCCTTGGTCTTCTCGAGCGCCCTCGCCTTGTTCAGGAACGCGATGCCTTGGATGAAGCCGGGGTGGACCGTGGCAAGAGGTATCTCCAACTGATGGCACATCATGATCGTCTGTTTGACTTCGTTCAGAGCTGCGAGTCGCATGGGTTCGTAGACGCTCCCAATATTGACATCGCTGATGGGGACGTGTACCTGGAAGCTCATGTCGAGCGATTCCCTGCCGTATCCAATGCCTTCCCTGATCAGCTCGAGCCCGTCCTCCCCCTCCGAGATGAGCTCCCAGAGCTGGAAATGCTTCGAGATCTTCTCCAGCATATTCAAGAACGGCACCTGGCAGAAAGTCGGTGACGATATTCCTATCATGTTCTGTTCTCCCGTCTCGCTTCTGGGACCAAGGAATCAATGAGCGCCTGGGTGTCCTCAGTCGACACAATCACTTCGATGTCCCCGAGGGCGTGGGATTCCTCTGAGAATGATATCTTGCCGACGGCGGCGACCTGTTTGTTCAACACAAAGGAGGCGAAACCTCGCTTCAGCCCGCGTCTCAGGACTGCTCGCGCGGCGTCCCGTATCCTCTGCCGCTTGAGCAGATCACAGAAGGTTTCGAGGGAGCGTGAATGAGCGACCATAGGATCCTCGCCTTGGATCTCGGCATCGGGGAAAACATTCGTAATCGCACGAGCGACCTTCTCCCTGTCCTCCGTGGGGTAACATCTTGTTCTAATCGTCAGCTCGACCATAGCCATATACGATATTAGAGAAGATATTTAACAATGCGTTTTCGCGTCGTTAAACTCATGCCAGATAGGCGTTCGAATGCACCTCTCGCCCGTTCCCCTAAACCCTTTCGCGTCTTTTCCCTACCGCCAGGTGACTGCTCCCGCCGGGATTTGAACCCGGGAGACTGGCTAGAAACCAATCGGAGTGCAGGCTGCCGCAGACTCTTTTCACTTTCTTCCAACCCTACATTCAAGGCGAAAGAGGGCGCGTTGCTGGCACCAGGTGCAAATGAGATGCTCCTGATGGTATCAGGAACGCATGAACCTCTTAGTAACCGCTTGATGGATGCCACACTTCCAATAGCTGAAGAATTGTGAAGCCGGATGCAGCGACAGAATACCCTGTATTGCCGAGATAGCCCCCGATGTTACCCCATATCGCATATGTGCCAGGACCGAAACCTGTAGCGTTTAGGGAGATGTTGCTGAGCGCTCTTGTGCTATTCGGCTGGAGGAATTCAAAGGGGCCAAAAAGAACATTGGGATTGCCCTGAGTCGATTCTGCAACAGTGAATCCATCTGACCTCACGACGGTAACCCCCCATAAGGATACTCCTCCGCCGGGGTCCGTGAAGACACCGTTATCGAAGAAACTGAGATTCTCATTGTTGACAAGAGTCCCGGAAATGGTCAAGGTCGAATGGTCGGTGGAGAGACTAGCTGTGACATTCAGCGTCAGGTTTGCTATACTAGCCCTCCCCGCGCTGATGGCGTCCTCGATTTCTCCCAACAACTCGGACGACCTCGGTAGGATTCCAAGCATAGAATTCCCCGTGAAGCCGACAGTCTTGTTCTTTCCGTTGCTCTCAATCGTGAGATTCTCGGTTAGGCTTCCAGAGGGAGAACTAGCATCTTTGTAGGAATCGTTGAGCGACAGGAAGTTCTCTTGCTCAAGAGTGTGAAGCGCTTCCATCACAAGAGAGGGCGACAGCTTCACGCTCGTGTTGTCATGGCGCGGAGGGTTCGCCCATGCGATGTATTCGTCATACCAAGCGGATCCGTTCGAGCAAATAGCGTATATGTCTGGAGGGGATGAGAGATTCCAAAAAGGCCACGAGTCTCGGATTACGAAGTCGTTTTCGTCGACGACGAGCTTCTCCACACTCCGATTCCTCCCTGGGTTCCACACGACTACTGTGACTAGGATAACGAGGGCAACTACAGCAAGAACGACTGTTGAGACGATTAGCCGCTTAGCCATTTCCCTTATACAGTCGTCCTTCCGTCTATATGGATGTTATGCTGATGCGGTCAGACTATGTGTGAACTCCGACGACTGGCTCGAAATCAATCAGAGAGGCATAACCCATTTCGCAGAAGGTAAGATATTTAAAGACGCCCGCGCTAGGATTGGAGGCCCATGAAGAAGCGGATTCTGAAAGCTTTCGCCGAGAACGGCATCCTGGCTGATCCTGAGGCGGTGGATGCCATTTCACAGTCATCCGAGGCGATGAAGTGCGTGGATGTCATTCTTCAGGATGAGAATCGACCACTCGTCCTCACGAAATCCGATGTCGACAACTATCTGACTTGCGAACCTAAGATGCGCCCGCTCGCCCAAACGAAACCCGTGATCAAAGAGGGGGACGCCCCCTCGTTAGAACCAGTGTCCAACCGCAGGGTTGAGAAGGGCGAGGACATCAAGATCCTGAAGGACATAACCGGGGACTCCACCTGCGTCGGCAATGTGATCGACTTCGCGAAGCTGTTCAATGACAGGTTCTCCGCATTGAAGAAGATCCTTGCCAGGCGGCGGGAACTGTCCGGGCTGGCCTCGATAGCCAAGGCGAAGAAGGTGAGGAGGGACATCAAGTTCATTGGCATAGTAAACGACATTCGGACGACCAAGAACGGCCACACGATGATCGACCTTGAGGATGAGGAGGACAAGATACAGGTCCTTCTGATGAAGGGGTCGAAGAGCATCGATACTTTCGTCAAGGACGAGGTCGTTGGCGTAGTCGGGTCCTTCAGCAAGGACGGGGAGATAGTGGTCGCGAAGGAGATCGTCCGGCCCGAGGTCCCGATCAACAGCGGGATGACGCCCAACGGCTCCGATTCAATCGTGGCGTTCGTTTCCGATATCCACGTGGGCAGTGCGGAGTTCCTGGGGAAGGAATGGGACAGGTTCATCAGCTGGCTCAACAAGGACCCTGTCGCCAAGGATGTGAGATACATCGTCATACCTGGAGACTTGGTCGATGGCATCGGCATATATCCAGACCAGGAGGACGAACTGGTCATAGAGGACGTATACGCGCAATATACGGAACTCGCGCGTCTCATGAAAGGAATACCTGAGAGGATCAAGATAGTGATGATGCCCGGGAACCATGATGCCGTGCGGCTCGCGGAGCCGCAGCCCGCACTTCCCGAGTCGATAACCAAGATGTTCGATGCCAGGACCAGGTTCGTGGGGAATCCTTGCTACATGGAGATCGAGGGCAGGACCATACTCGCCTACCACGGAAGGAGCATGGACGACTTCATCAGCGGCATCCACACACTTTCCTACAACGACCCCGCCGAGATCATGAGGGAGATGCTGCGGCGTCGGCACATGGCGCCCATCTACGGCGAGCGGACGGCGATCGCTCCCGAGCAGAAGGACTATCTCGTCATAGACCGCGTGCCGAACATCTTCGTGACCGGTCATGTGCACGCGTGCGCGGTAGCCGAGTATCGAGGCATAAAGCTGATCAACGCGTCTGCATGGCAATCCCAGACCTCCTTCCAGAGGATGCACAACCAGATACCCGACCCTGCAAAGGTCCCGATGGTCAATCTGGGGACTGGCGAGGTTTGGGTCGAGGATTTCTCCAGCTGAGAGAAAGGAAAGACTTGATAAATGCCGACCGAGATTGCCCGTCGTGCGAGACCTAGACGCATTCTTCAGGCCGAAGTCCGTCGCAGTTGTTGGCGCGACCCCGACAGCTGGGAAGATCGGCAACATCCTCATCGAGAATCTTTTCAGCGACGGCTACAAGGGCAAGATCTTCTTCGTCAACCCCAACTACCAGGAGATACTCGGGATGCCTTGCTATCGGTCGATCATGGACTGTCCAGGGACTGTGGACATGGCCGTGATCGTGGTGCCGGCAAAGCTTGTTCCCGAGGTCCTCGAGCAGGTAGGCCAGAAGGGCACCAAGGCTGTCACCATCATATCCGCGGGTTTCTCCGAAGGGGACGCGGAGGGCAAGGAAAGGGAGAGGCGGGTCCTTGAGATCGCCCACAAGCACGAGCTTAGGATTGTGGGCCCGAACTCCCTGGGCGTGATCTCCCCACACGCAAGGCTCAACGCCTCGTTCGCAAGGGCCTCCCCGCTCAAAGGATCCATCGCATTCTTCTCTCAGAGCGGCGCGTTCTGCACGGCCGCCATCGAGTACTCGTTAGGGGAGTCGCTTGGGTTCTCGGCCTTCGTCAGCTCTGGAAACAAGGCGGACATCGACGATGCCGACCTGGTCAGGTACTTCGCCCACGACGAGAGGACCAGTTGCATCGCCGCTTACATGGAATCAACGAGAAAGGGCCCTGAACTGTTCCAGGCACTCAACAGGGCGTCCAGGAAGAAGCCGGTCGTGATACTCAAGGCAGGGAGGTCGGCCAAGGGCGCGAAGGCCGCGAGTTTCCACACAGGAGCGCTTGCTGGGTCGGACTCCGCCTACGACGCGGTTTTCAGGCAGACGGGCGTCTACCGCGCGAAGACGATGTTCGAACTGTTCGATGCCGCGCAGGCGCTCGCGAACCAGCCGCCACTGACAGGAGATGGCGTGGCAATCGTCACTAACGCAGGCGGGATGGGGGTAATCGCGACGGACGCGGCTGACGACGTTGGATTGGTCCTTTCAGAACTCTCCGATGAGACCCTGGAGCAGATCGGAAAGGCAGTTCCCCCGACCTGGAGCCGGGGCAACCCGGTCGACATAATCGGAGATGCGGACACGACGAGGTACGCCGACGTTCTGAAGGTCGTCGGCCAAGCTCCTGAGGTCAAGGGCATCATGGTCATAGCCGCGAGACAGGCCGCCACGAACCTCTACGAAATCGCGAAATGGATCTCCATCACCGCGAAGCTGAGCGGAAAGCCGACTGTCGCATGCTTCGCCGGAATAGACGACCCCGAATCGGAACAGTTCCTCGATTCGAGAGGGATTCCCGTCATGTCGGTGCCCGAGAGGGCAATTACTTCCCTCCACGCGCTCTCGCTCAGAGGCAAATACCTGAGGAAGAAAGGCCTCGTTGACTGACGCACTTCCGGGACTCAGCCCAGCAGGTCGGTCATGATCACCCACAGACCGACCCCCATGATCACGAGGCTGGAGATGAACCCCAGCCAGATGATCTTCGTCAAGAAGACTCTATCCTGCAAGAGTTCGCCCAAGGTCGTCGGGTCACGCTCCTGATGTCTTCTGAGTCTTCTTCTTGATCCGTTTCAACCTGAATATGTTGTCCCGTTCCATCTCGTCGAGGCTGAACCTGATGAACCGCTCGATCTCCTCGAGCTCCGGCAGGACCCTGAACTCGAGGGCGTTGACCCTTCTCTTGGTCCGGTCGATCTCCTCGAGCAGCTTCTTCATGGTGGTCTCAAGCTCGGCCGCCTTCACGATCGTCTCGACGAGCTTCTCATAGGAATCGGTCGCCTCGTCTATCCTCGGCGATGTGCCTATGATCCCATATCCGCGTTCCGGCAGCGGGGCGACTATCTTCGTGGACTTGATGTCTGGGACCACGACGCCCATCAGGTTCCTGCTCCTCAGTTGTATCTCCGGGTGCCCTGTGAGGGCGTAGGATGCCGATCGCACGGCGATCGCGCCATCGACGGCGTTGGCTATGGCGATCCTCTCCTGGGCCTCCAGATATCTGCGCGCGATGTCCGTCCTCAGGTCCTTGGCCTGATCGAGTATCTTGAAGAATTCGAGGATGAGGCCGTCTCTCTTCAGCT
>Ga0315281_10015765_pt1 | contig 10118 bp, 8 predicted proteins | sample YL17G07_0_MG_FD_204540 | JGI IMG/M metagenome (GOLD analysis project Ga0315281, IMG submission 204540) | Sediment microbial communities from Yellowstone Lake, YNP, Wyoming, USA - YL17G07_0 | ecosystem: Environmental > Aquatic > Freshwater > Lake > Sediment | place: USA: Wyoming | collected...
GTCACCTGCGGCGGCACGTTCTTGAGCGCCGTGTACAGGCGCGTGAGCGCACCCTTGGCGTCGTCCAGATGCCGGTCGGAATAGTTGAGCGGGCTGCGGTAATGCGCGCGCAAAATGAAAAACCGCACCACTTCAGCGTTGCGCTTCGCGTCGCCGTTGTCGTACTTGTTCAACACCTCGCGGATGGTGAAGAAATTGCCCAGCGACTTGGACATCTTCTCTTCGTCGACGCGCACGAAGCCGTTGTGCATCCAGTAATTCACGAAAAGATTGCCGTGCGCCCCTTCCGACTGGGCGATCTCGTTCTCGTGATGGGGAAACTGCAAGTCCTGGCCGCCGCCGTGAATGTCGAAATGCCTGCCGAGCAACGCACTCGACATGGCCGAGCATTCGATATGCCAGCCGGGGCGGCCGTCGCCCCAGGGCGACGCCCAGGCGGGCTCTCCCACCTTGGACCGCTTCCACAGGACGAAGTCGAGCGGGTCGTGCTTGCTTGGATCGGTTTCGACGCGTTCGCCCGCGCGCAATTCGTCCAGCGTCTTGCCCGAGAGTTTGCCGTAGCCGGGAAATTTGCGCACCGAGTAGTTGACGTCCCCACTGGCCGCCTGATAGGCGAGGCCCTTTTGCTGCAGCACCCGGATGATGTCCAGCATGGCGCCGATGTATTGCGTGGCGCGCGGCTCGTGGTCCGGCTTCTGGATCCCGAGGGCCGCTGCATCCTCGTCCATATAGGCGATGAAGCGCGCGGTGAGTTGGTCTATGCCTTCGCCGTTTTCGAGAGCGCGGCGGATGATTTTGTCGTCGACGTCGGTAATGTTGCGTACGTAGGTGAGTGCAAATCCGCAAGCGCGCAACCAGCGCTGCACCATGTCGAACACCAGCAGGAGGCGCGCATGCCCCAGGTGGCAGTAGTCGTAGGTGGTGATGCCGCACACATACATGCGCACCCTGCCCGGCTCGATCGGGACGAAATCCTGCTTGCGGCGGGCAAGGGTGTTGTATATCTTCAGCATGCGCAAAAGAAGGCTGGGATGCGGTCGGCTGCCCAGCGTCTTCCGCGGGAAGGCAGGCTCAGGACCGAAACTATGACAGCGGCCTCTATTGTGGAGGTTCGGGTGTTCTTGCTAGAATGCAGAGTTAATTTTTACTGCGCGAGAAAGTATAACACAATGCACTCGATCCTTCGCCGCACCGCAGTCGCGCTCAGCCTGGTTCTGGCCGCCGCCCTTGTCCACGCCGACGAGCTGCAGGACATCAGCCGAATGATGCGGCAGGGTCAATTGCCGCAGTCGCTGGAACGCGTCGACAAGTTCCTCGCCGGCAAGCCGCGCGACGCGCAGGGGCGTTTCCTGAAAGGCCTGATCCTGACCGAGATGAACCGGCCGGCCGAGGCCATCCAGGTGTTCGCGAAACTGTCCGAGGATTACCCAGAACTGCCCGAGCCGTACAACAATCTGGCGGTTCTGTACGCCTCGCAGGGCCAGTACGAAAAGGCCAGGGTCTCTCTGGAAAGCTCCATCCGGACGCATCCGAGCTACGCCACCGCGCACGAGAACCTGGGCGACATCTACGCTAAACTCGCCAGCCAGGCCTACGACAAGGCGCTGCAGCTCGACTCCTCCAATACCGGCGCCAAGACCAAGCTCGCCATGATCGGCGAGCTGATCGGTGGCGGAACGCGCACGGCGCGCGCCCCAGCGGTTGCGGAGCCGGTCAAGGCGGCGGGAACGACGCCTGCCAAGCCCGCCGATGCCGGCAAGGCTACTGTGGTCGCCAGCGCCGCCAAATCAGGCGCCGAGCCCAAGGCAGCCGAACCGAAGCCGGCCGGGCCGGCCCAGGGTGCCGATGCCGACGAGATCGTCAAGACCGTGCACGCCTGGGCAGGCGCCTGGGCCAAAAAAGACGTTCCAACCTACCTTGCACATTACGCCAAGGACTTCAAGACTCCCAAAGGCGAGACCCGCGGCGACTGGGAAAAGTCACGCAAGCAGCGCATCGGCGCGCCCAAGAAGATCGAGGTCGGAATTGAATCGCCCAAGGTAAACTTGAGCGGCGAGAACGCAGCGAGCGTGAGTTTCCGCCAGATGTACCGTTCCGACGTAGTCAAGACCTCGGGAACCAAAACGCTGGTCATGGTCAAAACCAATGGTAAATGGCTCATACGTGAAGAGCGGGTCAACTAGTTGATGCATTTGCGGCGTGGATTCGTCAATACACTGATCGCCGGGGCCCTGGGCCTCGCCAGTGCCCTCTTCCTTTCCGCCGCCCCCGCCCGGGCAGAGCAGAGCGCCGACGACCTCCTGGGCAAAGCGTTCGAAGCCATCGAAAGCAACCGCCTTGATCAGGCACTCGGTCACATCGAAGCGCTGCTGCGGGCAAAACCCAATTTCCGCCTGGCGTACCTGATCCAGGGCGATCTGCTGCTCGCCCGCGGCCGCGCGCTCAAGACTTTCGGCAACGCCCCGCAAGGCCCAAGCGAAAGGCTCGATGACTTGCGCGCCGAGGCGCTGGTGCGCCTGCATGCCTATCGCGATCGCCCGTCCCAGGACCAAGTGCCACGCTACCTGATGCAGATGCGCGAGGACCAGCGCTACGCCATCGTCGTCGACAATAAACGCTCACGCCTGTATCTGTATCAGAACGAGAACGGGCGGCCGCGCTTCGTCGCTGACTATTACATCAGCACCGGGAAACGCGGCGGAGAAAAGACGCGCGAAGGCGACGAAAAGACGCCGGTAGGCGTATATCACGTAACCGCCAGTCTGCCGCGGAACAAGCTTTCTGATTTTTACGGCAGCGGCGCCTTCCCCATCAGCTACCCCAACGAATGGGACAAGCGCCACGGCAGGAACGGCCACGGCATCTGGCTGCACGGCACGCCCAGCGATACCTACAGCCGCGCGCCGCGCGCCAGCAACGGCTGCGTGGTCCTGGCCAATGCCGACCTCGACGCATTGTCGAAGACGCTGCAAATCGGGCTTACGCCGGTGATCATCAGCGAACAGATAGAATGGCTGTCGCTGGATGACTGGAATGCCGAGCGCAATGCGCTCAACGCGGAAATCGAGCGCTGGCGCAGCGACTGGGAGAGCCTCGACACAGAACGCTACCTGACACACTACTCGAAGAAGTTCTCAGCCGAGCGCGAAAACTACACGGACTGGGTGCGCCACAAGCGCCAGGTCAACAGCAACAAGACCTGGATCAAATTGAATATCTCCAATTTCAGCATGTTCCGCAATCCCGGCAAGGACGAGCTAGTCGTGGTGACATTCGATCAGGATTACCGCTCGAGCAACCTGTCCAACAGCATGAAGAAGCGTCAATATTGGACCAAGGAAGGCGGCAAGTGGCGCATCGTTTACGAAGGCGCGGCATGAGCGTCCGGGCGCGAGGCACGCGATGCGGAGAACGCAAGCCTTGGCAATCGCGCCGCTCAGCTTGCCTGCCACGCGTGTCCACCGAGCGTAGTCATTGAAGAAAGGCTTTGGCAATGCGCTCGCTCGCGGTACTCTTTTTAGGCCTGCTGCTCTGGTCTGCCGAGACAAGCGCTGCCGAAGCGCCGGCTGAATCACAAACCAGCGCCGGCGTCGCGCAAGGCGCGGGCGGCGCTTTGCCAGGCACCTGCCGAGGCAGCCGTGCAGCATCGAATCCATCACCCTCATCTCCGACAAACAGCGAGCACATCATGGTCAAATTGCATACCAACCACGGCGCCATCACCCTGGATCTGGACGCCGCCAAGGCGCCCAAAACGGTAGAGAACTTTCTCGCCTATGTCACGAGCGGCCACTACGACAACACCGTGTTTCACCGCGTCATCGACGGTTTCATGATCCAGGGCGGCGGCTTCGAGCCGGGCATGCGCCAAAAACCGACGCAGGCACAGATTCAAAACGAGGCCGCCAACGGACTCAAGAACGAGCGCTACACCGTCGCCATGGCGCGGACCTCGGACCCCCATTCGGCGAGCGCCCAATTCTTCATCAACGTCAAGGACAACAGCTTCCTCAACCACAGCGCGCCGACGCCACAGGGCTGGGGCTATTGCGTATTCGGCAAGGTCGTGGAAGGCATGGACGTGGTGGACAAGATCAAGGGCGTAAAGACCGGCAGCCGCGGCGGTCATCAAGACGTGCCCACCGAAGATATCGTGTTGCAACGGGCCGAGATTTGCTGACGCGACGACGGCCGGAACGGGCGATGGGTAATGGGCCGGACGGCCGGGTGCCGGATGTCATACCAAGCCTCGCCGGTCGCGCCTGAGAGCCCCTGACAGGATGCCGACGCTGTTCATTTCCGATCTGCATTTGTGCTCGGACCGGCCACAGATCAACCTCTGCTTTTTCGGCTTTCTCGAACGCGAGGCGCGCGGCGCACGCGCCCTCTATATCCTCGGCGACCTGTTCGAATACTGGGCCGGAGATGACGACCTGGACGATCCGTTCAACGCTTCGGTAACCGCGGCGCTGGCGCGGCTCGCCGCAAGCGGCGTGCCGGTCTACTTGATGCACGGCAACCGCGACTTTGTCATCGGCGCGGCCTTTGCGCGCGCCAGCGGCGTGTCGCTGCTGCCTGATCCGGTGTTGTTGAGCCTTTACGGACAACAGGTTCTGCTCACGCACGGCGACACGCTGTGCACGCTGGACCTGGAATACCAGGCGTTCCGGCGCGAGGCGCGGAGCGCTGCCTGGATACACGATTTGCTCGAAAAACCCCTGGCCGAACGCAAGGCATCGATCGAAGCCCTGCGCCGGCGAAGCGAGCAGGAAAAGCGCGGTAAGCCGGTGGAAATCATGGACGTCGCGCCAGCCGAAGTCGAGGCGACCTTGCGCCGCCACGGCTATCCGCGGCTGATCCACGGCCATACCCACCGCCCCGCCCGTCATGTGCACCTGGTCGACGGCCATCGCTGCGAGCGCTGGGTGCTGGCCGATTGGTATCAGACGGGCAGTTATCTCGCCTGTGACGAATCAGGCTGCCGCGCGGTGCAACTTAGCGCAATTTGAAAGCGGCCAGGTGGCGGCGGCTTGCGCCTCTAGCGCTTTAGCCCGCGTTCAAGATCGGCCTGGATGTCGCTCAGCGCCTCCAGGCCAACGGCAACGCGCAACAGCCCTTCGCCGATGCCCGCGGCCTTGCGCGCCTCCGGGCTGATGCGGCCGTGGGTGGTCGTGGCCGGATGGGTAATCGTGGTCTTGGTATCCCCCAGATTGGCGGTGATTGAAATCATGCGCGTCGCATCCACGACGCGCCAGGCTTCCTCGCGTCCGCCTTTGACCTCGAAGGACACCACTGCTCCGCCCAGGCGCTGCTGCTTCTGCGCCAGAGCGTGCTGCGGATGCGAAGGCAAGCCCGGATAGTAGACGCGCTCGATACCCGGGTGTCGCTCCAGCCATTGCGCCAGCTGCAACGCGGATTGCGATTGTGCGTCCATGCGTATGCGCAGCGTTTCCAAGCCCTTCAGCAGCACCCAGGCATTGAACGGCGACAGGCTCGGACCGGCGGTGCGCAGGAAGCCATAGACGCCGTCCATTGCCGCCCCGCGCGGTCCCAGCACCGCCCCGCCGAGCACCCGGCCCTGTCCGTCCAGATACTTGGTGGCCGAGTGGATCACCAGGTCGGCACCGAGCCGCAGCGGCTGCTGCAGCGCCGGCGTGCAGAAACAGTTGTCCACCGCCAGCAGCGCGCCGGCGCGTTTCGACACCGCGGCGAGCGCCGCGATATCGGCGATCTCGGTGAGCGGATTGGATGGGGTTTCGAGGAACAACAGCTTGGTATTGCCGCGCAGCGCGCCTGCCCAGGCAGCGATGCTCGCGCCATCGACAAAGCTAGTCTCGACGCCGAACTTGCCCAGGATGTTGGAGAACAGCTGCACCGTGGAGCCGAACACGCTGGCCGAACAAATCGCGTGATCGCCCGATTTGAGCACGGTCATCGCCGTGGCGAGGATAGCCGACATGCCGGATGCGGTGGCGACGCAGGCTTCGGCGCCCTCGAGCGCCGCCAGGCGCTCCTGAAACGCGCTTACCGTCGGATTGGTGAAGCGCGAATAGATGTTGCCCTCCGCCCCGCCGGTGAAGCGCGCCGCCGCCTGCGCGGCATTCTCGAACACGAAACTCGAGGTGAGGTACATCGCCTCGGAATGTTCGCCGAACTGGCTACGGTGTATGCCGGCGCGCAGCGCCAGGGTATCGAATTCGCTCTGCTCTGCCATGATTGCGTCCGTATGAAAAACAAAAACCCGCCTAGCTTTGGCTAAGACGGGTTTCCCACGCTTTAGCTGTATTTGTTTGCCGGCCTGTCAACCAGGATCCGGCGGCGCCCGCAAGCTATGCTTCAAATCGGCGCAGAACTACGTTACTACGGCGGCGCACAGCTGTCAAATTCCAAGACTAATCGGTCTCCACCAACCCCAGATCCAACTGCGTGCTTTGCTCGTCCTCGGATGAATCCCCGCGCGCGCAGTTACGGTGGTTTTCCACGCTATCGAGGTACTCGCGCGTCACGTCGCCGGTGATGTAGTTGCCGTCGAAGCAGGAGGTTTCGAATTCCGTGAGCCGCGGGTTGGCCTCGCGCACCGCGGCCTTGAGCGCCTCCAGGTCCTGGTAGATGAGCGCGTCGGCGCCGATTTCGCGCGCGATCTCCTCGTCGCTGCGGCCACTGGCGATCAGCTCCTGGCGCGTCGGCATGTCGATGCCGTAGACGTTGGGATAGCGCACCGGCGGCGCGGCCGAAGCGAAGAACACGCGGTTGGCGCCGGCCTCGCGCGCCATCATCACGATTTCCTGGCTGGTGGTGCCGCGCACGATGGAATCGTCGACGAGCAGCACGTTCTTGCCCTTGAATTCCATCGCCACGGCGTTGAGTTTTTGCCGCACCGACTTCTTGCGCTCGCGCTGGCCGGGCATGATGAAGGTGCGACCGATGTAGCGGTTCTTGACGAAACCTTCGCGGTAGGACAGGCCGAGGTTCAGCGCCAACTGCATGGCGCTGGGGCGGCTGGAATCGGGAATCGGGATCACCACGTCGATATCCAGGTGCGCATACTGGTTCCTGATTTTCGCCGCCAGCTGCTCGCCCATGTGCAGCCGCGTCTCGTACACCGACACCCCGTCCATGAGCGAGTCCGGGCGCGCGAGGTAGACATACTCGAAAATGCACGGGTTAAGAGAGGTCTTCGCGGCGCACTGGCGGCTGTAGAAATTGCCTTCTTCGTCGATGAATACCGCCTCGCCCGGCGCGACGTCGCGCACGATCTGGAAACCCAGGGTGTCCAGGGCTACCGACTCCGATGCGACCAGATACTCATAACCATTGCCGGTGTCGATTCGCCCGATCACCAGCGGCCGAATGCCATAGGGATCGCGAAACGCGAGCAGGCCGTAGCCTGCGATCATCGCCACCACGGCGTAGGCGCCGCGGCAGCGCCGGTGCACCGCGGCCACCGCAGTAAAGATGATCTGCGGGTCGAGTTTGTAATTGGTGGAGGCCTCCTGCAACTCGTGCGCGAGCACGTTCAGCAGCACTTCGGAATCGGAGTTGGTGTTGATATGGCGCAGGTCCTGGCGGAACATCTCCTGCTTCAGGCTGTCCGAATTGGTGAGATTGCCGTTGTGGCCGAGCACAATGCCGAACGGCGAATTGACATAGAACGGTTGCGATTCGGCCGCGCTCGACGGCGAGCCCGCAGTCGGATAGCGGCAGTGGGCGATGCCCATGTTGCCGGGCAAGGCGCGCATATTGCGCGTGTGAAACACGTCGCGCACCAGCCCCCCGCCCTTGTGCATGTGGAAGGTCTGACCCTCGGAAGTGGCGATACCCGCGGCGTCCTGGCCGCGATGCTGCAGCACCAGCAGCCCGTCGTAGAGCAACTGGTTCACCGGGGTCCGTGCCACTACACCGAGAATCCCGCACATGGTTTCACCTGTAACGGATGCGTTGCGCCAAATCTTTAGGCAGTGCCGGCTTGGCTGCCAGCACCGCGGTTTCAATCGGGCCGGACAGCGCCGCTTCGCGCCACGAAGAATCCTTGGGCAGGCTGGTCAAGCCGGCCAGCATTACGCCGATAAACACGATCAACATGCCGCGCGCGAGTCCGAATAGCGCTCCGACAGCGCGGTCGGTGAACCCCAGCCCTGCGGCGCGAAACAGTTTTGCCAGCAGCACGCCTGCCAATCCCGACACGAGCAGCACAACAAGAAAGATCGCCAGGTAGGCGATCACCGCCTTCAGCAGCGGCGACAGCGCGGCCGGCAGCCACTGCGCCAGTTCCTGCGCGAACAGGCCGGACAGTATCAGCGCCGCGGCCCATCCCGCCAGCGCCGCAATTTCCCGCACCGCGCCCCGAATCACCGCCAGCAGCACCGACAGGCCGACGATGGCGATCACGGCGTAATCGAACCACGTCATCGGCTCGCAACTGCACCGGGCTTCAATCCCATCACTTCGAGCTTGACGCGCGCCTTCTCGGCGGCTTCCTTGCTCGCAAAAGGCCCGGCGCGCACGCGCGTCAGCTCGCCCTTGCTGGTTTTCACTGTCTCAGTATAGGACTTTAGCCCTGCCGCAGAAAGCTTGGCGCGCAGCTGTTTTACGTTTTTCGCATCGGCGAACGCATCGAGCGCCACTGCCCAGGCCTGATCGTTGAGCGCCGCCCGCGCCCGCTCCTCCTCGGTCTTGAGTTCAGGCTGAATCGGCGCCTTGGCCGTGTCCTCCGCCTGCGGCGGCGGTCCCTTGGCCGCAGGCGTCGCTGCCTTGCCCGGGGCCAGTTCGGCCTTGACTGGGGGGATTTCGATTTTTTTCTCGGATGCCGGCGCGGCGGGCGCGGGCGGCATGACGCGCGTATTGAAGTTCCCCGATTCCTGAGGCGGGATTTGCACGCTGAGCGGCGGACCGGCCGGGCCGGGCTCCTTATCCAGAATCAGCGGCAGGATGATGACGACGAAGGTCACCAGCGCGATGGCACCGACCAGGCGGCGCCGGGCTCGCCGTTTCAGCTGTAGGGCCTCTTCACTTTCCGCCATCTACGCCTTTGTTGAGTCCCGTGCAGCGAGAACGCCTGCGACGGTGTGGAAGGATCCGAACACCACAATTCTATCATTTTCGGCAGCCTCGCTGCAGGCCGCCGCATAGGCGAGCGCCGGCGTTTCGAACGTGCGCGCCGCGTCCACGCCCGCCTGCCGCAGCGCTAGCGCGAGCTCCGCGGCCTGCGCCCCGCGCGGCAGCGGCAGGGTGCAAACCATCCAGTGGTCGATGCGTTGCGCGAGCGTGCCTGCCACGCCGGCAATGTCCTTGTCGCGCAACATGCCGAACACGGCCCAGGTACGCACGCAGGGGCCGAGGCTGGACAGATTTTCCGCCAGCACGGCGGCGGCCTGCGGGTTGTGCCCCACGTCGAGCACCACTACGGGGCGCCCGGTCAGTACCTGAAAACGCCCGCGCAACTCGACCTCCGCCAGTCCGCGCCGCAGATGCTCCATGGAAACCGGCAGGCTCAGCTCCAGCGTATCCAGCGCCGCGAAGGCCGCGCTCGCATTCAGCAACTGGATCGCCCCGCGCAGCGCCGGATAGGGCAGACCGGATCTGCTGCCGGCAGGACCCCGGAACAACCACTGGTCGCCCTCGGTCTCGTAGCCGAATTCGTGCCCGATGCGCAACAGACGCGCACCGATCGAGCGTGCATGCGTCAGCACCGATAGCGGCGGCGCCGGATCGGCAAGCACGGCCGGCTTGCCGGCGCGGAAGATGCCGGCTTTTTCATGGCCGATGGCCTCGCGCGTCGCGCCGAGATAGTCCATGTGATCGAGGCTGATGCTGGTGACTATGGCGCAATCGGTGTCGAATACATTCACCGCATCCAGGCGGCCGCCCATGCCTACTTCCAGCACCAGCACGTCAACGGCGCTGCGCAGGAACAGATCCACCGCGGCGAGCGTGCCGAACTCGAAATAAGTCAGTTGGATGACGCCCGTCCGTTCGGTCCTGGCCGTCTCCACGCGCGCGAACGCCGCAATCAGCGCCGCGTCATCGGCCTCGCGCCCCGCAATGCGCACCCGTTCGTTGTAGCCCAACAGGTGCGGCGAGCTGTACAGGCCGACGCGGTAACCCGCCGCCGTGAGCAC
>Ga0315281_10015767_pt1 | contig 10118 bp, 10 predicted proteins | sample YL17G07_0_MG_FD_204540 | JGI IMG/M metagenome (GOLD analysis project Ga0315281, IMG submission 204540) | Sediment microbial communities from Yellowstone Lake, YNP, Wyoming, USA - YL17G07_0 | ecosystem: Environmental > Aquatic > Freshwater > Lake > Sediment | place: USA: Wyoming | collected...
ACTGATCGGCGACGTGAGATCGTACCTCCACAGCACGCAAAAGCGTCCGGACGTCGTCCGCAACTTCTTCCAAGCAGAGCACGTTCGCTATGCCGCAATGTAAACTATATCATGCTCCCCGTAATAAATCCTAATCTGGTGCTCATGTATCATGAGAATTGGGTCAAATACGTGAAGGAGCAAAGAAGCTCCATGCGACTCAGCAATTCTGCAACCGGTCCCAGCGCAAAGCTGTCTCAAACGTGAATTTCAAGGAGGACGAACATGCCTGAACCAACACAGGATGCGATAGGCCGCGCTCACGCCTTGAACAACTACGGCGTGCTCCTCGCAGATCAGGGAAAGTGCGACGAAGCGGAGGGACTTTACAAACAGGCGCTGGAACTGCTTCCCAACTACGCAGAGGCCCACAACAATTACGGAGTGCTCTGCGCAAACGTCGGTCGCCTAGACGAGGCAATCTCGCATTACGAGGCGGCATTGCGTCTCAACGCGAACTATGCTCATGCCTGCAATAACCTAGCAATACTTTTTGCCCGCCTAGGGAAACGAACTGAGGCGGAGGCACTCTACAAGCATGCGCTTTCCATAAATCCGGACTATGCTGACGCACATAATAACTACGGTTCTCTTCTCTCTGACCTTGAACGCGATGGCGAAGCCCTAACTCACTTCACGATCGCGATAAAGCTGTACGAGACGGCTGGAACAAGCACCCGTACTTATGCCCACTCTCACAACAACATCGCTCTAGTTCTCGTAAAGGCAGGCAAACTGAAAGAAGCCGAGGATCATTATAAGTTAGCTTTGTCCATCTATCCAGATTATGTTGACGCCCACAACAATTATGCATTGTTGTTGACGCGATTGGGCAGAACTGAAGATGCCGAGAAGCACTTCAGAAAAGCGCTCAGCATGCACTAAAGTCGGTTCTCTCTTGACGTGGACTCACGCCGGCTCATTCGTTCTTCGTAGCTTACGGCAGCCCGCTTCTACGCAATCTCGATGATCCCCTGGTCGCCGACGACGAACCGGTGCGTGCGCGGCTTGTCGCGCGCGCGGATCAGTTGCGAATCGCACCCGAGCAGGCTGCCCTCGATCCGGACGCCGATGTTCTCGATGCGGCAGTTCGCCAGGACGATGCTGAATTCCACCTCGCTGTGCGTCACCTTGCAGTCGTGGTAGATCGAGGTGTACGGGCCGATGTACGAATTCTCGATGACCGTGTTCTCGCCGATGATGGCCGGGCCTCGGATATTGCTCGACACGATCCGCGCGCCGCGTTGCAGGACCACGCGCCCGACGACCTGCGAGTCGCCCTCGATCCGCACCCCTTCCGCCTGCGAGGCTTCCGTGTGATCGAGCACCAGCCGGTTCGCTTCGAGCAGGTCGTCCGGCAGGCCGGTGTCCTTCCACCAGCCGGTGATCTCGCTGAACGTCACGCGCTTGCCGTGCCGGATCAGGTAATCGTGCGCGTCGCTGATCTCCAGCTCGCCGCGCGCGCTCGGCTTGATGTTGTGGACGGCCTCGAAGACGGACTCGTCGTAGAAGTAAATGCCGGTGACGGCGAATTGGCTCTTCGGCGCTTTCGGCTTCTCTTGAATTGAGATGATGCGATCTCCGGCGATCTCCGGCACTCCGAAGCGCTCGGGATCGCGCACGCGCGCGAGCGCCAGGTGGCAGTTGGACTTGCGCGCGAGGAACTCATCGCGGAATCGCTCGATGCCGCCGACGACCATGTTGTCGCCGAGGTAGAAGACGAACGGCTCGCGGCCGATGAAGTCCTGCCCGATCTTCACGCAGTGCGCCAGGCCGAGCGGCGCCGTCTGCGGGATGTACGTGATTTTGAGGCCCCAGCGCTCGCCGGCGCCGAGCGCCTCCTGAACTTCGTTGCTGTCGGCGTTGACGATGATGCCCGCCTCGCGGATGCCGGCGGCGGCGACGTATTCGAGCGCGTAGTGCAGGATCGGCTTATTGGCGATGGGGATGAGGTGCTTGTTGCGCGTGTGCGTGATCGGGCGCAGGCGCGTGCCTTTGCCGCCGGCGGCGATGAGCGCTTTCATTCAGGTTTTCCTTTCGGCAATGTAAGCGACGAGTTCGCGGAAGAGGGGCTGCGGCTCGACCGGCAGCGCATCGAGCGCGTGCCGGGCCTTCAGGATCAGCTTGTCCGCCGTCTCCTGCGCGAACGCGACGGACCCGCACTGGCCGTACAGGCCGAGGACCGCGGCGACGTCGTCGTCGGTCGTCTCCTCGCGCGGCTTGCGCATGACCGCGAGCAGGCGCTCGCCCTCGGCCGGCGAGGAGTGGGCCAGCGCGTGCGCGTAGAGGATGCTCGCCTTGCCCTCGCGGATGTCGGAGCCGCTCACGCCGCCGCGTCCCTTGCCGGCGGTCAGGTCGAGGATGTCGTCGCGGATCTGGAACGCCGGGCCGAGGCTCTCGCCGAGCCGGCGCAGGCATTCGAGCGTCGCCTCCGGCGCGCCGGCGATGATCGCGCCGCCGACCATGCCGAGCACGAGGTAATGGCCGGTCTTCAGCGTGACCATGCGCAGGTAGTCCCCGATCGTGAAGCGCGCGTCGCAGCGCGCATTGATGTCGAGCGCCTGGCCCGCGAGGGTCCGCTCGTAGGTCGAGAGGAACAGGTCCGCCAGCCGCGCCCGCACGTCGCCCGGCACGGGCGAAAGGATCACGGCGCGCAGCGAGCGCGCGAACAGGTAGTCGCCGACGTTGATCGCGTTCGCCAGGCCGAACTCCTTCCAGACCGTCGGCTGGTTCCGCCGGACCGTGTCGCCGTCCTCGATGTCGTCGTGGACGAGGAGCATGTTGTGGAGCAGTTCGACCGCCGCGGCGAAATGGAGCGCTTTCTCCGAATCGCCGCCGAGCGCCTCGGTGGTCAGCAGGCAGAGAGCCGAGCGGATGCGTTTGCCGCCGGTCTCTAGATGGTACCAGGCCGGCCCGCTGAGGAAGGCGGGCTCATCGCGCGGGACCAGCTCCTGCAGGATCGGGCCGATGCGCCCCGCGTGGCGCGCCAGTTCGATTGCGACGTGTGACGCAGTCATTTCGCTCTCAACACTCCGCACTTGCCACTGCGCTGGGAAGAATGGGAATGATGTGATTTATGGGATGAAAGGCCGCCGGTTTCCGGCCGGGGCTCGCCATTCTGCGCTCTGCGTTCTGCACTCTGCATTCTGCACTCATTCGCCTTCCGGCGGGGCGGACCCGTCTTCGGCGTCAGCGGACTCGTCCAATGGCTCTTTCGACTCGTCCCAGCGCCGAAGGATCTCCTGCGCCCGCTCGAGCGCATCTTCCGCCACGAGCAGCTTGACGCTGGGCGGAACCGTGCCCGGCAGCGCGATGCCGCGCACCGTCTCGCCATCAATGAGCGCCGGAATCCCTTCCGCCTCGAGAATGGACTTTGCCATCCCCGCTTCCCAGACTGTGTTGAATATCCCGGCCGCTTTCAGGTCCATGACGATGCCCTCATATTCGCACGTCGGCGCGCCTTATGCAAGCCTGAGCCATTGCCGATTCCGATTGACGCGCCGCCGAAAGCGCGGTAGTCTTAAGTCCATCATCCATGCCGTCCATGCAGCCCATCTCGTCCATCTGGCTAACGGAGCGCGCGATGCCCGGCTACGAACTCCTCGTCATCGGCGGCGGGCCGGCCGGCATGACGGCGGCGGCGCGCGCGGGTGAACGAGGCTGGCGCGTTCTGCTCCTCGAACGCGGCCCGTCGCTCGGGCGCAAGCTGCTCATCACCGCGGGCGGACGCTGCAACGTGACCAACTCCGCGCCTCTGTCGGAGTTCCTGAAAGCGTTCGGGCGGCAAGGCGGATTCCTCCGCGACGCGATGACCCGGTTCGGCAACGCCGAACTGCTCGAATGGCTCCACAACAGCGGCGTGCGGACCGTTGAGGAGCGCAAAGGCCGCGTCTTCCCCGAGTCGCAGCAGGCCGCGACCGTCCTCGACGCGCTCCGCGCCTGCATGCAGGCCGGGGGAGTCGAGGTCCGCTGCAATCAGCGCGTCGAATCGCTCTGGATCGAACAGGGAAATCTCCGCGGCGTCAATGTAGCACAGCCGCCCTCGGCTGTGAGCCGCATCGAAGCTGCCGCCGTGCTCATCGCCACCGGCGGCTTGAGCTATCCGGCCACCGGCTGCACCGGGGACGGGTACGCGCTCGCCCGACAGGCCGGCCACTCCATCATCGTCCCGTATCCGGCCATCGTCGCGTTCGAGACGGCCGAATCCTGGCCGAAGAACATTCAGGGCACGCCGATCAAGAACGTCTCCGTCATCGCGCGGCACGACGGCCGCAAGCTGGCGGAGAACTTCGGCGAGGCGCTCTGGACCCATTACGGAATCTCCGGCCCCGCGATCCTCGACATCAGCGGCGCGGTCGTCCTGGCGCTGAGGAAAGGCGGCGCGGTCACGCTCGAACTCGACCTGCGCCCGGCGGACACCGACGAATCGCTCGACGAGCGGCTGCTGCACGCGATCAAGAAGGAAGGGAAGAAACAGATTTCCACCGTCCTGGGCGACTGGATCGCCGAGCGCACCGCCGCGCAACTGCTGCAACTGGCCGAGATTGAGCCGCGAAAGAAAATGTCGCAGTGCTCGAAATCCGACCGGAAGCGGATCGTCCGGCTTGTCAAGCATCTCGAACTGCGCGTCCGCGGGCATCGTCCGATCGAGGAAGCCATCGTCACCGGCGGCGGCGTGCCGCTGAACGAAGTGGACCCGCAGCGCATGGAGTCGCGCCTGCTGAAAAACCTCTACTTCGCCGGCGAAGTCCTCGACCTCGCCGGCCCCTCCGGCGGATACAACCTGCAGGCGGCGTTCTCGACCGGATATCTCGTCGGCGAAACTGCGTAGAGCGCGGAATACTACCCCACCTCCAGATACCGGAGAATATGCCGCGCCAGATGCTCGTCAATCTCGCTGTGGCGGGGAACCGGCTGCTTCCTGCCGCTCTTGGGATTCAGGCAGATATCGTGATTGCCCCCGGAACGAAGCAGCACACAACCTCAGCGTTGGAGTCTGCGCAGCAGGGCGCGGCGTTTCATGCCATCGTCACTTCCGTGACCCGATAATTCTCAGGCACCTCGTCAAGCGCCATCAGCATGTACGCTTCGCGAATGTTCCGTTCCAGCTCCTCCAGCGTCCGGCCCTGGGTCATGATCTCCGGGTGTTCCAGCAGCTTGCCCAGCCAGAACTTCTTGCTCTTCCAGTAAACCATCGTCATCCGGCTGAAAGCGGAGGGGCTGGCCGCGCCGGCGTCGGTCGGCGAATGAGCGGCGCAATTCTCCAGCACCTTCAACAGGAACTCCTTTTGCGAGACGCGCTTTGCGTGCCGCTCCCGCTCGATCCATTCGTACACCGTCTCCGGAACGTCGCGTATATTGATCTGTCTCTTGGCCATGGCGCGCCTCCGGATAAAACTGATAGCAATGCTACCTGAACTAGCCAGCGAAGTCAACTCAGCCCCGCTCAACACAGGCCCCCTTGATATGAAGACCGGCCTGACGTATAATCGAGTTTGGCTGGAAACTGCTGCCCGAGGCGGCGGGAATGTGCGCTGGACACAGTCTGTGGGATGCGAGGTGAACCTGTGAGTGCAGAAGCTCAAGACATTCTTGATCGGGCCTTGAAACTCTCTGCCGTGGATAAAGCCCGTCTCGTGGACAAACTCCTCTCGAGCCTCGACAAACCGGATGAGGCGATGGATGGCTTGTGGCGGAAGGAAGTAGAGGATCGCCTTGAAGCATACCGAGCCGGGAACCTGCGTGCTGTTCCACTTGAACAGGTTCTCGCGAAGCACCACAAGTAATGGACATCCGGTTCCTGGCGACGGCGCAACTAGAGCTTGATGATGCCATCGAGTACTACAATGCGGAATCTCCGGGATTAGGGGAGCGGTTCCTCCTGGAAATCCTCGACACGCTCGACCGCATCCGGCAGTATCCAGCCGCCTGGCCTTCCTACACGGACAACACCCGCAGATGCCAGACGCGCCGCTTTCCCTATGGCGTGGTCTACCAAGTCCTCGAGTCCGAAATCCTCGTCGTGGCGATCGCCCATTTGCACAGGGCGCCGGGATATTGGACGGACAGATTGTAGCGGGCGATCATTCATTCGCCCGCCGGTTTCCCGCCCATCAGGCCCATTCGGAACTTGAGGATCATCCAGATCATCCGCAGGCCGAGCACGAACGCCTTCACCGGGCTGCCGGTGACGCTGCTGGCTCCGACGCGCCGGCGATAGTGGACGGGGATCTCGACGAACGGCACTTGGCGCCGGATGACGAGCAGCGTCAGCTCCAGGCCGAAGTCGTTCCTCGTGCGCGTGAAATACGGCCGCAGCTTCTCGTACGCGGGCCGCGCGATCAATCGCAGCGTGCAGCCGCAGTCGGTGAGGATCGTGGCGTTGAAGAGGAACTCGGCCACCTTCGCCACCGCCCAGTTCCCCCACTTGAGGAAGACGCCCATGTTCGCGCCTTGCCAGATCATCTCGCGCGTGGTGCGCGTGCCGAGGACGTAGTCGAAGTTGTCGGCGTACGCCAGCAGCTTCACCACGTCCTGCCCGCGGAACGTCCCGTCCGGCTCGGAGACGATGAGATAGTCGCCGACCGCCTCGCGCAGCCCGGTCCGGATCGCCTGGCCGTATCCCTGCCGCGGCTCGAGGATCTCGCGCGCCGGCGTCTTCGCCACTTCCTCGCTGGTGCCGGGCGCGGCGTTGTTGTTGACGACGAGCGCCTCGTCCACGAACCCGGTCGAGAGCACCTCCTCAATCGCCGCGCGGATGGAGTCCTTCTCGTTGTACGTCGGGAAGATGACGCTGACTTTTTTCCCGTTCCACATCGTTCGATCCCGCGAAGAGCTATCAGCAAACGACAAATGGCACTCGGCAAATTAACTGACAGCTGATAGCTGAGAGCTGACAGCTTCCTATTTCGTCGCCACGACGACGTTATGCGCGCAGAAGCGGCGCAGCAGCGGTGTGCGTTCGACGACGGCTTCGGCCAGGCGCGCGAGCGGCATCAGCAGGCGCGGGACGAATTCCGGGACGAAGCCGCTCTGCATCACGCGCGCCTGCCGCACGCCGGATTCCTCGAGCGACCGAAGAATCTCTTCGGCCGGAATAAGCCGTTCCGCGCCGGTGTCCTGCGGCGCGCGGCGCATCAGGCGCGGCCAATACGGATTGCGCGGGTTGTGGTCCCAGATGACCAGCGCGCCGCCGGGCCGCGCGACGCGGACCATCTCGCGGATCGTCCGCCGCACCGCGCCCGGCTCGGCGACGTGATGCAGCGCCGCGACGCAGAATACCACGTCGAAGCTCGCGTCGGCAAACGGGAGCATCTCGACCGAGCAGGCGACCGCTTCGCCTCGCCCGCTGCGCCGGAGGACGCCGAGCATGCCGAGCGAATTGTCCGCGCCGAAGACCGTCCCGCTCGGACGCAGCGCCTCCATCAGCGTCCCGGTCCCGCAGCCGACGTCGAGCCCGAGCCCGCCGCCCGTTCGACGTTGCCCTTCGACAAGCTCAGGGCCGTGAGCGGACTCGAACGGCTCAGGGCCATGAGCAAAGTCGAATGGCTCAGGGCGGCCCTGAGATCCGTCGAATGGGCCGCGCAGCAGCCCGCCGATCAGCCGCGTCCGCTTGCGCAGGTAGTGGGCGGCGATGTGCGCCGGAAAAACCGCGTCGTACTGCTCCGCCACGCGGTCGAAGTGCGTCTGTTCCTGGCTCATGGTCGCCGATTATCACGCCCGCGGCGGGCGAATTCAAGGCCGCGCGAAAAAGAAGCGGCGGCCGCCGGAGGGCGGTCGCCGCTTTCGAGTCGGTGGAGAAGGACAACGAAAACCGATCCGCAGATTTCGCAGATTACTTGAAACGGCGAAGACAGGGACTCTTTCATTCGCCTTAACGTTGCCGTAATCTGCGTCAACCTGCGGATGAAGCCGCGTCGTTGCTGTTACTTAGTACATATCCTCGTCATACCCGCCGCCCGGCGGCATGGCGGACTTCTTTTTCTTCTCGGGCATGTCGGAGATGATCGCGTCGGTGGTGAGCAGCAGCGTCGAGACGCTGGCGGCGTTCTGGAGCGCCAGGCGCACGACTTTCTTCGGGTCAATGATGCCGGTCTCGACCATGTCCACGAACCGGTCGAACTGCGCGTCGTAGCCGAAATTCGCGTTCCCGCCGCGGACCTTTTCGACGACGACCGAGCCGTCCTTGCCGGCGTTCTCCGCGATCTGGCGCAGCGGGGCCACGCAGGCGCGCCGGACGATGTCCACGCCGACCGCCTCGTCGCCATGGAGCTTGAGGCCGGAGAGTTTCTCGGAGGCGCGCAGCAGCGCGACGCCGCCGCCGGGCAGGATGCCTTCCTCGACGGCCGCGCGCGTGGCGTGGAGCGCGTCCTCGACGCGGGCCTTACGCTCCTTCATCTCCGATTCCGTCGCGGCGCCGACCTTGATCTTCGCCACGCCGCCGGCGAGCTTGGCCAGGCGCTCCTCGAGCTTCTCGCGGTCGTAGTCGGAGGTGGTCGTCTCGATCTCCTTGCGGATTTGTTCGATGCGGCCCTTGATCGTCTTGGCGTCGCCTGCGCCCTCGATGATGGTCGTGTTGTCCTTGTCAATCACCACCTTCTTCGCCTTGCCGAGGTCATCGAGCTTCAGGTTTTCGATCTGGATGCCGAGGTCCTCGAAGATGGGGCGCCCGCCGGTGAGCGTGGCGATGTCCTCGAGCATGGCCTTGCGGCGGTCTCCATAGCCGGGCGCCTTGACGGCGGCGCACTTGAGCGAGCCGCGCAGGCGGTTGACCACGAGCGTCGCGAGCGCTTCGCCCTCCACCTCTTCGGCGATGATCAGGATCGGCCGGCCGGCCTGCGCGACCTTCTCGAGCAGCGGCACGAGATCCTTGATGGCGCTGATCTTCTTCTCATGGATGAGGATGTACGGTTCCTCGAGCTCGCACTCCATCTTCTCGACCTGCGTGACGAAATAGGGGCTGGAGTAGCCGCGGTCGAACTGCATGCCCTCGACCCACTCGACCTCGGTCTTCAGCGCCTTGCCTTCCTCGACAGTGATGACGCCGTCCTTGCCGACGCGGTCCATCGCCTCGGCGATCATCTTGCCGATCTCCAGGTCGTTGTGGCTGGCGACGCTGCCGACCTGCTCGATGGCGGTGCGCCCCTTGACGGGGATCTTCATCTTGTCGAGCTCGGCGGTGATGCGCTCGACGGCTTTGTCAATGCCGCGCTTGACGAGCATCGAGTTGGCGCCGGCGGCGACGTTCTTCAGGCCTTCCTTGAAGATGGCTTCCGCGAGGACGGTGGCTGTCGTGGTGCCGTCGCCGGCGGTGTCGCTGGTCTTCGAGGCGACTTCGCGCACGAGCCGCGCGCCGAGGTTCTCTTCCTTGTCCTGGAGGTCAATTTCCTTCGCAACGGTCACGCCGTCTTTCGTCACCGTCGGCGAGCCGAAGCTTTTCTGGATCACCACGTTCCGGCCGCGCGGCCCGAGCGTGATCTTCACGGCCGCCGCGAGGATTTCGACGCCCTTCTTGATTTTCTCGCGCGCTTCCTGGTCATAAGCGATCTGTTTCGCCGGCATTTCCTGTCCTCCTTGCCTGTTCGCCGAGCTTTCCACAGACTCGGCCGATATACTTGCCGCATAGAGAAACGTGGTCAACGTGAAGCAAAGAAGGTGCCAAACGCGAATCGCCAGCCAGTAGTTATAAACTATTGCTACAGCGCATGTTGCGCATGCATGCCCGCGACTTCGCGTTCTGTCATTTTGACAGCGCCCGGACTGCGCCTGTCATTTTGGCCGGAAGACGAACGTCTTTGCCACGGATTACACGCCCCGCTCCGAACCGCAGAGCGGGACGGAGGATGGACACGGATTAACGGAATGGAGAATGGATCCGCAGATTTCGCAGATTTACACAGATCACAGCGACGACCTCTTGCGCTATTTTCGTCGTTGAGCCCCTCTGCGTAAATCTGCGCAATCTGCGGATAATTCCGTTCTTTGACGTTAATCCGCGTATCCGTGAAATTCGTGGCGAAAAGAACCGTTCATGGTACAATGCGGCGCGGCGGCGCGAACTTATGGAAGGAGGATCCGGC
>Ga0315281_10015768_pt1 | contig 10118 bp, 11 predicted proteins | sample YL17G07_0_MG_FD_204540 | JGI IMG/M metagenome (GOLD analysis project Ga0315281, IMG submission 204540) | Sediment microbial communities from Yellowstone Lake, YNP, Wyoming, USA - YL17G07_0 | ecosystem: Environmental > Aquatic > Freshwater > Lake > Sediment | place: USA: Wyoming | collected...
AACTTACTTTTATTAAATAAAAGCAGATAATTCATATAATATTCTATCTTTTGACATCGCACCAACAAGTTTTTTAACCATCTGTCCATTTTTAAATAAAAGCAGTGATGGAATACTTGTAATACCATATCTAATAGCAGTTTCCCTGTTTTCATCAACATTTAATTTCCCGACTTTCAAAGATCCTGCTTTTTCTTTTTCAACTTTTTCCACTTCAGGTGCGACCATTTTACAAGGACCACACCATTCTGCCCAAAAATCAACAAGAACAGGAATATCTGACTTCAAAACTTCACTGTCAAAATTAGAATCTGTAAATTCTATTCCCATAGTTCATCCCTCCTGAAAATAAATTAAGGTATTATTCTACATTAAAATTAAATGATTTGTAAATAAGAATTTTTAGAAAATAAATAATTCCAATACTGTAATTTTTAAAAATTAAAAATATTCAATAATCTCAATTTTAGCAATATTAACAAAAATAACTTCTCTTTTTTCCGGTTCACTTTCATTTTCAATTTTATAATTAATCGGGAAAATTAAAGCATCTGTTACAGGAATAAATTTATCAACCTGGGAAGAAAAAAAATCACTTAGCCTTGCATCTTTCATGGTATGTACATAACCCACTATTACAGCACTATCAGTTTTTATTCTAACCTTTGTTTTTTCCTTAGGGATATGCATTATTTTTTAAATTTAAGTTAATTTAATAAAATATTGTTTATTAATATTATCAAAGTCATTTTTACAAGTCAAATATTAACGTAATATATTATTAATATTAATTAATTATATTATTTATTTATTAATTTAATAATTGATTTTATTATATATGGAAATAAATGTCATTTATCATTGTTTGAAATTATAATTAAAAAATTTTTAATATTAATTTTTATTATAATATTTATTTTTTGTATTGATATTTAATATTATATATTTTATAATATGTTATTAATTAAATAAATAAAATTTTAAGATTAAAAATAAAAAGTTTGTATTTAATTGTTTAAACTAATTTCATAAAAATAAACACTTTAAACAAAATTATCATATAAAAATTAATAACTTATTAAGCAAAGGAAAAAAAATGTATAAATGTATGAATTGCGGGAATACTGAAAAGTTTATAGGTCATGCAGAAGAAAAAGGCAATGTATTAATTTATAAAAATGAATTTGATAATTTTACAGAACCTTACAGCTGGGTATATATGATATCAGAAAAAAACTGGGACTCAAAACTGACTATAGATAAATGTTTTTATTGCAATTCAAAAAATATAATAAAAATATAAAACATTTTTTAACTACTGTTTATTATTTTTATTTTTTTCAGCAACCAGACAGCTTGCTCTAAATAATGATTCAAAAGTACCGGCATCAGTCCACCAGCCTTTAAGAATAGAATAACTCATGCATCCTCTTTTGATATATTCATTATTAACATCTGTTATTTCAAGTTCTCCCCTGCTTGATGGTTTGAGATGCTTTGCAATCTCAAAAACTTCATTATCATACATATAAAGCCCGCAAACCGCCAGATTTGATTTAGGATTTTCAGGTTTTTCTTCAATTGAGACTATTTTACCATCTTCAATTACAGCAACTCCAAATCTTTCAGGATCTGGTACTTCTTTTAAAAATACTTTTGCACCATAAGGCTGTTTTTTAAAATCATCAACGTGTTCTTTAACATTATCTTCAACTATATTATCACCTAAAATAACAAATATTTTTTCATCTTTAGCAAAATGTTCAGCAAGTTTTAGTGCATCAGCGATTCCTCCTTCGCCTTCCTGAAATGTATAAGAAATATCTTTTAACCCGAATTCTTTGCCATTTCCTAAAAGCCTTAAAAACTCACCCGCATGATTCCCGCCAGTGACAATTAATATATCTTCTATTCCTGCATTTACTAATGTTAAAATAGGATAATAAATCATTGGTTTGTCATATACTGGAAGTAAATGCTTATTTGTAACTTTTGTACATGGCATTAATCTTGAACCAAGACCACCTGCTAAAATAACTCCTTTCATTTTTATCCTCCAGCCAGCAAATTATTTATTAATTTAAATAAACTGAAATTTTATTAAAATTAAATAATAACATTATAATATTTTGCTTAATTAAGAAAATATTACAAATATAATTTTAAAATGAAATTATTTCCTGATAAAGTAAATAATAAAAAATATAGTTGATATTATTACACAATATATTGCAAAAATATTTAAGTTTCTTTTAACTGAAAATTTTAATAAAAAATTGATTTTAAAATTTACAGAATATCTGTCATTTTTTAAATTCCACTAATTACTATATCTTTTACATGTAAACAGGGGCTTCCAATAAAACCTGCTGAAGGGAAAAACTTTAAATCATTTCCTATTGTTTCAATTTTTTTACAAAAACTTAATATATCAGTTGCAATTGTTACTTCCTTAACAGGAAAATCAAGGTTTCCGTTTTTTATCCATACTCCTTTTGCGCCAACACTTATATCACCTGTTATCGGATTTGCACCTGAATGCAACCCGATTATATCAACTACATAAAACCCGCTATCAATTTTTTTTAAAATATCATCAAAACTATAATCAGAAGACGGTTCCAGATAAAAATTGGATATTCCCACTCCCGGGTTAGATTTATAAGAAGCTCTCACTGCATTACCGGTACTTAACGTTTTATCTTTCCTCGCAGTATAACAGTCATAAAGATAAGTTTTCAAAATTCCATCTTTAAAAATCTGAGTATTTCCTTTATTTACTCCTTCAGCATCAAATGGTTTTGACGAAAAACCTTCTTTCATAATACCATTATCAAAAATATTTATATTCCGGCTAAAAATCTTTTCTCCAATTTTACCTTTAAACAATGATTTACCTTTTTGAACAGAATCTGCAGTTAAAATTGATGCGATTATCCCTAAAAATTGCGAAGCTACTAAACTATCCAGTAATATATCTGAATGTGTTGATTTTATTTTTTTTGCACCAAGTAACATTAAAGATTTAGCAGCAGCATCTTGCGCAATCTTTTCAAGATTTAATTTTTGGGGATTTCTTTCATATAAAAAGCTGAAACCTGTTGAAGTATCCTTTTTATCTTTTGAAATAATATTTAGAAATAAAAAACAGCTTGTATTTTTATAATTACCTTCAAAACCATTTGAATTAAGAATTGTTACCTCAGAATAATTATCACTATAATTTAATGAATCTACACCTGATATTCTTTTATCTTTTCCTTTTACTATTTTTTCCAGATTTTTTGCTAATTCAATTTTTTTTTCTAGATTAACTTTAAAAAAATCTTCATCGAAAATATATTTTTGTATGTCAGCCTCTTTAGTATATCTGTATTCACTTCTTAAAGGTAGCCCGTTTATTTCTTCCGCATTTGTAATTTTTGAATTTAAAACTGCCTTTTCGATACAGTCAATTATTTTATTTTCTTCAAAAGAAGTTACATATGAATAACCAGTTCTTTTTTCTTTAAATACTCTAATTCCTATTCCTTTCGAATCAGAATAAGATAATGATTCAACTTCTCCCTCAAATATTTCTATTTCATTATCAGTTGAACTTGATATATAAATTTCATATTCATCTACTTTTGATTTATCCATTAACATGGAAACCTTTCCTGCAAGTTCAATATCATTATTTTTATTTTTCTTTTTTGAAAAATAATCCATTATGCGCCTGTTCCCCCAACTGTTATAGCACTTACTTTTATTGTAGGCTGGCCAACTTCATTTGTTATTGACTGGCCATTTTTCCCGCAAAATCCTGGTGAATAATCAAGGTCATTTCCAATTGCTTCTATTTTATTTAATATTTCAGGTCCATTACCAATAAGTGTTGCCCCTTTAATCGGATTTCCTAAAATACCATTTTCTATTATATATCCTTCGCTTATTCCAAAAACAAAATCCCCGGTTGCGGGATCAACCTGACCACCTGAAAACTCCTTTGCATAAATACCTTTTTTAATTGAGCTTATTATAATGTCAGGTTTTTCTGAACCTTTATCTATGAAAGTATTACTCATCCTTGGTATGGGTATATCTCTAAATGATTGTCTTCTTCCATTTCCAGTTAAAGGAAGGTTTAATTTTTTAGATGACTTAATATCAAGCATATAATTTCTAAGTATTCCGTTTTCAATTAATATATTTCTTTGAGATGGACTACCTTCCCCGTCAAACTTATAAGAACCCCAGTGATATGGAAGTGTGGAGTCATCTATAGCAGTAACAATATCTGAAGCAATTTTACATCCTGTTTTATCTTTAAAAACAGAAGCATTTTTTATTATTGCGTCAGCTTCAAGACCATGGCCGCAAGCTTCATGAAAAATAACTCCTCCAAAACCGGGACCTATAACTACAGGAAGTATTCCAATCGGAGCATTTATTGCATCCAGCATATTTAAGGCTATTTCAGCTGCTTCTAATGCAACATCTTCAGGTTTTTTTTCATCAAATAGCTCAAAACCCATTGATTTTGCAAGTGATTTATAACCAGTTCTTACTTCTGAACCTTTAGCTGCAATAATATTTACAGCAAGAAAAGTTTTAACATAAAAATCTTTTGCAAATACTCCTTCTGAATTAGCAATAAGTACCTCTTCCTGCATATCAGAAAGAGAAGCAGTAACCTGAAAAATATTATCTGATTTATCTCTTGCAGCTTTATTAACTTTTAAAAGAATTTGTTTTTTTGTTTCAGGTATAATTAAATCAGGATATTTAAGAATTTTAATATTATAATTGCTATATGAATCATTTAAATCAATAGATTTATTAATGTTTGAATTATTAATAGCAGTTCTTAAAATTTTAGCACTTTCAAGAAGTTTGGATTCTTCGATTGAATCTATGTAGGCATAATAAGTACTATCCTCATATGTTAATCTTAACCCGCAGCCAATCTCAAAGCCACTTGAAGCATTTTCTATTTTATTATCATCAAGTCTTAAACTATTTGAAACTTTTTTTTGTATAAATAATTCGCTAAACTGGCCACCGCTGCCAAGCAACTGATTTAATACTTTTTTAGCTGTTTCTTTATCTATCAATAAAAAACTTTCTGTAATTACCTGTTAACAAAATATCTTTATTTTATACTTTAAAAATTAAAAAATAAAAAGATAATTTATGTTTTTTTAAAAATTTTTTAGCTTTGAAGATAATCGCTTATTTCCTGGGCTTCTTTTTTGCCTTTTTTTACCTTTTCAGCAATTATTTCTTTAGCCTCTTCTACTTTTTCTTTTCCCTTTTCAATTAATTCCGTGCTTTTATCCTTTATTTCTGAAAATTTTTCCTTACTTTTATCTAAAATATCCTTTGTCTTGTCAATTATTTCTTCGTAATTTTTTTTGCCTGCTTCAATAAGCTCTTCCTTTTTTTCTTTAATATCCTTTCTTATTTCCTTTCCTGCTTTTGGTGCATAAAGCATACCTACAATTGCACCAGCAACAAAGCCTGCAATTAAAGAAAAAAATACAGGCATAAAAATACTTCTTTCATTTTCTTTATCAGAATCATTCATTTATAAATCCTCCTTATTCATTTTCTTTACTTTTTTTAGAATCTTTTGACATTGCATTCATAAAGCCTGCTGTAGCACTAACTATTTTTATAACCGGATTTGTAATTAATATTCTTGCCAGCTTAATAATTTTTTCAAGCTGTTCTACAATAGAACCAACACTTTGAGTTAACTGTCCGATGGTACCTATTTCATCATTTAATTTTTTAACAGTTACATTTAAATCATCAACAACAGGCATAACAGAATTATTTATTTTTTCTGCTGTTTGTTTTAACCTGACTAGCATTTTAAATAATGGAACTGAAATTATTATACCAATAACAGAAAATGCTGAGATTAAAATTATGGATATGATTCCAACTATTTCAAGAGAAGTCATTTTCCCCCTTTAAATATTTAAGATTCAAAAATAAAATTTATTAACTTTTATATATTATATTAGGTTTACATATTTTATTCAAAAAAATATAATTGTGGATTATAATGCAATGTGAATTTAATTTTTATTTATAAGTATTTTTTAGTATTTTTATTTATAAGTTTTAATATTATTAAAAAATTTAAAAAGAAAAGGTAAGGTATGAAAAATTACAATTCACGATTTAATAAAAAACTGAAAATTCTTATTTTAATTTCAATTTTAATAACTTTTATTTTTATGTTATTTGTACTTTCTTCCTGCAGCAGTAATACATCAGGTAGCACTGCATCTCAGGCAAATGATACTCAAAATAACAGCACAGGGAAAAGTGAAAGTGCTGTTCAGGAAGAAGTAGTTAACTCTGTTAAAGGAGAAGATTTAACTGATTATGATAATGTAAAAGCAGGAGCGGAAATAAAAGGAGCTATACCCGGATTTCTTTGTACAAATAAAGATAATATAATTCCACTGGAAATTAAAAATACTTCTGATTTTACCTGGAGAAATGATTCAAAAAATTCTGTAAGGGTTGGATATCATTATTATGGTCAGGATGTAGATGCAAGTGATTATGACAGTACCACAAGGACAGAGCTTGATAAAAATGTTGCACCTGGTGAAACCATAAAAGTTAATATGATAATTAATGATATTAAAAAACCTGGAAATTATGTTATACAGGTAGATTTGGTACTTGAAGGTAAATACTGGTTTTCTTCAAAAGGAGTAACCATGATTGAAAGCCCTGTTTATTTTGGAGAATGCAAGAATTAATTTATTTTAGTATCTAAAAGTTATGTCACGGGGACGTATAATTTGACATAAGTTATGTCACGGGGACGTATAATTTGACATATGTCACGGGGACGTATAATTTGACATAAGCGCTAACTGACAAAAATTTGTTTTTTTATGTAATCATGTCAAATTATACGTCCCCGTGACATTTTCAATTCATTTAATGGTTTTATAACAAAAATATTCGGGGTTATATATGATTTTTTTATATTATTATTTGAAATGATTTTTAGCTTACTGCAATCATATTTATTAAGATATCCTGTTGTATTATATAAATCAGGCATTGAACATATATTAACATCTTCCCCTAATCCTGCTTTTATCATGGAGCGATAACTTACTGATTTTTTTAGTGCTTCAAGAGGATTTTTTTCATATTCAGCATTATTTAAAACCAAAGAAGCTCCATCAGTTAAATCAATATTTTTTATTTTTTCTTTAATTATCTTTACTGCCATTCCAGCAGTATATGCATCGTCAAAAGCTATCTTCCCCTTTTCCCCGGAACATATAAGTAAAATATCAGAATTATTTTTTTGCGCCTCATTTATTAAAACATCACAAGTAAAACTAATATTTACAATAGATAAAACAAACGAACCTTTAGAACACAAGGTCTTAAAAAATGATTTTGTCCCATTAGTGGTTTTTAAAATAATACCCTTTCCTTTAAGATTCATTGCAGAATATTCCAGTGGAGAATTTCCAAAATCAAAACCTTCAGGAGGATGACCCCCTTCTTCTCCGCAAAGAAGATAATTTTTAAATAATTTTTTAATTAAAAAAGCCTGTGTTTTATTTTTAGCAATAATTATTTCACTGCAACCTTTTGCTATCATGACTGACATTGTTGTAGTAGCTCTTATAACATCAATCACGCCGCAAACATAATTGGAAATATCAATATGTTTTGATTTTGGACTGAAATTATTATTTAAAACAACATCAATTACCATAATTTATAATTATCATCAAGTATTATAATAATCAGTAACAGGTTCATATAGCCCCAGACCATATGAGCCAATAGCTAATTATTATTAACTATTATTAATTATTATCATCTTGAAATATAATTATTATTAATAATAATTATAATTTTTAATTTTTATTAATATTTAAAACTTATTAAATTTTTCACCGGTAATTTTTTCATAAGCTTCAATGTATCTTTTAGACGTTCGAATAATTATATCTTCCGGTAACTTTGGTGGAATGGAATTTCTATCCCAGCTTGAATTAAGTAAATAATCTCTTACAAATTGCTTATCCATACTTTTTTGCTGCTGGCCTGGAATATATTCATCCTTAAACCAGAACCTCGAAGAATCAGGAGTTAATGCTTCATCAACAATTATTATTTTGTCATTAATATTTCCAAATTCAAATTTGGTATCAGCTATTATTATACCTTTATTTAATGCATACTGGTTTGCTTTTTTATATAATTCAATGCTTTTTTCCTGTAAATATTCTACAACTTCAGTTCCGAATATTTTTTTTGCTTTGTTAATAGTTATTGCTATATCATGTCCTGTGACTTCTTTTGTAGTTGGAGTAAAAACAGGTTCAGGCAGTTTGTCAGCAAATTTAAGATTTTCAGGTAATATAATATCTCCTACTTTGCCATCTTTTTTATACTCTTCCCAGGCAGAACCTGTGATATAACCTCTAACAACACATTCCAATGGATAAATATTTGCCTTTTTTACTATGACTGATCTTCCTTTTAAAATTTCCTTATATTTTTTTAATTCTTTTGGAAAATTATCAAAATCAGTTTCTACTAAATGATTTTCAATAATATCACTTAAATAATTAAACCAGAAATTGGAAATTTTATTTAAAATAATACCTTTATCAGGGATAAGTGAAGGTAAAATGTAATCAAAAGCAGAAATTCTGTCTGTAGTAACAATTAATATTTTATCACCCAAAGAAAACATTTCTCTAACTTTACCGCTTTTAATTTTCGGGATATTATCCAGTTCCACATTACCTACTAATTTCATTTCGTCCTCCTGTCAAATAAAATAAAATTAAATCAGATTGATTACAATTTAAATAATTTATTTTAAAAAATAACAAAAAATTTTAATATATCATCAGCTTAATTTAAAATTATTTTCTTTTTATTTTCAAATAAAAATTAATCAATTCCTTTGAAGTATTTTCAAGTAATTCAGAAGCATTTTCAATAGCTTCAGAAAGCTCCATAGGTTTATTTAAAATTGAAAAATTGCCGCTAAATAAATTACTTTCACTTCTCCTTACCATTTCCCTGCTAACAAGAACTGAACCATTAATGGTTATCACAGGAATATTATATTTTTTTGCAAGATTAGCCACACCAAATGCACTTTTACCAAAAAAAGTTTGTTTATCGAAAGCTCCTTCACCGGAAATTATTAAATCAGCATTTCTGATTTTTTCTTCAAGTTTTGTGACATCAATTATTATATTTACTCCTATTCTTAACCTTGCATTTAAAAAAGCTACCATACCTCCACCTAAACCTCCTGAAGCTCCGGCACCTTTTAAATCACGAATGTTTTTCCCTAATTCCTGTTTTATAACTTTTGCAAAATTAATAAGTCCTCTGTTAAGCTCTTTTATCATATTATAATCCGCACCTTTCTGACCTGCATAAATATAAGCTGCTCCATTTTTTCCTGTAAGAGGATTTTCAACATCACATGCACATTCATAAATTACATCTGAAGCAGCCGGGTCTAAACCGGACATGTCAATCCTTGAAATTTTGGAAAGCTGACTGCCATTACCTGTTCCAAGTAAATTACCACTGCTATCATAAAATTTTACTCCGAGGGCTTGAGCCATACCCATGCCGCCATCATTAGTTGCACTTCCACCAAGACCTAAGATAATTTTTTTACAATTCATTTCAATTGCTTTTTTTATAAGCTGACCTGTCCCATAAGTAGTTGTTTTCATTGGATTTCTTTTGTCATATGGTACAAGCCATAAACCTGAAGCTGCAGACATTTCAATAACCGCAATATTATTATGTATTATACCAAATCTGGCTGTAATTTCTTCTCCAAGAGGTCCCATGACTTTAACTTCAACATATTTACCATTAGAACTTTCAACTAAAGTTTCAACAGTTCCTTCTCCTCCATCAGCCATAGGATTAACAATAACTTCAATAGTATTATCAATATCCTTTACAGATCTTGCAATTATATTGCAAACTTCATTTGCACTAAGGCTGCCTTTATATTTATCACACGCTACAACTATTTTCATTTCAAGATAAATTTCCTTTATTTTATTAAATAATTTCTGAAAAGTTATAATTGT
>Ga0315281_10015769_pt1 | contig 10118 bp, 8 predicted proteins | sample YL17G07_0_MG_FD_204540 | JGI IMG/M metagenome (GOLD analysis project Ga0315281, IMG submission 204540) | Sediment microbial communities from Yellowstone Lake, YNP, Wyoming, USA - YL17G07_0 | ecosystem: Environmental > Aquatic > Freshwater > Lake > Sediment | place: USA: Wyoming | collected...
TAAATACTCAAGTTGGAAAAAACAGGCAGGAAATTTAGGGCTCAAATTGACGAGCCCTTATTTTTTGTATTAGAATGAAAACAGTCGGCCTAACATATGATTTAAAGACAGATTATGAGTTCAAAGACGGCGACCCTCCTGACGCTAACGCCGAATTTGACCATCCCTCTACAATAAACGTAATTGCCAAAGCCATAGAGACATGTGGTTTTAAGGTCAAAAAAATCGGAAATGCCACAAATCTTTTAGAAAAAATCGATAATCTTGGCGTAGATATTGTTTTTAATATTTCCGAAGGAATTTCCGGAAGAAACAGGGAATCACAAGTTCCCGTATTACTGGAGATGGCCGGGATTCCTTTTGTAGGTGCAGATGCCTTAACTTTAGGCCTAACCTTGGACAAGGTTATGGCAAAGAAAATTTTTATCGCCGAGAAAATCCCCACGCCAAAATTTTTTGAAGTAAAATCCAGCGATGAATTAGTGAATACCGACCACTGTAAATTTCCCTTAATCGTTAAGCCTAGATTCGAAGGTTCTTCCAAGGGCCTAAGTGAAAATTCCCGAGTGGAAAATATAGAAGAGCTTAAAAAACAGGTAGAATACATAGTAAATACATATAAACAACCTGCTCTTATAGAAGAATTCATATCAGGACAGGAATTTACCGTTGCTATAGTCGGTAACGATCCCCCCGAAGCTATGCCAATTGTGCAGATAAAAATAGACGGCCGTCTTCAGCTTAACGATAAATTCTATACTTTTGCCCGCATTACTTCCGATAGGCTTGAATATATTTGCCCTGCGCGCATACCCCAGGATTTAAAGAAAAAAATAACCGAACTTGCCCTAAAGACATACAGAGCTGTAGAGTGCAGGGATTTCGGAAGGGTGGATTTCCGGGTCGATAGCGAAGGCAATCCTTATGTATTGGAGATAAATCCGTTACCTTCTTTATCCACGGAAGATGTGTTTAAGCTGGTTGCAAATAATATCGGTATTTCTTACGAAGAGATGATCGGGAAAATTTTAAATAGCGCCCTAAAAAGATGCAACCTGAATTAAATATGAACCCCGCACCTTCTAATAATTCAGTAATTTATAAAATAAAAGGTGTGAGGGTATTATGAATCCCGCACCTTTTTAGGTATTCGAAAAATACCAAAATACATGAATAAGGAAAAGGTGCGGGATGAATAGGAAAGAAGGTGCGGGGTGAAGATCGCCTTAACCTATAATCTTAAGAAAAAAGACAGCACCAAACCCGAAGATTATTTTTCGGAATACGACTCTGAAGATACAATAAACGCTATTATCTCGGCACTAAGAGCAAAAGGCCATAATGTAGAAGCCATTGACGTGGAATACCCCAATTTATTTTCATATTTTAGAAAAAACCGTGTAGATATGGTATTTAATATTGCGGAAGGCAAATGTAGTAAATTCCGCGAATCCGAGGTGCCCGCGGTATTGGATTATTTAAATATTCCTTATACGGGTTCCAATACTTTTTCTTTAGCCTTGGCCATGAATAAAGCGCTGACTAAAAAAATATTGAATGCGGAAAATATACCCACTCCGCGTTTCCAAGTTTTTAGCAAGGGCAACGAAGAATTAGAGCCGGGATTAAAGTTTCCCTTGATAGTAAAGCCTAATTGCGAAGGCTCGGCAAAAGGCATAAATAAGTCAAACGTTGTTAACACAACAGATGAACTTTTTAAGAAAGTTCAAGAAACAATCAATTTATATAAACAAGAAGCTCTGGTTGAGGAATTCATAGAAGGAAAAGAATTGACTGTCGGGATTTTAGAGAACGGCAAGACCACAATTTTACCGATTCTGGAAATAGATTTTTCTACCTGTTTAAATAGCGGTGAATTTTTTTATTCATGGAGAATGAAAGAATTTCAGGGGAATAAAGAGTTAGGGCTCGTGCCGACCTTTCATTGCCCGGCGCGTTTAGACAAAGAGATTGAAGAGCGCGTAAAACAAGCGGCTTTAAAAACTCACCGCGCAGTAGGCTGTCTTGATATTTCACGCACAGACATCCGTCTTAATAAAGATAATATTCCTTATGTATTAGAGATCAATCCATTGCCCGGGCTGGATCCGAAGGAATCAAATTTTCCCATAATGGCTTATGCTGCCGGGATGAAATATGAGGATCTTATTGAGGCAATATTAATCAGCGCCTCAGAAAGGAAAAGGCTAAATTGAATAACTCGTTAGCAATTGAAAATCAAAAATTGCAACAAGAAACAATACAAGTTGTTCGTCAGACAAAAAGGCCCCAAGATTACCAACAGATAATTCTTTATAAAGATGTTAACCCGCTGGATTGGGAGGATTGGCATTGGCAGTTGAAGCGTAGAATCTGTTCAAAAGAAGAACTTGCACAGGTAATAAAATTAAGTCCCGAAGAAGAAGCAGGTCTTAAAAAAGCAGCAGGACGCCTGTCTTTAGCAATAACCCCATATTGGGCAACATTGATAGATCCGGAAGATCCTAATTGCCCTTTAAGGCGCCAAGCTGTGCCGGTTGCCCAGGAATCAATTATCTCTCCGCATGAAATGGCTGATCCATGCGCTGAAGACAGGGACTCGCCGGCACCTCATTTAGTGCATCGTTATCCGGATAGAGTTTTGTTGTTGGCAACCGAACACTGCGCTTTGTATTGCCGCCACTGTACAAGAAGAAGATTAGTGGGAGATCATCAGGAATCAAGCTCTCCGTCGAGATTTGATGCGGCAATTGAGTATATTAAATCAAACCGCAAGATAAGAGATGTGCTTATTTCAGGAGGCGATCCCTTAATTCTCGAAGACGAAGAAATTGAAAGCTTGGTACAAAAGGTTCGTTCTATTTCTCATGTGGAATTTTTAAGAATAGGTACGCGCGTACCGGTTACTTTGCCGCAGCGCATTACGGAAAAACTCACTAATATGCTTAAGAAATACGCACCTATATGGGTAAGTATACATTTCAACCATCCTAAAGAAATTACTAAACGTTGCAAGAATGCATGCGACATGTTAGCAGATGCAGGTGTGCCCTTGGGCAGCCAGACAGTGCTTTTAAAAGGAATAAACGACAGGCCTTATATTATGAAACGTCTTATGCATGAACTTTTGCAGATCAGGGTGAGGCCCTATTATATTTATCAATGCGATCCTGTAAAAGGGACGCAGCATTTTAGGACGCCTGTTGCAGCAGGTATAAATATAATTGAAAAGTTAAGAGGCCATACTTCAGGTTATGCATTACCCACCTATGTTATTGACGGGCCGGGAGGCGGCGGAAAAATCCCGATAGGCCCTAATTATATTCTTTCCCAAGCAAAGGGAAAATATGTCCTGCGTAACTACAAAGGCAAAATCTATACCTACCTCGAATAAATGTTAAACATAGGGTACAGATTCCCAATTACCGTTTTTTGCAGCTTCCTTCTATTCCTCCCCGCAATAGGATATGCCAGATCTTTCTCTGATGCTAGAGAGCTGATGATAGCACAGACTCTAAATACTATGGAAGCTAAGATGAATCCCCCTAATTCAACCCCCCAAAATATTTTTGAAGAATCAAATACATCTATGCAGCTTAGACAATATGAAAGCAAGCGCCAGAAGAATATTAACGATGAATTCAGGTCCATATTCGGCGACCAGACTTATATGACCTTTGGTTTAGAGTCAGGACACATAAATGGCCGTACCACATTCCAATTTGACTTTGATAATGATTATAGTGTAGGCGGACATGGTGAAAGTGAATTAAGGTGGCCGTTAAACAATAGTTTGATCGGCCTTAGTGCCAGTTTTAATTACAGGCTGAATAAAAATGTAGATGATATGCGCGATAGAGCACGCATGGAATTGATTTGGCTTACCAGGCTTAATGAGAAATCCGGTAAAATGCTAGATTCTGATTGGATTGAGAATGACGTGGGATTTATTGATTACTACGATAACAACGGCGTAGGTGGCCTAGATGGCAGCGACGGATGGGCAACAAACCATGAGGGGAAAGATATATATTCGGAATCAGACGCAGACGTAGACAGCCTTAATATCTTTGAGGTAAACTATACCTATAATTTCTGGCCAAATAAGAACTTGGCAATTGGGCCAAGGTTTGGATATCGGTATCAACAATTTAACTTTTCAGCGTACAATGTAGCATAGGTAGGTTACGGTCCATACGGCCCCGGCCCTTTTGATATGAGCTATACCGATACGCAGCATTTAAAATGGGGAACATATGAGGCAAAATATAGTATTCCGTATTTGGGATTGGGTAGCCAATTCCTCTGGAAGGAGAAATTGTACTTTCTGTTTAATTTTGGGTTTTCTGATTGGGTGAAAGTAAAAGATAAGGATACCCACCTTTACCCTACAGAGGGCGATGGGCACAATATGGTTTCTAAAGGCAGTACTGAAGGATTTGCCTATCTGTATAATTTTCAAGGCGGATGGAGATTTGATAAGAATTGGTTGCTTAGTTTAGGCGCGACCTTTGTAAACTTAGCAACAAAAGGCGATCTTACGCAGTATCATTATTACTACGGAGTGCTGGCCGGGTATACAAATCCCACCCCACACAAAGTAACATCCAGATATTGGCTGGTAGACCTTTCATTAAGATACCATTTTTAATAAGAAGCCCCTTTTTATTCCTTGACCCTCAAATTTTCCTGTTATATAATAAAAAATCCTTCCCAATTAATAAAAATAAGATAAAAGATCCTGCGCATAGCGCAGGATCAATTAAACGCTAATCGTCAGAGGCAGCGTTAATTGAGGAGTTTGATTATATGGATGCCAAGAATAAAAGAAATTTTATACTATTAGGGCATGCGCAGTCTGGGAAAACTTCCCTTGCTGAGAGCCTTTTGTATTTTTGCAAGGCAACCAACCGAAAAGGCGCTGTTAGTGACGGAACTACGGTTAGCGATTATAGCTTTGATGAAATCGGAAGAAAGAGCTCTATAAATTCAAGTCTTCTCTATTGCGATTATTTCGCCAAAGGCGAATCCGCCGGAGGCGCAAGAGGGTTCAGGATTCAAATCATTGATGCTCCCGGTTACGCTGATTTCTTCGGCGAGGTTATTTCCGGTATACGCGGCGTAGATAGCGCAATCGTAGTGGTTGACGCGACTGCCGGAGTTGAAGTAGGCACTGAGAATGCATGGCAAATTTTAGAGGATAATAATTTACCTTGCATGATATTCATTAATAAAATAGATAAGGAAGGGGTAGATGTTAATAAAACTCTCCAAGATATTAAAAGCTCGCTCTCTAAAAAAGCAACTATAATAGATTCTCTTGATGAGCCGGACGTAGTGGAAGCAATTGCTGAAAGCGATGACAAGCTATTAGAAAAGTATTTGGAGGGGACAAAATTATCTCCGGAGGAGCTAAAAACCGGCCTTACGCAGGCCGTAATAAAGCGAAAGATTTTTCCTGTTTTTTGCGGCTCTGCTTTTAGTGATAAAGGGATACCGGAATTGTTAGACGGGATTATCCAATATTTGCCTTCGCCTTTACAGCGGTTAAAAATAGCAGGGAAGAATCCTTCAAATCCAGAAGAGCAAAAAGAAATTCAACCCCAAGAAGAAGGGCCTTTTTGTGCATTTGTGTTTAAGAGCATATCCGACCCTTATGTGGGGCAGCTTACTTTGCTGAGAGTTTTTGCCGGGGCTCTTTTATCAAATACGAACTTTTATAATGTAAATAAGCAAGCAAAAGAAAGAATCGGCCAGATTTATATTCTTCAAGGCAAAGAACAGAGGGCAATAGAGGGGGCTTTTTGCGGAGACATAGTAGCAATTGCAAAATTGAAGGAAACAGTAACTTCTGATACGCTTACCGACGGGAAAGAGCAGATCATTTTTGATCCGGTAATTTTCCCGGAGCCGGCGATTTCTGCATCAGTTAAACCTAAATCACGCCATGATGAAGACAAAATTTCAGGTGCGTTACACAAACTTGCTGCAGAAGATCTTACATTTAAAGTAACCCACGACCCGCAAACTAAAGAATTAATCATCTCCGGATTAGGTGATTTGCATTTAGGCGTAATGGTAGAGCGGATGAAGAAAAGGTTCAATGTTGAGGTAGAGCTAGGCACGCCGAAAGTTTCTTATAAAGAGACAATCACCAAAAACGTTAAAGTCCAGGGTAAATTTAAACGCCAATCAGGCGGCAGAGGCCAATACGGAGATGTCTGGATTGAAGTTCAGCCTTTGGAAAGAGGCAAGGGATTTGAATTTGTAGATAAAGTTTTTGGCGGGGCTATACCGAGGAATTTTATACCATCAGCTGAAAAGGGTATAAGACAGGCCTGCCTTGAGGGCGCAGTTGCAGGCTATCCGATAGAAGATATAAGAGTAATTTTATATGACGGTTCTTATCATGAAGTTGATTCTTCTGATATGGCTTTTCAGATTGCAGGAAGCATGGCTTTAAGAAAGGCTGTACTTGAAGCAGTCCCGGCATTATTAGAGCCGATAATGGATGTAGAAATTGTAATTCCCGAAGAATATTTAGGTGCGATATCTGGAGATGTTAATTCCCGCCGTGGCCGTATTATGGGCATGGATGTTAAGGGAAGGTCACAGATTGTAAAAGCCCAGGTTCCGCTTGCAGAAATGTTTACATATGCAAATGACCTGCGTTCGCTTACCGGCGGAAGAGGTTTTTATACAATGCGGTTTTCTCATTATGAAGAAGTTCCTCATAAGGTCGCAGTCGGCATAATAAGCAAGTATCAGGCTTCCAAGAAACAGGAAGAAGAGCAATAAAAATGAACCCCGCACCTTTTTAGGTGTTCGAAAAATACCAAAATACATGAATAAGGAAAAGGTGCGGGATGAATAGGAAAGAAGGTGCGGGGTGAAGATAGCCGTATTTTCGATTCCCGAAATAACTTTAGGTAAACATAATATTAAAGATAGCCGGCTTGACCAGGTTGATAGCATAACCAAATCCAAGAAAAAGACCTATATACAGATTGAATTAGTAGGAGATGATGCTATTTTGGATACGGATGCGATTCTTGTATTAAAAGATTCCCACACGGACTTAATTTTAAAAGATTTGGAATTTGTAGAGACCCGGTTAGGCCGCGCCGAAGATGAACAAGAAAAGCTGCTGTTAAATAAATTGAAGAGCATTTTAGAAAAAGAAGCATTTATTTTTAATGCGGCATTTTTAGAAGAAGAAAAAAAACTGATGTCCGGATACGGATTATGCACAAATAAACCTGTTTGTGTTGCAGAGAAAAATGATTTGGTAAATTTGGATGGATTGCTGGCCAAATGCCTTCTAGAAAGCGGTTTTATCAGTTTTTTTACTACCGGAGAAAAAGAAACGCGTGCCTGGTTAATCAAAAAAGGGACTACTGCTTGGGAGGCTGCAGGCCAAGTACATTCTGACATCCAGCGAGGCTTTATCCGTGCAGAGATTATCAGTTTCAGTGATTTTATACAGGCAGGAGGGGAAACTCAGGCAAAACAGGCAGGAAAAATGCGTCTTGAGCCCAAAGATTACATCATGCAGGATGCGGATTTGGTAAATTTTAGATTTAACAAATAAATTTCTTATAAGCGGATGGCTTGGAGTGATTTCGAGCCGAATATATTGAGGCGAGAAACACTCCAAGACAGGACCCGCGACGGGATTGAAAAGGAGAAATAGATGGTTAAGATTAAGCGGGCTTTGATCAGCGTATCGGATAAAACAGGAATCCTGGATTTAGCCAAGGAGCTAAATAAGTTCGGAGTTGAGATTCTTTCTACGGGAGGCACGGCAAAATTACTGCGCGATAATAATATCCCCGTGAAAGAGGTTTCGGAATATACGGGCTTTCCTGAAATGCTCGACGGGAGAGTCAAGACATTACATCCTAAAATTCACGGCGGGCTGCTAGCATTAAGAGAAAACAGCGAACACATGAAAACCTTAGAGGAGCATAATATCAGCCTTATAGATATGGTAGTGGTAAATCTTTATCCTTTTGAAAAAACAACCCAGAAACCGAATGTCACAATAGAAGAAGTCATCGAGAATATCGATATCGGCGGGCCGTCGATGCTGCGTTCTGCTGCTAAAAATCATCAGTCTGTCGCGGTTGTTTGTAATCCAGCCCGCTATGCCCGGGTAATCGATGAATTAAAGAAAAATAAAGGCGCTCTGTCTCACGATTTAATGCGCGATTTGGCAATAGAAGTGTTCGCTCTTACCAGCCATTATGATGGAATAATATATGACTATTTTAGTAAGGTCACTAGGCCACCAGGCCACCAGGCCACCAGTTTCCCGCAAGATTTGATTTTAGAATTCAGTAAACTACAGGATTTACGTTACGGAGAAAATCCGCATCAAAAAGCGGCTTTTTATAAAGAAAAAGGCAAACTTAAAGGTTTAATAAATTTAAAGCAATTACAAGGGAAAGAATTATCCTTTAATAATATATTGGATTTAAACGCGGCATTTGAATTGGTAAAAGAATTTAATAATCCCGCTGCAGTTGTGGTTAAGCATAACAATCCCTGCGGAGTAGCAGAAGATAAAAGTCTGGATAAGGCCTTTTCTTTAGCCCATAAATGCGATCCGCTTTCTGCATTCGGGGGTATCGTAGCGCTAAACAGAAGGCTCGATACAAAAACAGCGAAAATTATCGCTAAAAGCGGCTTTTTAGAATGCATAATCGCTCCCGCATTTGATAAAGAAACGCTTGATTTATTCAAGGATAAAAAGAACCTGCGTTTACTGGAATTGCCGGATCTTGAACCTGCTAGCGAGACAGAATTAAAGCGTGTTAGCGGAGGACTTTTATTGCAGGATAAGGACACAGAGACATTAAATCCCAATAATCTTAAAGTTGTCACTAAAAAGAAACCTACAAGAAAAGAAATGGATAGTCTTATTTTCGGCTGGAAGGTAGCCAAACACGTAAAATCAAATGCTATTGTATTAACCAGCGGCACTAAGACTGTCGGCATCGGAGCAGGACAGATGTCCAGAGTCGATTCCGTAATGATTGCCAGAAAGAAATCAGGAAAATTAAGCAAAAATTCCTGTTTAGCTTCGGACGCGTTCTTTCCCAAGGCCGATGCGATTATAGAAGCGGCCAGGGCAGGCGTTAAGGCAATAATGCAGCCCGGCGGCTCCATATCCGACGAGGAAATAATCAAGGCCTGCGATAAACATAAGCTCTCGATGGTTACTACGGGTATCAGGCACTTCAGGCATTAATGAATGACCTATCCGGAAGCTATTCTGTATCTGGAATCTTTCGTTAACTACGAAAAGATCCCCGCCTATCCTTATAAGGAATCTTTGAAGCAGGAACGCTTAAAAGATTTCTTAAAGATTATCGATAATCCGCAAGATTGCCTTCGTATAATACACATTGCCGGCACAAAAGGAAAAGGATCAACCTGCGTTTTTATCGCCTATATATTAAGGCAGGCAGGATACAAAGTAGGTTTATATACTTCGCCTCATCTTTCTGATTTTAGAGAACGCATAAGAATATTATCACTCAACACCCAACACGCAACACGCAACAGCGAATTTGAGGGAATGATTTCTGAAGATGAATTAACCTCTTTGGTCGAAAAGCTAAAATCACAAATTGACAACTTTAATAAAAGTTCCCAGTACGGACCGCTTTCTTTTTTTGAAGTTTATACTGCTTTGGCATTTGTATATTTCAAGGAGCAAAATGTAGATTTCGCAGTTCTAGAAACAGGCCTTGGCGGAAGGCTTGATGCTACCAACGTAGTTAACGCTTTGGTTTGCACCATTACGCCGTTAAGTTACGAACATACCGATAAATTAGGCAACACATTGGAAGAAATAGCAAGGGAGAAGGCAGGGATTATTAAACGCCGCAGGGCAATTGTAATTAGCGCACCGCAGGAAAAAGAGGCGATGGAAGTAATCAGAAATAGATGCAAAGAAGTAGATGCGAACCTGCACGAAGTAAACAAAGACATATTTTATGAGAAGGCGAGAAAGGGATTTAACCTGTTGGGGATATTCGGGGAATATCCAAACCTGGAAATTAAACTCTTAGGAGAACACCAGCTGATAAACGCAAGTGTGGCAGTCGGCG
>Ga0315281_10015771_pt1 | contig 10117 bp, 7 predicted proteins | sample YL17G07_0_MG_FD_204540 | JGI IMG/M metagenome (GOLD analysis project Ga0315281, IMG submission 204540) | Sediment microbial communities from Yellowstone Lake, YNP, Wyoming, USA - YL17G07_0 | ecosystem: Environmental > Aquatic > Freshwater > Lake > Sediment | place: USA: Wyoming | collected...
GTCGGGTGTGGAAGTAATCCTCACGCGCCTGCACGCCGGTGGCAAGTTCTCGAACAAGAGCTACAGTTTCTCCGGTGGCCTGCATGGCGTGGGCGTGTCAGTGGTGAACGCGCTGTCCAAGAAGCTGGAAGTGTTCGTGAAGCGCGGCGGCAAGGAATACAAGATGGCCTTTGCCGGCGGCCAGAAGACCGCCGAACTCAAGGCAATCGGCACCACCGCCGCGCGTACCACCGGCACCACCGTGCACTTCTGGCCGGACGAAAAGTTTTTTGATAGCCCGAAATTCAATGTCCCGAAGCTCAAGCATGTGCTGCGCGCCAAGGCGGTGTTGTGCCCGGGACTCAAGATTACATTTGAAGACGAGTCCGATAAAAAGAACAACGAGGAGTGGTGTTACGAGGATGGTCTCAAGGATTACCTGCTCTCCGAACTCGGCAAGCAGGAGCTGATTCCCGAAGATCCGTTCGTTGGCCGCTTCAAGGACAACGACGGCGAACTCGATTGGGCCATCGTCTGGGCGCCGGAGAACGACCAGCCGCTCATGGAGAGCTATGTCAACCTCATTCCGACCGCGCAGGATGGCACGCATGTGAACGGCTTTCGCCAGGGCCTGACCGATGCGTTGCGCGAGTTCTGCGAGTTCCGCAGTCTGGTGCCGCGCGGCGTGAAGCTGGCGCCGGAAGATGTGTGGGGGCAGACCAGCTACGTGCTGTCTTACAAGATGCATGATCCGCAGTTCTCCGGCCAGACCAAGGAGCGCCTCACCTCGCGTGAGGCCGCCGCCTTTGTCGGCACCGTCACCAAGGACGCCTTTGCCCAGTGGCTGACGCAACACGTGGGTGACGCCGAGCGCATCGCCAATCTCGCCGTCGAGTCGGCGCAGGCGCGCATGAAGACCGCCAAGAAGGTCGAGCGCAAGAAAATTGGCCAGGGTCCGGTATTGCCAGGCAAGCTCGCCGATTGCCTCTCCACTGACCTCAATATGACCGAGCTGTTCCTGGTAGAAGGCGATTCGGCCGGTGGCTCGGCCAAGCAGGCGCGCGACAAGGATTACCAGGCGATCATGCCGTTGCGTGGCAAGATATTGAACACCTGGGAAGTGGACTCGTCCGAGGTGCTCGGATCGCAGGAAGTGCATGATATCGCGGTGGCACTCGGCGTGGACCCCGGCTCAACTGACATCAGTGGCCTGCGTTACGGCAAGGTCTGCATTCTGGCGGATGCCGACTCGGACGGTGCCCACATCGCCACGTTGCTGTGTGCGCTGTTCGTCAAACACTTCAAACCGCTGGTGGCTGCCGGGCATGTGTATGTCTCCATGCCGCCGCTGTTCCGCATTGATGTCGGCCAGACCGTGTACTACGCGCTTGATGAAGACGAACGCAAACAGACACTGGAGCGTATACAAAAAGAAAACCCGCGCGCCCGTCCAGGCATCCAGCGTTTCAAGGGCCTCGGCGAAATGAATCCCCCGCAGCTGCGCGAAACCGTCATGGACCCGAACACGCGTCGTTTAATCCAGCTTGAGATCAAGTCCGGCGACAATACCAACCGCATCATGGACATGATGCTCGCCAAGAAGCGTGCCGGTGACCGCAAGGAATGGCTGGAAAAGAACGGCAACAAGGCAGAGATTGTTTAAGGCGTAACGCACATGGCAAGGAAATCTACCAGCAAGTCATCAAAGCGGGTTCCCGCCAAGCGCGGCAAGAGCCGCGCCATGGCCGCGCGGCCGCGCGTCGCGAATATCGAGCGCCTGCCGCTCGCGACGTTCACCGAGAAGGCGTATCTCGATTACTCGATGTACGTGGTGCTGGATCGCGCGCTGCCGAACATCGCTGACGGCCTCAAGCCGGTGCAGCGGCGCATCATCTACGCCATGTCCGAGCTCGGGCTGTCGGCCGCCGCGAAATACAAGAAGTCGGCGCGTACCGTGGGCGATGTACTCGGCAAGTTCCACCCGCACGGCGACAGTGCCTGCTACGAGGCCATGGTGCTCATGGCCCAGCCGTTCAGCTATCGGTACCCGCTGGTGGATGGCCAGGGCAACTGGGGTTCGCCGGACGACCCGAAGAGCTTTGCGGCGATGCGTTACACCGAGTCGCGCCTTACGCCGTTCGCGCAAGTATTGTTGAGCGAACTGGAGCAGGGCACGGTAGCGTGGGTGCCGAACTTCGACGGCACGCTGGAAGAGCCGAAGATCATGCCGGCACGTCTGCCGCATGTACTGCTGAACGGCACCACCGGCATCGCCGTCGGCATGGCCACCGACATTCCGCCGCACAACGTGCGTGAAGTGGCGTCCGCCTGCGTGCGCCTTCTGGACAAGTCGGATTCCACCACCGGCGAGTTGATGAAACATATTCAGGGCCCGGACTACCCGACCGAGGCCGAGATTGTGACGTCCAAGGCCGAGATCCGCGCGATGTACAACACCGGTCTTGGCAGCATCCGCGCGCGTGCCAAGTGGCAGCGCGAGAACGGCGAGATCGTGATCACCGCGCTGCCGCACCAGGTGTCGCCGGCCAAGGTGCTGATGCAGATCGACCAGCAGCGCCAGCAGAAGAAGCTGCCCATGGTCGAGGATCTGCGCGATGAGTCCGATCACGAGAATCCGATTCGCCTGGTGATTGTGCCGCGCTCCGGACGCATCGACCCGGTGGAGATCATGGATCACCTGTTCGCCACCACCGATCTGGAACGTTCCTACCGCGTGAACCTGAACATGATCGGCCTGGATGGCCGGCCGCGCGTGTACAACCTCAAGGACCTGCTCAGCGAGTGGCTCAAGTTCCGCATCGAGACCGTGCGCCGCCGGTTGCAGCACCGGTTCGACAAGGTGCAGGCGCGCCTGCATATCCTCGACGGCCTGCTGGTTGCCTATCTCAATCTGGACGAGGTGATCCGCATTATCCGTCGTGAGGACGAGCCGAAGCCGGTGTTGATGAAGCGCTTCAAGCTGACAGAAATACAGACCGATGCCATTCTCGAAACCAAGTTGCGTCACCTGGCCAAGCTTGAAGAAATGAAAATCCGTGGCGAGCAGAAGGAGCTGGCCAAGGAGCGCGACGAACTGGAGAAGATTCTCAAATCGAACCAGAAACTGCGCGCGCTGGTGCGCGACGAGATCATCAACGATGCTGAGGAGTTCGGGGACAAACGCCGCTCGCCGCTCATCGAGCGCGAGGCCGCCAAGGCGATTGACGTCACCCAACTGCTGCCGACCGAACCGATCACCGTGGTGCTGTCGGAGAAGGGTTGGGTGCGCGCTGCCAAGGGCCACGAGGTGGATGCACGCGCGCTCGACTACAAGACCGGCGACAAATTTCTGCAGGCGGCGCGCGGCAAAACCAACCAGCAAGTTGTGTTCCTTGACTCCACCGGCCGTACATACACGCTGCCGGCGCACAAACTACCGTCGGCGCGTGGCCACGGCGAACCGCTGGCGTCCAGCCTCAACCCGCCACCCGGCGCCACCTGGTCGGGCGTGATGATGGGTGCGCCGGAGGATTTGTATCTCATCGCCAGCGACGCCGGTTACGGTTTCGTCTGCAAGCTTGGTGACCTCATCACAGATCGCCGCGCCGGTAAGGCAGTGCTCAAAGTACCGAAAGGCTCCAAGGCTCTGCCACCAAAACGCGTCATGAAATACGACGAAGACTGGCTTGCGGCCGTGACCAACAAGGGCAACATCCTGGTGTTCATGGTTGCCGAGCTGCCGCCGATGGAAAAAGGCAAGGGTGAAAAGATCCTGGCCATTCCCGGCGCGCGTGTCGTGAAGCGCGAGGAGTATCTCGCCGGTATTGCAGTCTTCAAGGAAGGGCAGCAACTGCTTCTCCACACCGGCAAGGGAGAACTCAAGCTGCGCTCCGGAAACGACATCGATCAATACGTCAGCGAGCGCGCCTTGCGCGGCTCGAAGTTACCGAGGGGACATCAGGAAGTGAACGATGTTGAGGCTATCGAAAAGTAGCAGGTGTCACCGAGATTTGTGAGGGGAAAGTCTTTTGCCGCCAATTATTTGAAAAGGAGACGTATGCGGAAATTATCACCAGTTGTTTGCGTTGCCGCGCTTCTTGCGGTTGCCGTGCCGGGCATTGCCGCCGACAAGCCTGAACTCAAGACCGAACCGGAAAAGAACGGCTACAGCGCCGGGTACGACATCGGCCGGTCGGTACAGAGACAGATCGCGGACGTCGATGCCGAGGCGATGGCGCGTGGACTGAAGGATGCCATGTCTGGCACAGCGCCGGCCTTGCCGGAGCAGGAAATGCAGCAGCGCTTCATGACCGTGCGGCAGGAGTCTGCCAGGAAAATAGTGGAGAAGAACAAGAAGGATGGCGAGGCGTTTCTGGCCAAGAACAAGGGCGAGAAGGGCGTGAAGACCACGGCCAGCGGTTTGCAGTATAAGGTCATCACCGCGGGCAAGGGCAAGCAACCCGCGGCCGAAGACACGGTGACCGTGAACTATCGCGGCACGCTCGTTGACGGGACGGAGTTCGACAGTTCCTATAAACGCAATCAGCCCGCGACCTTTCCGGTCAAGGGCGTGATCCCCGGCTGGACCGAGGCGCTGCAACTGATGAAGGAAGGATCGAAGTGGATGCTCTACTTGCCGTCGACCATTGCCTATGGCGAACGCGGCGCGGGCAACATGATCGGACCAAACTCCGCCCTCATCTTTGAGGTGGAGTTGTTGTCGATCAATAAGCCGAATCCGCAATAATTTTGAGTCGGCCGTCGTGGGGCCTGATGCGCACCACGATTGCTGCCCAGGCCGGATTCAGGGTCAGGGACATGAACGGAAGCCGTTCCCGGCCCTTTCGGCAATGCGTGCTGCGCGCGAGCCTGCCAAGTGCGACGTGAAGAACAAAAAGTCCTGTATTTTTCGCGGCTTATGCTATAAATGAACATGGAAGCCGGTTAACTGCCAGCGATAGGAGGCGCGAGTGTCAATCGAACTGAGAGAATCCGAACGACTGGATGCCAGCTATGTCGTTACGGTCAGGCTGGTTAGCGCCAAGCAATCAGATAGCGCAGCCAGCATGACCAACCTCAGTCGTGGCGGGCTGTGCTTTGTGTCGACCCTGAATTTGCGGCAGGGTGACAGGGTCGAGATCGACCTGCCATCGGCCCGGCCAGTGGCGACGCTCAAGGCCAAGGTCATCTGGTGTCGCCCGCAACGCGATAGGTTCTCCGTCGGTGCCGAGTTTGTCGACATGAGCGATGCCCGGCGTGCGCGGATTATCGAAATGCACCGCGCCATCTGTACCTATCAGAAAATGAATAACGTTTCCGGCGACACCCAGCAGGCTGCGGCCGAATGGCTCAGTCTTCACGCCGAGAAGTTTCTTGCTGGCACGTCCTGACAGGGTCTCCGCGATCTCCCCGCCGGTGCAGGGAGGGCGTCTGCCACAAGTCTCAAAACTGGTGTTGCAATGACCGCTGATATCCCGGCAAGTGATCTGGCCAGTCTTGTGTGGTTTGTCGCCCTCTGGACGGGCTATACCTGGTACGCCGACCGGCATGCGCGACGCCTGTATTCGTTGCGTTCGGTCATGCACGGTTACCGTGAAAAGTGGATGCAGCAGATGCTCGCGCGCGACAACCGCGTGGTGGATGTGAATATCATGCGCAACCTGTTGCAGGGCGTGGCATTCTTTGCCTCCGCGACGCTGCTGATTCTTGCCGGTCTGCTGACCGTTCTCGGCTCAACGGACAAGGCAATCGAAATCGTGCGTGCACTGCCGTTTGCGCTCAAGACGACGCTGGTGCAATGGGAGCTGAAACTCCTCGTTCTGTGCATCGTCTTTGTCTATGCATTCTTCAAGTTCACCTGGGCGCTGCGCCAGTTCAATTACTGTTCGGTGCTGATTGGCGCCGCGCCCAGGGGCCCGGATGACGCCTTTGCCCGGCGCATCGCCGTGGTGGCGACCCATGCATCCAAAGATTTCAATCAGGGCCTGCGGGCATATTACTTCAGCCTCGCGGCGCTGGCCTGGTTCGTGAGCCCTTGGCTGTTCATGCTTGCTGCGGCCGTTGTAACGGTTGTGCTGTATGTGCGCGAGTACAGATCAAGTGCATTGCGGATATTGGGCGGAGCCGATACGGAACACGACGCATAGACTGATTGGTTTTTCAGCTTGCCCTGCGTTTCCTTGAATTGCTTAGCGCCGTTCCTGTGCCTGCAGCAGCGCCGCAGCTTCCTCGAAGGTCATTCCCCAAACATCCAGCGGTTGAGTTTTTCCGGCAACGCTGACGGTCTGCTCGTGCCCCTGCCAGAGTTCACTGGGCAGGTTGAGGTAGGCATCGCGATTGAGCAGGATGGCGCGGCCAAACGTCTTGGTCTTTTCCTGCAGGCGAAAGGTGAGGTTTACCGCGTCACCGATGGCGGTTCGGCCCTGCTCGGTACCCAGCGCGGCATTGCCGATGTTGATGCCAACACCGATCTTGAGCTGCTGTGGCAGGTTCGGGCGTGTTTCGTTGATGTGCCGGGTAATGCGATCCAGCTCGCACGCAGCGCCGAGCGCATTCAGCAGCGAGCCGCCGGGGTCGGCATTGGCATCCCAGCGTGCATACACGCAATCGCCCATGAACTTGTCGATCGTGCCGCGCCGCTGCTTGATGCACTGCGTGGCCTCGCGGAACCACTGGTTCATGAGTTCGGTGAGGTCGCGCACCGGGATTGCCTCCGACAGGCTGGTGAAGCCGCGGATGTCGGCAACCAGGATGGCGATGCGGATGAGTTCGATGCTTTCCTGCACAACGATGGTTGTAACGCGCGGGTCGCGTGGCTGGCTCGATGCCGCTTTGGCGGATGGCTGGCGGAACTGCATGTTCATCGAGCCAATCGAGATCTGGTCGCCATCGTTAAGGCGCGTGGGCAAGCGGATGCGCACGGCATTCACGTAGCTGCCGTTCGAGCTGTCCTCGTCCACGATGTAGAAGCTGCCGTCCTGCATGCGGTAGAGCATGGCGTGGCGGCGCGACACGCGCGCATCGTCCAGCACGATGTCGCTGCCTTCATCGCGGCCAAGAATCATGACCTCCTTGCATTCCACCTGCCGGGCCTGATCGCCCGCCTTGAATAACAGAAACGCCTGCATGCCGTCCCTTCGGGTTTTACCAGAGATGCTCCAATCATAGACGCTGAAAGCCGTTTTCGCAGGCCGCCGGGCCCGCAGGGGCTCGTGTACAATAACGCCATGCGCATGGCTGCAATCGTCGAATACGACGGCTCCAACTTTTCCGGCTGGCAATGGCAGGATTGCGCGCCATCGGTGCAGGAGGCGGTGGAAAAGGCCGTGTCAAAGGTGGCGGATGCACCGATTCGCGTGATCACCGCCGGGCGCACCGATGCCGGGGTGCATGCCAGCGCCCAGGTGATTCACTTCGACACCGACGTCCGGCGCAGCAATCACGCCTGGCTGCGCGGCAGCAACAGCAACCTGCCGGACAGCGTCGCCCTGCTCTGGGTGGGCGAGGTGGATCCCGAATTCCACGCGCGTTTCGCGGCCACCGGGCGTGAGTATCACTACGTGATCCTGAATCGCTCGGTGCGGCCGACCTATCTTGCGCAGCGCGTCACCCACGAATACCGGCCGCTGGATGTGGCGCGCATGCAGGCCGCCGCACAACATCTCCCCGGCACGCATGACTTCTCGTCGTTTCGCGCCATGCAATGCCAGGCGAAGAGCCCGGTACGCAGCTTGCGTGAACTTAACGTGACGCGCCACGGCGAGTTCATCGTCATCAAAGCCGCCGCCAACGCATTCCTGCACCACATGGTACGCAACCTCGCCGGGGTGCTCATGGACATCGGCGCCGGGGAGAAAGAACCGGAGTGGGCGCGCGAGGTGCTCGTTGCGCGTGACCGCACCGTGGGCGGCATCACCGCGTCGCCCGATGGCCTGTATCTCACCGCGGTCGACTACCCGGCGCACTTCAATATTCCCCGGATTCCTGTGGCCCTGGGCCTGTGGTAGTCCAGACGGGCCTTGCCCAAGAAGCGCGGCCGCCCCTGTTTCTGGACGTGACCAATATAAGCGAGTGGGGTGAGGCCCTGCAGCCTGAAGGCTGCTTAACCCGATTGGCCGCCGGCTGCGTTACAGGAAGTGACGACCCCTGTACTTTCGGAGAGCAGTATGGCCAATTGGTATAGGCGACTGGAATTGGCCGGATGGCATCGAGAGCCAAGATCTCGGCCCTATCGCACTGGGTTGAGGGCGAAGCGCGGGCTCGGCAGGGATTCCTGGTGGCGCGCTATCGTGGCGCTTTTCCTGACAATGACAGCGGAGACGGCCTACGTGGGACAACTGCATATTCAGAATGTCGAGCTGAAGGAACTGATCCAGCGCAGCGCCCACATTGTCATCGCCGTGCCGGACGATCCGCCGCTGGTTGATGAACAGGTGGCGATCAAGGCGCGTGGAAAAAAGGCACCGCCGTATATAAGGTCGGTGCACCGCTTTCGCGTGCGTGAAAGATTGCGCGGCGATCTCGCGCCCGGTACCGCCATCGTGGTGGCACCGGCCGGTGACGCGCTACAGGAGCGGCTGCATCGTGATTACTATACCAAGGGCCTGAGCCGCCATGTCGTGGTCGATCGCTATGAACAGCAGGCTGCCACCGGTGTCGGTGAAGCACGGATTCTGTTCCTGAACAATCACGGTGCGCGCCTCGCGTACACCGTGGAGGGCGGCGCGGAAGGGCTCGCCCTGCGCAGTGAAGTCGAACTCCAGCTTGGCGTAAAAGACAGGATCGCGCTTGATCCGCGTGAGGCACTTGTCGACCAGGCCTTGCGTGCCCACGGCGATTTTGGCGTTTACGGCGATCTGCGTGCGGGACTGAAGTCGCTGAGAGACACCAGCAAGATTCAGTTCACGGACGCGGCTCACGGGGTTCGTGTGGATATCGTTCCGCGCGATCGCCACGGACATGAATATCAGTTTGTCGTAACGCCCGCGGGGGTGATCGAAGGATTCATGGCCGGCGAGAGTGATGCCGCGGTGGGGCCGGTGCCGAATTCGTCAGACTTCTCTCGGTTCATGCTGCGCGACGTGCAGAGCCTGTACGGTGGTCAGAATGTCTACGTCGCGCCCGATGGAACCGTTCACGTCCAGATTGTGCGTGCGGAGGAGAGCCAGCCTGAACTGCAGGAGCGCCGCTATCGCTTTGTGCTCAAAGACACTCAACGGCTGGAACTCAGGCAATTGTTGGTTCAGCATCCACCGAGTCGTATTCGTATTCCGCACCACCCCGGCATCCCCGACCAGGCCCGGCCGGAGATCACAGTGATTTATCCCGATGGGACAGCGATCACCGTGGCAAAGTGGGATGATGATCGTCATCAGGATTTCGATGCGCTCTATGATCAGTTGCTGCGCTACGTGCGCGAGGCCAGGGACCAGGTAGCCGTCTGGGAAGGCCGCTATGATCACGACTGGCAGCCGGAATGATTTCAAGTTGGTATGAAGTTATATAAATCTGCACCGGGGCTGACTGATCCTGCAGCAGCGTAGCCCGGATGGAGCGCAGCGGAATCCGGGGATAGACAACGTTGCTGACTGGTTTCCCCGCAATCCCCTGGCGCTTCATGCGGGCTACTGCTTGCGACTTAAGCCGTTCGGGCGCCGTATCCTTGATCAAATGCGCTTATGGTAGTGACATTGCGGGGCATGGACGCGATTGCCATGCCGCTGGATGCGTTGTCCGCCGCGGACGGTTCTACCGGCTCCCGGTACGGGCGAGTCTTCTGGTAAGCTGACACACCTTTTGCGAGCCTGAAACATGCGCACCCGCGTCAAAATCTGCGGTATCACCCGTGTCGAAGACGCCTTGGCCGCCGCCGCGGCTGGCGCGGATGCCATCGGCCTGGTGTTCGCCGAAGCCAGTCCGCGCTGCGTTTCGGCCGATCAGGCGCGTGCCATCGCCGCCACCTTGCCACCCTTTATTACGGTCGTGGGGTTGTTCGTGGACACGCCCGCCGCGCGTATCCGTGAGCTGCTCGGCCAGGTGCCGCTCGACCTGTTACAATTCCACGGCCGCGAGACCCCCGAGGATTGCCGGCAATTCGGGCATCCTTATATAAAGGCCATACGCATGGCCCCGGGAGTGG
>Ga0315281_10015772_pt1 | contig 10117 bp, 10 predicted proteins | sample YL17G07_0_MG_FD_204540 | JGI IMG/M metagenome (GOLD analysis project Ga0315281, IMG submission 204540) | Sediment microbial communities from Yellowstone Lake, YNP, Wyoming, USA - YL17G07_0 | ecosystem: Environmental > Aquatic > Freshwater > Lake > Sediment | place: USA: Wyoming | collected...
GCAGGTTTTTTTGCCAGCAAAGCAGCGTGAATATTGATGCTTGTGGATTATTCTGTATTGTCAATTTATATTTTGTCCTGATTTGCAGATGAGTTGTTTAGTGGCACTTAAAAAGGAGGCTGAAAAAATTAGTCATTAAAATGTATTTCAAAGCAATCTTTCTTCCAAGACGCGTAACCGATGTTCAACATATTGAATTTCTTCCATGTCTAATGGCAAGACGATGCGCATCGCCAAAAAATATCCCTGGATTTGCCCGAAAAGTTGACGTGTGCTTTTTATGTCGCTGCTGTTGGTCATGATTTCCATCTTCAAATTGGAATAAAGATCTTCAAAACCATCAATCATCTCTTCCTTGTCTACCATTTTAATTATTCTCCTAATTATGTTGAGTCAGTATACTGATGCAATTCGCGAGTATGGTGAGCAAGCCATGCCCTGTCAATTACACACACTATTTACGGGGAATTATCCAATCTCCCCAAAAAAACTTGATTGAATAGAAAGCCTGAATGAATCTAGATATAAATCGTGTATTAAGCGTGCGCGAGCTAAATTTCGCAGCGAAGCAATTGATTGAAGGCGGACTGCCATTATTGTGGGTGCGCGGTGAAATTTCCAATTTTGTCTGCGCCTCTTCCGGGCATTGGTATTTCTCGCTTAAGGATGAACAGGCGCAGGTGCGCTGTGTGATGTTCCGCCACAAAAATCAGTATCTGGAAATACAGCCACGCAACGGCGTGCAGGTTGATGTATTGGCGCTGCCCAGTCTGTATGAGGCGCGTGGCGATTTTCAGCTGACGCTGGAGCAGATGCGTCCCGCCGGTTTGGGTGCACTGTTTGAAGCGTTTGAAAAACTGAAGAAGAAACTCGAAGCAGAAGGCCTGTTTGCCGAATCACGCAAAAAACCGCTACCCTATTTGCCAACGCAGATCGGCATCGTCTCCTCGCCGCAGGCTGCCGCGTTGCGCGACGTGCTCACCACGCTCGCCAAACGCATGCCCGGCGTGCCGGTGGTACTTTATCCCACGCCGGTGCAGGGCGCGGATGCGGCGCAAAAAATTGCCGCTGCCATCGCGCGAGCCAATGCGCGCAAGGAATGCGATGTGATCATTTTGTGTCGCGGTGGCGGCAGCATCGAAGACCTGTGGTCTTTCAACGAGGAGGTCGTGGCGCGCGCGATTGCTGCCAGTGCTATCCCCGTCGTCAGCGGTGTGGGCCATGAAACTGATTTCACCATTGCCGATTTTGTCGCCGACCTGCGCGCCGCCACTCCCACAGCCGCTGCACAAGCCGTGCTGCCGGACCGCCAGGAGTTGCTGCAAAGCCTGCGCATGCATGGCCTGCACCTTGCACGCCAGATGCAGCGCAAGCTGGAAAACGCAATGCAGCGTGTGGATTACCTGCAACGCAGGCTGGTGCATCCCGCGCAAAAGGCGCAACAGCAATTACTGAATCTGGCGCAACAGCAGCAACGCCTGCAAGCGGCCATGGGCCATCTGCTGCAAAAGCATGACTGGCGGCTGCAGGCGCAACAGCAGCGTTTGCAGTCTGCACGACCCATGATGGAAAAACATGCCAGCCGCACCGATGAACTGGGCCGACGCTTAAGCGATGCCATGAGACGCACGCTGGAGCGCTACACCTACCGGCTGGATGCCGCGCAGCAACACCTGCAACATCTCGACCCGCAACAGGTATTCGCTCGCGGTTACAGCATGGTGCAGGATGTGCAGGGCAAGGTGATTGCGGACAGTGCGGCGTTAAGCCTGGGGCAGTCGTTGCAGGTGACTTTTGCCAAGGGTAAAGCAAGTGTAGAAGTTAAAGAGAAGGAGTGTGAATGAGTGCTGAAAAATTACAAATAAGTATGCGAAATTCTACTTTTGCCGCCTTATGTGCAGGGATACTTATATCGTTGGCTTTGGCAGGATGCGCTACTAGCAGTAAATCAACTACCCCTGTCGATGTAAGGAGTGGCTCAGTCGTTTCTAAAAATCTACGAATAGCATACAACTTTGATCAAGAAAAGAAGCCGCCTTTCTTTCATAGTGGTAATGCGGTAGAGATTGGGATTTCAAGTATGAGTGGAAACGCTGATCAAGCAATTGCACCCGGCCAAAAACCTGTCATTATGAACTGGGTGGTGTTTAATGGCCCACAGCAAATTAGGAATGAATTTGATTTCACCTTTTATGAACTAGCGTGGCGTCATCGTGAAAAACTGGATAATCAATTTGGTATGGAAATATCTATTGGGGGAGGTTCTACTGAAGTCAATATGAAAAGTTCATCGGCCATGCAAATTGCTTCTCAGCAATTCATAGGCAGCGGAGCGAGGGTTGAATATGGCCTGCACTATTTTTTGAGCACAACTAGCAGTTTTCAGGCGAGAGCAAAGATTTATTGGGCACCAGTATTCCTTGGACCTGGCATACATGGTATTCGTATGATTGAGCTCGTTTATGCAAAGTCATTTTACGACAGTTTCAGCCTTCGTGCCGGCTTATCCCGTTGGCAAGTATCAGGCTATAACGATGATAGTTTTTGGGATGTACAAAATATATATCGCCCTAGCAAGTCTGACATCGAATTGGATTTTTTTGGCCCGACTATATCTTTAAGCTTGGAATTTTGATAATAGAGTCCATGTTTGGCTCAAACGTTAGTCAGGATGTTTGGCAGCCGCTTAACTGGGTTAAAATAAGCAGCCTTTCACCACCTGAAAATTTCAAATCTCCCGCATGATGAATTTCCTCAAGAAGTTGACTCCGCTACACGCCACTTTGCTGCTGGTACTGGCGACAACTTTAATGCGCCTCATTGCGGGCGTTACCACCGAACTCACCACCGATGAAGCGCATTATGCGCTGTATGGTTATTACCTCGATTGGAGTTATTTCGACCATCCTTCGCTGATTGGCTGGCTGCAGGCGCTGGCACTGGTGTTTGGCAGCAGCGAGCTGATGATGCGGGTCATTCCCATAGCGCTTTATGCGGCAACCAGTTTGCTGTTGTACCGGGTGGTCGCTGTTTTCTTTCCGCAGGAATCGCGCTGGCTGGGTTTTGTCAGCGTGGCGCTGATGCAGTCTTCGGTGATGTTGCAGTTGATCGGCATGGCGATGCTGCCAGACAGCCCGCTGTTGGTGCTGGGTATGCTGCTGCTGTTGGTGTTGCAGCAGATATTGGTGCAGGGCGGCGTGCGTAACTGGTTGTTGCTGGGGTTGCTGCTGGGGCTGGCGGGGATTTCAAAATATACCGCGGTGACGATGGTGCTGACGGTGCTGCTGTCGCTGCACTTTGGCAAGCAGTGGCGGCAGTTGCTGACACTCGGTCCGTGGCTGGCGATGCTGCTGGCGGTTTGTGTGTTGATGCCGGTGCTGTACTGGAATTATACGCATGAGTGGATTTCTTTCCTGTATCAGCTCAAGCATGGCACGGCCAAGCTGGATTGGCAGTTAAAGCGCGTGCTGGTGTCGCAAGCGGGGCAGTTGCTGGTGTATGGCCCGCTGCTTTATGGCTTTGGCTTGATCGCTTTAGTCGGCGCGTTGAAAAAATTCGGCAAGCTGCATTGCGAACAGGAGCGCGGCACGATGTTGCTGCTGGCAACTGCGCTGCCGTTGCTGCTGTTGTTCGGCTGGAACTCGGGCTATGAGATGACGCTGCCACACTGGACTTCGCTGGGCTGGCTGGCGCTGTCGCCGTTGGCGGCGCGCAGGATCATGCTTGGCTGGGACAAGCGCTGGGTACGCGTCAGCAGCAAAGCTTCGGCAGTGTTTGCGGTTGTTCTGGTTGGTGCGATATTTTCACAGTTGATCAAGCCGTGGTGGCCTTTCCCCGAGGGTAACCATTACCTCAAGGATTTGTATGGCTGGGGTAATTCTGCGCGCAGGGCAGAGCAGTTGCGCGCCGAAATGGACAAGGCCGGCCCGCCTGCGCCATATCTTTTTGTGGAAAACTGGACACTGGGCAGCCGCTTGTCCTGGTATGCGCGGCCCACACCGCTGCAGGTGCTGGACAACAAGATCAACCAGTTCGATATCTGGTACGGCTCGCCGCAGGATGGCGCGCGCGGAATACTGGTGCTGTGGCCGGCGGCCGATGCAACACCTGCCACCGGCGCTCAGGGGCAGTTTACTTCCTGCGCATTGCGCGACAGAATGCCGGTGATGGTGAATGGCAAGCTCGCTTCAACTTTTTCTTTCTATGCCTGTGATGGATACAAAAAATAACGATATGAGAAATCTGGTAGCAACGACAGTTGGCTTGATGTCGTCCTGGCGCTGGGGCGTGCCTCTGGTGGCGGTGTTGTCGCTGGTGATATTGCTACTCAGCGGCGGCAATGTGCCGGTGTTTTACTGGTTGAATGGCCTGCTGTCGCATGCGCCGGATACGCTGTGGGTGCATCTTTCCCTGTTGGCCGATGGCCAAATGGTGGTACTGTTTGCGCTGCCTTTTATCGGGCGCCGTCCTGAGGTGGTGTGGCAATATGTGCTGGCGATTGTGCTGGGCGGGATATTTGTATATGGAATGAAGGAGATTTTTTCAACCCTGCGCCCCCCCGCAGTATTGCTGGCGGACAGTTTTCATCTGATCGGTCCGGATTTGCAAAACAATGCTTTTCCTTCCGGGCATACCACGGCGTTCTTCATACTGGCGGGACTGGTCTGTTTGCAGCAGGTCAATAAGTGGTTCAAGTTTTTGGTGTTGTTGCTGGCAATTTTTGTTGGATTTTCACGTATTGCCAGCGGTGTGCACTGGCCGCTGGATGTGCTGGGCGCAGCATTGGGCGGCTGGTTGCTTGCATTCGTTTCAATTTGGCTGGCGCAACGTTGGCGCATTGGTTTTAGTATTTGGACGCAGCGTATATTTGCACTGTTGTTTAGCGGATTTTCGCTGTGGGCGGTGTGGACGTTATGGCATCATTATGGAAATGTATATCCGCGAACCGGCTGGTTGCAAGTATCATTATTGATAATATGCATTGCATGGTCTGTGCCCGGGCAAATGCGCTTGTTCAATCTTAAGCGGGCATAGATGTTGAAATAGATTCAAATAAAACGTGAAATAGAATTAAAATTGTCCGATGCAATCAAGGAAGTTTGAGAAATGCCGAAACTAGCTCTTAAAGTTGATGTAAATACTTATCGGGGTACCCGCTCGGGTGTGCCGCGCCTTGTAGAGGCCATGCAACGCCACCAGGTGCAAGGGAGTTTTTACTTCACTTTGGGCAAGGATCGCACGGGTCGGGCTATCAAGGGGATCTTTCGCCACGGCTTTTTAAGCAAGGCTTCAAGAATAGGTGTTTGGAGTCACTACGGTTTGAAAACCATGTTGTACGGCACCTTGCTGCCAGCACCTGATATAGGCCGTAAATGTGCCGACATTATGCGCTCGGTACGCGATGCAGGTTTTGAAGTAGGCATACATTGCTATGACCGTCTTAAATGGCAGGATCAAGTTACAGATAAAAACATGGAATGGACCAAGCGCGAAATGCAGCGTGCTGTGGATAAATTTATCGAAATATTCGGCATCGCATCCAAATCGTATGCCGCTTCAGGTTGGCAATTAAATCGCCATGCTTTGCGCCTGATGCAACGCTTCGGTTTTAACTATAGTTCTGACACTCGCGGTACACAACCGTTCCTGCCAACCTGGAATGCAGAAATTATTGCCTGCCCACAACTTCCTACTACGCTTCCCACACTGGATGAGTTAATCAACCGCGATGGAATTACCACCGGCAATGTGGTGCAGTACTTGTTGCAGATGACAAAAAATCCGCCCCCCAATGGCCATGTATATTCACTGCAAGCTGAGTTTGAAGGGGGAAAATGGCTCCCCCTTTTTGAGCAACTGCTGGATGGATGGAAGGAGCAGGGCTATGATATTGTGTCCCTGCGTGTTTATGCGCAAAGCTTGCCCGCCAATTTGCCGCGTCATGAGGTAGAGATGCTGGCAGTGGAAGGTAGTATAGGCACGCAAGCGGTACAAGTTTGATTTGTTGGATCAATCCGATCCGGATGTTACAGGATTTTGAGTAACCATTTTTTAGCGGTATGTTAGTTTCATTGTCCTTAATATTTGGGAGAAATGATGCAACAGGAAGCAAAAGACTTGCATGGCTGGGTGGCTTTTTTCAGCAACACCGAGATACCGGCTCTCAGGCAAACCCTGCGTGAACTTCAGGCATTACGGGAAACTGGTGATAAGGCCAGCGCGCTTGATGTCAGCCATATCATAGCGCGTGATCCATTGATGACCGCGTTGCTATTGCGTTATTTGCAGTCACACAAACATCGCAGTCAAACCAGTGAAGTGCTGGAAGTGGAACAGGCGCTGTTGATGCTGGGGATAGAGCCTTTCTTTAATAACATTGTGTCAAAAGTGTCTGTCGAAGAGATGCTGAGTACTCAAACACCAGCGTTAATCTCAGCTCTGCGTGTCGTACACCGCTCACATCGCGCATCCTCGTATGCTTATGATTGGGCGGTAAGACTTCGGGATCTGCATTATGAAGAAGTGCGTATTGCCGCGTTACTGCGTGACCTGGCTGAAATATTGATGTGGTGTTTTTCGCCTGCTGAAATGCTTAGGGTAAAGGCAATCCAGGACCAGGATAAATCCATACGCAGTGGAGCGGCACAGGAACAAGTATTAGGATTCAGACTCGTTGCTTTGCAAAAAGAGCTGGTGAAAGAGTGGAAACTCCCTGCTTTATTGCTCAATTTGATGGATAGCGAAAATAACCAGCAAGCACGTGTGCGGAATGTTGTACTAGCGGACAGATTGGCACGGCATTCGTCGCATGGATGGGCTGATGCAGCGCTGCCCGATGACTACAAGGACATAGCCGCATTGCTCAGCATGAAAATTGATGATGTGAAGGAAATAGTAGGTGTTGAACCGGTCGCCTGACAGTATTTGTTTAACGCAGATCAGCAACTAGCGAATCGCGTTTTGCCGGCGGTAACTCAACTTGCATGGTATATGCGGGGTGATCAATCCCCGCCCGGATCGCCGCACCCTGTTTTGCAGCAGTTACCATTTCAGGCGTCAGCTCAAAGCGCATGAAATGCACTGCTGAAGTCTTATCCGGTTCTGTGCGATCCAGATCTTCGTTGGCAATTGCAAATACCTTGTCGAAGTTGCCAACCTTCACCCAGATGGTGTTTTCAATACCGGTGAGTTTGGACAGGGCTTTTTTGCGCTCTTCAATATCTTCATATTCCACCATAAAAGTGGCTTTCCAATTTCGACCGTCGGGGATCAATGGATTGTAAACATCCAGCTCTTCCTGAATCGCATCAGCCTCGAAAATGCGCTCCAGACGCAGCATTTCCTGTATCTGATATTGCATAGTTAGCGCATCTTCGAAATAAAGAGTGGCATGATCTCCGATCGGCACTCTGCGATTTTTTTTGTGCTCCATTACCTTGGTTCGATATTCGGTTTTAATTGCCGAATATTTTTCCAGGCTAAACAGGTCTTCACGTGTGAGGGTCATGTTGTTTCTTTCTTTGATCGTTAGTGTCAAAACAGTTGAATGCCGTAAGCCCTGCGCAGCAGCGAAATAGGATGTTCCGGCTTGCGTCCATCCTTGAGGCCGTTCTCAATGTGATGGCCGGCCATCGCGCAATCGCTGCCATAGTGTGCCGCCTCTGCCTTTAACACGCGCTCGACTACTGGCTTTACAATCTTCATTGCGGACGCATGGAACTCTTTCTTCACCGCATATGTGCCGTCATGGCCGGAGCAGCGCTCGATAATTTCCACTTCGGTATTCGGTACCAATGCAAGCATCTCGCGGGTTTTCTGGCCGATATTCTGCACGCGCTGGTGGCAGGCGGCGTGATAGGCCACCTTGCCCAGCGGGTTTTTGAAGTCGGTCTTCAGTTTTCCTTCTTTATGGCGCAGCATCAGATATTCAAACGGATCGAAGAACGCGGCTTTCACTTTCTGCACGTCGGGATCATTCGGGAACATCAGCGGCAGTTCCTGCTTGAACATCAGTACGCAAGAGGGCACCAGGCCGGTCAAATCCCAGCCTTCATCCACCAGCTTGGCCAGTACCGGAATATTGAATTCCTTCGCGGCCTTCACCGCTTCGAGATCGCCCAACTCTAATTTTGGCATGCCGCAGCAGCGCTCTTTCTGCGCGATAGTGACCGGAATGCCGTTGTGCTCATACACCGCCACAAAATCTTCGCCTGGCCCCGGTTCATTGCGGTTGGTATAGCAGGTGGCAAATAGCGCTACCTTGCCTTTGGTGCGTCCGGCGGGCTCTGCAACCGCTTTGCTTGTATGTCCGGCCAGGCGTTTGCGCAAGGTATTGCTGTGGTATTCGGGCAATTTTGCATCGGCATGTACGCCAAGCACAACTTCCAGTGCCTTGCGGGTGGGGCCGAATTTATTGGCTGCATTGACCACTTGTGCCACCACCGGAATGCCCGCAAGGTTACCAACCATATCGGTGCTGGTGAGAATGCGATCGCGCGTTTTGACATCACCGTTTTTGAATTTGTATGCCTTGGCACGCAGCATCAGATGCGGGAAATCAAGGTTCCATTCGTGTGGCGGCGTATAAGGACACTTGGTCATGTAGCACAGATCGCACAGGTAACAGTGATCCACCACCTTCATGTAGTCTGACTTGGCAACGCCATCCACTTCCATCGTGGAAGACTCATCCACCAGATCAAACAGCGTCGGGAAAGATTCGCACAGGCTGATGCAACGGCGACAGCCGTGGCAGATATCAAACACCCTTTCCATTTCATCAAACAACGATTTTTCGTTGTAAAAAACCGGATTCAGCCAATCCAGTGCATGGCGCGTCGGTGCTTGCAGGTTTCCTTCACGTGGTGGGGTGGCCATAGTGCTATCTCCTGTATCAATTGCTGTTACTGAAATCCAGCCCACGTTTCGGGGCTGGAAAATAATTTATGGCTGTATATTCAAGCCTGACGTGTTGCATGTTTGCAGATCGGGTTTACATTAAGTCAGCCCGACCCGCAAACTGCGTTGCTTTAACTTACGCTACAAAGTCGTTCAGCGCTTTGGTGTAACGGTTAGCGTGTGAACGCTCTGCTTTTGCCAGAGTTTCAAACCAGTTGGCGATTTCTTCAAAGCCCTCTGCACGTGCTGTTTTGGCCATACCGGGATACATGTCAGTGTATTCGTGGGTTTCGCCTGCTACAGAAGTTTTCAGATTGTCGCTGGTTGAGCCGAATGGCATGCCTGTAGCCGGATCGCCGCACTGCTCAAGAAACTCCAGGTGACCGTGGGCGTGGCCAGTCTCGCCTTCGGCTGTTGAGCGGAACAAAGCAGCTACGTCGTTGTAGCCTTCCACGTCTGCTTTTGCTGCGAAATACAGATAACGACGGTTGGCTTGAGATTCGCCTGCAAACGCATCTTTCAGATGTTGTTCGGTTTTGCTACCTTTTAATTTCATGATGTTGACCTCCAACGTAAGTAAAAAAACAAAAGTGGTTGTTCAACCACGTGCAAAGTATAGGCTTTTGTTTGATTGATAGAAGCGGATTTTTTGAATAGACCCGATCTATTTTATCAATAGCTCATTTGATGTGCAGACAGTAGCCTGATTACAGAGCTTGGGATGTTCTGACAGAATTCAAGCCGGGGTAATTTAATAAAACAAAATAGCCGAGAGGAGTACTCGGCTAACCCTGCTTAGGAAATTGCCAGGGTGTGGGGAGGTAACGTTTCTTTCAGCGATGTGGCCAGTTGTTCCATAGTCGCAGCCAGAGGCGAGCGTTTGCGCCAGACCAGGCCTATCGTCCGTGAGGCACCGGGCGCAACCAGCGGGCGCAATGCCACTTGCGTGACAGCCGTTGTGCCGCCGCTTGCCAGTACAGGAATCAGGGTTACGCCCAGTCCCATGCCCACCATCTGGCGTAATGTTTCCAGGCTGGTGGCACTGATCTCTTCATTTTGCAGGCCGTCCAGATGACAGGCTTCCAATGCATGGTCCCGCAAACAGTGTCCTTCTTCCAGCAAGAGCAGACCTGCTTTTGCCAAATCCTTTATCTTGATCTCGCTGGCATTGGCCAGCTTGTGCTTGGCGGGAACTGCAGCAAGAAACGGTTCTTTAAAC
>Ga0315281_10015773_pt1 | contig 10116 bp, 9 predicted proteins | sample YL17G07_0_MG_FD_204540 | JGI IMG/M metagenome (GOLD analysis project Ga0315281, IMG submission 204540) | Sediment microbial communities from Yellowstone Lake, YNP, Wyoming, USA - YL17G07_0 | ecosystem: Environmental > Aquatic > Freshwater > Lake > Sediment | place: USA: Wyoming | collected...
ATCGCGGCGACGTTGTCGCCCGCGTTCTGCCCCAGCCTGCGGCCGCTGCGCTCCGCCACCGCGCCCGAGAGATCGAGCCAGTTGCGGTTGAAATTGTCGCGGCCCAGAAAATCGTAGCGGCCGAGATGGATGTTGCCGACCAGCTGCGACAGCCCGATCGGGTTCACCGTCGGCACCACGATGATCTCGCCCTTGATGCGGCCGCGGCGGCCGGCCTCCACCAACATCGGCATCAGGTGGTGCAGCGCCATCGCGCCGGGCAATTCGTTGGCGTGGATCGCCGCCTGCAAATACGCCTTCGGCCGCGCGCCGGCCCTGCCGAAGCGGTGCACTGCAATGCCGCGGCCGGTGCCCGGCGTCATCGACGGCAGGGCGATGGTTTTTCTCGAATGGGCCATGATCACCTCGTGACGGGGGGAGGCGCCATTGTCCGGATTTGGGGTCGACTGGACAAGCCTGGTGCAGCCTGCCTGGCCATCGGGACCACGCCCTTGCTTCGGTTCAAGCGGCATCCCGACGCCGGTTCCTGGACCGTCGCAACGTGCTTGACGCCGGTCCTGGCCAGGCGCAATGTACGAATGCTCACCTGTACAAAACGAAAATGACGCGGGCCGGGGACGCCGGGGCGGGCGCGGAATTAGCCGGCTGCAAGCGAAGGCTGGATCGCGGCCGGCAATATGATCGAGGAGCAACAGCGATGAGAATGCTTGGTTGCCAATCGGCTGTCGGGATCGGCCTCGTGCTGCTTTCACCCGCAGTGCATGCGACGGTGGAGGACATGCTGACGACCGTTGGCAAAGTGCCGATGTACGCGGGCATTCTGTTCGTGATCGTCGTCATCGTCGCCGTGTTCTCCATGAGATCACGGGACCAGCGGGCGGCGCCATTGGGCAGCATGCTCGCGGAGCGCGAAAGCTTGCACGCCGTTGGACCGGATACTCCGGTCATCGAGTGCGTGCGCAGGATGACTGCCGAGAAAATCGGCGCCGTGATCGTGATGGATGGCGAACGGCTGATCGGCATCTTCACCGAGCGGGATGCACTGAACAAAGTGCTGGCTGCCGGCCTTGATCCGGTGAGCACGAAGATCTCCGAGGTGATGACCAGGGACCCATTCTGCATTCCACCGGCGACGACCGTCGGGGAGGCGATGGAACTGGTCACCAGGCGGCGGTTCCGGCACCTGCCGATTGTGGAAAACGGCAAGGTACTCGCCGTCGTATCGAGCGGCGATCTGACCCACTGGCTGGTGAAGGACCAGGTGGGGGAGGTTCAGGAACTTGTCGATCTTGCGGCGCGGTCCTGACCGGCGCCGCGGGAAATTGGGCGGCACCGGATTGGCATCGACCCCAGTGGCAGTTCGCGCAGGCCTGGAGGGTGGCCACCCTTGGCCATGTAACTGGAAGATTTCGCCGTCGGGCCACAGCCCCGCATGGCGCGCTGACTGCGCCGCCGCAATGGCGGCGTAGGCGTCACCGACGGTGGATCGATCTTCCTAAGGCGCCGGGCGCGCGCGCCGCTCCATCTGCGCTTGCAATTCGGCGAGGGTGGGGAAGGCGGGCACCGAGCGGTGGCGCAGCAGCAGCAGGTCGACGGCATTGAGCTGCTCGTAGGGCGACGCAAAGTCCTCGAGCAGGACGCTGTCATCCGGCCTTTCGCCTGCTGCGGCGCGGTCTTCGCGCACCAGCGCGAAAATTTCCCGCAGGCTGCGTGCGCCATCCAGGTGTCGGAAAATGTCCAGGCTGTAGCGCCCGGGCCGCATCTGGATGCGCATGCCGTGCGCGGTGTCGAGGACCACCGGCTGCGCCGGGTTCGCGTACAGGGCGTCGAACACCGTGTCACTGTGCTGGGGATGCATGAACGGCACGTTGTCCGGCTCGCCGGGGCGGGCGATGCTGGCGTCACCCGGGCCGCAATAGACAAAATGGCGGACCAGGTTGCCGGCGAGCAACTCGCACGCCGCCTGCTGTGCAGGCGGCACCAGCGCCGCCAGCCGCGCGAGCAGTGACGGATCGGAGGTATGGGTGCCGGGCAGGTAGGCGGCACGGCAGGGGCTCATCAGGCTCGCGATGCGCAGCCCGCCGGCCTCTATCCAGCGGTAAAGCTCAGGCACGGTGTATGCGCGGTCCTGGCTGTGCAGCAGCAGATCGTATAGCCCGGCGTCGGCCGCAATGTCGGTGGCGAACCAGTCCTGGCAATGATGAAACCAGTTTCCGGCGGGCAATCGCTGCAACAGATGCCGAGCATCGTCGATGCTGGCCGCCGCGTCCGGGTTCCCGCCGCTGATTCGGCGCAACAGTTCCTGCAACTGATAAATCGCGGTCCTGCCGATCCGGCCATAAACCATGAGCAGCATGGCGCCGCCGGGATCGAGCGCCGCCGCAAGCGCATCCAGACCAAGCTGCGGGTCTTCGAGGTGATGCAGCACGCCTGAACAATTGATGTAGTCGAACCTGCCCAGCCCGAGGTGCGGAAGGTCCAGTATCGACGCCTGCACCCAGCGGATGTTTTTCAGGCCGCGCGCCGCCGCGCGTGCCTTCGCGATTTCCATGCTGGCGGTGCTGATATCGAGGTAGACCACTTCGCCCCCGGGCGCATCGAGCTGCTCGGCAAGGAAAATTGCCGAGTCGCCGGTGCCGCCGCCGGCCACCAGTGCGCGAAAGCCGCCGCCGAAAGCGCAGCGGCCGGCAAAACAATAGTGGTTGATGATCCCCAGCGAATCGTGCCAGGTGCCCAACAGCCGCCGCTCTTCGTGGTGCGGGTCGCGCGGCGGGTAGGGCAGTGCCTCGTATTGGCTGCGGACGGCGGCAAGGTAGTTGGCGGAGCTCATGCGCCGGATTGTCCCATGCGCCGCTGCCGGATGGCACGCATCGGTTGACCCGGGTATTCGGCATGCGAGCCTTGATCCGGCGTCAGGCTTTTTTCTGCGCGTCCTTCAGCAAACCCTCGCAGGTGGCGCGCTGCGGGTCGCCGGCCGCGAGTTTCGTGCAGGCGCCGCCGAGCCTGCCCTGCAGGCGGCGGACCACCGCATCGTGCCCGCCCTTGCCGTTCCAGGCCGCGAGCTTGTCGACGACCTTTCTCAGCGAACGCGCGCTGCGCTCGTAGAACGCGGCCTTGTCCTTCGACGCTTCGTCGAACAGTTTCGCGGCGGTCTCCTCGATGCGCGGCGCGTCCTGCGGCGCGAGGTCCACCAGCGCGGAAAAATAGCTGGCGCCCCATTGCAGCCGCGTCGCCGGCCCCTCGCTCCTGGCGAAGGCCTGGCGATACCAGCGCAGCGCCTCGTCGTTGCGGCCCTGCTTCTTCGCATTTCCGGCAAGCTGGCTCATCAGGTAGTAGGGCGAATGGCTCTTTGCCAGGTTTGCCTTGAGCAGGCGATCGCTGTCGGCCCACAGTCCCGCCTGCGCCTGCATGTCTGCGACGTTGGTGATCACCGCCTGGCGCTCGTAGCCGTTGCTGATCTCGCGATCCATCTGCGCGGCAAGCGCGCGCACCTCCTTGAGCAGCGGCTCCGGCAGTTTGACCTTGACCGCATCCTTCTTCTCGCCAAGGCGGGCGAGGTCGATCCTCGCCGACAGCGCACTCACGCGGTCGCCGCGCGACAGGGTGGCATCCGCCTGCAGGCGGGAGAGCGCGGCGTCGAATTCCGCTACCAGCGTTGCACGCCCAGCATCATGGTCGGCGAACAGCGCGCGCACGATGTCGGCGGCGCTCCCGGCGAGGACATCCATCTGCTCGCGAGACGAAGCAGGATCGGCGAGCACTTTTCGCACGCGCCCCTGCAGCACCGCATCGGGATTCGCCCCATTGCCGTCCCTGCTTGCGGCAAGCGACTTGAGCCACAGGCGCGTGGTCGTTTCCTGATCGGCGGCTGCGCTTTTCATCGCGAGTTCCGCGAGCAGCGCCGGCTGCTCTGCCTTCCTCACGAGTTGTGCCTCGTCGGTCTCCCACGAGTAGAACGCGAGCAGGCGCCATTCATTGACGGACAGCGGTTTGCCTGCGAGCGCGCCGGCGAGGATCTCCTTGACCGGCCTTCCGCCCGCAAGCCCTGCCTGCAGCAATGCCATCAGTTTCGGCGCGTCGACATCGCCGGGCAGCCGTGTAATCTCGGCGCCGTCCGGCGTAAACAGGATCACCGTCGGGTAGCCGACGACCTTGAAGCGCGCGCCCAGCTTCTGCGCGCCGAGCCGGTCGCCATCGAGGTGCACCGCAACGAAAGAACGCGACTGCGCGGCAAAGTCCTGGCGGTTGAACAGCGTCGACTTCAGCTGGTTGCACGGCGGGCACCAGGTGGCGCCCCAGTACAGCAGAACCGGCTTGTCCTCCGCCTTTGCCTGCGCGAAGCAACGCTCGATGTCGGCGTCGGCGGCGGCGGGGATCCAGGCGACGTTGGTCGAGGGCAGCGCGGCAACCGCGCCCCGCGATGGCGTCGCGGCGCCGGCAATTGCCGGGAGCAGGCAAAGTGCGACGGCGAGCGCTCGGATCGCTGGAATCGTCGAAGCCGGCGAGGAAACGGAGGTCGAAATCATGGGAAAGGAGTCCCTTTCGGTTTTCGCAGGCGCCGCGTAATGCTCGGCCCGCATCGCATGTTGTTTTTGGGCGGCCATCCTGTGGCAGGCCGGGGCGGAAGGAAGTGTAGCGCAATATTGCCGGCCCGGTTTTCCGGCGGCCCGCCCCTGCGCGGACCCGCGCAAGGGCAATTCTTCCCTGTTGCGGCAATCCCGGTGTGACGCTATGCTAGGCTTATTGGATTCTCCAGGCGCAAGCGCCCTGGATTGCCCCCCGATACAAAGGACATACCGTGAAATTGCCCGTCAAATCGATCCTTGCCGCCGGAATCGCGGCTGCGCTCCTCGGCATGTTGGCCGCAAACGGCGCGGCGGCCGCCAAGATCTACAAGTGCGAAGACGCCAAGAAAAAGGTCACCATCTCCGACCGCCCGTGCAACGAAAACGCGCCGGCGGCGGCGGCCGCGGACAAGGCCGCTGCGGCGGATGCCGACAAGAAGGACGGCAAGCAGCCGCCACCGAAGAAGGATGAGAAGAAGGACGCCAAGAAGGGGTAGCTGCAGGCGCGGACGGCGAGGGCCTGGCGAAACAGTCAGGCGCGCATCAGACAAGGGCGGCCCGGCCGCCTTTTGTTTTTGTTGCGGCCGCCGCGTTACAGCCCCATCTGCCTGGCGGCGAGGTCTTTCATGATTTCCTCGGCGCCGCCGCCGATCATCATCACCTTGACGTCGCGGTAGATGCGCTCGACGCGGCTGCCGCGCATGAATCCCATGCCGCCCATGATCTGCACCGCCTGGTCGGCGCAGAACTGCATCGCCTGCGTGGTGAAGTTCTTCAGCATGCAGATTTCCGCGACCGGATTTTCGCCGTCCTGCACGCGCGCCGCGAGCTCCTCGAGCATGGCGCGCGCCGCGGTGACGCGCATCGCCATGTCGACGATCTTGTGGCGGATCACCTGGTGCTCTATGAGCGGCTTGCCGAAGGTCCTGCGCTCCCTGGCCCAGGCGATGGCGTCGTCGAGGCAGACCCTGGCGAAGGCGCAGGCGGACGCCGACATGCCGATGCGCTCGGAATTGAAGTTCTTCATGACCAGGCGGAAGCCGCGGTTTTCCTCGCCGATGAGGTTTTCCACCGGGACGCGGCAATCGTTGAAGAACAGCTGCGCGGTGTCGGACGCCCACCAGCCCATTTTCTTCAGCGGCGAGCGCGAGAAGCCCGGCGTGTCGCGTTCGATGAGCAGCAGCGACACGCCGCCTGCGCCGGGGCCGCCGGTGCGCACCGCCACGGTGGTGTAGTCCGCGCGCATGCCCGAGGTAATGAACATCTTCGAGCCGTTGACCACAAAGTACCCGCCGTCGCGACGCGCCGTGGTCAGCAGGCTCGCCACGTCGGAGCCGCCCGACGGCTCGGTGATGGCGAGCGCGCTGATCTTCTCGCCGGAAAGGATCTGCGGCAGCACGCGCAACTTCAGTTCGGCGCTGCCGCCGGCGAGGATCGGCGGCGCGCCGATGCTGTGCGACATCAGGCTGGCGGATAGCCCGCCGCTGCCCGCCTCGGCGAGTTCGTCGGATACCACGATGCGGTGGAACAGGTCGCCCGGCACGCCGCCGTATTCCTCGGGGTAGCCGAGGCCGAGCACGCCGAGCTCGCCGAGCCGGCGATACAGCTCGCGCGGAAACCCGCCCGCTTCCTCCCACGCGTCTGCGTGCGGCCTGAGCTCGCGCTCGACGAAGCGGCGCAATGATTCACGGAACGCCGCGTGCTCCTCGGTGTAATGCTGCGCGTTCGGCGTCATCACTGCGTTCTTTCAATCGACACCAGCAGCCGGCCCGGCGCGACCTGGTCGCCGACGGCGGCGGCGATCTCGGCGATGCGCCCGCCGAACGGCGCGGTGACCGGGTGTTCCATTTTCATCGCCTCGAGCACAAGCAGCGCGCTTCCGGCCTCGACCTCGCCGCCCACCGACACATGGATCGCCACCACGCGGCCGTTCATCGGCGAAACGATGCGCCCGCCGGATTCCGTCCCCGCGGCCGGCCGCGGCGGATCGAGCAGCACATTGCGCAGCGACCAGGAACGGCCGGCGAAGGCGAGCAGCAGCGCGCCTTCCGCCCAGCAATAGCGCGCGTGATGTTCGATGCCGGCGAGCGAAAAGCGGACTTCCGTGTCGCTGCGATCGACACCGCCGATCCCGGCGCCGGCGCCGGCGATCTCGACCCGGTAGCTGTTTGCGGCGACCGGCGAGACCCGCACCTCCGGCGCGGCCCCGCCGCAGGCGAGTTTCATTGGCGTCGACATCGCCGCATTGCTCGACCAGTTGCGCAGTTCCGGCGGGTACGGCGCATCGTCCGCGGCGCGCTCGTGGAACAGCACGGCGGCGAGCGCCAGCGTGTCCATGGAGACGGCCGGCACGGCGCGCGCCGCGGGCGGAAAGTAAAGCGGGATGAAATCGGTGGCCACCTTGCCCGCAGCGAACACCGGATGTGCGAGGCACGCCGAAAGGAAAGCATTGTTGGTCTCGACGCCGAGCGCGGTGCAGTCCCCGAGCGCGGCGACAAGCTTCATGCGCGCGATCTCCCGGGTCTCGCCATGGGCGACCAGCTTGGCGATCATCGAGTCGTAATGCGGCGGGATCACCGCGCCCGATTCGAGTGCGTGGTCGGCGCGCACGCCGGAAGGCGCGTGCCACAGGCGCAGCGTTCCGCTTTGCGGCAGGAAGTCGCGCGTGGGGTCTTCGGCGCACAGACGCGCTTCGATGGCGTGGCCGGAGAAGCGGACATCCTTCTGTGCAAGCGGCAGCGGTTCGCCCGCCGCCACCCGCAGTTGCATGGCGACCAGGTCGAGTCCGGTCACCGCTTCGGTCACCGCGTGCTCGACCTGCAGCCGCGTGTTCATTTCCATGAAATAGAACGCGCCGCCCTTGCCGCCGGTTCCCGTATCGAGCAGGAATTCGACGGTGCCCGCGCCGGCATAGCCGATGCTCCTTGCCGCGGCGATGGCGGCGGCGCCCATCTTTTCGCGAAGCGCAGGCGACACCGCAGGCGAAGGCGATTCTTCGATGATTTTCTGGTGGCGGCGCTGCACCGAGCAGTCGCGCTCGCCCAAGTGGATGGTGTTGCCCTGCCAATCCGCGAACACCTGGATTTCGATGTGCCGCGGCGCGGTGAGCGCGCGCTCGAGGATGAGTTCGCCGCTGCCGAAGGCGCTTTGCGCCTCCGAGCGCGCCGAGCGCAGCGCGGACGCGAAATCCGCGGCGGTGTCGACGCGGCGCATGCCGCGCCCGCCGCCGCCCGCCGCCGCCTTGATCATGACCGGGTAGCCGATAATGGACGCAGCTTTCGCCAGCGCTTCCTCTTCCTGCTCGTGGTCCAGCGTCGCCTCGAATCCCGGAATGCAGGGCACGCCTGCCTTCTTCATCAGGATTTTCGCGCCGGCCTTGTTGCCCATCACGGCGATCGCGGACGCCGGCGGTCCGACGAACACCAGTCCGGCGTCGGCGCAGGCCTGCGCGAACGCGGCGCTCTCGGCGAGAAATCCGTAACCCGGGTGCACCGCATCCGCCCCGCTGCTGTTGGCGGCGGCGATGATGCGTTCGATGTTGAGATAGGAGAGCGCCGGCGCGGCCTCGCCGATGAACACCGCGTCGTCCGCCTGCCGCACGTGGACGGCGTCGCGGTCGGCCTCGGAATACACGGCGACGGTGCGCAGCCCGGCAAGCCGCGCACTCCGGATGACGCGGCATGCGATCTCGCCGCGGTTCGCGATCAATAGTATGGAGAACGGCTTGTGGAGCGGCTCTCCGGCCTTTTTCTCAGGGGAATTACGGCGCAGTATGAAGTCCGGCGGCGTGTTCACTTCGGCGTTTCCAGCTTGTCGACCCCGCATTTGTCCACCCAATTCGCCGGACGCTTTTCCAGAAAGGCGGCGACGCCCTCATGTCCTTCGGGCCCGCGCATTTGCTGCGCGAAAAGTTCGGTCGCGCGATCGAGCACCTCGGACACCGGTTGGTCCTGCGTCGCGAGCAATACTTCCTTGGTTGCGGCGATCGCCCCGATCGCGCAGCGGCCGGAGGCATCCAGCACCTCGGCGAGGATCTTCTCCAGCGCGGCGTCGTCGGCGGCGAGGTAATGCACCAGCCCGATGCGGTACGCCTCGTCGGCGCCGATGCGCGTGCCGGTGAGCGCGAGCCGCCGCGCCTCGGACAGGCCGACGCGTTTCACCACGAAAGGCGCAATCTGCGCGGGGACAAGTCCAAGCGTGGCCTCGGAGAGCGCGAATTTCGCATCCGCCTTGGCGATCGCGATGTCGGCCGCGCAGGCAAGCCCGAAGCCGCCGCCGAACGCCGGGCCTTCCACCACTGCGATCACCACTTTCGGCAAGGCATGAAGTTGCAGCATCAGGTCGCCGAACACCCGATTCGAGGCCGCGATCGGATCGCGCCCGCCCGGCGGCGCCACCGCTGCGATGGCTTCCCTGAATCCGCCGATGTTGCCACCGGAGCAGAACACGCCGTTCGCGCCGCGCAGGATGAGCGCGCGCAATGTGTCGTCGCGCGCAGCGGCGTCGAGCACCGCGGAGAGTTCCTCGCGCATCGCCGGTGACAGCGCGTTCCTGGTCGCCGGATCGGACAGCGTCACGTATAGCCGCGCGCGTTCGCGCTTTAGCAACAGCGTCTTGCAAGACGGGAGGGCGGGCGCAGTCATTGGTTATTCAACCGAAAAATGGCCGCTACCTACCCTTTCCAACGGCGATTGCGCACAACGTAACAGGTGCGGGGCAATGCCAAAAAAACGGGGGCGACAGGCCGATTTTCTAAGACGGCGATCTATCAAGTGGATCATTTTTTGGAATTTTCTTGCGTGTAACCCTGTTGTATGCGATGCCGCCTTTTGGCGACTGGAATCCATGTTGCCTGAATTTGATGCAAAAGTTACTGGTATGCCTGACGCCAAAAAAATCATCGTAAATGACGAGCCCAATGAGATAAAACCTTTGATATTCCTTAGTTATAGCTTCGGCCTCAATTTCGTTGAGTTCTGTGCGAGTAAGCGGACGATTAAATTCTGCTGGGACACTGGACCCAGGGAGCCGCGCATCCTCGCCCCTAATATCACCGGGGATCATCGCCTCATGGTCTTGTAGCGGCGCTTCTTCAAAATTAATCGTAGGTGGGAGGGCGTCCCTGCTACAGAGGATCAAATTGCTGCGGACTTGTCTAATTATCCCCGGCGTCTTGCCATAATTTTCGAAGACAAAATGTATGGACGGGTTGTTGATGACGCTGTGAAGGCCATCTCTATCGACGATAAACGGCGAAAGAACGGGCATAGACTCCATGACGGCAACGTCCACGGTTCGTTTCAGTTGTCGTCCTTGATACCAGAAAACGAAAAGCTGAATCAGCCCAACGACGGCAAGAATCTTAGTGAATACGGATAGATCCTTGGTGTATTCAGCAAGCTGATGTTCTTCCGCTTGGCCTCTTCGTGACTAAGCGTTTCGACGGTTTTGGTGGTGGGGGCCTTGGCCATGGCTATCTCTGCAGGGCGTTTGCTGACAACTGGAAGTCGGTGGGCATGAAAGCGCCCCTTTCGGTGACGGCATAGGGAAC
>Ga0315281_10015775_pt1 | contig 10116 bp, 5 predicted proteins | sample YL17G07_0_MG_FD_204540 | JGI IMG/M metagenome (GOLD analysis project Ga0315281, IMG submission 204540) | Sediment microbial communities from Yellowstone Lake, YNP, Wyoming, USA - YL17G07_0 | ecosystem: Environmental > Aquatic > Freshwater > Lake > Sediment | place: USA: Wyoming | collected...
AAGAAGAAGCAGGCGCCGACCGTCGCGATGAGCGCGACGACCACGGCCTCGAGCAGGCGATAACCGCGTTGCTGCAGCACCAGGACGATCAGCACGTCGGCGGCGGTGATGATGATGCCCCAGGTGAGCGGAATCCCGAAGAGCAGGTTGAGCGCGATGGCGGAGCCGATCACTTCGGCGAGGTCGCAGGCGGCGATGGCGATTTCGCAGAGCACCCAGAGCATGAGCGACACCGGGCGCGAGTAATGATCGCGGCAGGCTTGGGCGAGGTCGCGGCCGGTGACGATGCCGAGCTTGGACGAAAGCCCCTGCAGGAGCACCGCCATCAGGTTCGAGAGGAGGATGACGGAGAGGAGGGTATAGCCGAACTGCGCACCGCCGGCGAGGTCGGTGGCCCAGTTGCCGGGGTCCATGTAGCCGACGGCCACGAGGTAGCCGGGGCCGGCGAAGGCGAGGACCTTTCGCCACCAGCTGCGGTGGGAGACGTTGACGGTGCGGTACGCTTCGGCGAGCGAGGGTGCGTTACGGGCGTGGCGCCAGCCGGTGCCCGGGCCGTGGGTGGGGGCGATCGCGGAGCCGGCGCCAGCGCCCGAGGGCGCGCCGCGCGGCGCCGAGGCGTCGTCGTCCACAGAGGGTTGCGTACCTGCCATACTTGTATTTTAGTACATACTAACTTTTTCGCAAGGCGCACCGATGGACCTGACCCCCGAATTGGTGACGTTGCTGGCGATCGCGATCGTCGGACCGGCCGTGTTCGCGCCATTCGAGCTTGAGACGTCGCCGCAGCGGAAGGTCCTCAAGTGGGCGCTGGTGTGCGGAGTCACGCTTGGCCTCGCGCTCATCGTTGGCCACTGGGCGATTGCCTTCCCCGTCGCGGCCGGCTTTGCCGGTACCACATTTCACTTCATCTGGTGCCGGCGTAACGGCATTCACCCGTTGTACGCGACGCCACGGCGTCGGTACTACGAGTTGAGGGGGTGGACGTGGCGCGAGTGATGCGAGTGCGGAAGGAACGGAGAGCCAGACGGTTCGCGCTCGTCGGCGCGGGCGTCGCGCTCGCCATGCTGCTCTCGGGGCACTTGCGTGCCCAGGCACCGGTGGTGACGCCACCTGCCGCGCGCGACCCACACACCGCACAGCCGGAGCGACCCACAGTCGCCACGCACGCAGGTACCGTCGCGAACGGCTATCTCGAATTCGAGAGTGGGATCGAGTTCGACCGCGGGCCGGGGTCGGCGCGCAACACGCTGGGCAACACGCTCGTGAAGCTCGGCATCGGGACACGCACGCAGTTGTTCGCGTTCGCGAGCGCGTCAATGCCCGACCGCGCGGACGGCGGGCTTGGCGACGCCAGCATCGGACTCAAGGTTCGCCTGGCCGACAAGCACGAACTGCTCGGCGACTTCGCGGTGCAAGGCGGCGTGAAGTTTCCGAGCGGGTCTGTACGCCGCGGCACGGGCACCGGTACGACGGACGCCTCGGTGCTGCTGATCTCGAGCCGTGACATCGGTGCCGTGCACGTCGACCTGAACGTCGGGTACACCGCGCGGGACGGTGATGGATCGCAGGCGCCCCGGGGCCAGTGGCTATGGACGGCGTCGTTCGGCGGAGCGTTTTCGCCGACCGTCGGATGGACAGTCGAGGTGTACGGCTACCCTGGAACCGGCGGCGCATTCCGAGTGGCGCCGAGCGTCTGGCTGCTCTACGGACCGACATTCACCGTGCGCAACTGGCTGGTGCTCGACGTGGGCGCCATCACGCCGGTCTCGGCGCCGCAGCTGCACGCGCTCTATGCGGGCGCGACGTACAACGTGGGGCGGATCTTCTAGCGGCGCGGCGCGTGCCGGCGCGCACCGGTACACACCGGTACCCACCGCTCCCCTCAGGGAATCCGACCCACCTCGCGCGACGCGGGATCGGCCGATTCGCGGATGATGAATCGCGCCGGTGCGCCGATCTGCAACCACCTGGTGCCACCCGTCACCGTGAGCGCATCAGGCGTCGCGTGCAGGAACTTCCCCGCGAGGTTCATCGTATCGAGCGCCGTGACGGTCTCGAGATCGCCCATTTCACGGATGTGGCCGCCGAGCTTCGCGACGGAATCGTCGAAGTTGATGGCGACGTCGTTGCGCGACGTGCCAACGCCCGGAAGCACGACCGACGCACCGGTGATCAGCAGGTCGTAGGCGCCGCCGCGGTTGTACGGGAGCGACTCGTACGCGCGCGGGTCGGCGCGCTCGTACGACTTGGTCGCGATGGACTCGAGCACGCCGAGGATCGCGGCCGCGTTGAATGTGCGGAGGCGCTGTTTCTGCGGATCGTCGGGCAGGGCGCCGCTCTCGATGAGCACGGTGCTCGTGCCCCACGCCTGCATCAGGTCGCCGAAGGCGCGCGGGTTGAACGTGTCGTCGTACTTCGCGATCCGTCCCTTGATGGCGTTGCCGAAATCGGTGGCGAGCCAGGCGGCGATGAGTCGCGCGCGCGTACGCACCGGTCCGTAACTCTTGGCTTGATCCGCCGCCGGCGGCAGGAGCGCGATCGCGGCCGGCAGCCCTTCGCCCACTCGCGTGCGCGCGTTCTGGTCGTGCAGGTTGAACCCGAAGTCGGGTTCGAGCTTGTCGCGCACGGCCTTGAGCGTCCGCGCCTCCGGCGACGAAAACCTCCGCACGTCGCGATTGATGTCGATGCCGGCCGCGTTCTCGCGCTGGAAGAGCTCCGCGCCGTCGGGGTTCAGCATCGGCAGGAAGGTGACCGTGAGGTCGCTCCGGATGCGGTCGCGCAGCGCGCTGGGCTGCGTGGACGCGAGGAACGCGAAGATGTCGGCGAGCGCCATTGTGGCCGTGGCTTCATCGCCGTGCATCTGCGACCACATGAACACCTTGGTGGGGCCGCTACCGAACGTCACGGTGCGGAGTTCGCGCCCTTGCATCGACTGGCCGACGCCGACCACCGCGAGTCTGCCGGTGGCGAGCGAGGGCTGGACGGCGGTCCAGAACTGCGCGTGCGTGAACCGGCGCTCGGTGATGGAGGCCACGCGGAAGCGCTCGGCGATAGCGACGCGGTCGGGCCAGGATGTCTGCGCGGCGGCCGGCCGCGGTGGCGATGCCGCAGCGAAGGTGAAGGCCAGTGCGGCGGTGCATCGGATGGTCTTCATGGAATCTCCATTGCGTACGCGACGTGCCGTCACGATGCCGGTATCGCGGTCACGACTGGCGCGACTAGCGTTTCTTTCGTTCGATCTCGACGAGCTTGGCGCGGATCTCGTCGTCGAGCCTCTTCTGCGAGGGCTCGGCGCGGCCACGGTTCCTCAGGTAGCTACGCCAGAACCAGCTCGCGCCGGCGGAGTCGCCGGCGGCGAGCTTCAACCGGCCGATGTCGCGGGGCCCGGCTGTGTACTGCAGCGTTCCGCCGCCTTCCGCGCTGAAGGTCCGCTCGGCCGCAGCGGCGGCACGCCGGGCATCGCCGAGCCGCTCCCACGACCGGGCAGCGATGAGGTTCATCGCCGCCCGCATGTCGAGCGTGTGGAACGGGGGCGCATCCCGCATGATGGAGTCCACACGAGCCACCAGCGCGCGATCGGAGGCACCCGCCGGCGTGAGCAGCCGAAGGGCATCGGCGGCGAGGCGCGCCGCCGCCGCGGGGTAGGCGGAGTCCTTTCGCGCGGCAATCGCGTCAAGGCGCCGGGACGCTGACGTCAGGCCGGCGGTATCGTTGATGTATGACGCCCATAACCCCGTGATGAAGAGCGGCGCGCGTTCCGCGAATGCCGGCCGGGCGAGCGCTTCCGCCGCCGGGCGCAGGGAAACGGCCACGAGCGCTGCCGCCGCCCTGCCCGCGATCGTATCGCCACTCGCGAACACGGCGTCGTACACGACGCCGCGCGCAAGCGTCACATCGGCGGACTTCGAGATCTCGGCGAGCCTGGCGCCGGCTTCGCGCGCCGCGGACGGGCGGCCTTCGATCATCAGTCGGCTTCGGTCGCCCAACGCCAGGTTCTCGCGTTGCGCGGCGTCGGTTGACCGCGCGAGCGCCATCGCGACGGCGCTGTCGGCAATCGGCGTTCCGGCCACGTAGACCGACACCATGCGGAGTTGGTCGCGATTGAGCTGGGCCAGCGGCACGAGGTAACGCGCGATGTCCGCCGTGTCGCCCAGGCGAATCGCCGCTCCGATGGTTATTTCCGGAACCGGGGCGTGCAATGATTCGGCGACCTGCCGAGCCCGCGCGTAATCCCCGTCAAACCATGGAATCGCGGCGACGTGTCCCTGCACGTAGGTGACCCCGGGATCGAGCGCGAGCACCTTCTGGAACGCGAACATCGCCCGCCGGAGCGCTTCGTCCACGGCGAGCCCCATCACGGCGCCGCGGTGGAAGTAGTTGTCACCAATCAGGTACCATCCCTCGGGCCGGTCGGGGATCTGCTGCACCAGCCGTTCGCGCAGGTCGGTGATCTCGCGCAACGTCATCGGATGCCCGGCGAACTGCGTCGGGTTCGTCATCTCAAGCAGCACCAGGTCGCGCGGCCCGAGGCGGTCACGGTGCCTGAATGCAATCGCGTTGCCGTCGCCCGCACCGAGGCTGACCGAGCTCCACGATTCCGCGAGTGAGAGTCCCATGCCGGCGAGCGCGAAGGTCGAATCCTGGGCAAGCGCCGAGGCGAATGCACCGTATGCGTCGGCGAAGCGACTCTCGCGCAACGCCTGCTGACCCACGAGGTACTGCCTGAGCGCCGCGGGAGGAACCGCCTGGAGTGAACGCAGGCGCTCGGCAGCCTCGCCGACGCGCAGGCTGAGCAACTGCCCCGCCAGCTGCGTCGCGAGCGACGCGATGCTGTCGGCCGGCCCCTTGACCTGCGCCTGGATGGCGCGCCCGCCGGAACCCGACGTCGTCAGTGATGCGGAAACGACGAGGTCAGTGCCGGCGGCGACGATGCTGCCGCGCAGCAGCTGTCCCGCACCCAGGTCGCGAGCAATCGTGCGTGCCTCCTCTTCTGTCAGGCCGCGCTCGGCGCCGCCATTCCGCTTCCACTGGGCGATCGCCGTCTGCGAAGCAATCGCGCGTGGTCCGGCCTCTCCGGTGAGGTTCGATTCGAGGACGTTGACGATCCCCTCGCGAAGGTAGGCAAGTGCCGGCACACCGCTGAACTCGAAGGGAAGCACGAGCACAACATTCGCATCGGTGCTGTTCGTGCCGCGCATCCTAGCGACTCCAAACCATCCGGCTACGAGTACGACGGCCGCGATCGCGATCGAGACACCGGCGCGTGCAAACGGGATCCGTCCCTTCGCCACAGCAGGGGTTCGCGACGTCGGCGGCAATCCCGCCGCCGGTGACATCCCCGCCGTTGGCGTCGCGATTCGCTCGAGCTCGCTCACCACTTCTTCAGCCGACTGATACCGATCGCCCGGCTGCTTGAGCAGGCACTTCGCGATCAATGCGTCGAGTGCAGGCGGCACCGACTGCCGTCGCGCCGACACGGCAGGCGCCGGCTCAGTCACGTGCGCCGCGAGCACCTCCTGCGGTGTGCGCCGCACGAACGGCGGCTCGCCCGTGAGCATCTCGTAGCCCAGCACGCCGAGCGCGTAGATGTCCGCGCGATGATCCACGTGCGGGTCGGCGGCGGCCTGCTCGGGCGCCATGTAGGCCGGCGTGCCAAGCGCGACACCGATCGTCGTGACCAGGTTGCGACCGGTGGACTCGCTGATGGCCTTGGCCACGCCGAAGTCGGCCACGAGCGCATGGCGCCCCGACAGCAGCACGTTGTCCGGCTTGATGTCGCGGTGCACGACGCCCGCTGCGTGCGCCGTGCCGAGCGCGTCGGCCACTTCGCGGAGGATCCGGATCACGTCACCGACGGGGAGACCGCCCTCACGCGTGATGCGCGCGCGGAGCGACTCGCCTTCCACGTAGGGCATCACATAGTACAGCAATCCGTCCGCGACACCGGAGTCGTGCACGGTGAGGATGTGCGGGTGCTGCAGGTTGGCCGCCGTCCGGATTTCGCGGCCGAACCGCTCGGCGCCGAGCGTTTCCGCGAGTTCGGGCTTGAAGACCTTGATGGCGACGTTCCGCCCGTGCTTGATGTCGCGCGCGAGATAGACGGTGGCCGCGCCACCCTCGCCCAGCTCACGCTCGACGAGGTAGCTGTCCTTCAGTGATTCGCGCAGGCGCGCGAGCATGGCAGCTGTCAGGTGGGCTCCGGAGTGGGGACCGGGGGACGGCCAATGATGGGACAATCATATGAGTGGGGCAAGTGCCGGATTGAGGATTCACGGCGGGACCGCGGAGATTCGCGAAGAACTGCACGGAGATTCGCGGAGAACGGCAACGGCAACTGCAACGGCTGGAGTAACGACAACAGCAACGACAACTACGACCACAACTACCTGACTGAACGGGGGCGACACTCGCCGGTCGTCGTAGTTCACCCCGCTGTTTGCAGTGGCAGTTCTCCGCGAATCTCCGCACCTGCTCCGCGAATCTCCGCGGTTCCGCGGTTTCGCAGTTCCGTTGTTCCGCGGTTCCGTGGGGTTGCCGGCTTGGAACCGCTGGCCGGGGAGCGCCCGAATCGGTATTCTCTGGGGATGGCCTCAACCCGAGAACCCAGATGCTGATGACTCGCTTCTCCCGTGCAGCCGGTGCAGTCATGGCCGCAGTCGTGTGCTCGACGATCGTGTCGGCCCAGAACGCGCCGCCCGCGACCCCCCAGGCTGCTGCGAACCCGCAGACCAACCTCCCGTACGGCGCGCCAAGCGCGACGCCCGTGTCCAAGTGGACACCGCCGGCGTCGGTCGGCCGCCAGCTCTCGCTGAACGACCTGCTCACCTGGAAGGGGATCGGCGCGCCACAGCTGTCGAACGACGGCAAGTGGTTCGCCTACGTGCTCGCGCCCAACGAGGGCGACGCGGAAGTGGTGATTCGCGGCACGGCGCTCGGCGCCCAGGAAATGCGATTCCCGGTGGGCGACGCCTCCGGCGGCGCCGGTGGCGGTGGTGGAAGGGGCGGCGCGGGCGGCGGCGCCGTGGCCATCTCGGGCAACAATCGCTGGGTGGCGTTCAATGTCTATCCGACCGGCGTCACCGCAGGCGGTCGCGGTGGCCGAGGCGGTCGGGGTGGCGGCGCCGGAGCGGCAACGCCCGCGGCAGGCGCCGCATCGCCGAAGCTCGCAGTGATCGACCTGACCAATGGCACGAAGCGCGAGTTCGAGAGCGTACGCGCGTTCCGCTTCGCGGGCGACAAGTCGAACTGGCTCGCGATCCATCACGCGGCGCCGGGCGCAGCGGGTGGTGCGGCGACCGCGGCTGCGGCTGCGGCCGGTGGGCGAGGTGGTGCACCGGCCGGTGGTGGCGGTGGTCCGGCCTCGGTGCTCGAACTCGTGGACCTCACGGGCGGCACGCCGATCCCCATCGCCAACGTTTCCGAGTTCGCCTTCAACGACGCGGGCACCTGGATCGCCTACGCCGTGAGCGCGACCGACCTCGTGGGCAACAGCATCCAGCTCCGTGAACTCTCGACAGGCGTGAACCGTCCGCTCGATTTCCAGAAGGCCACATATCGCCGCCTCGCCTGGGGCGACTCGAGCAGCGCACTCGCCGCGTTCCGCGTGGTGAACGACACCGCCGGGGGCGACGAACAGGCAACGGTCGTCGCGTGGAGCAACGCGACTGCGCCGAACGCGAAGGCCGTCGAGATCAGCGCCAAGAGCACCGGCATCACGGGCGGGCTGGTGGTGAGCAGCGACCGCGCGCTCCAGTGGGGCGACGGCCAGAAGACCCTCTACTTCGGGCTCCGCGAGCCGCGGCCGCCGCGCGACCTGAACGCCGGCACCTTCACGGCGCCGAATCCGGGCGGATCAGCGCCGGGCGCCGGGAACACCGGCCAGATCGCCGCGGCGCCGCAGACCAGCGCCGACGTGCCGTCCCTGATTCTCTGGCACTGGAAGGACGCACGGCCGCAGGCCGAACAGCAGGTGCAGGAAGCGCAGGACAAGGCGTTCAACTACCTGGCGGCCTACAATCTCGGCTCCCAGAGAGTCACGAAGCTCGCGGACGACAAGGTCCGCGACGTATCAGTCGGCCCCAAGGACGCGTGGGGCATCGGCAACGATGGAACCGAATACGAGCGCGAGGCTGGCATCCGCGGCTTCGACTATCGCGACATCTACGCGGTGAACATCGGCACGGGCGAGCGGAAGCTGGTGCAGAAGAAGGTGCCTGGCGGCGCCGGTGGCGGTGGGCGCGGCGGGTTCGGCGCATCGGCATTCTCCCCGGACAACGGCAAGTACGCGTACTACGACACCGGCGACTGGAAGGTCTACGACTTCAATGCCGGCGCCACGAAGACGATCACGACCGGCGTCGCGGCGAAGTTCTGGAACACCGAGGACGACCACAATCAGGTCAAGCCCGGTATCGGCGGCGCCTTCATTGGATGGACCAACGACGGCAACAACGTCATCATCCGCGACAACTGGGATGTGTGGCGGCTGCCCGCTTCGGGCAGCGGCGCGGTGAACATCACCGGCAACGGGCAAAAGGACCAGATCCACTACCAGGCGCGGCTGCTTTCCGACCCGCGCGACCGCGGGGGCATCGACCTCGCCAAGCCGCTCTACTTCCAGACCTACGGCGAGTGGACCAAGAAGGAAGGCCTCTCGAAGGTCGACCCGATGAAGGGCGGTGCGACACAACTCACGTGGGAAGACGCCAAGGTCAGCTATCGCAAGGCACGCGACGCGGACAGCTGGATCTTCCAGCGGCAGACGGTCGTGAAGTATCCGGACTTTTACGCCGCGGATGACGGCATCAGGAACGAGCGCCGCCTCACCGACGCGAATCCACAGCAGAAGGACATCGCCTGGAGCCCAGGCGCGCGACTGATCGACTACAGCTGCGACAACGGGCTGGGCAAGCACCAGGGCGTGCTCTTCCTGCCGGCCGGATACGAGAAGGGCAAGAAATACCCGATGCTCACGTACATCTATGAGAAGCTTTCGCAGGGCACGCACGTCTATCCCGCGCCCAACGCGACGCGCTACTCGAACCCCGCCGTGTTCACCTCACGCGGCTATGCCTTCTTCCAGCCCGACATCGTCTACAAGGTGAATGATCCCGGCCGTTCCGCGGTCTGGTGCGTGGTACCAGCGGTGAAGGCCGCCATCGCGACGGGAATGATCGACGAGGCGCGCGTGGGCCTGCAGGGCCACAGCTGGGGCGGCTACCAGTCTGCATTCATCGTCACGCAGACGAAGATCTTCAAGACGGCCATCTCCGGCGCGCCGCTCACCGACATGACGTCCATGTTCGGCTCGGTGTACTGGAACTCGGGCAACACCGACGCGTCGATCTTCATCTCGAGCCAGGGCCGCTTCACCGGCGGGCCGAACGACATTCCCGAGGTATACGCGCGCAACTCGCCGCAGACCTACGCACAGAACGTCTCGATGCCGTACATGATCCTGCACAACGACCGCGACGGCGCCGTGGACTTCAACCAGGGCATCACCTACTACAACCACCTGCGCCAGATGAACAAGGACGTGATCCTGCTCGAGTACGTGGGCGAGAATCACGGGCTCTCGCGGCCGGCGAACCAGAAGGACTACGCGCTGCGCATGACAGAGTGGTTCGACACCTTCCTCCGCGACCAGCCGGCGCCGGAGTGGCTGAAGGAGGGGATTCCGCGACTCAAGATGGAAGAGCATCTCAAGGCACGACGCGTGATGGTGGACCCGAAGGCGACGGTGCCGACGCCACGCATCACGCCGTAGGTCTTAGCGCGGAACCGTGGAACTGCGGAACCGTGGAACCGCGGAACCGCTGAGATTCGCGGAGAACTGCGCGGAGATTCGCGGAGACTGCAACAGCAACTGCAACTGATGGGGGAACGGCAACGGCAACAGCAACGGCAACGGCAACGGCAACAGCAACAACAACTGCAACAACTTGGGGGAACTGCCACGACACGCACCCGTCGTTGTAGTTCCCCCAGGTATTTGCAGTGGCAGTCTCCGCGGATCTCCGGCCCTGCTCCGCGAAGCTCAGCGGTTTCCCGCCGTAGTCGCGTGCCCTACACGGATGCCCGTCGGCGCAACGCAATCCAGACGCCCCAGGCGAT
>Ga0315281_10015776_pt1 | contig 10116 bp, 7 predicted proteins | sample YL17G07_0_MG_FD_204540 | JGI IMG/M metagenome (GOLD analysis project Ga0315281, IMG submission 204540) | Sediment microbial communities from Yellowstone Lake, YNP, Wyoming, USA - YL17G07_0 | ecosystem: Environmental > Aquatic > Freshwater > Lake > Sediment | place: USA: Wyoming | collected...
AGATTGTGCCTTTGCCGGCGGCGCGAACTTTGAGCCAGATCAAAGGGTGCGGAGGTCACCAGCGCCGGCGTGAACTGGCGGAGAAGAATCCGCAACTTCGGGACAGGGGGCGTTGCCGCCCCGGTTCAGGCGGCGACCGGCTCCGCCTCCTCGTAGGCGATGCATTTCTCGCAGACCGTCCCGCTGACGTCTTCCTTCAGGTTTGCCTGCCGCAGTGCCTGAAACGCCTCGCCCTGCCAGGCGTCCATGAACGAAAGCTTGTTGAGGTCGCCCATGTCGAAGCGCCCGTCGTGGTCGAAGCAGCAGGCCGACAGGTGGCCGTCGTAGGTGATATGGCCTTCGGTGAACAGGGACCAGCAGGGCAGTGGTTTCCGCAGCGCGCCGACGCGGCCCTGGTTGCCGGCAACCGGCGTGGTGCCGCGCGCACCTGAGGTGAATCCGGCCTGGCCATACAGCGGCAGCCAGTAATGCTCGTCGACATAAGGGACGATCTGCGCCACCGCGCTCTGCATCCTTTCCGCCTGGCTGCCGTCATACTGGATACTCGATGCGTACAGACCGCAACGGTGCCCGGTCGCCGCTTCCACCTCGTCCCGAACCCGGCGCGCGCCCTTGATGTTTTCGATCAGGGTGCCGTACTCGGTGCCCTTTACCCCGGTGACGGACTCGAACTGCTCGGCGTCGCCGAAATTGAAGCTGAACTTGAGGCTGTCGAGGCCGGCCTCGATACACGTACGCACGCGGTCCGGCGTGGCGAGGCGCCCATTGGTGGTGAGGAACAGGTAGGGGTAGCCGCATTCCTTCTTGGCGAAGCGGATCGCATCCGCCAGCCAGGGCAGGATGAACGATTCGCCAAGGTAGAAAACGCCGAGTTCTTCCACGCCGGCCTCGCGCATCTCGCGCACGATGCGTGTGTAGAACTCCCAGGTCATGTCGGATTTCTTGCGCAGGCGCGCGTGTGAGGCGCAGAAGAAACAGCGGAAATCGCAGCGCGCCGTCAACTCGATCTTGACGCTCGGCGGCACCGGCGGCTTGACGCAGCGATGGGACTCCGGAATCCGGGTAATTGCGTCGATCCGCGGTGTAATCAGGCTCATGGGCTGTCTCCGTGCTGGGTGATTAGCATGCAGAGTACTGAGCGCCAAAGGCGCCCGCAAGCCAACTAGTTCCGGTTTTTGCCTTGCCCGGAGGATTTACTGATCCAGATCAAATTCGGACTGCAAATCCAGGTTGCCAGCAAACCGGCAATGGCGGCGACGGTTTGGCGTCTGCGCCTGATGCACTGCATGATTTGTCCTGGTGTTGCGGCTTCACGCCCAGTGCAGCAAATACACTGCGTAGACCAGCACGCATCCGGCATCGAACAGCGCCGGAAGGCGCAGGCCCTTCGCATGTTGTTTGCGCCAGTCGCGGAAAATGAATGCGGCAAACCCGGCCTTCACCAGCACGGCCGCCGCCATCACCGGGACCCGGACTTCTGCGTGGCTGCCCGCGTACATCAGGAGCCCTCCGATGACGAAGGCGAGCAGGCCCCAATGCCTGGCAAACAGCAGGGCGCCCTCGTCGGAAATGTCGATCTTGCAGATATGCCGCAGAAACACCCTGGGCGCGAGGAACTGCGCCAGCGTCGCGGCGCTGATCGCCCCCGTCATGTGCAGGATGTCCGCGATGTTGTCGGTGACCGGCATCATCGCCATGCGCGCCTCCACCCTTGAAAGCGCCGCCCGGCGCGCCCGATTCCGAAAAAACCGGCCTCATGGCACAAGCAACTCCGCCGGCTCAAATCCCGGGACACTTTTCTCGACATCCTTCCCCCGTCACTTCGACCACGCCGGCCGTACTTTTTCCACCTGGTCCGGCGCAGGCGCTACGATACTACTTTTCCGCCGTACGCAGCCGTGGAATGTCCGCGGCTCGCTGGCAAACGGGCTCGAAACCGGCGAAACCCGGGCGAGACACCAGGCCTTCGAAAAAGGACCACGCAATGGATATCCAAACCTTCATGGCAAGCTACAAGACCGCCTGGGAAACCAGCGACGAACATCTGCTCGCCTCGCTGTTTGCGCCTGACGGCGTGTATCACAACACCCCGTTTGCCGAGCAGCACGGGCATGCGGCAATCAAGGCGTACTGGCAGCGCACCAAATTGCAGTCGGACATCCACCTCGACTTCGAAATCATCCACGCGCATGCTGCAGGCGGCGTCGCGCACTGGCACACCAAGTATCAGGTCACTTCCGAAGAGCTGTTCAAGATCTGGGCCGCCTCGACCGGAACCACCCTGCTCGCCAGGAAGCCGGACGACCCATTGCCGAGGCTCGCCCTCGACGGCGTCGCCATCGTCGAATTCGACGACGCGGGCCGGTGCCGGCATTTCCGCATCTGGTGGCACAGCAAGGTCGAATCCTGACCAGGCGCCCGGCCTCGCGACCGGTGGTTCATGCCGCGGCGGCAGTGCGCAGCGATTCCACACCGCGTCCGTCGATGGGCAGGTTTGCCCGGAGAAAACCTAGAACCCCGCGGCGACCCGCGTTCCCTGGTCGATCGCCCGCTTGGCATCGAGTTCGGCGGCAATCTCCGCGCCGCCAATCAGCGTGACCCGGACCCCCGCCCCTGCCAGCGCCGCCTGCAGTTCACGCTGCGGTTCCTGTCCTGCGCAGATGACGATGCTGTCCACTTCGAGCAGTTGGGGGACGCCGCCGACCTTGATGTGCAGCCCCGCGTCATCGATGTGCTGGTACTCGACGCCCGGCACCATGCGCACGCCGCGGCGCTTGAGCAGGGTGCGCCGGATCCAGCCGGTGGTCTTCGCCAGATCCTCGCCGACCTTGCTGTTCTTGCGCTGCAACAGCCAGACTTCGCGCGGTGGCGGCGTGTCGTGCGCATCGCCAAGGCCGCCGCGCCTCAGGTAACTGGAATCGATACCCCACTCGGCATTGAAGCGGTCGATCGGCGTTTTTCCTTCGGGCTCGGAATGCGTCAGCAGCTCGGCCACGTCGAAGCCGATGCCCCCCGCGCCGACGATGGCGACGCGACGCCCCACGACCGCGCGACGCTCGATGACGTCCACATAGTTTGCCACTTTGGGATGATCGATCCCGGCAATCGAAAGCCGGCGCGGCAGCACGCCGGTCGCCAGCACCACCTCGTCGAATCCACCGTCGCGCAAGTCCGCGACGCTGGCACGGCGTCCGAGCCGCAGCGTGACCCCGCTGGTCTCGATGCGGCGCCGGAAGTAGCGCAGCGTCTCCTCGAACTCTTCCTTGCCCGGGATCTTCTTCGCGTAATTGAACTGTCCCCCGATCTCGGCAGCCGCCTCGAACAGGGTGACCTGGTGGCCGCGTTCGGCCGCCGTGGTAGCGCAGGCGAGGCCGGCCGGACCTGCCCCCACGACCGCGATCTTCCGCCGCCGCGCGGCCTTGCCGATGACCAGTTCGGTCTCGTGGCAGGCTCGCGGGTTGACCAGGCAGGAGGCGATTTCGCGGTTGAAGATATGGTCGAGGCAGGCCTGGTTGCAGGCGATGCAGGTATTGATTTCGTCTTCGCGCCCGGCCATCGCCTTCGCCACGAAGTCCGCGTCTGCGAGCAGCGGCCGCGCCATCGACACCATGTCGGCGTCGCCACGGGCGAGGATTTCCTCGGCAACCTGCGGGTCGTTGATGCGATTGGTGGTGATCAGCGGGATGCGGATCTCGCGTTTCATTCGCGCGGTGATCCAGGTGTACGCGCCGCGCGGCACCATGGTGGCGATGGTCGGGATGCGAGCCTCGTGCCAGCCGATGCCGGTATTGATGAGCGTGGCCCCGGCGGGCTCGATCGCCCTGGCCAACGCGACCACCTCTTCCCAGGTGCTGCCGCCCTCCACCAGATCGAGCATCGACAGGCGGTAGATGATGATGAATTCCGGCCCCAATGCCTCGCGCGTGCGGCGCACGATTTCGACCGGGAACCGGATGCGGTTCTCGAACGAACCGCCCCATTCGTCGGTGCGCGCGTTGGTCATCGGCGCCACGAACTGATTGATCAGATAGCCTTCGGAGCCCATGATCTCGACCCCGTCGTAACCCGCCCTCCGCGCGAGAACCGCGCAGTTGACGAAGTCGCGGATGGTTTTCTCCACGCCGCGCCCGGACAGCGCGCCCGGCTTGAACGGCGTGATCGGCGACTTGATGCGCGAGGGCGCGACCGAGAACGGATGATAGGCATACCTGCCGGTATGCAGTATCTGCATCGCGATGCGCCCGCCGGCGGCATGCACCGCGCCGGTAATCAGGCGGTGCTTGCGGACCTGCCACGGGAACGACAGGCGCTGCGCGAACGGTCCGCCCATGCCGGCGATGTTCGGCGCGATGCCGCCGGTGACGATGAGGCCGACGCCGCCCCTGGCGCGCTCTGCGTAATACGCCGCCATTCGCTCGAAGCCGTGCTTCGCCTCTTCGAGTCCGGTATGCATCGATCCCATCAGCACGCGGTTGGGCAGCGTGCAGAATCCGAGGTCGAGCGGCGCCAGCAGGTGCGGGAATTTTTTTGTATCCATGGAGCCGGAACGTTGAAGGATTTCCGCGATTATCGCAGCCTTCGCGAGATTCCGCCGCGGACGCCCTCGGCGATGCTCGCGGAATCCTGCGGTCGGCGAATTCAGCCCGGTCGCCAGGCGCCGTGGGGTCACGCTATAATCGACCCGCCATGACCACCGCATCCCGCAATGTTGCCATGTTGTTCGCCGATGTCGTCGACAGCACCGGCCTGTACGAAAGGCTGGGCGACCGGCGCGCGCTGGCGGCGATCGAATCGGTGCTCGCCGAACTGGGCAAGGCGGTGGCGCTGCAGCACGGCCGGGTGGTGAAGACGATCGGCGACGAGGTGATGGCGGCATTGCCGTCCGCCGAGGCCGCCATGCAGGCGGCGTGCGACATGCAGAACCGCATTGCGGCGATACCGGCGGGCGGGAACGCGCGGCTTGCAATTCGCGTCGGCTTTCATTTCGGGCCGGCGATCGAGGAAGCCGGGGATTTCTTCGGCGACGCGGTCAACGTGGCCGCGCGGATGGCCGGGCTGGCCAAGGGCGGCCAGATCATCACCACCGGGGCAACGGTCGATACCCTCCCGCCGCTGCTGCGCATGACCACGCGCGACCTTGACACCATCGACGTCAAGGGCAAGCAGGATGAAATCCGCATCTCCGAAGTGCTCTGGCAGGACAGCGACGATGTCACCCACCTCGCACCCCGCGCGGCCGCGGCCGCCGCGACGGCGCGCGAGCCGACTCTCACCCTGACCTGCGGCACCGGCATGCTGACCATGGGCGCGAAGTGCGCGTCGGCGACGCTTGGCCGCGGCGCGACCAACGATCTGGTGGTCGATGACAAGATGGCCTCCCGCGTGCAGGTCAAGATCCAGTACCGGCGCGGCAAGTTCATCCTGGTCGACCAAAGCACCAATGGCACCTACGTGACGTTCGAGGGTGATGCCGAGATCATGCTGAAGCGCGAGCAGATCCTGCTGCGCGAGCACGGCGTGATGAGCTTTGGCCGGTCGTCCAGGGAGCCTGGCGCCGTCATCGTGACCTTCCGCTGCGGCGAAACCGCCGCAGCGAAGGCATCCTGAACGCAACCGCGGCGCGGCACACCGCGGATCCAGACTGCCCGGCCGGGCCGGAAAATCCCGGCGTATGGTGCGGGCTGGCAACCCCTTACTTGAACTTCCTGTCGATTTCCCACACCGTTTTCTGCACCAGGCGCTGCACCATGGTGTCGAGAGAGACTCCGCCCTGCTGCGAGGAAGACGCGCCCATCACGGACGTCGACGTGCTGCCCACTTCCATTTTTTCCTCGGTGTAACCGGTCGCAACCTGCTCGGTGGTTTCGGCGTTCATGATCTTGTAGCGCATGCCGATGATCCACACGCCTGTCGTGTCCTCGGTCCTGATCGAACTGACCGCGGCGCCGCCGGCGACGCCAGCCTGCGCCGCGCCGCGCGAGCCGCCGAAAATGCCGATGGCGCCCATCACGTTGCCGAGCGCGCGGCCGTCGAAACCCTGCTTCGCGGAAGCAACCTGCTCGGTTTTCAGAATGTCGAACTTGATCACCAACTTGGTGGTCTTCAGCTTGCCGCGGCCGAGCATCTGTCGCGCCTGCTCCGGATCGCCCAGGTTGTAGGCCAGCGTGAATTCGTTGAGCAGCGGGCCGAGGTTGCTGCGCTCGAGCACCTGGAAATTCGCGTTGCTCAATTCAATCTCGGCAAAGTCGGCGATGTTGTTGGCGGCGACCTTCTGCAGGAAGTTGGCGTTGTTGCTCTTGATTTCGCCGGGAATCACGATCAGCGCCGGGCCCGGGATGCGCGCATTCGTGTACTCGACGGGTTTGTACACCGCCCTGTCGGCCGCCTCATTGGTTTTCTGCGAAGTCGACGTCGACGGCGCGGGGCTGCTCTCGGCGCCCCAGCGGGGTTGGGCGTTGCCTGTGCCGGACATTGCAGACAGCAGCGCGGCCGCGGCACACAGCACGGTTTTCATCAAGACAATTTTCATTTCCGGGTTCTCCTGAACAATACGCCAGGCCGTTACCGGCCGCCACGCGGCAAAATTCCAGAACTTCGTTCCGACCGCTTCGCATTATTGCAGTAAACGCCGCAAGGCACGACTGGTTCCCGATTTGACCGCACCCCAGAACAAAAAAATTGGCAATCCCGCTGTTGATCCTCGTCAACACGTTCCCGGGCGCCCCACGCGACAATGATTTCGGTCGAATCGCTGATGGCGGATTTGGCCGCGGGCGCGACGGCACAGGCGTTCGCCGCATCGGGAGTCGCGGGAATCCCTTCCTTCAGTTCGCCTTATGGCGCATGCCGGACAATGATCCTGAATCCGGATTGACGAGATCGCAATGGCACCAGCTGAACTAACGCGCTTTCTGCGCGAAAATGTGGCCCTGTTCGATGGATTCGAACCGGCGCAAATCGATGAAATTGCGTCGCGCAGCGAACCTCGCACTTTTGAACCGAGCGAGTCAATCATTAAGTGCGGAGATGCCGGCTCCTTTTTCGGCGTGCTGGTCAGCGGACACGCGGAGGTCTCGATTTCGGACAGCGCCGGCGGGCGGCTGCTGATCAATCACCTCGAGCCCGGCGACGTCTTCGGCGAAATGTCGCTGCTCACCGGCGACCACACGGTGACCGACGTGATCGCCGGCAACCGCTGCACGGTGCTCCTCATTCCGCAGCAGGTCTTCAACAGCAGAATCATGGTGGTGCCGAAGGCCATCATGTATCTGGCCAAACTGCTGGCGGAGCGCACCCGGGCAAATGCAGCGGACCTCACCAGCAGCCGGCTCCACGCCGATGCCGTCACCAAGGCGGAAGATCCGTACGCTCTGAGGCTTCCGGGCGGCATGCCGGGAAAAGTGGTGGTGCTGAACGCGGGACGCTCGCAGATCCGCTTCGGCATCTACGACACGCAGGACAGCGAACGCGATGTCCACGGCATCATCGAAAATCTCGAACAACCGGTGGTGGAGGTCCGGCTCGACGCCGGCGGCGCTACCGTCATCAGGGAACGCCCGGCGTTTCCGCTGTCCGGGTTCTTTCAGGTGATGGCCGAAGAGCTGCAGTCTCTCGGTGCGGCACACCAGTTCCTGCCGCAGGAAGTCATCGCCGTCGGCCACCGCGTGGTTCACGGCGGCAGCAAGTTTTCCAGTTCGGCCCTGATCACGCCGGAAGTGATGGCCGAGATCGACAGGCTGTCGGTGTTCGCGCCCGACCACAACCCGGTCAACCTCGAAGGCATCCGCGCGGCGATCAAGGAATACCCTGCCGTGCCGCAGGTGGCGGTGTTCGACACCGCGTTTCATCAGACGCTGCCGACCTATGCCTATCTCTACGGACTGCCCTACGACTACTACAAAAAGGAAGGCATCCGCCGTTTCGGCTTTCACGGCACCTCCCACCGGTACGTCTCGCTGAAATCGGCGGAAGTGCTGGGGCGCCCGCTCGGCGAACTCGAAATCGTTTCCTGCCACCTCGGAATCGGCGCGTCGCTGTGCGCGATCGACCACGGCCGTTCGGTGGACACGTCGATGGGAATGACGCCGTCCGAAGGGCTCATCATGTCGAACCGCTCGGGCAATCTCGATCCGGCGCTGATGATTCACCTGATGAAGCATTACGGCATGGGCCCCGACGCGCTGAGCCGGTTGATCAACGCCGAGAGCGGGCTCAAGGGCATATCCGGAATATCGGCGAACATCCGCGATATCGAGGACGCCGCGAACGCGGGGCATCACCGCGCCCTGCTCGCGCACAAGGCCTACTGCTACCAGATCCGGAAGAACATCGGCGCGTATGTCGCCGCGATGGGCGGCATCGACGTGCTGGCCTTCACCGGGCGCATCGGCGAGACCAGCGCGGCGGTCCGGAGCCTCGCCTGCCAGGGGCTCGATTACATGGGAATAAAGCTCGACCCGGAGAAGAACCGCTCGCTGGGCGAAGTTCGTTCGCACGCAGTGATTTCGACCGACGATTCACCGGTGAAAATTCTGGTGATCAGCAGCAACGACGAACGGCTTGTCGCATGGGAAACCCTGCATGCCATCGAGCGCAGCCAGATCGCGCTGGGCACCGGTGGCCGGGAACAGGTGCCGATTCCAATCGAGGTTTCCGCACACCATGTACACCTGTCGCAGGCCGAGGTCGACAAGCTGTTCGGGCCCGCCCACCAATTGACGCCGAATCACGAACTGTCCCAGCCCGGGCAGTTCGCGTGCGAGGAGACGGTCGACCTGGTCGGGCCGAAGGGCCGGATCACCAAGGTGCGGGTGCTCGGCCCGACACGCAAGGAAACGCAGGTCGAGATTGCGATGACCGAGGAATTCAAGCTCGGCGTGCACCCGCCGATTCGCGAATCGGGCGACCTCGCCAACACGCCGGGCATCACGCTGGAAGGATCCGGCGGCGCCGCGCAGATCGGGCGCGGGGTGATCTGCGCGTTGCGCCACATCCACATGACGCCGGAGGACGCGATGCGCTTCGGGCTCAGGGACAAATACGTGGTGCGGGTACGCATCGAGGGCGAGCGCGAACTCATATTCGGCGACGTGGTGGTCCGGGTGAATCCGAACTTCCGGCTGGCCATGCACATCGACACCGACGAGGGAAACGCCGCCAACATCCGCACCGGCATGCTGGGCTACATCGAGGAAATCCAGAGCCGGCGCTGACGTCTCATGGGCCTGCGGGATGGCGATACGCCGTCAGCTCACAGCCACCGCTTCATCGGGTAGCCGTTGCCCAATAGGCGCTGCACGGAGGCGGCGGCAATCTCGCGGCCCCACTTGAATTCCTTGTACAACAGCACGAAGCGCCACAAGTCGCGCAGCACCAGGCGGCGCTCGCGCCAGGAGAGGCGCATCAGCGCCGCCGGAAAATCGGCCTCGTGCGGCCTGCCGAAGGCGATCTTGAGCGGGTTCCACTGGTCGGTGGTGCGCCGGACTTCGGACGCGATCATTTTGCGGTAGACGACCTCGACCGGCTGGTTCCGGAGCCGCGCCTCGACCACCGCCTCCCCCGATATCGCGCCGGAGTGCAGCGCGCAACTCATGCCTTCGCCGATGATGTTGAGAAACCCCGCGGCCTGTCCGGTGATGAGCACCTTGCCCTTGCCGAACACGTAGCGATTGATCAGCGAGGGGCCGAAATTCTCCGCGCAGCCCTCGTGGCTCACGTGCTCGGAAAGCCTGACACCGTGCTTTTCCTCGAAGTAGCGCTTGACCTTGCGGTGCCGCTCGTCGAAGTTGTCGCCGCGCTTGAAGCCGACGCCAACGATCTGCTGGCCGTCGCGCGCATGGCTCCAGGTGTAATGCCCCAATTCGGGGTGGAACCAGAAGTGGAAATATTCCTGGTTGAGCGGGCAGTCGATGATGTCGTGGAATTTCTGGCCGACGAAAAACCACGGGATCTGTTTCGGGTAGTCCGGATAGAGCGAACGGATCACCAGCGAACTCGGCCCGTCGGCGCCGATCACCCAGCGCGCGCGGTAGTCCACGTCCGCGCCTTTGCTGCGGGCATGCACCAGCACGTGATCGCCGTTGTCCTCCAGGCCCGCGAACGAAGTCTGGTCGTGCA
>Ga0315281_10015777_pt1 | contig 10116 bp, 9 predicted proteins | sample YL17G07_0_MG_FD_204540 | JGI IMG/M metagenome (GOLD analysis project Ga0315281, IMG submission 204540) | Sediment microbial communities from Yellowstone Lake, YNP, Wyoming, USA - YL17G07_0 | ecosystem: Environmental > Aquatic > Freshwater > Lake > Sediment | place: USA: Wyoming | collected...
TTGCCGTTGCCGTTTGAAGGTTTAAGAGTTAAGACCTTGTGCAATTTGTCAAAGTCTGCCTTCAATTCTGTTCCTTGCAAATATGTTGAGTCACTTGACGGAATGCTTTTCCCTGTCAGCATTTTAGCCGACCATATAGACAGTCCGAGTTCGGCACTTGTTCTTAAAACCAATTTCCTGCCCAGATGCCAATGAAACCGAGTCCAATCTTGAAATCCTGCCCTTTTCGCCAATTGTTTCAAGGTGTAGTCCAAATGCTTAGTGGTCAGATGTTCATTCTTTGCACTCTGGAATAGGAATTTGTTCGATTTGTCAAGGGTATTGATGTACTTGTTTAATAGTTCTCTGAATTCCACACTAACGAAAATGAATGCCGTCACCTGTTCTTTTCGAGTCGTCAAGGTAAATTCGTCTTGCGTGAAAGATTGCCATTCCAACACTGATACATCGCTGATTCGAAGACCAAGTAAAAACGTTTCAAGTAGAACTTGCTCTCTTAGGTCAGAAACTTTGGCTAATTCCTGCACTTCGCTGATTAGCAACTTCTTATCTTTCGTACTTTGAACAGTCCGATAAATTCCTAAAGCCTTTCGATATTTTGGGTTCTTGCCGAAATATTTGAGGTATTGAACTGCGCAGTTGACAACATTCCGCTTGGTGTTTTGTGGTGCGCCTTTGTCAGTCAACCAAGCATAGAACTTCTCTATGATGTGACCGCATTCTTCATCTGAGAGCAATAACGCTGTTTCAATGGGCTTTTGATAGAACTCTTCAAACTTTTTGACCCCGTTCTTATAACATTTTCGGGTTTGTTTGGATGGAATGCTTTCCAACCAATCGTTCACTTTTACCATGTTCATATTTTACATCTCCTGAGATTAAAAGATTTCGGATATGCCTTGTGGGTCTTCTCCCGAAATCCCACATTCTGTGTCTTTAATCTCAAAAGAGAGTAACCAGAACTTGCTTAAAAGGTTTGTTCTAAAAACTCTTTGCGAACTTCATGCCAGCGCATTGGGCGCAAACATCGCGTTCTCCATCCTTCAAAGGTTCGCCGCAACATTTACACTTCCGTTTCTTTTTCTTAACCATTATATTCACCCCTACGGTTCATCGTAACCTTTTCCGATTTGCGTCATGCTGATAAGAGCAGGATTTCTCGCCCTTTCAAAGCAAGTTCGGCATAACCCAGAACTTTTAACCAGAAAATTGTATTCTCCGCATTTTTTGCATTTTCGAGCAGTTTTATACGTAACTCCTTCTCGTTTTTCTCTTGCCATATCCCTTTGATTTTTATCGCAAAAACTGCATAATCGTTCTTCAACTGGCAACAACCCGTAACCATTATCTAATTTTCGTCCACAGTGAAAACATTGGATTTTTGCCGACCTTGAATTGTTGATTTTCGGCTGGCATGGATTATAACAATACAACTGCCAGTGTCCATAACGTCTGACAAAGGGCTTTCCACAACGTTTGCATTTTGGTCGCCTATCAGTTGGATTTAAGTTTGGTTCGTTTGGAACAAGTCCAAGTTCTCTTTCAACAATTATTAAATCACTATCAATTGATTTCTCAACAATTAATAAGTCACTATCAACTGGTTTTAGCGGGGTTTGACTAACTATTAACGCTGGCTTATCAATTACTTTCGGTTCAAAATCAACTGGTTTTAGTGGTCGTTTTTGAGCAATTATTAGCAGTTTAACTGGTTTTAATGGTTCTTTTTCCTTATTGTTAATCTGCATTAATTCCTTTTCCTTTAATGCTTCAATAACTGACTTTGGAAGCCAGATTTTCTTTCCCATTTAATCACCTATTTGTTAATTTGTGTAATCCAGTTGACCTTAAATGGTGAGAGTGACAGGACTCCTAACATTTACCCTGCAAGTCGCCAAGCAGGGCAACTGGATTAACCAAGTATTTGATTACTATTCGTATTCGAAATTGGGTAAGTTTCCACTATTACGCAAAAACCCATCACTCCAAAGATTAACAGGTTCTTGACTGCTTCCGAACAGGTAATACTTGCCACCGATGTATCGTTGAAGGTCAGTCCATGGAATATACAACGTGAGAGTGTTCGTGCCTTGTGGAATATTTTTGCCGTGCCAATAATAAACCGTCATGTGGTGCGTGAAGGGATTTTCAGCCTTGCAAAGTACGAGGGTTAATGGAACGTTGCTCAGAGACCCACCAGAACACGAAAGAAAAATCTGGCATAGGGGTTTGCCGATATTTCCAACTTCAAAAACTGCTTTTGGGATGCTGATTGCCGACAAACTAACAACTTCGACCACTCAAATCGCCTACATTAAAGCCAATGTTATATTAGCGTTTGGAATTATCCGTTTCTCTTTCAAATAGGCAATGGCTTCGTTTCTGCCCATTGGTTTCTCCTTAACGATTTCCAAGTACGGCATTAATTCGTCATTTTCTCTGTAAATCGTCACTGGCATCGTGACGTGTGTTCTTGGGCAATAGTTAAACACCTTATCCTTGAAAACTTTGAATGTGTGGTTTTTTGCGCCGCATGATAGGCAGGGGAAAGTTTGCTGATATTTTTCTGGGTCAAAACTCAATGTGACTAAGAATAGTTTAGCAATTGGACGGTTTGTTCTCTGGTTTTGTTCCGTTCTAAGTTCAAGTATGTTAAATTCAATCATAATTAATTCCTTTTCCGTTTCTTGATTAAATCCTTCAATAAGATGCTCTCCGACTTTCCGACAATTGGCTGACCCGACTTTAATCCCTTCAAAAAGAGAACATCTAAAGCCATTTTTGCCTTTTCGTTGCCGTTTTGGGCTTGAATCCGCAAATCCCTAACAAGGTCAACTGGATTATCGTATTGCTTGGTGAAAATATCATCATCTAAACCTTTCCCGTATTGGGCATCATTCAAATTTGCAGTGCCGCCACTTGCAGGATTATATTCGCCTTTTGCTCTTGCGAACCCTTCCAATTTTTCGGGTGTGTCAATTTCTTTCGGCGCACCAAGTTCGCGCTTTTTCTTCTCAAACGTTTGTTGTGCGATTAAATCGAGTTTTCCCGACAAATCTTCGTTTTCTTCAAGCAGTCGCTTTATTTCCGCTTGATTCTCTTCGGTTGTTGAACCTTCCAGTTCTTTCAGTCGTTTATCAAGAATTACTTTTCCTTCTTTTATTGAATTTGCGTCTTGCATGTTGACCTTATGTTTAAGTTCGCCTTCGGGTTCTTCGGCTGACTCTTCAATGTCCAAGTCAAAATACGATTCATTAAGGGACTCTTCAATGTTAAGGGCTTTCAATTCATCAAGGTTTAACGGAACTAACTCTATTCCCCACTCTGTTTGCTTTCCCTTTTTAAAGTGAATTCGTTTGCCCAATCGGTTAACTGCCACAACGAGACCAGATTCCTCAAACTGTTGGGTTTCTTCAACGTCTATTTTCCACGCCGTTAGGACTGGTTTCTTGTCAACAAGTTCCATTATGGCAGATTTTCCCATTATAAGTTCAAAAGTTATCATATCTACCAGTCCTCTTCCTCACTATTTTCCCTCTCATATTCGGCTTCATCTTCATCGAATTGCGGATTTTCTTCTATCATTCTTTCACGACCTTTGATTGAATGAGCATTCTGAGGTTATCCGTATAAGCAAGGTCAATTAGAATCTCAAAAACTTCTTTCTTTGTTTTAGCGTAGAATTTTGCAAGAGCAGTTAATTGAGCATCGGATTCTGGTGAAATCAAAATAGATTTCTTCTTTCTTATGTTTGATGTCATAATATATCGTTTAATATAGTATTAATTCTACTATATAAACTTTACGGTTAAACTTAACAAATTAGGGCTAAAATGGTTAGTCCTAACGAAAATTAGTTTAAAAAAAGAAAAGGGTTTAGATTTGAGTTCTATTGGCTAAACTAAGGCGAACTTGAAACGCTAATTTTCACAATGCCTAACGGTTGAACGACTGCGGGTTTATATCGAGTTGTCACTGCGGTTTGGGTCTTTTCTTGCATCTGGAATTGCTGTGAGTCGGTTTGGATTTCTCTCTTATAAACGAGAGCAACCACTACGCCCAATCTTCCGTGTGTCGCAAGAATATAGCCTTCATTATCTTCAAGGTCAACGTCCACGACTACTTGGCATCCAGCGTATAATCCAACTGCACCGTCCACCATGTCTTCAATTTGAGACGCTGTGAACCGTTCACTTGGCACGAAGTCTTTGTCAGTCAATAGAAGGTTCTTGTTTGCAACGTTAATCACAAGGACTGCACTGTCGTCACCGATTAGCCATCCACTGTTTTCCAGTTTTGCGCGAGCATCAAGGATGTTCTTGTATGAAAAAGCGTCTATAGTTGCGGTTTCTGTTCCACTTGCCGCTTGAACCAATGTGCGAATGTCGTAATTCATAGTTTCAAGAACTGCACTTTTAGCGTTAGCCAAAACTTTCTGAACGTAGTCAATGCTCACGTTATCTTCCAGCAAAATCTTCGTCAATTTGAAACTGCAATAAACGAGGTCGGCAACCGAAATGTCAACTGTAGTCATCTCTGGGTCGGACACTGTGAAACCAGCAAATTCGTCTGCTTCAACGTCTGGGGCAGATTCAGTAGTTGCGCTGATTTGAGTCATGGCAGGGATTTTGATAGTTGTGCCGTCTTTTCCAACGAGTTCGGTGTTCTCGGTTACGAGACTAAGCCAAACCATTGGTTTCCGTGCGCCAGTCAAAAGCATCTGCGAAAGCAGTAAGTGGGGCAACATCTCTGGGGGTAATGAATCGCTTGAAAGCGTTTCTTCGATGGTTATGTATTTTTCATTCATTTTGCATCACGTTTTGTTTTTTTTTATTTACTTTTCCGAAAATCCGTGTTTACCGTCACCTGCTCGGAACTTTTCGGGATTCCTTGCTCGTGACTATTGTTAACCAACACCCAAGTTAACATTGGGGAAGGGTGCGTTAGTGATTACGTTATGGTCGAAGATGCACACCCAACAGTAATATATAAGTGAATCGTTGAATATAAATCTTATGGGACAAAAATTGTTATAACTAAAACTGTTAAACTATAGAAATGAATCAATTACATCGTGACACTCTCGGCAAAGCGAAACGAAAATCTCTGGGTAATCGTAATCTGGATGATGCCTTTGAATTGCGTGTCTCACATGCTCGTCTGGGCAAAGTTCGCAAAATTCCAACAATGGAAGTTTTTGTGCAATATGATTAGCGTGTTCCTGCCTTTGGAAACCTGCATTCTTCTTCCTAACATTTCTAATTTGCTCTGCTTGATATTTTCGCATTTTATCAGCGTAATTTTTTTCGCCAACTCTGGGGCATTTCATTTCTAATCAGATATATGAAGTGCGATGTCTGAATATAAACATTGCGGTTTGGACAGAAAAAAGGGGCTAAAAACTATTCCCCAAACTCTCAAAGAAGATACCTTATACTATGAAGAAACGACAATATAAGTCTTATGGATAACACCGTTTGTTAATTAAAGGTTATGGCGAACTCCGTTTGTTAATTGGGCTATCCAGCACTAACAATTTGTTAATTGCGACCCAAATCGGGACGCATTAGCCAAACCAACCATGATTCAACGAGTACCACTTGTCCACTTGGGGACGGACTATAAACCTTATTTTAGGTCGCGTTTGGTTAATAGCGGGGGGAACGTGACTTGTTGGTTAATTGGGGTCAATTAGATGGTTGTGCAGTCCATTGGACAGCAAGATAGAGTTGATTGGTTAATTAGATTAAGAATTACTCAGTATTAACACATTGAAGATTGCCCCACGCCCCTTCTTGGAGTTTGGACTTGATTTGAGGTTAGTTAGTTGATTAGAGGTTAATTTGGACTTTGTGTACTTTTTGCCGTGTAGTCGTGTTGTACTCTGGCTTGGCGACCTGTAGGCAAGTTAACCATGCCGACAGTCAAAACTCGATATGTGTCTAAACTCGATATATTCCCAAACTCGATATATACGTTAAAAACCCATAGTGCTAAAGTGTAGTTGAGTTGAGCAGGTGAACGGCGTGAGGCTGTATATCAGGTAAGCAGGTTAACTGTTGAGATGTCGAACACTTGAGGTTAGATGTCTGGCAAAAACCAACATGAAAGGGGTTTAACACGTTTATGTCTATTGTGCATGAAGGGAAATTATTTAAGCAGGTGATTAAATAATTGACATTCTCATACGATACAGTGATTAAAACCCTTCCAAGAATTAACAGGTTTAATGTCAGTTCCATTTAATCAACTGATTAAATAATCGCCGCAAAGGATAAGAATTAGAAAACCCCTGTTAAATTGAGGTTAAAAAGTCAAATGAAGCACGAATCAAGTCCAGTTCAACGAATTCACGGAAAACTACCTATAGGCATTTTAGACCTAAAACCTATCTAATTAAGATAGGTACAGCAGAAGACTCATAGAGTACATAGCGACCTGCCAGCCGATTTGAGTTTTAATTTTAGAATTTAGGCGTTTTAGCAGTTTTTCCAGCCATTTTTGACAGGAATTTTTCTGGCATTTCCCATCCAATTATAACACCGTTATATTCCTAAAATTATCGCTATTTGCACATACGCCCTTTTTGGCTATTCCTTTTTGGTTAGTCATTTGAAGATGGGCGAGTTGAATAGGGTGGGGGACTTGTGGGAAGGTCGAATCAATTAACTGGCTGTTTATTTGGCAATTGCAGTCCACATTGACAGCATATTTAATCAATTGATTAAATGAACTATTAGAATCAATTAACATCCACAGCGAAAGGACGAATACCCGCCACTTTTAGAGGGGGAGTAAAAACGGTCATTACGGTTAAAACGGTTGTCTCTACCCTTACCCCCACTATCATATCTTAATGTAGGAAGGGATACAGCCATCGTTTTCATGGTAATGACCGTTTTCAAATAGTTAGTTAGTAGTTAGCCGAGGTAATTTATTTAATCAACTGATTAACTAACAAAACTAACAGTTCGCCATAACATTTAAATAGGAGTTTGTTATTCTCTTAGACATCTAACCTTGAGTGTTGGACGTATGAATATATCGGTGATTTGAAATGCAGTTGGATGCCATAGATAAGGTCGATTTGCGGAACGAAGCGGTTCACGCTTTGCTGTTGAAATACGTGTTCGTCTGCCTGCAAGATACGCTGGAACTCTTTGTTTATCAGGACGGCATCTACGTTGGGAAGGGTCTTCCTGAACGGCTAATCACGGAAGCGGTGCGCCAGAAACTTGGCGATAATTGCACGAAGAACGATGTTGTTGAAGCGGTGGCGATGGTTAAGGATAAGTCCTTCCAAGACCCTGACTTCTTTGAAGGGCAAAACGTTTTTCTGGTCTGTGTCCAAAACGGCGTTCTCGATGTCGGTAAAACTTTCCCCGAATTCCTGCCCCACGACTCAAAATATCATTTCCTCAACAAAATCCCAATTGACTGGGTTGATTTTTCGACTGTTTTACCAGTGCAGGAAAGCAGGGTTGTTCAAGAGGAAGATGTTGTTGAACCGTCCTATCTTGAAGGGGTTGACCAGTCGGCAAAAATTCTTTGTCCGCGCATTGACCAATTTTTCCATCAAATCCTCGGCACTTTTGAGGAAAAAACCGATTTTGCTAATGATGGAACTGAAAGAAAATATTGGGAACTTGCCGCGCCGACTGAACTTGAGGAAAGAAAAGTCCAAACCCTCTATGAACTTTTTGCTTATTGTCTGTTTCGAGATTATCCCATTGCTAAGGCTTTCATGCTGATTGGTGGTGGCTGGAATGGTAAAACTACACTGTTTAATCTTCTTAACATTTTCATAAGCGCAAAAAATATCAGCCATATTCCCCTTCAAGAACTCTGCCAAGAACGGTTTTCTAAGATTGAACTTTATGGGAAAATGGTGAATTTTGTTGATGATTTATCGGGTGCAGGTCTCAATTACGCTGGAACTTTTAAAGAAGTTACTGGTAATACTCCCATCGGTGCGGAAAGGAAATATGGGATAAGACGGATAAATTTTACGAGTTACGCGAAACAGATTTTCAGCGCGAATAAAATGCCAAATCCCCCTCAAAACGAAGTTGATTTAAAAGCATGGTGGCGCAGATGGATTATTTTACGATTTACAAATGAATTCACTTATGCGAAGGGCAATATTGATGATAAACTTATTCATAAATTAACCGACCCTCTTGAATTAAGCGGTTTACTCTACAAATGCATTATGACTTTAAACGGGTTTATTGCAAGAGGAACGTTTAGTTTTGAAGAGACTGAGGAAGCAACTAAGAAGGCTTGGATGAAAGACCCGATTGGGGATTTAGTTCGGGATTTCATTGTCCAAGGGGATTTTGTGTCAAAACGAACCGTTTATGAAAAGTATGAAAAATACTGTCTTGACAACAAATTAATGCTTGAGGATGAACGAGTTTTCGGGAAGAAATTCAAGGCTGAACTCATAAAAGCGGAAATTTTCATGCAGGACGGACAGCGCGAAATTAATGGCGTAAAAGGTGTCCATTGTTACAACGGCATTAAACTGAAAGGTCAGGATGACCAAACGAAGTTGGGGACTTAAAATGGAAAGAAATTGTGATAAATGCGGCAAATTAATGTTCTTTTTCGAAGAAACTGAGAAACAAGATATTTTAGATGTAATACACAATGGGGATTTCTTAACCGAACTTCAAAATGCTTATCAGGGTCGTGAGTTAAATCCTGACGAAGAATATGACCGTTATCAATGCCAAAATCCCGAATGCTCTGGGTATGGAGATATTATCTGGTATCCTAAAAATGACCAAGAACGAGTAGTTTTAACTTGAACCAGTATTTTCGCGTCCAACAAACCAGCAGAACATATAAACTTTATGGTTGTTATGTTGAAAAAAATACCACGTAATTGAATGGTAAATCGTTGCGGATTTGCCGAAATAGGCTTAATTTAGTCTTCTTTTAGGTTTTACTCGAACTGCCTATCATGCGCCTTCTATTGAGGATGCGAACATGATAAACAAAGAACTATTCAGAAAAACTTGCGAAAAAAGGCGTATGTTAAAGGAACGCCTACCATTGGGAAAAATATTCCCCACACTGGAAAAAAAGAAACCTATATGGAGAATACCAAAATGGTGTTTAAATGGGGAATGGTTCGCCGAGCAGGGTCTAAGTGACGAAGAAATTGAAAGGTTACTTCGCCCAAAAGACGAAGAAATCCACTCAATTTTCTTCTATATGAACAGAGGCAGATGAAAAAATGATAAACCTAAAAACTTTCTCGTTAACATGGATTTGGTGTCCAAAGGATAAAAAACCCAATTGTCGGGGTTGTAGAAAAGAATGGCAAAAAGAATGTTTGGAAAAAGGAAATTTATATCCTGCTTCATCTGTTCGCCCCACGAACTTTTGGTTAGAGGATGAAAGATATGGCAAACTTATTGGAGAAAATTCGCAAATACTTTGCTGATAACAGGGCAAGAAGGGCAAAAATAGCGGCAGAAAGGCGAATTAAAAACCTTGTTCGGCAGTCAAGACCTCAGAAACTTAGCGCAAATAATGACCAAGAGGACGACCTTTCCAGAGAGGACTCGGAAGGAGATGGGTTGTTCTTTGGAGACCCGATGTTCCCACCCGAAAATTTTGATGAGGACGAATAAAATGGCAAAGCAACCAGAAGACTATAAGCGGTGCATTTACGACATTCACATAACTGACATGAATGGCAAAGCATGGACAGCCGAAAATATAGTATATAATTTCCACATTCCCAGAGATATATGCCATTTATGCGTACCAAGGTGACAATTAACTTGAAGTGTCCAAAATGTGGAAGCGATAATATCATTGAAAGTGAGATAGGTTACAATGCAGGGAACAAACAAGTATTCGAAATGGGTTATAAGTGCCAAGAATGCCTATTATTATTCTTCGAGCCTAAAGAAAAGGTGAAGTTGACTTAGTTCAGTCAATTTCCACTTCCACTTTGATTCCCAATTTATCGGCTATCCTATCCATCATTTTTTGCATTCCCTCAAAGTTCTTTTGAAGTAATTCTACTCTCTGTTTCAACTCAAAGTTTTCCTTTTCCAGCGACAGAACCAACGTCTCAAGGTTAGTTATTTTGCCGTT
>Ga0315281_10015780_pt1 | contig 10113 bp, 8 predicted proteins | sample YL17G07_0_MG_FD_204540 | JGI IMG/M metagenome (GOLD analysis project Ga0315281, IMG submission 204540) | Sediment microbial communities from Yellowstone Lake, YNP, Wyoming, USA - YL17G07_0 | ecosystem: Environmental > Aquatic > Freshwater > Lake > Sediment | place: USA: Wyoming | collected...
ACGAGATCGGCAAGTTGCCGGGTTCGGGTGACAGGCCCTCTTGCGCGAGCAGCAACAATCGCCTTTGCAATCTGTTTAGCAAACCGTTCTTCCCCATGGTTCCTGATGACCCCCCTGATCTCCGCCTCGCTCGCCCGCGCCATCCACTCCGCAGCGGTGACGCCCCTTGTCTGGTCCATGCGCATGTCCAACGGCGCGTCGAAGCGGAAGCTGAACCCGCGCTCCGGATCGTCGAGTTGCGGCGACGAAACCCCGAGATCGAGCAGCACACCGTCGACAGCCGCAGCACCCTGTGCCCGGACCGTTTCTTCCAGCTCGCCGAAGCGCGCGTGCACAATCGCGAAACGCGGATCGGTGATCAGCCGTCCCGCCGCGACTGCGTTGGCGTCGCGATCCAGCGCGATCAGCCGGCCGTGAGGGCCCAGCCGACCGAGAATCAGTCTCGCGTGCCCTCCGCGCCCGAACGTCGCATCCACATAGATGCCGTTCGCGCGCGCACCGGCACCGGAACCTGTTTGCGCACCTGCGTTGATGGCCAGTGCATCGACGGCTTCATTGAGGAGGACGGGTTGATGCGCATCGGCGCTCACAGCGAAAAGTTTTCGGTGCCTGGCGGTGGCGCGGAACTGGCCTGTGTGCGCGCATGTGCGAGTTCCGCTTCCCACGCTTCACTGTCCCAGATCTCGAAATGGCTGCCCTGCCCGACTATCGTCACGCTCTTCTTCAGCGCCGCGAACTTGCGCAGTGCGGGCGAGATCAGGATTCGGCCCTGTGCATCGAGTTCGAGTTCTTCCGCGTAACCGACCAGCAGCCGCTGCCAGCGGCGCGCCTGGTCGTTGAAACTGGAAAGGGACTGCACGCGGGAAACGATCGGTTCCCAGGCAATAAGCGGGTAAAGCAGCAGGCAGCCGTCGGGATGCGCGGTCAGAACAATGGCGCCGCCGCCGGTGGCCAGCGGGTCACGATGCCTCGTTGGCACCGCTAGCCGGCCCTTCGCATCCAGACTGAGTTCTGCCGCCCCCTGAAACAATTTCGCCCCCCCTTGACCAGCATTGGTTAGCAGAAAATTTTCCTAATTTCCCACTAAATTCTACTTCTCACCACTTTATGGCAAGAAAATGGCTTGGTCAAGGAGTTATTTTGAAAAATTCATGTTGCAACAGGGACTTAAATCAACTTTCTGCCAAAGAACGTGAGAATAAATACCCTATATAAATAAGCAAGATAGGAAAAGAAACGAAAGTAAAATCTCAGCATTAGCCCCGGGATGCCTTTGGAGACGTTGACACGTTTGGCCTCGTCCTCGAACATTCGGCCTCTTCCACGGAGGAATCATGCGTCTAGTCACATTTCAGGAGAATGAATCCGAGCGTCTCGGCGTGCTGGTCGGCGAAAGCGTCGTCGATCTGTCGAAAGCCGCGCCGGATCTGCCACGGAGCCTCGTCACGCTGATCAACGCCGGGCAAGACGGCTTTGTCGGTGCAGAGCGCGCGGCGAAAAGCGCGCCGGCCGCGGCGCGAATTCCGCTGGCGCGGGTGCAGTTTCTCCCGCCGGTTACACAGCCGGGAAAAATCATCTGCCTTGGACTCAACTACGTCGACCACGCCACCGAAGGCGGCCACGCCAAGCCCTCCTATCCCAGCTTCTTCATGCGCGTTGCCACCTCGCTCACGGGGCACGGCAAGGCGATCATGCGCCCGCAATGCTCGACACAGCTCGACTACGAGGCAGAGCTCGCCGTCGTGATTGGACGTACCGCGCGGCACGTGCGCGAGTCCAATGCGCTCGGTTGCGTCGCGGGATATTCCTGCTTCAACGACGGTTCGATCCGCGACTACCAGCGCAAGACCGGGCAGTGGACCATCGGCAAGAACTTCGACGGCACCGGCGGATTCGGGCCCTGGATGGTCACGCCCGATGAGCTTCCCGCGGGGGCAGCCGGCCTGTCGATCCAGTCGCGGCTCAACGGACAGGTGATGCAGAACGCGAACACGCGCGATATGTTGTTTCCCGTGGCTGAAACCATCGTACTGCTCACCGAATGCCTGACGCTGGAACCGGGCGACGTGATCGTGATGGGAACGCCGGCAGGCGTCGGCCACGCACGCAAGCCGCCGGTGTGGATGAAGCACGGCGACACCGTCGAGATCGAGATCGAAGGCATCGGCGTGCTGAGCAATCCGATTCGCGACGAAAGCCCGGCGGCCTGAGGAACTGCTTCCACGGAGGCCACCCGTCGTGCCGGCACGCGTCGCAGTGCACGCGTGAAAATCCGTCATCCACATCACGAAAACCGTAATCCGTCCCCTGCCGGTTGTCGCAACGATGGCCGGGTCGTGTAGTCTTCCACGGTTGCTTTCCGAATCGCGGCCGATGCGCGTTGCCCGGCGATGCAAACCTCGGGAGAAACAGATGGAAGTGACCCATACGACGTGTCGCCTGTGTCTCGTGCGCTGCGGGATGCGTGTCGAAACCGAAGGCGGGAAGGTGACCCGCGTTGTCGGAGACAAGAGCCACCCGTTGAGCAAGGGGTATCTCTGCGTCAAGGGCAAGGCCTCGCTCGACCTCACCCTGTCGCCCAAGCGCGTCATATACCCGCAGAAACGGGTCGGCGAGCGTGGCTCGGGCCAGTGGCAGCGCGTGAGTTGGGACGATGCGCTTGAGGACATCGCCGCACGCCTGAACGCGATTATCACCAGTCACGGGGCGCAGGCGGTGGCAGTGCAGGCGCTCCCGCCCAAGGAGTACTTTGCCTACGATATGTTTTGCGACGCGATCGGCAGTCCGACCTTCTTCAAACACGATTCGCATCAGTGCTTCACGCCTCAATTGATGGCGGATGTGCTCACGTTCGGCAATCTGATCACCTATCCAGGCTTCGTCGAGGTGAACGACGCCGAAGCCATTCTGCTGTGGGGGATCAACCCCAGCGAGACCAACGGCTCCAAGCACATGCGGGTGCGCGATGCACAGAAAAAGGGAGCGAAGCTGATTGTCGTGGATCCGCGCCCCACGCTTTCTGCGCGGCAGGCCGATCTGTGGTTGCGCGTGCGCCCGGGCACGGATGCGGCGCTGGCGCTGGCAATGATCAACGTGATGCTGGAGCGGGGCTGGTACGACAAAGCATTCATTGCGGACTGGACGGTCGGCTTCGAACCGCTGGCCGAGCGTGCGGCGCGCTATACGCCAGAGCGGGTCGCCGCAATCACCTGGATTCCGGCCGGCGACATTCGCCGTGCCGCGGAGATGTTCGCGACCGCGAGCTCCTCGGCGATGTATACGTTCATCGGCGCCACCATGGGGGGCAATTCGGTCGCGACGCTGCGGCTGATGGGCTTCCTCCCGGCGCTGCTCGGCCGAATCGATCAGCCGGGCAATAACCGGTTTCTGCTGCCCACCAACGTACGCATGCCCGGATATTACGGCGCGAGCAAGGGCACGGGACTCAGCAAGAATCTCGACAGGCAACTCAGCGCCGATAAATTTCCGCTGCTGGCCGGGCCCGATGCCATCACCTCGGCCTATCCCCACCCGCGCCAGGTCATCGATGCGATGCTTACCGGCAAACCCTATCCGGTGCGCGCCCTCTGGACCGACTGCAATCCGCTGGTCGGGCTGGAGGATACCTATACGACGCTGGCCGCGTTGAAAAACCTTGACCTGCTCGTCGTGTCCGACATGTTCGTGTCGCCCACGGCCTATATCGCCGATTACATATTGCCGGTGACTTCCCATCTCGAATCCGATGCCATAGCCGAATACTCCGGCATCAACATGATTGCGGCCCGCGTCCGCGCGATTGAGCCCAGGGGCGAGGCCCGTGAAGAGGCCGACGTCGTCCTCGAAGTCCTGAGGCGCATGGGATATGGGAAACAGCTGCCCGTATCGTCCTACCGCGAACTGCTCGATTACCGGCTGAAGCCGCTCGGCATGACTTTCGACGAATTCAAGAAGCAGCGCGTGGTCATACGCCCTGATGAACCGCTCAAGTACCGCAGCGGCAGGCTGCGACGCGACGGCACACCGGGGTTCAATACGCCCTCGGGCAAGATCGAATTCGTCTCGTCGATGCTTGCCAAATTCGGTAACGATCCGTTGCCCGATTTCAGGGAGCCGCCGCTCAGCCCCTACAGCACGCCGGAGCTGGCGCGCGACTATCCGCTGATATTGGTGAGCGGCACGCGATCGATCGAGTTCTATTCGACACTGGGCATCGAGATTCCGCGGCTGCGCAAACGCCGCCCGTGGCCGGTTCTTGAAATGAGCCCGGAGACCGCGCGCGAGTTCGGCCTGGCGGACGGGGACTGGGTAGTGATCGAGGCGCCCACCACCGACAAGTCGATCAAGCGCCTGGTGGCCCTGGTCGAGGGCATGCATCCGCGGGTGGTCAATGCCGAGGGTCTCTGGTACATGCCCGGCGAGGATCCGGTCGCAGGCGTACTCAGCGCCGGAGCCAACGTACTCACGCCATTGCGCGACGATCTCGATCCGGTGGTCGGGGGCTCGATTGCACGCTGCATACTGTGCCGGATCCGAAAATTCGACGCCGCGATCAAGGCCGCGGCATAGAAAGACCGCCTCCCGCACCGGCGCGCCGCGCACCCACACCCAGCCTAGGTCCTCGCGCGCGTCTTCTCGATTTCCGAAAAAATCCGTTCGCAGCGCTGCCGATCAAGCGCGCTGGAGACGCCCGGTCGGGCGCACCAGCCAAGCAGGCGCTCGTCCGGCGTGTCGGTGCCGGTCGTTGCCGAGCCTCTGAACCGTTCCTTCAGCTGATTCACCTGCAGCGCAAGCCGCTGTGCCTGAAACTCCGCAGGGCTGTCCAGACCGAGCGACAACTCGAGCTCGACCAGGCTCTGGCGGCGCGATTCCATACTGGGTCCAATCCGTCCGCGGTATTCGCTGCCCGCAGCGGCATCGGATAGCGCGCACAGCGCGGCATCGCGTCGAGCAATCATCTTCTGCTCCCATGCTGCCGGCAGCGCGTGCAGCGCCAGCCACTGTTCCTGTAGCGCCGCCGGCGGTGCCACGGATTCGGCCGTGCCTGCGCCCGAATGCACCAGGCTGTCGAGCGCGTCGCACAACCGTTCTTTCGCCGCCAGCGTTTTCCACACCGCCGCGCCCCGGGACCGAACGCGCCCCGACAACATTGCCTCGACTGCGGTGTCCGCTTTCCTGAACCGGGGTTCGAGGTCGCGCAACGCAGGACCGGATCCGGCGGACTGCTTGTTCCATTCTTCCCGCAGCTCGCGCAGTGCCCGGCGGATGGCCTGGTCGTCCTTCTCCGTGGCCCCCTTGTCCATGACCAGCGCGAGCTGTTCGAGTTGCGCGCAGATGTTCTCCAGCGTGCGACGGACATCGTGCTTGCGCACATCCTCTTCATTGCGCTTGGCCTGGCGCGCATTGAACACCGCGTCGCACGCGGCCCGAAACTGTTCCCAGAGGGCGCGCTCGTCACGCCGTCTGAGCGGGAGCGCCCTGGCCTGCTCCTGCCATCTGGCCTGGATCGCTCTGATATGCGAAAGCGCGTCGCGCTCCATCGCTTTGGACGCCAGCGCCGCAGCCTCTGCGATCAACGCCCGGCGGCTCTCCATTGCCTGATCGCGCGCGGCCGACAATGCATCGCGCAGCGGGGCGAGCGCGGCCTTGAGCCGCGCATCGAGCTTTTTCCATGCGTCGGGATTGACGCTGCCAAGATCGCCCTGCCGCCACGTCCGGTCAGTCTCGCGCAGCCAGCGCTCGATCTCGCGCCAGTCACGCGGTTCGTCCAGCAGGGTCAACGCGTGCGCGGCTGCCTTGGCGCTGAACTCCTCCCGCTGCCTGCGCGCTTCCTTGTTCCGCGCGGCCAGTTCCGCGTAGTGTTTTGCCGCGGGTGCGTAGGCCTTTTCGCACGCGGCATCGAAGCGTTCCCATAGCGCCCTTGGGACGGGGACGCCGGCGTGCTGCTGGTCGAGCGCCTTCCATTCCGTGCGCAGTTTCCGGACTTCAAGCGCGAGTTGCTGCGGGTCCAGCGTCTGCGTCGCTACGGCCTGCGCACGCTCGCACAACTGGAGGCGGGCGTTGTGCTGGCCGAATGATTCCCAGCGCTCGAGCTCCGCCAGCTGCTGCAAGAGGCGGGCAAGCCGCTGCGTCGTAGGTTTGGGCAGATCTCCGGCGCCGCCCTTGAGCGGCTTGATCCCGTCGACGGCTTCGCGCACGGCCTGCAACTGACCTGCGGCGAGCGCCTGCTCCGCGGCATGCAGCAGGCCATGGAGACGGTGCCGCCGCGCGATCGCTTCCTGCTTTGCGGCTTCCGCCTGATCGAGCCGGCGTTTCTCGATCGTCAACAACGCGGCTTCGAAGCGCCGCGTCAGGAGCGGCGTGCGAATCGCCAGATTCAGCGCCTGCCAGCGGGTCAGCAGTTCCGCGCTTTCGATGGATGCCCCCGCGGCAAACTGCTCCGCCTCGAGGACAAGCGCTTGCGCGCGGGCGAGCGCCTGGTGCTCCTCCTCCGACAGCCTGATGCGTTGTTCTGCCTCGTCGAGCTGCGAGAGCGCGGCAGCGTCGTTGCGCTGCTGCGCCTGTTCGCGCAGCGCGGCAAGGTCTGAGTGCAGCCCGGCCATCGCATCCGGTCCGGTGAGCGCCGTAGGCCCCAATGCCGCCCCTAGCGCCCCGAACCATTCGCGCAGTCTGCGCTCGAACTGCATGCGCGAGCGCTGCGCCTCTTGCTCGCGATCGAAGCGTGCCTGAATCGCCGCGCGGGCCGCGCCGAAACGATCGAGGCAAGCGGGGTCTCCGGTCATGTCCAGCGCCTGCCAGCGGCGATCGAGTTCGACTACCGCGGTGAGGATCGGGCCGGGCTCGACGGCCAGCGCTTCCAGCTGCGTCACGATCGCCTCCGCCTCTGCGTGCTGCCACAGGCGATTGTCCATCGCATCGATCCGCTGCCGAGCAAGCCGGGCGACGCCCCGATCCTTGTTTTTCGCCGCGTCCGCAAGCTTATGCAGGCCCTCCAGCGTTCGGACGCGCTCCGCAGCTGCCATCCGCGTCTCCGCATGCTCGGCGCCGAGCGCCAGGCCGACCAGCAGGGCTTCATCGCGAATGCAGCCAATCGCGACGCGGCGGCGCTCCGGATCCTGTGCACGGCGCGCCACGTCGGAGCGAATTGCGTCGGTGCAGCGGTCCGCCTCGAGCGCCGCCCGTGCATGAGCGCTGTCCTGCGTCACGGCAAGCGCAATGCCCAACGCCGATGCGATGGCAACCATTACCGCGGGATCCGCCTCCGTTTCCCAGGCAGCGGCGAGCACGGCGATGGCGGTACAGCGCTGCACGGCGGCGATGCGAACCTGCGGCGCGGAGTCGGCGGCCAGCAGATGCGCGAGCTCGGCCGAGTCCGGTGGCAGCTGCTCCACACCGAGCAGCCGTTGCGCAGGCTCGGCGTGCATGTGCAGAGGGGGACGGGAAAGGAAATTGGTGATCATGGTATGGGCGAGTGCTGGCGTATCGTGCGCCGCCGCGCGCAAGCAGCGTGCGCCATCGCCTGGGTCAGCCGGGTTTGCCGTCGGTCGGAGGGTGGGAAGCGTGCCAGGGAATCGAAAGCCAGCGGGTGGGGATTGCGAGTTCAGTGCAGGTGTTTCTTGCCCGACGGCGTGCGGACGGCGCGCTCCGGTGCTCCCGCTTCCCGCACCGGCGCGCCCTGTGCCCAACGACGGTCGAAGAGCTGATTGACGAGACCCACGACCTCGCTGATCTCGGCATCGCCGAAGTGGCGGCCGAGCAGCGCTTTCATATCTTCGAGCATGTAGCGCCGCTGGACTTCCTGTATCGCCTCGGGCGTCGGACCGACGAACACCATGCCGTGCTCGTCACGACCGTCATCCTGATAGTAGGTGACCTCGACGCCGGCCGCCTCCTCGGAATAGGGGGATAGTGCCTCGAATGCAGCCTCCAGCGAGCGCTGGAAGTTCCGTCCAACCCAACCCGTCCAGCAGATCTCGAGCATGCGCCGGCGCTTGTCGAACACGACGCCCGGTTCGTCCTGATGCGCGCTCTTCGCCTCCGCGAGGCTTTCGATGTCGACATAGCTGAGCCACGGCGCGAGCGCCTGCTCGATCTCGTTCTGCGCGACGCCGGGCCGCACCAGCACGGTGCCGTGAATGTGAACTTCAGTATGCATACGAGTTTCCCTGATCCTTTCGGCACGGTCGCACTTGATGCAGCGCGCGCGCCGGCCGCTTTACGGTTCCCCTCAGCGAGGTGTCTTCCCTAGACGCGTTCGATGACCACCGCAATGCCCTGGCCGACGCCGATGCACATGGTGCACAGCGCATACCGGCCGCCGATCACGCGCAACTGGTTCACCGCCGTCGTCACCAGCCGGGCCCCGGAAGCACCGAGCGGATGCCCGATCGCGATCGCCCCGCCATTCGGATTGACGTGCGGCGCATCGTCGGGCAGGCCCAGGTCGCGGGTCACCGCCAGCGACTGCGCCGCGAACGCCTCGTTCAGTTCGATCACGTCCATCTGCGAGAGTTTCAGGCCGCTCAGCGCCAGAACCTTGCGGGTTGCCGGTGCCGGCCCGATGCCCATGATGCGCGGGGCCACGCCCGCAGTGGCCATTGCCAGCACGCGCGCCTTCGGCTCCAGGCCGTGCTTGCCAGCCGCGGCCTCGGACGCGAGGAGCATCGCGCATGCGCCGTCGTTGACTCCCGAGGCGTTGCCCGCGGTCACGGTACCGCCCTCCCTCACCACGCCCTTCAACTTGGCGAGCGACTCCGGTGTGGTGTCGGGGCGCGGATGCTCGTCGTGGTCGAATACCGTTACCGCGCCCTTCTTGCCGGGAACCGAGACCGGCACGATCTCGTTCTTGAAGAACCCGGCGGCCTGCGCCCTGGCCCAGCGCTGCTGGCTGCGCAGCGCAAAGGCATCCTGGTCGGTGCGCGCGATCTTGCCTTCGTCGGCAAGATTCTCGGCAGTAGCGGGCATCGCGTCGATGCCGTACTTCGCCTTCATCTGCGGGTTCACGAAGCGCCAGCCGATGGTCGTGTCCTCGATCTTCGCCGCGCGCGAGAACGCGCTGTCGGCCTTGGGCATGACAAACGGAGCCCGCGTCATCGACTCCACGCCGCCTGCGATCATCAACTGCGTTTCCCCGCAGCGGATGGCGCGCGCCGCCGTGCCCACGGCATCCAGGCTCGACCCGCACAGCCTGTTGACCGTCGCGCCGGGCACCTCCTTGGGCAGTCCCGCGAGCAGAAGCGCCATGCGCGCCACGTTGCGGTTGTCCTCGCCCGCCTGGTTGACGCACCCGTAGATCACGTCCTCCAGCGCACCCCAGTCGACCTTCGCATTGCGCTCCATGAGCGCCTTGATCGGAAGTGTCGCCAGATCGTCGGTACGGATGCCGGACAGCGCGCCGCCGTAACGACCGAATGGCGTGCGCACGGCGTCGCAGATGAATACCTGGTTCATGTCGGGGTCTTTCTTGCGCGGAATCGGGATTGAGACTACAAGTATACGCTAGCCTGCACGGGGCCGACTGACCGCAGGCGCCCGGTTCCATCCGGGTTCCATCCGGGTTCCAAGAGGGGTCCGCCCGCTATGCGCCACGCGGCGGCCCCGAAGCCGGCCCCAAACCACTACGGAGGAACTGCTGTGTCAGATATCGCTCAGGACCTTGTCCGCAGAAAATGCCTGCCGTGCGAAGGGGGCATGGCGCCGCTGCCGGAGGCGCAGATCGGCCCGCTGCTGAAAGGTCTGCCGGGCTGGAAGCGCGACGGCGCCAAGATCTTCAAGGAGTACCAATTCAAGGACCATTACCAGACGCAGGCCTTCGTCAACGCCGTGGCATGGATCTCGCACCGGGAAGATCATCATCCCTTCGTCGTCGTGGGCTACAACACGGCCCGCGTCGAGTACTGGACCCACGCCATCGGCGGACTGTCGGAGAACGACTTCATCTGCGCCGCGAAAGTGGACGCGCTGTTCGAGCTGTGAGCCGGCCGTCGGACCCGATGAGGATCGGTCACGAGGTCTACCAGTGGACTGGGAGGAATGTCGAAATGAAACCCGAACTGAAACCCTACTGCACCAATCTCAAGGACGTGCCCAAGGTCGGCGGGCTAGCGGCGAAGG
>Ga0315281_10015783_pt1 | contig 10113 bp, 8 predicted proteins | sample YL17G07_0_MG_FD_204540 | JGI IMG/M metagenome (GOLD analysis project Ga0315281, IMG submission 204540) | Sediment microbial communities from Yellowstone Lake, YNP, Wyoming, USA - YL17G07_0 | ecosystem: Environmental > Aquatic > Freshwater > Lake > Sediment | place: USA: Wyoming | collected...
CGCCCAGGTAATGATCGCGACGCTCCTGCCGGAGCGGGCCGGCCCGGGCACGCCGTCCGCGCGGAACGGCGCGCTGCCGCTGCTCGACCAGGCGAATGATCAGATCCGACGCCTGGCCGAGGTGGAGGGCGCGGCACTGGTCGATCTGTTTCAAGGGCTCGGCGGCACGCCGGACCCGTGGATCGGCTCGGACAATCTCCATCCCAACGACACGGGCTACCAGAAGATCGCCGAGTTGTGGTTCGACGCGATCCGGCTCCAGTTCGACACGTCGCCCGCCCCGACTTTGACCGCCGGTTTCTTGACGGGACCAGCCGGGCGCCGCGGTCATCAGTAGTGCAGGTTCCGCAGGGCTGAAGCCCTGCGCCACGAGAGGGAAGCCCTGCGCCACGAGAGGGAAGCCCTGCGCCACGCGCTCCAAAATGTGGCGCAGCCCTTCAGGGCTGCGTTCGCAGGGCTGAAGCCCTGCGCCACGAGAGGGAAGCCCTGCGCCATCGAGTCCGGCCTATCGATTCAATCCGCGGACCAGATCGGCGAGCGTGTCGCCCACCACCTGGTGGCCGTGCGCGTTCATGTGGTCGTCCAGAATGTAGAAGTCCGCGGGTGTCAGCAGACGCGGCGTGTCGAGCGTGATCAGCCGCCTGATGAACGCCGGGTTCCCCTCCCGTCGGCTCACCTCCGCCAACGCTGCGATAAACGGACGGGGCGGCCGCAGCTCCTCGTTCACCTCGAAGACGATCACCTGCACGTTGTCGAGCCGCGTCCGGCTCGCGCGCGTCAGCGCGTTGAGGAAGAGCTCCGCCTCTTCGGTCGGCGTCACCGGTTCCATCTTGACCTGATCGGGTTCCGGCTCCTCCAGCCGGAACACTTTCATGAACAGCCGATACACATATTTGCCCGGGTAGTACGTGCGCTGCGACGCATAGTGCCGGACGATCGTCTGGTACTGTGTCTCGCTGATGATCGGCAGGTGACCGCCGATCTGGCGGAACGTGCGGTTTTCCGGCTGGTCGTTGTCCGTGTACTGGATGATTAGCACCCGCATCCGAGACGTGTCCAGGCGATCGAGCAGCGTCATCTCGCGCACGGTGCCGTACGACGAGACGGCCGCATTCAACACCTTCAGCCCGCTCTTGCGCGCCAGCACCCGCACCAGCGTCTGGTCCTGCCCGACCCCCCAGCCCATGGCGTGCGAGTCGCCGAGTACGATGACCTCAGGTGCGTCGAGTGAGGCTTCGTCGTCGCGCAGGCCGAGCCGATTGATGCGGAACTCGTCTCGGAACTCCACGTTCTCGAACGTGCACGCCCCGGGCTTCAGCGTGTAGGTGACCTGCGGGTCGTACCGAGCGCAGTTCGGATCGAACTGCACGAGCGCGCGATTGAAGTGTCGATAGACCTGTTGAATGAGCAGGCGAACCGGGCCGGGCGACGCCCGGACCACACGGGGCGCGTGGAGCATCACGACGAACAGGCCCTCGAGGAGGCCGATCGCCACGACAAGGTTGAACGCGATCAGGAAGAGACCTGATCGGATCGGCTTCATGTTCACCATGGACCTGTGCCCGCCGCGCGTCGACGACGGACGATTGCGATCGAACGTGTCCGACCAGCCGTGAGCGACCGTCATTGTTGCACGGCGCTTGTGGGTCGGCAACCGAGCGAGGGGCCGGCGTCATGACTCGTCGCGCGTCCGTGCTACTGTAAGCTCTGTCCGGTTTCGATCGCCCTCCGATTCCCATGCCTGAGTCCCAGACGCTCGCCACCGTTTCCGCCGAGAGCGCGACGGAGCGGCGGCGGTCCGGGTTGGGCGACGCGGCGCTCGTGCTGGTCGCCGTCGCGGCGATTCTGGCGACTCTCGGCTCCATTCTGCCGTTGCCAAAGGCATTCGGCCTGCTGGCCGTACTGATCTGGTTCGCGATGCCCGGCGTCGTGCTGGGCCGGCGCTTGTATGGCGCGCAGCCGGGCGCATGGCCGGCGGCCCTGCTGGCTGGCCCGGTCTGGGGATACGCCTTCAGCAGCCTCGTTCTCCTCGGCCTGTGGGCGGCGGGAGTGCGGAGCTTCGGATGGCTGATGCTGGCGCCCATTCCGGCCGCCGTTGCCGCGTGGCCCGCCCGCCGATTGGCGGACACGTTGGCCGTGCCCAAATTGAGCCGCCGCGACATCGGCGCGTACGCGCTGGTACTGCTCGCCGCCCCGGCGATCGTGGGCTTGCCGTACGCTCACGTCGGCATCAATCTGCCGGAAGGGCGCGCGTACCGTGCGTATTTCACGGCCGACTTCATCTGGGAGATGGCCGTCGTGTCCGAGGTGAGCAAGGGCGACATGCCGCCTCGCAATCCGTATTACCTCAACGACGACCTGCACTACTACTGGCTGATGCACCTGCTGCCGGCTGCGGAGCATCGCGCCGTCGGGGCGGCGCTCACCGTCGAGCAACTGCTGCTCGTGAACGCCTTCTGGTCGGGGCTGATGTTCGTCGGATTCTTCTACTTCTTCGTTCGGCATTTCGTCGAGCGTCCATGGGCCGCGTCCGCAGCGTGCGTGGGCGTGCTGTTCTGCTCGAGCTTTGAAGGCCTCCAGCAAATCTGGTCGCTCTGGCAGCGTGGCCGCTCGCTCGAGGGACTCCGCTATCTCAACATCGATGCGATCACCCGGTGGGTGTTCCAGAGCCTGCCGATCGATGGCTTGCACCGCCTCCTGCTGTATCAACCCCAGCACCAGCTCGGGTATCTGCTGGGATTTTCCGCGCTGCTGCTGCTGATCCAGGCCCGCGACCGGTCCCGACCCGCCTTGCTGTTGGTCGCCGGAGCGTTTCTCGGCACGTCGTTGCTGGTCAGCCCGTTTGCGGCCGGGGTGTTCGCGATCATCACCGCGGCCTACGAAGGGTGGTGCCTCGTCAAAGCCCGGCGGTGGAAGGCGTTCGTCCCCTGCGCGGCCGCCACCGGCGTGCCGATCATCGTGGCGTTTGTCGTGGCCCTCGTCCTGGGTTACGCGGACAAAGCCAGTTCCCCTGTGGCGCTGGGCGCGAACCGGGCGGCCTTCCGTTCATGGGAGATGGCCATCTTCCTGAGCTTCGGTCCTGTGCTGCTCGTGGCCGCCGGCGGCCTCGCGGGGGCGGCGTGGAGGCGAGCGCTTGGCGGGTTGCTGCCGATCGGCATCGTCCTTGTGACGTGCACGTTCTTCTACTTCATGGTGGATGTGCCGGATGTTCAGGGCGTCTACGTCGGCTGGCATGTCGGCAAGGTGGCGTTCTTCGCCCTCGCGCCCTTATGCGGATTCGCGCTGCAGGAGTGGTCGGTGCGCGGCGGGTGGCAGCGCTGGCTGATGGGGCTGGCGATGCTCGGCATCGCCCTCGCCGCCGTTCCGACCGTCCTCATCGACCTGTACAATACCCAGGACGTGTGGAATCGCGCCCAGGGACCGGGATTTCGATGGACGGTGCTGCTCAGCCCCGACGAGGTGCAAGGGATCGACTGGATCAAGCAATGGACGGCCAAGAAATCGCGCGTCCAGGTCGAGCCGAACGTGCGAGGCCGAGACACCTGGGCGTATGTGCCCGCCTTTGCGGAACGTCGTATGTCGGCTGGGCTGCCAATTTCCATGGTGCCGCTCGCAAAATACGAGAAGGCCAGCGAACAGATTCGCGTCTTGTACCAATCCACGACGGGGCAGCAGGCCTACGAGCGTGCCGCGAGCCACTGTATCGACTACCTGGTGATCGGCGAACCAGAGCGCGTGGCGTACCCTGGCCTGCAAGCACTGCTCGACGCCAGCCCTGATCGGTTCACACGAGCGTTCCGCAACAGCGCGCTAACTGTGTACGCCGTGTCGTGGGAAAGCACCCGGTCGAGCTGTCCGCAGTAGACCCGGGGCATGAACAGGCTGTCCACAGAGGCCATCGTCCCGGCGGATGATGTGGTGCGACGTATCGTGCGGGTCTATGACGACCCCGTTGTCCGAGCGTACTGCACGATACGGTTCATGATTCTCAGGCAACGGTTCCTCTTCGAGATCGGCCAGTACCTGCCACGCTCAGGCCACGTCATGGATGTGGGCTGCGGGTTCGGACTGTTTGCCCTCTACTTCGCCATCCGAATCCCGACCATCCAGATCCAGGCTCTCGACGTGAGCGAGCGTCGTATCGACCTCGCGCGACGGGCGGCGGCGAAACTGGGCGTTGAGAATGTGCGGTTTCACGTGGGCGATGCTGCTGCGCTCCGGCTGGATGAACCGATTTCCGCCGCATATATGCTCGACCTGATGCATCACATTCCCCAGGCATCGGTCAGGCCGCTGATGGCGACGATCGCGTCGAATCTTTCGCCAGGGGGGCGTCTGCTGGTCAAAGACATCGAACCTTCGCCAAAATACAAACTGGCATTCACCTGGTTTCTCGACAAGTTGATGGACTACAGAGCGCCCGTTCACTACTGGAGTGCGGAGGAGGTCCAGACGCTGCTGGAGTCGCTGGATCTCGAAGTGCATCGACACTCCCTGATCGACTACCTGCCGTACCCCCACATCCTGTACGTCGGTACCCGCGGGAGCCAGCCTTGATCCTCCTCCGGACCCTACCGGCGCGACTCGGGCTCGTCGCGTTGCCCCTCGTCCTCTCGGCGTGCGGCAGTTCGGTGGTCGGACCCTCGCCAGCGACGGGGCCGCGCGTCACCGCGATCACGCCCGCGTCGGGGACGACGATCGGGGGCACGGCGGTGACCATCACCGGTGGCAACTTCGCGGCGGGCGCCAGCGTGACGATTGGTGGCGCGCCGGCGACGCAGGTGGCTGTCGTGGATTCGGCGACGATCACGGCCGCGACGCCCCAGCACGCCGCGGGTGCCGGGGACGTGGCGGTCACGGTCGGCGGCCAGAGCGGGACGCTGAGCGGCGGCTACACGTACGTCGCCCCACCGGTGGTGACGAATGCGCCGCCGGTCGTCACGAACGTGACCGTGCGCGGGACGGGGCCTCGCGAGCCTGCGCAGTATGCCACTCTGGACGAAACGGTGAATGTGTCGGCGACGGTCACCGACGCGGAAACGCCGCTGTCTCAGCTCACGTTCGCTTGGACGGCCGATGTGGGCACATTCACCGGCAGCGGCGCCGCGGTCACGTGGAAGGCGCCAGCGGGGTTCCAAACGCCCGGCACCGTGACGCTCACGCTCACCGTCACCGAGCGCTACGAGACGACCGACGGCACGGGTCTCCCTGTGACGCGCGAGAATCAGACGCGTGCGACCAGCACGGTCAGCGTGCACGACTCCGTCAGGGAGGTCAACGATCTCGCGGTCGAGTTCCTCGTCGATTTCTCCAAGCAGCTCGACCCCGCCTTCGTCGTCCGCAATTTCACCCCGACCTGTGGCGGCATGGCGGACGAGTTGAGCGATGTGGCGAAGAACAACAGGGACAACCTGATCACGTCCTACACCATCGGCACGCCGGAAACCACGGTGGACTTTACGGGACGATGTCCGTTCCGCAATGTGGTAGGCGACGCGTGTGCCCAGGTGCCGGTCGACTGGCGGTCGACGAATAGGGCCACGGGCCAACCGGGGCGAGCGACGGGGATCGACCAGGTGACCGCGGTCCTGGAAAACGATCGCTGGCGGCTGTGCGCCAGTGACTTCAACGGCACGGCCTCGGCGGCGTTCCGCCTCTGGCGCTAGATTTTCAATAACCCGCAGCGCGGGGCTTCTGGCCCCGCGGACGCGGCCCTAAAAGGGCCGCGCTAAGGAACGACGGCGGTTCTTTCGACGGGTTCTACATGTTGGCGAACGCCGGACGCTCACTTGTTCGCGTAGTTGGGGCGCGGTCTACTGGATACCCAGAGCTGCCGGATGACCATGTTCGGGACGGTCTGGCTGTCCGGGCCGCTGCGGTTGGGTGGCGACCCGAGAAAGATCACGTGCGGATTCGGGTTGTAGCTGCCGCTGTAAGGCTTGCCATAATCGTACATCCGGCTGCCGCCAACGCCTCCATCGTCGATCGTGAGATTGAAGGAGCCGTTTCGGCCGTCGCCGCCAAACGCGGCCCGCCAGAAATACAGGTTGTTGAAGAGGAATCGCAGCTTGACGCGTTCGTCGCCGACCGTCTCAATCTGATCCTCGCTCGTGATGACGCGGAACGCCACGGCGCCGGCGTCCACGCCCCCGCGCTTCTCGACCGTAAAGCGACGTCTGTTGGTCGTCATGTCGTCGTCGCCCTCGCTCATCGAGAACACCTTGGTCTTCGTGCCGGAGGTTCCGCTGGTGATATTGGTGACCAGCACCGAGATCTCACCTGAGGTCAGCGTCTGCGGGAGCGCGTACCTGACGTAGCTGGTTTGGCTGAGGAGCCGGATGCCGACGCCAGGGACGAAGGCCACGTCGAAGCCTTGCCCGATCGTCTTGCCGTTGAACAGCGGGTCATAGAGTTCGTTGCCCCGGGCGTATCCCTCGGGCGCTTCGATCACGAACGAGGCCCGCGACGAGATCGAACCGGTAACGCCCTGGGACACGGCACGCGCCTGCCACTGGTACGTCTGGTCTTCGGGGAGGGCGACGGGAACAGTATGCGACGTCGTACCAGCGCCACCCGCCACGTTCGGCGAGGTGTAAATCACGGCGCCCGCCGCGTTCAGCACCTCGAATCGATACGAGAAGACCTCAGTGGGGACGTAAGTGGCAACGGAGTTCGAGATAACGAGCGTCACCGCCTGTTCGGTCGTCAGTCGCTGAGCGTTGATCGGAGATTGCAGCCTCGGCGCGCTCGCCTTCAACAGCGTCCCGTCCGCGTTTGCGTCGGTAGTTTCGTCGACCTGCGCGGGGCTGGCAGCGCTTGGTGCAGAAGGGCTGGACGCCGGCTTGCTGCAGGCGATGGCAATCGCCAGCGTGGCCGCGATAACCGATACCAACCAGAACGGACGGCTCATTGTAAAATCTCCTTCAAGCTCAGGCGAGAAACACGGATTGTCGTATGGACGAGAGCGCAATCGTCGAGAGATTATACATGACGACGGCGTCAACAACACCTCCAGTCAGGAACCCATCAGTCCGCCGTCACCCTGTGGCGGGCGCCGGCCGAACGCGTAGAGGATCCCTCCCGGCAGGTTGCCGACTATTCCCAGCGCCACGAAGATCACCGACAGCGCGAACGCCGGCGCCGCCGGCACGCCGGCCCGCGCGAAGAACCAGACGAACGCCGCCTGACTCGTGCCGATCCCGTTGAACGTGACCGGTAGCAGCATCACGAGGAGGATGAGCGGGATGAACGCGAAATACGTGCTCAGCGCTGTGTCGATTCCGAGGCTTCGCCCGAGGTAGTACGCCTGGACGATGCGGAGGGCCTGGACGGCGACCGAGCAGGCGAGGACACTGGCCAGTTGACCGTGATACGCGGCATACCGGCGGATGGACTCCAGCACGCGTTGCCCTGCAATCCGCACGCTGCCGGGCAGGCGCGCCATGAGCGCCAGGGCGGCCGCCGCCGCGCGTGGGCTGAAGATCAGCAGGAGCGTCCCCAGACACACGCCGCCGGCGACGGCGAGCGACGCCACGACCGTCCAGTTGCTCGCCAGGTCGCGCACCAGCGTCAAGCCGACCAGGGCCATCACGAGAATCGACGCCACGCCGAGGATGCGGTCCATCAGCACCGAGGCCACCGCGTCGCCGCCGCGGACCTTCAGTTGCGCGAGGCGGTAGGCGCGCACGGCGTCGCCGCCGATGCTCGCCGGCAGAAACGTGCCGACAAACGTGCTGACGAAGAAGATCCGCATCACCGCGGCGAGTGGCGGACGCTCGGCCGGCTCGACGATGCAGAGCAGCAGCACCCAGCGATAGGCCATCAGCGAGCGGTCGACCAGCACCAGGAGGATGGCGACAGCCAGCGGCCGCCAGTCGGCACCGGCCGCCGCGGCGAACACGGCGCGCGGGTGGCTCTTCCAGAGGATGTAGGTGGTGAGCCCGGCCGCGATCGCCAGGCGGAGGGCGAGTCCGCCTGTGGCATGGCGCCTGGGCGCTGGGGGAGCCCCGGACGCGGCCAACGGTTTCAAGCCTGCGGGGTGGGCAGCGTCTCGAGGTGCCGGGCCGGGTCGCGCTTCACCTGATACGCGCGGACGAGGAACTTCGCGTAGGGAAAGAACTGCTTCATGGCGCCCACGTTGACCTGACAGGGGCTCAGGCACGTGGGGCAGACGGCGTTCTTCACGTGCTCGCGATGCGCCAGGTTTTCTGCCTTGAAGTACAACGCCTCGGCCGGCGTCGTCAGGACGTTGCCAATGGCCTCTGAGTTCTCGCAGTAATGCAGATCGCCGTACGGATTCAGCAGCAGGCCCTGCGTCCGGAACGGGCACGGCATCGTCCGCTTGTAGCCGTTGGCGATCATGTCGGCGTAGTGCAGGTACAGGAACGCCTGGCCGCTCAGCACCGATTCTTCCTGGACGCGGCCGAGGAAGAACGCGCGCATGAACTCTTCCTCGCGTTCGTGGAAGCCGAGCGTGTCCTCGAGTTCCTTGTTGTTCAACATCGCATCGGTGAAGCGCAGCATGTTGAACACGATGTCGAGCTTCTTGGTGCGCGCCCAGGCGAGGATATTCTGCGCGTCGTCGAGATTGGTGGCGAAGATCGTGGCGGCGATCCCGAACTGGAAGTTCGCGTACTCCTGCGACAGCGCCTGCATCGCCTCGATCGTCTCGCAGGCCTTGTCGAAGCCGCGGGCGACGTGGCGGACCTGATCGTGGATGTCGCCGATGCCGTCGAGCGAGACCCGCGCGCTGATGAGCAGGTCGTGCTCGGCGCAGAACTTGACGATCCGCGTCAGCATCGGAATGGCCCGGTGCGGCGTCAGGCCGGTCGTGTTGATGCCGATCTTCCGCATCCGCGGCAGGTGGCGCTGGAACATTTCCACCATCTCCGGCAGGTCGTTGCGGGTGGTCGGCTCGCCGCCCGAGATATTGAGGTTCTCGATGGCTCCCCAGAACGGATGGTTCATCGCGGGCTCGAGCTGTTCGAGCGTCATGTCCGATTTCCGGTCGCCGTGCTTCCAGTTGTTGCACATCTCGCAGCGGGCATCGCAGACCCACGTGCAGTTGTAGATCAGCACGGTTGGCCGAATCGGCCGGAACTTCGACACCACGAGCGTATTCGCGAGATCGCGGGGGACGCCGGCTGCCGTCCGCGCCAGATACCGGAGCGTAAACGCGTCTTTGGACATTGGTGAGCACGTCATTGTACAGTGATCCGCCTGGCGACCGAAAGCGATCCGCCGGGCGACCGAAAGACCCGAAAGGGCGGTCGGTGTTCGTGTTACCATCTTGCCCGCGGCACGAAACTCCGCCGGCTGCCGGGCCCAAAATATCAACTCTCCGCGAGGATCTCGATGACGATGACGAAGATGACGAGCGTACTAGTACTGATGGCGGGACTGACGACGGCGGTCGCATCGGAGGCGCAGGCGCAGACGAAGCCCGCGCCCGCGAGCCGCGCCTTCGTGAACATCACGGGCGGCGCGCAGCCGCAGCGGCGGGAACTTGGGAAGACCGACACGTTCACCCTGTACGAGGAGAAGGCGACCCTCACGAGCAGCCAGCCAATCAAGAACGGAGTGTTCTTCGACGTCAGCGGCGGGTATCGTATCGGGCAGAGCTTCGCGATTGGCGCCGGATTCTCCAGCTTCAGCACGACCAGCAGCGCCTCGGTGGTGGCGACCATCCCCAATCCGCTGTTCTTCGACCAGTTGAAGACGGTCACCTCGAGCGCGGACGGCCTGGAGCACACCGAGCGGGGCATCCATCTGCAGGCGGTGTGGTTCGTTCCGGTGACCGACAAGATCGACGTCGCGCTATCCGCTGGGCCGTCGTTCATTCAAGTGAACCAGCACCTGGTTTCGTCCGTGACGGTCCCAACGGGCACGCAGAACATCAACGTCGTGACGGGGACTGAGGAGGGAACCGCCAAGGGCGTGAACGTCGGATTCGATGGGACCTATCTGTTCACCAGGAACATCGGCGTGGGCCTCATGATCCGGTACGCCGGCGGCTCGGTCGACCTTCCTTCGGCGCCAGGGCTCTCGGTCGGCGGCTTCCAGGGTGGCCTGGGCGCCCGGATTCGGTTCTAGCAGGCTCCAAAAGATGCAGCT
>Ga0315281_10015784_pt1 | contig 10113 bp, 11 predicted proteins | sample YL17G07_0_MG_FD_204540 | JGI IMG/M metagenome (GOLD analysis project Ga0315281, IMG submission 204540) | Sediment microbial communities from Yellowstone Lake, YNP, Wyoming, USA - YL17G07_0 | ecosystem: Environmental > Aquatic > Freshwater > Lake > Sediment | place: USA: Wyoming | collected...
CCGGGGCGACCTTTACAGCAGTAGGCGTAGACCACTCGCTCTCAAAACGCACAACCGCGTATGTCCTCTACGCAAAAACGAAGAATGATGCGGATGCCACCTACGGTCTCGGCCAGGGCGGCGCGGGTGGAGCGTTTACCCCCGAGGCAGGCGCGAGCCCGTCGGTAATTTCATTCGGCTTGAACCACAGCTTCTAAGCGTCGCACATCCCTTTTCATCGGCGTCCCGTTCCATGAGGGCACGGGACGCCTTTTTTTGCACTAATAGCTTGTTCGATAAAGAAAATGAGGGGACCATGTTTGGATTGGGTATGCCGGAGATCGTGATCATTCTTGTTATCGTGCTGGTTCTGTTTGGACCATCGCGGCTGCCCGGGCTCGGCAAGGGCATCGGCGAGGCCATTGGGGGTTTCAAACGGTCGCTTTCTTCGGAAGAGGAAAAAATAGCCAAAAAATAAGCAGCGGTCCGGTTTCACGGGGTTAGCGTCAGTTCCCATTGAGAGGAGGAATATATGAGGTTGAAAACTTTGGTTGTATGCAGTTTTTTGCTGATGTTTGTTATGGCGGCGGGCGCTGCGAACGCGGCGGAGAAAAATCTGGTCAGTTTGCACAAGGATGCGGGCAAGCTGAGCAACAAGGAGTGCCTTGCCTGTCATGCCGGCATCAAGAAGGATGAAACGCTCAATAAGAAATTTAAAACATTTCACCGTGTCCATCTTGAATCAAAAAAAGGGACGCCCAATAAGTGCTCCGAATGTCATGAGTCCGTGGATCTGAGGCAAGGTTCCGCGGCGTCATTGAGAAAACAGGTCGATCCCCAGCTTTGTGCCGGGTGCCACAGCGGCGGCGTTAAAGGCGCGAAGGTCTTATTTGTCCAGTAAAGGAGGATGTTAATGAGCGACGATAGAGTGATAACGAAAAAAGAAGAAGATATATTTGAAGAGGTTACGGGCAAGGAGTTTACGAGGCGATCTTTCCTTAAGTGGACATCGGGGCTGGCAGGCGCCGCGATAGCCAGCGGTCTTCTCTGGGACAACAAGCTCGGTTTGTTCCGCGAGGCGAGCGCACAGGAAAAGAACCTCAAGGACGGAGAATGGGTCACTTCGTGCTGCAACATGTGCGGTGGCCAGTCAGGCATCAAGGTGAAGGTCGTGAACGGCAGGGCGATCAAGATCGAAGGTCTTGCCAATCCAAATAACATAGCGAATATCTCGACCAATTACGAGAAAGTCGTCAATGAGCTTGGCGCGCTGTATAACGACAAGGACTGCGCTTCGAGGCTCTGTCCCAAAGGCAACTCGGGGCTCAGGAACCTGTATGATCCCGATCGGCTTAAGACACCCATGGTGAGGGTCGGCGAGCGCGGAAGCGGCAAGTGGAAGGCGATCTCGTGGGAAGAAGCGGTCAAGCAGGTCGCTGAGAACCTCCAGAAGATCAAGGACAAACATGGCGCCGAGAGCCTGGTCTGGTTCAGTGAGGACCATTCTTTTACGCACATACAGTCCGATTTCTGCCAGATATTCGGAACTCCGAATTACCACAATCACGCGAACCTCTGCGACGTGTCTCGCAAAGCGTCGTTCAAGCTCGTGATGGGCGACGAGCGGCCGCTCGCCGACTTCGAGGACACGTCCTACGCGCTTGTGTTCGGCTGGAATCCGCTGGGCGCGACGAAGTGGACGCTCCTTCCGGGCATCTGGAACCGGGGGCGGGCAAAAGGCGCCAAGATGGTCATCGTAGATCCGATCCAAAGCCAGACGGCGTCGAAGGCTGACCAGTGGGTGCCTCTCCGGCCGGGCACGGACGGAGCGATGGCTTTGGCTATCGGCCATGTGCTGATCAAGAAGGACCTGATCAACAAGCCGTTCATTGCCGAGTGGTGTGTGGGTTTTGATGAATATGCTGCTTATGTCGCTGACAAGACGCCTGCGTGGGCGGAAAAGATCACGACCATTCCTGCGGCGACAATCGAACAGATCGCAACCGAGATCGGCGAGACCGCGAAATCCGGCAAGGGCGTTGTGATCGACAGCTGGAGCGGGCCGGGACACCATACCAATGCCACCCTGGGCGGCTATGCGATCACCGTATTACCTGCGCTTATCGGCATGATAGATAAGCCCGGTACGATGATGAATCCCAACAAAAAAGGCAGCAAGCACCATCACATCGACATGAACCTGCCATCGCTCAAAAAGCCGAGGGTGGACGGCAAAGGGACCAAGTATATTCTCGGCCACGGTTCGGGCATCTACGTTGAGACCCGTGACGTGGTGCTTGCCGGGAAGGAATCCACTCCTGGTTCAGGTGTGCCGAAGGCGGGCGTTTTTGTATACCAGAACTTCGTCATGTCCGTGCCGAATGTGAAGAAGAACATTGAATTCATGAAGAAGCTCGAATACGTCGTCGTGAACGACACCCATATGAGTGAGACCGCGGAGCTTGCGGACATCATCATCCCCGGATCGGTTTATCTCGAACGGTACGACTTCAATTCCCACTGGGTCACCTGGCCGGTTATGGGCCTCAGGAAGCCGGTCGTCAAGTCTGTCATCAACGGTATGACCGAAGTGGAATTCTTTATGGCCCTGCTGAAGAAAATGGGGCTTAAGGACGATCATGGGCACAGCCCGGCCGTGTACACGTATGACGGCACCTACAAGGATGAATATGATGCCAGCGACTTCCCCAAGAAGACGAACACGGACTGGGAGGCCTACAAAAAATCGGCTCTCGGGATGTTCGGCAAAACGGAATACGAGAAGTTCCGCAAGGAAGTGCCCATGCCAGAAGGCGGCAGCATTGACGAGAAGACGGGAGTGGTGAAGGAAAAGCCGGGCGCCGACGGCAAGGCCAAAGCCGTGGGTGTGAAGATGGGCGAAAAGATATTTAAGGGATTTGCGACGCCGAGCGGGAAGCTTGAACTTACGTCGAACTTGCTGAAGAAAAACAAGTACAGCGGTCTGCCGGAATACAGCGCACCCGAAGACGCTCCCACAGCGGAGTTCCCGCTCCATCTCGTGAATTTCAAACAGGCGGAGCACACCCACTCTCGTACGTTCAACAACGACTACCTGATGGAGATGAAGCCCGACAACCCGCTGCTCATGAACTCGGCGATGGCTTCGAAACTGGGCCTTAAGGACGGAGACGCGATCTGGATCGAATCTTCTTTTGCAAAAGCCAAAGGGACGGTCCAGGTGACGGAACGCATCCATCCCGAAGTCGTGGCTCTCCAGCACGGTTTCGGTCATTGGGGGTTCGGCAAGGTGGCTAAGGGCTCGATGAACACGTCGAACAAATGGTCCGCAGCCGGCACCGCGGACGGCCAGTTCCTGCCTGGCAAGGCGGAGAAGTTCTCCGGCATGGCCGTGCACAAGGAAATCGGCGTCAAAGTCGTGAAGGCATAGGGAGGAAATAACAATGGCGAAAAATCCAAATCAAATAGGCTGGTACTACAACGAAAACAACTGCATTGCCTGCAGGGCCTGCGAAGCGGGCTGCAAGCAGGAGTTCGACCTCCCCATCGGCGTGCGCCGCAGGCGCGTGATCATCAAGGAGGAAGGCAAGTATCCGAACGTGAAGGTCCGCTACATCTCCACTGCCTGCAACCACTGCGAGGAGCCTGCGTGTTTGAAGGCTTGTCCCGTGGGAGCATATACCAAGGAACCGGAGTTCGGCGTGGTCTTGCACGACCAGAATAAATGCATCGGCTGCAAACGGTGCATGGCCGCCTGCCCCTATGGCGCGCCGCAGTTCGACGCAAAGAAGAAAAAGGTGGATAAGTGCAACCTCTGCTACCACCGTCTGAAGGAAGGATTGCCGCCTGCATGTGTCAGGACCTGCCTCGGATATTCTCTTTGGCACGGCAAAATGTCCGACATCGATGCGCAGAAGACGCCGCCGGAGGTCTATCGGAGACCGCTGAAGGAATCGCTGCCGGGATTTGCAGATCCGAAATTGACGAAGCCGTCGGTAAAATTCTCGGAAAATAAATAACAGGAGATTCCGGCGGAACGGAGTCTATCCGTTCCGCCGGAAATATTTTATGATGACCGTTATGACGATTGATTTTCAGAAAACGCTCACTGTGCTGAGCAGTATGTACCTCTGCAAACCTACAAAGGACGTTGTCGAAGGGTGGCGAACTGCGCTTTCCGAAAACGCTCCGGCTTTTCTGTCGGGCTTGAAGACGGCGCTTGACGGCCTCGATGTTTCTTCAGAGCAGGAGCAGGAAGACCTCCTGTGGGAATACACCCAGCTATTTGTCGGTCCCTATAAGCTTCCCTGTCCGCCCTGGGAGTCGGTTTATACCTCTCCAAAACGTTTGATGATGCAGTCGGCCTTTGAAGAGGTTTCGGACAGCTATCGACGGGAAGGTTTGGTCCTGGGCGGGTCCGACGTCATGGCTGATCACATCGGCGTTGAGCTGAACTTTCTGGCCCTGCTGCTGAGGCGGCTGGATGAAAATCCGGCGCAGAGGTCACATTATGTGGATGCGACAAAAAAGTTCGTGGACGGGCACCTTATGCAATGGGTCCCGGCCTTTACCCGAGATCTTGAAGAGGCCGCTGCCTATACGTTCTACAAAGTGCTGGCCCGGACAACAAGAGAGCTTGTCGACGCGGTCCAAGGCGAGGCGCTTGCAGGCATCGTATAGACTGGCGCAGGCAATGCCGCTGCCACGAGTATTTCATGACGCGGCGGGCTAAATGAGCGTCAAATTTACATGTGAACGGGATATTTTTCATCATGAAAAACGTTTCGGATTTTGAATCTCTATTGAATGAATCGACAAGGGTCCACGGCCACCTCTGCGCCGGGCAAGTGCTCGGCGTCCGGATGTCCATGCTTGGCCTTCGGGAGATCGGCGTCAGTGATCCGAAGGGGCAGGACCGGAAGAACATCATTGTTTTCGTGGAGATGGACCGGTGCGCCACCGACGCGGTGCAGTCCGTGACCGGGTGCAGCCTGGGGCACAGGACCATGAAGTTTTTAGATTATGGCAAGATGGCGGCGTCGTTCCTGAACCTGAAAACAGGCAAGGCAATACGAGTCGTGGCGCGCGAGGATTCGCGCGAAAAAGCAAAAGGATATTTCCCGGAAGTCGAGAATAAATACGCCGGACAGCTTGAGGCCTACAAAATCATGTCCGATGAAGAGCTCTTCGACGTGATGGAAGTCATGGTTAAGGTGCGGCCCGAGGACATGCCGGGAAGGCCGATGGGCCGGGTGCAATGCGATTCCTGCGGCGAACATGTTCAGGACATGAGAGAAGTCTGTGAAGACGGCAAGATTCTCTGTGTTCCTTGCGCCAAAGGCGGCTACTATGGGGTAAAAAAATCTTTATTGGCGGTGCGTTATGCGGAAAAGCCATAACGGTCTGGATATCAGGTCAAAGCTCTGGATCGAAGCCGGCGGCGAGCCGGTCTTTGGCCGGGGACGGCGCTTTCTCCTTGAGGCCATAGATTCCCATGGTTCTATCAACCAAGCGGCTCAGGAAGTTGACATCTCCTTCCGCAAAGCCTGGGGCCATATCAAAGCCATGGAAGATCGTCTGGGCGTGAAGCTGGTGGACCGGCAAACCGGCGGGAAGAACGGCGGAGGCGCGGTTTTGACGATTGAAGCCCGGAAATTTTTGAAAAAATACGAGGCAATGGAAAAAGGCATACAGGAGATAGTCGATAAAAGGTTCAAAAAAGTTTTCAGGCAGGCAATATGAATAAACTTCTATGGGACATCTCAGGCGCTTTTGGCGACATCGGCGTCCTTTTCCCTCTTGCTATCGCCCTGATCGCAAAGAACGGCATGAACCCGACAGCGCTCTTTTTGATGGCGGGGATATTTTATGTCATATCGGCCTTTTATTTCAGGATAACAATGCCGGTGCAGCCGCTGAAAGCGATGTTTGCCATTGCGGTCGCCTCGGGCCTGGGGTACGGAGTTATCAATGCGGCAGGCATCACGATGGGAGTTATTCTCATTTTTATCGCCGTCACGGGGATCAGCGCCCGGCTTGGAGAAGTTTTCCCGATATCCGTAATACGGGGCATTCAACTCGGGCTTGGCGCAATGCTGGTAAGGACATCTTTCGGTCTCATGAGCCCGGACCTCGTCACCGCGCTTGTTGTCGGAATTATTCTCATGCTAACTATCACAATGCTGAAAAAAATACCTCCCCTTATTCCCGTTTTAGCGCTTGGAGCGGCACTCTCCTTCAAAGGCACGGCGCTGTCATCGATCGGTCCTGTCGCCTTGACGCCCGCTTTCCCCGGGCTGGATGATCTTTGGACGGGATTTATGGTCCTGGTTATTCCACAATTAGCACTGACCTTCGGCAACGCTATCGTTGCAACGCGCGAAACCGGCAGGTTCCTTTATGGGACCAGGGCGGAACGGCTTAATCTGAAAAGCATTCCTTTGAGCATGGGGATTGCGAATATAGCCTCAGGGCTCGTGGGCGGCGCTCCCATGTGCCATGGATGCGGAGGTCTTACAGCGCACTACAAGTTCGGGGCGAAAGACCAGCAATCAGGCTACCTCATCGGTTTTACGCTCATTCTCTTCGCTCTTCTTTTTGGACGCTCAGCTGTTGCCGTTATCTCCGCCTTCCCCACGGGTATTCTGGGTGTTTTGCTCTGTTACGTGGGGATTCAGCATGCATTATTCATAAAAGACATAATGAATGATAAAAAGGCCGTGCTCATAGCGCTCACCGTGGGAATGCTGGGATTTGCCCTCGGCAATCTTACTATAGGGTTCCTTGCGGGATTGACGCTTCATTACGGCTTATCTGGGATAAAAAAGATCGTGAAGGAGTAGGAGGAAATTATGTGCGATAACCCTGCATCTGAACCAGGTAGGAAACCATCGAGCAAAACAATTCGGGTGACGGAATCGGTAGGCACGGTCCTTGCCCATGATATTACCGAAATCCGGCCGGGGGAATTCAAGGGACGGGCATTTAAAAAAGGCCACGTCATCCGGGAAGAAGACGTCTGTCACCTGCAGCGGCTCGGCAAAGAGCATCTCTTTGTGCTGAATGTCGCCGAGGACGAAATGCACGAGAACGCCGCCGCGTATGCAATCGCCAGGGCGCTGATGGGCAACGGGGTGGCGATCAAGGGCGAACCGAAGGAAGGCAAGATCAGCCTCATCGCCGAACAGGACGGGCTGCTGAAGATCGACCGCAACGCACTTCTGGAATTCAACTTGCTCGGCGAAGTCATGTGCGCAACGCTTCATGACAATACGGTCGTCAGAAAAGGGCAAACCGTGGCGGGAACGCGGGCGATTCCGCTGGTGGTGAAGCGAAGCATCGTTGAAGAGGCGGTCCGTATTGCGGAAAAAGTTCGGAGTTCTGAGCTCGGAGTTCGGAATGAATACGCAAATCCGCAATCCGCAATTCGCAATCCGAAATTAGCGGGTGGCGTCATCGAAGTAAAAGAACTTCGTAAACCCAAAGTAGGCGTCGTGATCACGGGCAACGAGGTCTACCACGGCAGGATCAAGGACGCCTTCGCGCCGGTCATCACGAAGAAGATCGAGGAAATAGGCGGGGAGCTTGTGGGCGTTTATTACGCGCCGGACGACAAAGCGTTCATCGTGGACAGGCTCCGGGAACTAATACATGCGGGAGCTGATCTTCTCATCACGACGGGCGGCATGTCGGTGGACCCCGATGACGTAACGCGGTTTGCAATCCGGGAGCTGGGCGCAGGCGACATCGTCTATGGTTCCGCAGTGCTGCCGGGCGCGATGTTCCTGGTCGCTTATCTTGGCGAAATTCCCATTCTCGGCATCCCCGCCTGCGGCATGTATGCGAAAACTACGATTTTCGATCTGGTCCTCCCACGAGTCCTGGCCGGTGAACGGATAGGGCGAAAAGAGATGGCGGCTTTGGGCCACGGCGGACTCTGTATGCAGTGCGAGGTCTGCCATTACCCGGTCTGTCCTTTCGGGAAACTGGGGTAGAAGGGGATTTCGAACGTTACGGGGAGAAAGAATAATGACAAATAGGCTTTTGATGTTCATCGCCATATGTGCGGTTATTATTCAAGGAACGGCATTTGCGGACAGCGGTCTTTCCTACAGCGGCTCGTCCACAATCGGCATGGGAATACTTGAGGCGGGCGCGCAGAAAGCATATGAGGAGAAAACGGGGAAGAAATTTACGCTTGTGGAAATGCCGGGCTCCGGGAAAGGCCTCCAGGCTCTGCTTGACGACAAAGTCACGATAGCAGGGGTGTCGCGTGGGCTCAAGAAGGAGGAGAGAAAGCAGGACCTTGTCGGGACCGAAATAGGCTACGACGCAATCGCCATCTTTGTAAACGCAAGCAATCCTGTTCAGAACCTGTCAAAAGAGCAGCTCAAGGGGATCTTCACCGGCAGGATCAGGAACTGGAGCGAAGTCGGCGGAAGCAACGCTCCGATCGAGCCGAATACCGAGATCGCGGGCGCGAAGAGGGCGACCATGCTTGAGTTCCAGGAAATGGTCATGGATAAAGCCCCCTATGGAGAAGGCTTCAAGCAGATCGATTTCCCCCGGGACCAGATCATTGAGACGGCAAAAAACAAAAACGCAATCTGCACGGTCAGTCGCGGATTGCTGATGAAGCTCAGCGCGTACATGCGCACCAAGGTCAAGGTGGTGACTGTGAACGGCGCGGGGCCGACGGAAGCCGATATTCTTTCTCGCGCTTATATCATATCCAGACCGCTGTTGCTCGTAACCAGGGGAAATCCGACGGGCGAGGCAAAACGGTTCATCGAGTTTATGCTTTCTCCGGAAGGCCAGAAAAAAGTCAGAATCAACTTCGTGCAGGTGAAACAATGATGTCAAACTGAACAAGCGGATCCATACCACAGGGAGGTGCTATGAGAAAGCGGATGTTTGTATCGGTGTTACTGGGCCTCTTCACTTTTCTGTTTTACGTTTCACCGGCAGGTGCGGAAATATTGGTCGTTTACGGATCCACGACCTGCATAAGCCGTTTTCTCGAACCTGGCGCCGCTGAATTGGAGAAAGCGACGAATATCCAGGTCCGAACAGTGGGTGTCGGGACAGGCCAGGGTCTGTTCAGTCTTCTTCAAGGGCTGACCCAGGTAAGCGCCGCATCAGAGGACCTGCAGGCGGCGATCGAATCGGCAAAGAAGTACGCGGTAACCAGGAAAGTAGCGATAACCAAATTCGACTATCTGCAGTACCACAAAATAGCCGATGATGAAGTCGTTGTTATCGTGCATAAGGACAACCCGGTGAAAACCCTCACCTGGAAGCAGCTGAAAGCCATTAATACCGGCGCGGTAACTAACTGGAAACAGGTCGGAGGGCCGAATCTTCCGATTAAAGTGGTGACCAGCCACGCGGGAAGCGCGACGCGGCTGTTCTTTCAGAAGCTTGTTATGGAGAACGCCGCCTACAGCGAACAGGCGACGACTGTATGGACCACGGAAAAGGAAATCGCGGAAGTTTCAATGGACAAAGGCGCAATCGGCGCGGTGAGCGTAACGTTCCATGGAAAAATGCCGAGGGACACACTACGGATCAGCACCGACCGCATCGTAAGGCCGCTGGGACTGATTACCTTCGGAAAACCAACACAGAAGGTCCAAAAGGTAATTGATTTTTTCACGATCGGCGAAGGCCGAAAATACGCTCAAGGCTCGGGCAATTAAGCGTCCGCATCATTTCCCATCGGTCTTTTGAAATGACAGTATACCATATGACAGGATAGGTGCAATTAATGCAAATGATCATTAATGATGACCTGGAATCAAAACCGCTCACGGACGCCTTCAACCGTCAGATAGACTATCTCAGAATATCCATCACCGACAAGTGCAATTTGAAATGCATCTATTGCATGCCGGAAAAGGGGCTCAAAAACTTCGCCCAGTCCGATATTCTTACCAACGATGAAATCATCAGGATCGTGCGCGTTGCATCCAAATACGGCGTCAGAAAAGTCCGTCTCACCGGAGGAGAACCGCTTCTGCGCAATGATATTGCCCAGCTTATCTCAGGGATCAAGAGCGCCGGCATACAAGACCTCAGTATAACCACGAACGGGCAGCGCCTGGCAGGCATGGCGCAGGAGCTGAAAGATGCGGG
>Ga0315281_10015785_pt1 | contig 10113 bp, 11 predicted proteins | sample YL17G07_0_MG_FD_204540 | JGI IMG/M metagenome (GOLD analysis project Ga0315281, IMG submission 204540) | Sediment microbial communities from Yellowstone Lake, YNP, Wyoming, USA - YL17G07_0 | ecosystem: Environmental > Aquatic > Freshwater > Lake > Sediment | place: USA: Wyoming | collected...
GGCCGCTGGCGTCGCGGTCGCCGCCGGCGGCGCGGTCGGAACCTGTGTCGGGCTGGCACCGCCGCCGCAGGCGGTTATGACGAGCCCCAGCGTTGCGAGCAGCGCGCTCGTCCGCCGGAACCCGCTGGGAGTGACGTGTTGCATCGCGGTTCTCCTCCTGTGGCTTGGCTGAACCCCGTCGCCGGACCATGCATCGGCGACGCCGTCGACCATGTGACCTCCTTCGATGAGCTCAGGGACCCTCCAGGCGCCGCGGGGCCGCGGACGAGTCGCGGACGACGAGCTGCGTCGGCAGCAGCGTCCGCGGCGCGACCGGTCGTCCCTCGACGCGGTCCACCAATGCCTGGCCGGCAGCCACGCCGAGGCTGTGGGCGGGAAGCCGGACTGTCGTGAGCGGCGGATCGAAATGCTCAGCCAGCGGGATGTCGTCGAAGCCGACGACCGAGACGTCGTCGGGGACTCGGAGACCAGCCTCACGGATCGCCCGGAGGGCGCCGAAGGCCACGATGTCGCTGGCGACGAACAGGGCGGTGACCCTCCCGCTGGAGAGCAGGTCAGCCGTCGCCCGGTGACCGCTCGCGGGGTCGAAGTCGCCCTCCCGCACGAGGGTCTCGTCGAAGGGCAGGCCTGCCGCCTCGAGCGCGTCGCGATAGCCGCCGAGTCGCTCGGCCGCCGCCGTGTAGGCAAGCGAGGCATTCGTGACGCAGCCGATCCGCCGATGACCGAGCCCCAGAAGATGCTCCACCGCGCCGCGGGCTCCGGCCCTGTTGTCCACGTCGACGCTCGGCATCGGCAGGTCGGCCCGGTGGCCCTGGAGCACGATCGGGAATCCCTCGTCGACGATGGCGGCCAGCTCCGCGTCGTCGACCCGCGGGCCCGACACGATGAGCCCGTCGGTGCGCTGCGACCGAAGCAGCTCCGCGTACGAGCCCTCGCCGGGCGTCAGGGGCTCGACGAGGACGCGGTAGCCGCCGGCCCGGGCCGCCGCGGTCACCCCCAGCAGGGTCTCCGCCAGGAGGGCGTCGGTCGCCACCTGCTCCGGCGTCTGGCACAGGACGAGGCCCAGGGTCAGGCTCGCCCCGGCCGCCAGCTGGCGCGCCGGGCCGTGAGCGTAGTAACCCAGCTCTCGGGCAGCTTCCTCGACCCGTCGCCATGTTGAGGGCGAGATCTGGGAGTCGGGCCGCTGGTTGAGCACGAAGGAGACCGTCGTCCGGGAGACGCCCGCCCGCGCCGCCACGTCCGCGCTCGTCGGTCGCCGTCGCCTCACCGGCACCCGCCACTCCTCCGTTCCCAGGCTGCCGGGCCGACCCCGGTGGCTGAGCACCTAACTCGCGTTAGTAACGCGCATTATGCGACACTGAGGCGGCCCGTCAAGTCGAATCTCGCGACGCTGTTCCCCGGACCCCGACTGCCCGCGCCGGGCACCAGCGCGGCGGTCAGACGCGGATCGTCACCTCGAGGTCACCGGTCTTGCGCAGCACCTCGGTGCTCGTCGTGCCCCGCCACCGGTGGCAGAAGAGGTCGACGGACGCGGCACCGACCCGCAGGTCGGAGACGGTCAGCTTGCCGAGCCACGTCGGAAGGTGCGGCCGGACCAGCTCGAGCGAGCCGTCCGCCGCCTGGGCCCGCATTCCGAGCATCGTCCGGATCATGAACAGAGGAGCCGCGGCGGCCCACGCCTGTGGCGAACAGGCGCCGGGGTACGGGACCGGGACGCCGACCGCCTTGCCGGCAAAGCCGCAGAACAGCTCGGGCAGGCGGAAGTCGGGGAAGTGCTGAGCCGCCTCCAGCATCGGGCCCGCGAGGGCGTTCGCGGCGTGGAGGGCCATCGCGCAGGCCGCCCGGTCGGCCACCCAGAAGGCATCCTCGAAGCGCCGGCCGAAGATGGCGGCCTCCTCCTCCAGCCGGTCTGCGAGCGTTCGGTCGCCGCGGCGCCGCGGCCGCGACGATGCCGAGACGGTGTCGACACCGGCCCCGGCGCGATGGCGCGCCATTTCGGGACCCCCGACTCTGGCGCGACGAGCAGCGCCGCGCGATCCTGATGGCGGTCCGCAGGCCGGGTCCACCGGCCCGCCGGGAAACGCCGTGGAGGCTCCACGATGACCGTTCGCCCCGATCCCGCTCTTCGCCCGACGACCCTCGTCTGGATCGACACCGAGGAAGCGGTCGTGCTCCGCTGGCAGGCCGGCGCCGAGGTGCGCCGCCTTCGCTCGGAGGTCCCGCCCCGCCACCGGTCGACGGGTCACGTCCGCCACGACCCACGGATCCGCGCGGGAGGGGGCGGCGTGCCGGACGACGGGCTGGAGCGGCGGCGGCGCCTCCTGCTGGACAAGTTCCTCGACGAGGTCGCGGGGCTCGTCCCGCCGGACGACCGGGCGGTGATCATCGGTCCGGGCCCCGTCCGCGAGCACCTCGCCGAGGCGCTCCGGGCCGACGACCGGCACCACGGACGGCTGCGCCCGGTCGAGACGGAGCCGGCCGGCGCGCTCACCGAGCCGCAGCTCATCGCGATGCTCCGCCGGCTGGCGGGGGCCCCGCCCGTGCGCCGGCTCCCGGCCAGCGCCGCGAGCTGAGGGCACGGCCCGCACGGCTTGCGCAGCCCGCGCAGCCCCGGTCCGGACGGGCCGGTTCGACACCGATTCGCAACCTTCGGCACTGTCCGGGTCCGCGCTGCAGGGGCGTACGCTCGGCTCGACAGGCCTCGCCGTGGAGGACCCGAACCGCATGATCGCCGCGACCGATCGCGTCGCCGTCCCCGCCGCCATCTCCGAGCACGTCGCCGCGCCGCCGGCCTGGAGCCCGGTCATCGTCGCCGTGGACCGCTGCAAGGGCTGCGCCCTGTGCGTGACCGCCTGCGTCAAGGGTGCGCTGCGCATTGACGAGAGCACGGTCAACGTCCTCGGCTACCACCCCGTCCGGTTCGCCATCCCCGAGGTCTGCACGAGCTGCGCGCTCTGCGCGCGGGTCTGCCCCGACTGCGTCCTGACGATCCTCGCCGCGACCCGGAGGCCGCCCTCGTGACGGCGACGATGCCGGCCGCTCCCCGCGCGACCGGCGGGACGGCCCCGGCAACGGCACCGGCCGCCCATGCGGCCCGCCATCGCGTCCAGCGCGTCCTCATGAAGGGCAACGAGGCGATGGCGGAGGCGGCCATCCAGGCCGGCTGCGACGCCTACTTCGGCTACCCGATCACCCCCCAGGCCGAGCTGCTCGAGTGGATGGCGAAACGGATGCCGGAGGAGGGCCGGGCGTTCGTCCAGGCCGAGAGCGAGCTCGGGGCCATCAACATGGCGCTCGGCGCGGCCGCGACCGGAGCGCGCGTCCTCGTCTCCTCCTCCTCGCCGGGGATCAGCCTCATGGCAGAGGCGATGAGCTACATGGCCGGCTCGGAGGTCCCGGTCGTCCTGATCAACGTCATGCGCGGCGGCCCCGGCCTGGGCAGCATCGGCCCCTCGCAGAGCGACTACTTCCAGGCCGTCAAGGGCCACGGCCACGGCGACTACCGGGTCCCCGTCCTGGCCCCCGCCTCGATCACGGAGGCGATGGCCCTGGTGGCCGACGCGTTCGAGCTCGCGGAGCGCTACCGGACGCCCGTGATCATCCTGGCCGACGGAATCCTCGGCCAGGCCATGGAGCCGGTCGAGCTGCGCTTCCGGACCCCCGAGCGGGTCGACTTCGACTGGGCGCTCAGCGGGGCGGACGGCCGGCCTCCGCGCGTCGTGCGCTCCCTCCACCTCAAGCCCGAGGACCTGGAAGTCCACAACCGGCACCTCCAGGCGAAGTTCGCCGCGATCGCCGGGCGCGAGGTGCGCTCGGCCGGCGAGCACCTGGAAGACGCCGACCTTGCCATCGTCGCTTACGGGACGGCGGCGCGCGTCGCCCGCACGGCGGTCGCCCGGGCCCGCGAGGCCGGCCTGCGCGTCGGGCTGTTCCGGCCGATCACTCTCTGGCCGTTCCCGTCCGGCGCGCTCGCCGAGCTCGCCGGCCGGGTCCGCGGCCTGCTCGTCGTGGAGCTCTCGGCCGGCCAGATGGTGGAGGACGTCCGGCTCGCCGTGGAGGGCCGGGTCCCGGTCGCCTTCGACGGCCGGACCGGGGGGATGGTCCCGACCCCGGGCGAGGTCCTGGCCGCCCTTCGCGCGCTCGACGAGACCGCCGGGCCGCGCCGCGCGGTCGAGGGAGGCGCCCGATGAGCGTCGCGATCCCGCCCGGCGCCCGGCTGATCTTCGGGCGCCCGGAGCTCCTCGTCGACCGGACCACGAGCTACTGCCCGGGCTGCGGCCACGGCGTCGTCCACCGGCTCGTGGCGGAGGTCCTCGGCGAGCTCGGCCTCGGCGGCAAGACGATCGCGGTCGCGCCGGTCGGCTGCGCCGTCTTCGCGTACGAGTACATCGCGGTCGACTTCGTCGAGGCGCCCCACGGCCGCGCGCCGGCCGTGGGAACGGGCATCCGGCGCGTGCGCCCCGACGCGTTCGTGCTGACCTACCAGGGCGACGGCGATCTCGCGGCGATCGGCACCGCGGAGATCGTCCACGCCGCTGCCCGCGGCGAGAACATCACGGCGGTCTTCGTGAACAACGGGATCTACGGGATGACCGGCGGCCAGATGGCCCCCACCACGCTCATCGGGCAGCGCTCCACCTCGTCGCCGGGCGGGCGCGAGGCCGGCCTCCACGGCTACCCCGTCCCGATGACCGAGATGCTCGCCATCCTGCCCGGCGTCGTCTTCGCCGCCCGCGGCTCGGTCGTCGACGCCCCCTCGATCGGGCGGGCGAAGGCCTACCTGCGCCGGGCCGCCGAGCTGCAGCTCGCGCGGAAGGGGTTCGCGATCGTCGAGATCCTCTCGAACTGCCCGGTCGGCTGGGGGATGACGCCCCAGGCGTCGATCGAGCGGCTGAAGGAGGTCGCGACCGTCTACAAGCCGGGCGTCATCGTCGACCGGGCGAAGGAGCCCGCGCCGGCCCCCGCGGCGGCTCCGGCTGCCGCCCCCGCGGATGCAGAGCCGGCCGGCGAGCCCGCTGCCGGACGCTGACGATGGAGCGCTCGATCATCTTCGCCGGCTTCGGCGGCCAGGGCATCCTGTTCGCCGGCAAGGTCCTGGCCCGGGCGGCGATGGACGAGGACCGCGAGGTCCTCTGGATCCCCTCGTACGGGCCGGAGATGCGGGGCGGGACCGCCTCGTGCACCGTCCTCGTGGGCGACGAGCCGATCGGCTCGCCGATCGTCGACGAGGCCGACGCGGCGGTCGTCCTCAACCCGCCGTCCCACGCCAGGTTTGCGCCGCACGTCGCGCCCGGCGGCCTGCTCGTCGTCAACGAGACGCTCGTCGGCGACGTATCGGGCCGGACCGACATCGCCGAGCTGCGCATCCCCTGCACGCGCCTGGCCAGGGACGCCGGGGACGACTCGCTCGTCAGCGTCGTGGCTCTCGGCGCGCTCGTCGGCTACCTGCGGCTCGTCCGGCCGGGCTCCGTGCGCGAGGCGATCCGGGCGACCGTCGGGGCGAAGCGCCCGGAGGTGCTCGCCGCCGACCTCGCCGCGTTCGACGTCGGCTACCGGGTCGGCGCGCGCGGGCGAGGCCCGCGCCCCGAGCGGGTGCCCGTCCCGGCCTGATCCGTCAGGGACCCACAACGCCCAGCCGCGCGGCAGGCGACCCACGGGTGCGGCGTCGCTTCACGAGTTTGAGGCGGAACCGGTCCTCGCGCTCACGCTGCTCCAGGGCCAGCTCGATCGACGCCGTCTCCGCCTCGAGCCCCGGGATCACCCACGTCCGGAGCGCGTTCACCCGGCTGCTCGTCCGGCGGATCTCGCGGGCGAGCCGGAGCACGCGGGCCTCCATGGTCGCGACCCGGAGGGCGATCGTCAGCTCCTCCTCGAACCGCTCGGCCGCGGCCTCCAGGGCCGGGCCGGTGGCGAGCGGGTCGCGGCCCCTGGCGGCCACCGAGCGAACGAGGCTGCGGGGCGCGACGGCCGGCACCGGCACGCCCATCACGGTCGTGAACCGGACCTCCACGCCGATCTCGCCCGCGGCCCCGGCACCCGCAGCCGCCAGGGTGCCGGCGCCGTGACGGACGCGGGCCGTCTCCAGGGCGAGCCGGGCCTCCGCCGCGGCCGCGTCGAGCTCCCGGCGCGCGGCAACGGCGGTCCGGATCTCCCGGTGGAGCTCGCGGAGGAGGGCATCCCGCTTGTCCTCCAGGAGCTGCCTGCCCTGCTGGGCGAGGGCGAGCCGGGCACGCCCCGCCAGGAGCGCCATCCGGGTCCGCGGCAGCCCGCTCGCCGCGCGCATGCCCGTCACCCCTGCGCCCGCGCCCGCCCGGCGCGCGCGGCTGCGACCAGCTCCGCCGGGAGCCGGGTCAGCGTCTCGTCGGGCAGCTCGAGGAGCAGGTCCCAGGCGACCTCGAACGACGCGTCGAGGGTTCGCCGCTCGGCCGCCTGGCCGACGAGGCGGGCCTCGAAGGCGTCGGCCGCGGCGAGGATGGCCCGCTCGGACGGGGAGAGCGTCGCCTCCCCGATCACCGTCAGGAGGCGGCGCAGCTCCCGCCCGCGCGCGTACAGCGCGTAGAGCTGGTCGGCGACCACGCGGTGCTCCGGACGCGTCCGACCCTCCCCGATCCCCGCGTTCATCACCCGGGAGAGACATGGGAGCGCGTCGATCGGCGGGTCGATCCCCCGTCCCCACAGCTCGCGCGAGAGCACGATCTGGCCCTCGGTGATGTAACCCGTCAGGTCCGGGACGGGGTGCGTGATGTCGTCGTCGGGCAGCGTCACGATCGGCAGGAGCGTGAGCGAGCCGGGCCGGCCGCGGACGCGCCCGGCCCGCTCGAAGAGCGTGGCGAGGTCCGTGTACAGGTAGCCCGGGTAGCCGCGCCGGCCGGGTATCTCCTCGCGGGCGGTGGACAGCTCCCGGAGTGCCTCGCCGTACGCCAGCACGTCGGTCATCACCACGAGGACGTCGAGCCCGAGGTCGAAGGCAAGGTGCTCGGCGAGCGTCAGGGCGCAGCGAGGCGTGAGCAGCCGCTCGATCGCGGGATCGTCCGCCAGGTTGAGGAACACCGCGATCCGGTCGAGCGCGCCCGAGCCGGCAAAGGCGTCCTCGAAGTAGGCGGCCTCGCGGTGCGTGATCCCCATCGCCGCGAAGACGGTCACGAACCTCGTGTCGCCCAGCAGGCGGGCGCCGATCGCGATCCGCGCCGCCAGCTCGTTCGCGGGCAGCCCGGCGCCGGTGAAGATCGGCAGCTTCTGGCCGCGCACGAGGCTTGCCAGCAGGTCGATGGCGGTCACGCCGGTCTCGATGAAGTCGCGTGGGTTGTCCCGCGAGACCGGGTTGATCGCGCCGCAGTCGACGGCGGCGAGGCGGATCGGCACGATCGGCGGCCCCCCGTCGATCGGCCGGCCGCGGCCATCCATCCGGCGCCCGAGCATGGCCGCCGACACTCCCAGCCGGAACGGTCCGCCGGTCGGCTCGACGACGGTCGTCTGGAGGTCAAGGCCGCCGGTGCCCTCGTAGACCTGGACGACGGCGTGCTCCACGTCGAGCTCGACGACGCGCCCGTGCCGGACCACCGCCCGGAGGCCGGCCGACGATCCGGCGGGCACGACGACCTCTTCCCCGAGCGCGATGCCGGGCGCCCGCCGGATCACGAGGAGCGGCCCGCTCGCCCGCTCGGCGCCGTGGAGCCGCCGCAGCGAGAGCGTCACGGCGATGACCCTGCTGCGGCCTCGTCATCGGACGCGAGCCGCTGTGCGAGGTCGCGCAGCCGGTCTGCCGTCGCCGGGCCGGTCCATCCCTTCGCCGCGCGCAGCTCGCCGAGCCGCGGGTCCCCTGCCGCCGCCTCGAGCGGACGGCCGGCATCGGTCCAGCGAAGCAGGGCGTCGCGCGCCGCCAGGACGGCGCGCAGGAGCGCCACCTGCTCGAGCAGCGGACGGGCCGCGTCGCGCGGGTCATACGCGTGCTGCTGGAGGAAGACCTCGCGGACGAGGCGGGCGGCCACCAGGATCGCGCGGTCCGCATCGGGCAGCGCATCGGTGCCGACGAGCTGGACGATGTCGAGGATGCTCCGCTCGCGGGCCAGGACGGCCAGGAGGTCGGCCCGCAGGTCCGCCCACGCCGGGTCGACCTCGCGGGCGTACCAGCCCGCCAGCGTGCCGGCCACGAGCGAGTACGAGCGCTCCCACGAGATGGCCGGGAAGTGCCGCGCATGGGCCAGCTCCGCGTCGAGCGACCAGAACGTCCCGGCCAGGCGCAGGCTGGCCTGCGTGACGGGCTCGCTGAAGTCGCCGCCCGGTGGCGAGACGGCGCCGACGAGCGTCACGGCGCCCTCGCGCTCGGGCGTTCCGAGCACACGCACCCGACCCGCCGCCTCGTAGAACGCCGCCAGGCGGCTCGCGAGGTAGGCCGGGAAGCCCTCCTCGCCGGGCAGCTCCTCCAGCCGGCCGCTGATCTCGCGGAGCGCCTCGGCCCAGCGGCTCGTCGAGTCGGCCAGGAGGGCCACCGACAGGCCCTGGTCGCGGAAGTACTCGGCGATCGTGATGCCGAGCTGGATCGATGCCTCGCGGGCGGCGACGGGCATGTTCGACGTGTTCGCGATGAGGACGGTGCGGGCGAGGAGGGGGTCGCCGGTCCGCGGATCCACCAGCTCGGGAAACGTCGCGAGCAGCTCGGCCATCTCGTTGCCCCGCTCCCCGCAGCCCACGTAGACGACGACGTCGGCGTCCGACCAGCGGGCCAGAGCCTGCTCGACGACCGTCTTGCCGGTCCCGAATCCGCCCGGGATCACGGCCGTGCCGCCCACCGCCACGGGGTAGATGGTGTCCAGGACGCGCTGGCCCGTCACGAACGGGCGCTCCATCGGGAGCCGACAGGCGACCGGTCGCCGGAGCCGGACCGGCCACGCGTGGGCGAGTCGCAGCGGGACCTCGCCGTCGGGTCCGGCGACGCGGCCGATCGCGTCGGCCACGGTGAACGGCCCCGCTCGAAGCTCCACGAGCCTGCCCGGCGGCGTGTCCGGGGGGACGAGGATCCGGTGGCGCAGCGGCCCCTCCGGCACCGTGCCGAGCACGTCGCCCGGGCCGACGTCCTCGCCGACGGATCGCTCCGGCGTGAACGGCCACCTCCGGTCCCGCGGCAGGGGCGCCACGAGCGCGTCGGCCTCCGGGGGGGTCGCCCCCACGGGCCCGGCCCCGCTGTCCGGCCCCGGGGACCCCGTCCCGCTCGACTGGCCGAGGCCGGGGACCAGGCGCCAGGTGCCCGCCGCCGCCAGCGTGTCGAGGGGGCGCTGCAAGCCGTCGTAGGTCGCCCCCAGGAGCCCTGGCCCGAGGAAGGCCAGGAGCGGGGTCCCGGCCGGCCGGACGGGATCCCCGATCTGCAGGCCGTCCGTCTCCTCGTAGACCTGGATGGTCGCGATGCCCCGCGCCAGGCCGATGACCTCCCCGAGCAGCCCCAGGGGACCCACCCGGACGACGTCGGTGACGGCGACCGTCGGCGGGACCTCCGCGTGGACGACGGCTCCGACCGCCGCGACGAGCCGCGCCGTCACTGCCCGCCCCCGTGCGCGGTGCCGCTCCGCGCGTCGGCACCCGCGAGCTCCGTCCGGTAGCCGATCGCGCGCTGGAGCATCTCCTCGATGACCGCCCGGCGGCCGACCGCCTCGGCAAGCTCGCCGATGGGCACCTGCAGGACGAGCGGCCGGCCGAGCCGCTCGATGCCGTCCCGGGTCCGGTCGTCGAGCGTGGCCCACAGGTCGGCCGTCATGAAGACGATGCCCACGTCCGGCTCGGCGACGACGCCCCGCAGGACGGTCGCCGCGTCGTCCATCCCGACGGCGAACGTCGGCGCGCCCGCCAGCCGGAAGCCGTCCGCCAGGCCGGGCGAAGCCAGGACGACGAGGCGCGCCATTGCTCAGCTCCCCGTCGCGCCGGCGAGGTAGGGCGCAACGTGCTCGTCGCGCCAGGCGCCGGCGACGCGGGCGAGGACGGCCCGCAGGCGGATCACGGTAAGCTCGACCGCCGCGACATAGGCCGCGACCGGCCCGATCCCGAGCGGGTCGCGGTGCGCCCCGTGGTCGAGGGCCGTCCAGCGGGCGAGCGCGAGCGTCCGTTCCAGCACGGCAGCCGGCG
>Ga0315281_10015786_pt1 | contig 10113 bp, 9 predicted proteins | sample YL17G07_0_MG_FD_204540 | JGI IMG/M metagenome (GOLD analysis project Ga0315281, IMG submission 204540) | Sediment microbial communities from Yellowstone Lake, YNP, Wyoming, USA - YL17G07_0 | ecosystem: Environmental > Aquatic > Freshwater > Lake > Sediment | place: USA: Wyoming | collected...
CGGAACGGTAACCACATGGCCTGCGAAAGGCGAGACCGTAAACCTGTATGCGACCCTGAACCCAAACCCCCCTGTCCCGTTGTATGGGAGCATACAGGTTAACTCCCAACCCTCCGGTGCCGTAGTGACTCTCGACGGCAGCATCTGGCAATATACCCCGGCAACCTTCACTTCACAGGCAGCGGGAACTACCCATAACCTCCAGATCTCGATGAGCGGATACCAGCCCTATGGGACGTCAGCGTACGTGACTGCAGGCCAGACCACCCCTGTCAATGCATACCTTGTTCCCAATCCCCCGCAGCCCCAAGCCGGCTCTCTTAATATCGTCACCGCACCCGGAGGGGCGGATATCTATGTGGACGGGAATTATATTGCCGAAAGCCCGTATGTGGTCACCAATCTTGTTCCCGGGTTGCACACCCTCCGGATGCACAAGGCCGGTTACGATGAGTACCTTACCACGGTCAACGTGATTGCAGGCCAACAGATGCCGGTCTCCGTTACGTTTACTCCCCAGCACCCGACCGTGGGGTCCATTGAAGTGGCATCCACCCCGGCAGGCTCGGCCCTCTATCTTGACGGGAACTATATGGGACAGACCCCGCTTGGCAGCTATTTCGATCTCACGAGTATCCTGCAGGGATACCATACCATCCTCATACGGCATACGGATTTCCAGGATTTCACCCAGTCGGTGTACGTGAAAGGCGGGGATGTCGTGACGGTGAACGCAAAGCTTACTCCCAATGCACCATCGCCCATACCGGACACGACCGGACAGATCATCGTTGTTTCAACCCCGGCCGGTGCCGAACTTTTCCTTGATAATATCTTCCGGGGTATCACTCCCGCTACTCTTTCAGATATCCCTGCCGGCTCTCATGTCGTGATGGTCAAGCAGACCGGATATACCGATGCTTCCCAGACCGTTACCGTAACCGGGGGCCAGAGCACGCCGGTTGCGCTCGGTCTTGCAGTAATTCCCACGACAACTAAGACTCCCCTGACGGTTGTTCCCGTACTCGGGGCCTTTGCCATTACCGGGGTAATCCTTGCCCTCGGGCGCAGGAAAAAATAAAAAATTCTCTTTTTTTATTGGCCTGATACGTCTCGTTTTGCTATGGATTTTCCATTAGTGCAATACCCATGAATCGCAGCACTTTTGAAAAAAATCTGCACATGAAATTAATAAAACAGATCTGCAAAGATGCCGATATCGATCCTGACGAGTTAGTGTCAGAATACCGGTAAATACACGGTGAATAAAACTGAATGAAAACCACAAATCTATCAGAAGTTGTATTATGTATGGAATACACAGATCAAAACAGGGAAAAGAGCCCGGATGGGCAGCTATCAAAAAAAAGTGCGGGTGATCAATGGCAGATACGGAAAATTCCCCCGATTATCTCTCAGAGAACTGGTGTGGGCTACCATGGTCGTCATGGATCCCTTTCAGTGCAACCAGCGCGAGGTTTGATTCCATTCCTTCAGAGCCCGGCCTCTACCGTATCAGGGCTGCAAAAAATAATTTCCTGATGTATATTGGTCAAACCGGTCTACCGTTACGGCAATGCCTCAATGAGATCCGGCAGAACAGCCTGAAGAGCAGGATGCCCAATGACGAACCGCACCCGATCGCCCCGGCTTTATGGGCCTGGAAAGATGCCAAAAATTATACCTATGAATGTTCAGTCACTCCTTCGGCTGGTTCCGAAGTTGAGAGGAAGGGAGTAAGGAGTTACCTGTTATACCGTTACCGTCAGTACCGCCATGAATCCCCCTTCTGCAACTTCGGAAGATTTCACCGGAAATACCAGAGATCCTCCGGCCAAAAAGACGGAAGTACAGGCGGAAAACTTGGCGACAAGGATCCCTTGAACCCTGCAGGCGGATCGAGCGCGTCTCCGTTACCTGCGACAGGAAAACCCGGTAACCCGGACTGGATGGGTCTTTCCTGGAGCCAGCAAAGAGACTTAAAACCCCACCAGGTCGGGATCGTCCCGCCACAACAGTGTTATTATCTCATCTTTGATACCGGGACCCATGAGGTCCTCTACATAGGCCAATCAGAAAACTGTGCAGAGACCCTGTTTCGTCTCAGCAAGAGATCGCTGGAGGGAAATGAACGGCAGTTCTCGTTCTATTGCGATAAGAAACAATTACCTGCACATAACAGGAAAGAGCTGGTAAACGATCTGCTGGGAAATTACCTCGATACCTATTATACCATTCCGGCCTACCAGTTTTCAGATACCCTCTAGATCCCCTGCAGATAAAAAAACCAGTTCCTGCCGGTTTTTCCCTCTTTTTCCTGAGATGGTCCTTCTGCCATTAGAATAACTGCTCCTGCAGGAATACAAAGTTTAAAAAAAAACTGCTTTGGAGAAACGGGCATGAACCCACACGTTCACCCCCGAAGCATGAAAATCGATAAAATGAGATGTATATGCAAAGGTTCCCCGCCTCAGGGCCTCTCCGAGGCACGGCGGGGCCAGGTGTTTTCCGGCATTTTTCTTATTTGGTCACTGATCCGCCGCGGGGGCGTCCCTACGGGGGCGGCGGTTTTCATCGTAATTGAAGATATAGAGGTAAAAACTTCGCATCAGATCTCCTTGCACTGTTGATTTTCATAGGAAATCATCGTTTTTACCGATGATTAAAAACATTAAGTATGAAGTGAAGAGGACAGTACCAGTCCCCCCTGACCGCCCCTGCGCTTTTTTGATAGTGCCATATTACCTGTCCGGGGGATATCGTATTTTTTGGGGAGCCCCGGTGGCAGGGGAGTGAAATCCCCCGTGAACGTTCGGGTTTTTTTGAGGATTTCTAAAGCCCAAAAAAAACCGCATCGGCTTTTAAGTTACGGTAAATTGACATGAGCATACTTTCTTTGTATTTTAGGATCCGGACAATCATCTTTCACGCGGCAGTTTCGCGTTGTTAAAAGTAATGATTACGTTGTTTATTTCGCGCTGTCGTACCCGCATCGCTTACAGGTATAGCTGCCGTCTGGCCTGAGCTTGAGATTGGTATCCTGGCACTTTGCACAGATTGGCTTATCATGCTTCACACGCGGGGTTTGAGGTTTTTGATCCATGAGAATTGGTTGCTATTTTACTATTTAGATATACCGTGGGCGAGGGATACACAAGCTCCACATTTTTTCTTAACCACACCTTCATCACCATTCAGGCTTAATACCGGATGAGCACTATGATACAACCCCCCAATCGTATATCACTATTCCTGCTGCTCCTCTGCGTCCTGTTTGTCATCGCCCCGGCCACTGCTCTCTCCTTATCGCCCGGAAGCTCGTTTTCCGGTGCACCGACGATTGCCAACGGCGATTCGGTCTACATCCACGGCATTGCCACCGGACACCCGCGCAACGGTCTGCAGGTCTGGCTGTTTGGGAACAATTATGTGAAGATTACCACCGTTTCCACCAATGCAGATAATTCCTATGAGTATGAACTCAAACCTGCCGATACCCGTAATCTTGCTCCGGAACAGTACTTTGTCCTGATCCAGCATCCCATGATGAATGGACAGTTTGATATTTACTATGACACCCCTACCGGCAGTGTTATCAATCGTCAGCTCGGGACCGGAACCTCCATCTTCCAGCTCACCGGCGCTGGCAGCCTCCAGAGCCCGGCGGGTGCAAACGCATTAATGCAGGCAATCAACAGCCAGAATGTCGATGATACGTTTGCTACCACGTCTTTTATTGTCAACCCCCCGACAGCATTCATCAGCCCTGTCGGGGATCATGGGGTTGGGGAACAGTTCACCATCACCGGTTCGACCAATCTTGCTGCTGGTGACAACCTGATGGTCGAGATCACCTCTTCGTCATTCAAGCCCACCTACAAATCCCAGGGTGCCGAATTCTCGGGAGCTACGGGCACGATCACGGTAGTTCCGGGAAGCGGCGCACTGAACACGTGGTCGTTTCCGGTCGATGCTTCGTCATTCAAACCGGATGAGTATATCGTTAAAGTCTCCGGCATAACGATAGATGTGACCGGTTCCACCCTGTTCAATATCGTTGAGAGACAACCGACCCTTCCTTCAACGCCGGTACCCATTATTACGGAACGAACATTACTTTCAATCGCCACTACACCACCGATACCTGCGCCCACAACACAGAAGTCCCCGCTGTCCGTTGCCGGGATCATCGGGGCGATTGCATTGGCGGCTCTGGCAACAATGGTCTTGCGAACATAATTTTTTCGTTCAGGTTTTTTAAAGCAAATCCGTAAAAAACGTAATTTTTTTACGAAAACAACTATCTCCAAAAAAACCCATAAAAATTTCCTGATAACTGTTCCATCGGTTTTTTTGTTTCATGAAATAGTAACCTAACCGTTTTGTTTTTATTTTGTAAAAATCAGATTGGGCGGGGATTTTTATATTTTGTAAAAAAATTGGGGAATATGCTATTTTAACACCAGTAAAAAATGATAAGACAGTTTTTAGATCTTAACGCAACAGTTTGACGCTCCGGGGGGGTTTGGCAATGCCTCCGCCCCCGCCGCTTTGGCCACCTCATAATGCGACAGGAACTAAACTAACAGTATACTCCTGGTTTTTTTATTCTGCCGGTTACAATAAATGCAAAGGACTGCTACGGAGCATCGATATCACGGCAGAATACTCTCCCCATGTCTTAACCTCACCTCATGCACAAGCTATAACCGTTCCGGTGAAAAAGAGCGTTACTACGATACATACTCCAAAGAACTCAAAGGGGAATGATACGTTCTATGCGAGAGAATGATCCAAAAAGCCCGGATCGGGGCGTGGTAAGCTGGGTCTCTCCGGAGTGGCTGGAAGCACACCTGAACGATGCCGGGCTGATCGTTATAGACTGCCGCCAGAACAGCCACGCCTACTTTACGGAGCATATCCCCGGTGCCATTCACCTTCACGAAGCCCTGCTCCGCATGCATGTCGGCAGTATACCCTTACGCTGGATTCCTGCCGGGTTGGCACAAGTACTTTTTCGCACTCTTGGATTTGAGCAGGACAGCCCGATTGTTGTATATTCGGAAAGCAGGCCGAACAACGCGTCTGCTGCGGCTGCCGGCGACGGGCTGGAAGCGGCATTTGTTGCCTATTCCCTTGCCCGGTTCGGGTGCCGGCGGATGATGATACTGGACGGTGGCCTTGAGCAATGGAGAGCAGAAGGACGGTCGCTGGCGCAGGATTTCGGGGAATCCTCATCGTCGGGATTTACCGTTGAGATTCCGATCGATCTCTTCATTGGGTACGAAGAATGCGTCCGCATAAAGGATAGTACGGATGTGGTACTCTTAGACACCCGGCCGGCAGCATGGTATGAGGCTCAGGGCCCGTGGAGGAGATCGGGTCATATCCCTGGCGCAGTCAACCTTCCGGCTACCCGTCTGCTGGATGCGAACAATACCACGCTCTTAAAACCGGAAGGAGAGATCCGCACCATCCTTGCCGGGCTGGGGATTACACCGGGAAAAACGATCATCTGCTCCTGCGGAACGGGCAGGACCGCAACATCAGTTTTTCTCATCCTCAAATGGTATCTCGGGTACCCGGATGTGGTGATGTTCGAAGGCGGGTTCACCGAGTGGGTCTCGCATACGGAAAATGAGACCGTGACCGGGAAGATGCCCCAATGATCCGATCTCCTCGTTTTCGACATTACATCCTCAAATCCAAAATGTAATCCAGGAGCTCGTCAGCCTGTATCACATGGTGTGTCGTTATAATGCGAAAACATCCAGGCGCAAATCAGAAATAGGAATTAACATCAAGCCTCTTGATATGAAACATGCCATTATCCTGATCCTCGCTCTGGTGACTCTGTTCTGTGTGCTCTCTTCAGGCTGCACTATCAATGCCGTCCCGGACACACCTGCAACCCCGGTGCCCCCTTCAATACCCACAACTGAACCCGTGATTATGACCTCTCTGCCATCAACACCCGTGGCAGCCCCGACAAAAGAGCCCGTCCAGACCCTTCCCCGGGAACGGCAGGTCAATGTGGAGCTCACAAAAGACCGCCCAACTTCAGAGATCCATTTACAATTCCAGGGTGGGCCGGGAGAGATCTTTGTGACAAAGATCCTGATGCGGGTGTACACACCGGATGGTGCTTATCAGGAATATGTCATGAGTGAAGGCAAGAAACCCATACCCGGTGATGAAATTGTTGCCCCCGGAACGAGAGGAGATGACCGGTGTGAGGTATTCGTCATCTCTGCCGGTACTCGCTATAAGGTGATTGACGGGCCCGCAACCGGTGGCGGATATTATTGAGAAGACACTTTTTTTTTTTAAAAAAAGCAATTCAACTTCCTCCTGGTGTGCAATCCACTGATTGTTTTTTTCCCTTGCACCCGTTCGTGAAATGGGCTGTTTCATTTTTTTTCGCGGGAACTACATGTACTGAGAAATCCATAAAGATGGGGGCTGATGTCCCCATACCCCCGAAAACGACAGACTCCACCGCCCCCGCGGTGGTTCGATTAAAATTTTTCGCTCTGTAGAAATCATCGTTTTTACCATTGATCAAAAGGTTTAAGATTTATGTGGAGGGGACAAAAGCCTGTCCCCCCCTACCCGTCCCTGCGCTTTTTAGATAGTGCCGTATTACCTGTTCGGGAGTTATCGTATTTTTGGTGGAGCCACAGTGGCAGGGGGGTGAAACCCCCCGTGAGCGTTCGGGTTTTTTTAAGGATTTCTACAGAGCCAAATTTTTATAAGTTGCATTCGAAAAAAACTGCCTTGCCCAGCGAGGCCTTAACGATGCGGCCGAGCGACCTCATCAGGCATGGGACACATCAGGAACGAAATTAATAACGTATCTAACCCACACGAAATGACGGGGAGCCAAAAGATGCTATCCCTGACAGGAGTTGAGTATCCTTACCGGACGTGGATGGAAATTCCGCTCGCATCATCTCTGAATCTCAACAATAATCCTATCGGAAAAACAGTGAGGTGTATACCGGTAAAAAGATTGGTGGCAGTCCATTCAGCAATGGGCATTCATCGCGGGTATTTTGCCTGTTCCAGCACGCAGTCCATGAGCACGAGGGCGAGCATGGCTTCAGCCACCGGCACAATGCGGGGGACGATGCAGGGATCGTGCCTGCCGCCAATGGAAATATCCACAACATTTCCATGGATGTCCCGTGTCTGCTGCGTCTTAGTAATGGAAGGCGTTGGCTTCACCGCAATCCGAACGATGATATCCTGCCCGGAAGAGATGCCGCCAAGGATGCCTCCGGCATGATTGCTGTAAAATCCGTCAGCAGTCATAGGGTCATTGTTCTCGCTCCCGAACCTCCGTGCTGCGGAAAACCCATCCCCGATCTCCACACCTTTGACTGCGCCGATACCCATCATCGCACCGGCAATGAGTGCGTCGAGTTTCCCAAAGACCGGATCGCCAAGCCCGGCAGGACATCCGGTTGCGGTCAGCTGCACGATTCCTCCTACAGAATCCCCGGCTGCCTTTGCGGCAAGGATCTCTTTTTCCATCTCCGCAGGATCGGTTTTGCCATGCACTTCGCTGATAGTTCCGGTGATAGTAATTCCCCGTGCAGCAAGGTACTTCATCGCCACTGCCCCGGCTGCCACGCGGGAGAGCGTCTCCCTGCCGGAACTCCTGCCGCCGCCCCGGTGATCCCGGATACCATATTTTTCCTGGTAAGTGAAGTCGGCATGACCCGGGCGGAATTTCTCCCGGAGCTCCTCATAGTCCTTTGACTGCTGGTCATCGTTTCGCACCATGAGAGCGATCGGCATGCCGGTTGTTTTTCCTTCAAAGATGCCGGAAAGAATCTCTACCTTATCGCTCTCCTGCCGTGGTGAGCTGAGTGGAGAGGTGCCCGGACGCCGCCGGTCAAGGAGAGGCTGGATATCGTTCTCTGTAAGTGCCATGCCTGCCGGACATCCATCGATTACAACGCCCAGTGCGGGCCCGTGGCTTTCCCCGAATGTCGTGATCCTGAAGTTTTTACCAAATGTATTCATACTACCAGCTCCCGGATGATCGTGTCCGGTACATCAATGCCAAAGTTGAGATAGAACTGTTCACGCGCCTGGTGGATGAACATCTCGGTGCCAAGGATGGTTGTGCACCCTTTTTTCTGTGCAGACTGGATGAGCGGGGTCTCCGGCGGTGTGTAGACAAGATCGTACACCGTCATGTCCGGCAGGATCTGGTCCTCGTGCAGCGGGCTCCGGGTATCCGGCTCCATGCCCAGCGGTGTGGCATTCACCACCAGATCCGGTTGTATCCCGTCAAAGGCATTCCAGTCGGCCGACTTACAGCCAAAACGATCGGCAAGGATTTTTGCGGTTGCCGGTGTCCTGTTTAAGATTGTTACATCCATATCGAGATCAACAAGCGCATAAGCAGCTGCTGCAGCCACGCCGCCGGCCCCGAGCAGCACCGCTTTTGCCCCTTTCAGATGGACAAGCGGTTTTCTCACGCCAAGCCAGTCGGTGTTATACCCGATCGCCGTCCCGCAGGCAAAGACGACGCTGTTCACCGCACCAATCGGCTGTGCTGCGTGTTCATCCACCTCATCGACATACTCCATTACGTCCTGCTTGAACGGGATCGTCACCGAGAGTCCTTTTGCATCAATGCACCGGGCGACTTTCATGATCCCGGCAATTTCCGGGTCCTCGAACCATGTGTAGTGATAATTGAGACCATACTGTTCAAAGAGCCCGTTGAAGAGCGCAGGACTCTTGCTGTGGGCGCACGGGTAACCGGCTACACCCATGATCCGGGTCTGCGGATCCCGGTCTGCACTCATCAGCACACTCTCCAGTTTCTGGAGTGCACGGGGAGGAATCCGCCCGGTTTTAAAGAACTGCAGGGCGGTTGTGCGCCGCTTTAAGGAAGGTATGCCCTCACTGAGGAAGTGCAGTACCTGTTCGCCCGCTGCCTGAGGGGTGGTCTCGCTGGTGTCTATGCAGAAATCCGCTGATGCGTAATAGTGCTGGCGGCGCCGGTCTAACAGTTCTGCGATCTCTTCACGGAGCGGGAGACTAGTCAGCGGCGGGCGGGGGGATGTTACCAGCCTCTGTTCGATGGCATCGATATCCGCAGTCAGGAGGATGACAATGCTCTGCCTGCGCAGGTGCTCCATGTTCTTCGGGTCGATCACCGCCCCGCCGCCTGTACTAATCACTACGTTTTCGGGAGGAAGGGAAGCAATCACTTCGCGCTCTTCAATGCGGAATCGCTCCTCGCCCTCTTCGTGAAAGATGGAGGGAATGGACCTGCCGGTCTTCTGCTCTACGACATCATCCGTATCCAGCAGTGGCAGGTTCAGCTGGCGGGCAAGGACTTTTCCCACTTCGGTCTTGCCCGTACCGCGAAATCCGGTCAGCACGATCCGCTTCATGGGATAACACCGGAAAGCTGCTCCCAGAAACCCGGGAACGATTTGTTCACACACTCTGCGTTTTGTATGGTAACTCCCCCGATGCCGCAGCCCAGCACGGCAAAGCTCATCGCCGTGCGGTGGTCGTTTGCCGGGTCTATAGAGCCGCCGTGCAGGGGGGCAGGACGTATCGTGATACTGTCCTCTGAAACCTGAACATCCCCGCCCAGCAACCGTAACCGCTCTGCTGTACTACTGATACGGTCGCTCTCCTTGAATTTTAAATGACTGATACCTGTGATGGTGGTTGGAGTGGAGGCAACTGCTGCCACCATGCAGAGGGTCTGGACCGTGTCGGGAGATGTTGACATATCGAACCTGATGCCGGTCAGCGTGCCGGTTCGTTCAACGGTAACGGAATTGCTGCCATACGTAACCGTGCACCCCATCTGCCGGAGCGCATCGACAAACCTGCGGTCGCCCTGCACGGAATCCGGTGCCAGCCCCGTGACAGTCGCCCTGCCCCCGCAGATAGCGGCAAGGGCAAAGAAGTAGGATGCGGACGAGTAGTCACCTTCGATCGTGTATGTCCGTCCCGCATAATGGTCGCGGTTGCTGACGGTGAACCGCTCATATCCCTGCCGCGAAACGCGGGCGCCGAATTTTCCCATCACGTCCAGTGTAATATCGAGGTACGACTGCGATGCGGGAGGAG
>Ga0315281_10015787_pt1 | contig 10113 bp, 8 predicted proteins | sample YL17G07_0_MG_FD_204540 | JGI IMG/M metagenome (GOLD analysis project Ga0315281, IMG submission 204540) | Sediment microbial communities from Yellowstone Lake, YNP, Wyoming, USA - YL17G07_0 | ecosystem: Environmental > Aquatic > Freshwater > Lake > Sediment | place: USA: Wyoming | collected...
CTGAATCTTACTTGCAAGTATCAGGAGTAACAAATACAAACTTTACTTATATTTTGCTTTTGGCAAAAGCTCCGCTTTTTATAACCGGAACCTACATTATTGTTATAGGCAGCAAAAAAACAGGTGATAAGCTTGAATCGCTTACAAAATAATGAATGGCTTTTTTAACCCCTATAACATCTTCGCAATTAAACTGGATGATCTTGTAAAAATCTTAGCTACCTGCTTAATTTTCTGGTTAATATATGAAAAAAGAAAAAGAAATGCAATTTCCAAGCAACAGGCAATCGAAAAACAGAAGCTATATCAAATTTCCGTTTTAAAGGAGATTCAGGATAAAATAAGCTACTCACTTGATATTGAGGAAATAATTGACATTATCACAAAAAGCCTAAAAAATCTTTTCCCCTACTCAACCGCCTCTTCTATTGTTGTTAAAGAGGACCGGCTGATATTTAAAACTTATGTTGAAGAAAGCGTTAATCGTTTTTTTGTCGATCAGGTAAAAAAGAGCATGTTGGCCTCCATTAGCGCACTATTACCAAATCCGCCGATGTTTATCGACGAAAAACTTTCCGGAATCTCTTTGAACGAAGCCAATAAACTTCTCCCGGCCTCCTTTTTTCATATTCCATTGATTATCAATAACAAAGTTGTAGGACTTATAAATGTCTCATCCACCACTCCTAATCTATACAAAGAAGATGCCGTAACAATTCTTTATCAAATTACCGAGAATGCCTCCAATGCTTTAACCAGGCTCCGTGAAGTTTTACAAGCTGAAGAAAGCAAGCTAACTTCGATGATTGGAAGCCTTGTTGACGGAGTTTTTATGGTAGATAGTAAGATTAGGCTTCTAATAATAAACCAGGCTGCCAGAAAATTCCTAAACATCCCCAGGGAAAGCGTTACAATTCTTGATATTTTGAATGAAATGTCAGGAAAATACGACTTGCTCGGAAAAATAAACGAATCCATGTCTGCAAAAAAAGCTATCGAGGAAAAAGAAGTAGTAATCGGAGAAAACACTTTTCAAATCTTCTTAACCCCTGTTTTTAATTCAAAAGAGCAAGAAACCCAGGTTGTTATAGGAACTTCTATTCTTATGCACGACATTACCATAGAAAAAAACCTTTCCAAAATAAAAGAGGACTTTACAAATATGATGGTACACGAATTAAGATCTCCCTTAACAGCTATCAAAGACTCTGCGGAATTAATGCTTGAAGAAAAAAATCTAAAAGCCAAAGAGAGAGACCAGCTTCTTGGCATAATTGACTCGCAAACAAAGATGCTTTTGAACCAAATCGGCTCCATTCTCGACGCCGCCAAGATTGAAGCCGGAAGATTTACTATTCAAAAATATCCAAACGACTTAAACGAACTGATTAGCGACGTTATCGATACCTTTACTCCACAAGCTATAAAGAAAAATATACAACTAAATTCCTATGTTCCAAACGCGTTGCCGCAGATTAATTTCGACAAAATAAGAATTAACCAGGTTCTTAATAATTTAATCTCTAACAGCCTTAAATTTACTCCTCCAAATGGTAAAATCACTATTTTTGCCGAAGTAAATCACGGCCAAGTTATGGTTTCTGTTTCCGATACGGGTATGGGAATTTCCGAAGAAGATCAGAGAGAACTTTTTTCCAAGTTTTATCAGATACGGAAAACTCCCCATGAGCTGGCAAAAAAAGGTTCAGGGCTCGGATTATATATTGTTAAAGGCGTTGTTGAAGCACACGGCGGACAAGTTTTAGTTAAATCGGATGTCGGCCAAGGCACGACGATTTCATTTACTCTACCCATCCTCGATGACATTTTACACGAAAACCAAAGCTATGGCGGACATTTTTCTACCCCTGTTGCAAGTATTAATTAATAAGCTGCCATGTTTTTCCATCCGAAACTATTTCCACTTCCCCATCCTTATCCGTTCTTAAAAATTTAATATTGTTATTTTTCAAAAGAGTCAATGCGTCCCGGCTGGGATGTCCATAAAGATTTTTAGCGCCAACCGAAATTATTGCCAGAGACGGAGCTATTTCTTTGAGAAAATAATCGCTCATTCCGGTTTTTGAACCGTGATGGGGAACTTTTAATACGTTTACCCTTCCTGCTTCTTTTGCTATTCTTTCTTCTATCATAACGCCCGCATCACCGGTTAAAAGGGCTTTAAAATTGCCATAAGATAACAGTTCAATCACTGAAAAACCGTTTAAATCAAGATTCTTAGCCTCGGGCAGTGAATTACCGGTAGAATTTTCAATAAAATCAGCACTGGGCCAAAGGGTTAGAAGGCTAAAATTAGATTGATTTGTCAATCTGTCTCCTTTTTGGAGATATTTGGCACTCAAATTTTTGACTGCCAAGTTATCTTGTAGTATTTTTGTCCCAAAACCCGGATTTTTCACGTTTTCCGTGTCATAAGACATCACATTGTATCGTTTAACAACCGAAATTAACCCTGTAAAGTGATCTGCATGCGGATGAGTCAATATTATTGCTTGTATTTTTTTATCCCAAAACGGCATGTGTTTTGAAAGACAGTTTAAAACAGAATCATCGGGTCCGCCGTCTATTAAAATGTTTGCACCGGTTGAAGTTCTGATAAAAATAGCATCTCCCTGCCCTACATCGCAAAAAACAAGGTGCAGTTTGTTGTCGTTAAACTTTGCGAATTGATAAGAAAATATTCCTCCGAAAGCAAAAAATATAATAAAAATAAACAAAACAGCTTTTTTAAGCATTTTTTAATTTAAAAACGTAAACAATTAAAGCTAAAAGCAGTAAATAATAACCTAAAATAAAACTTGCAGGTAAATTTTGCACAGTTAAAGTTCCGCCAAGTGAAGCGAAAAACATTACAATTTTTTGAAAAAAGAGCAAAAACGGCAAACATAAATAAATTAGTATTGAGCCTAATGGATGAAAAACCATCCCTAGAATTGCTCCAAATCCTCCCAGAATCATTAGCGTTGGAATAGTCCACAAAACAAGAGCATTTACTAATATTGACCACAACGAATACGTGCCAAAAGTTGCCAAAAGAATGGGTAAAGTGGCAATTTGTGCGCTAAAAGTAATAAAAAAATCCTCTGCTAAAGGAAATCTTTTGGCTAAACTGCTAAATCTTTCTGTCCTATTGAATAATGGCCTTATATACAAAAGCCCTGCTGTTGCGGCAAAACTTAACTGAAAACCAACGTCAAGAATAAGAAGCGGCGAAATAAAAAGCATAATAAATCCCGTTAAAAAAAGTCCATACGCTCCCAGGCTCTGCCTGCCTAAAATTTGTGAAGAAAAAACCAAAGCTCCCATTATTGAAGCGCGGACAATTGAAGGCTGCATGCCGGCTAAAAAAGCATAGAAAACAATTCCCAGAATGCTGGCAAAAAGCGCTGTCCGGCGTTTTAAAAAAAGCATAAAAATGGAGCTTAAAAAACCCGCGACCATTGTTATATTCATTCCCGATGCCGCAATTACATGCATAACTCCGGCAAGCCTTAAGTTATTAATAAATTCTTTTGACATCGGACCTTTTATACCAAACACAATTCCCAATAAAAGACTGGACAAATCAGGCGGTAAAGTCTTGTTAAAAAGATCGGTGACAGATTGGCGTATAAAAGAACTGACTGCCAGAATGGGAGTTTTACCTTCTTCTACAGCTTCAATTTTAGGGAAATACAAACTATAAATGTTTTTATTTTTTATCAATCGCACTTTTAGACTGCCAGATATTGAAAACTTATCTCCATATTTATATTGAGGGTAAGAAGACACAATGACAAAAACACTCTCGCCTGTTGGCAAGCTGGTGGTAAATTTTTGATATCCTGCTAAAAATTGAGGCTCGGAAAAAAGAATTGCTTCAAACCTTATTGCCTGACCGTCTTGATAATTATTTGCTTGGTTATAAAAGATAACAAAACGAACAATGAGGATAAATGATAAAGCCAAAAGAAAAATGCGCAATGCTTTGAGAGACATAAACTTTAATTTTAAATTTAAAATTTTAAATTTTTAATGAATGTATTAATGTTTTAATTTTTAAAATTTGAGCTTTGGATTTGATTAGAAATTAAGAATTAGAAATTAGAAATTAGTATGTACTGATCTTGTCTTTTATCTGTGAAAATACTTTGCTGTTTACGGATTTCTTAGAAAGGAGCTCGTCAACTGTAGCATAAGGCCTATTGTTGATTATTTTTTGTGCGGTAACAGGCCCGACTCCCGGCAGAGTATCAAGCTCTGCTAGCGAAGCATTGTTAATATTTATCAGCGCACTTGCACCTAGAACATCCGTACCGGAACTTACTCCCTGAATAATATTTGTTGTGCTTCCTCCGGCCGGCGGACTGAACTCGCCAAGTCTTGGTATATATATCTTTGCTCCGTCGGATAATTTAGCAGCCAAGTTGAGGTTTTTCTCTACCCAGTTTCTGTCTGCTTTTTCTGACAATCCCAAAGCTAAAACCAGGGCTTCTTGCACTCTTGCGCCTTGGGAAAGAGTATAAATTCCCGGTTTTACAACCGCACCCTCCACGTCAACAATAATATTTACAGTTAATTTTGCGCTATCGGAAGCTAACTTAGCAGGTTCAAACGTAATATCACTCTTGTTTGAGCTAGAACCCAATAAGGCTATCAAACCATATATAAACAATATCAAACCAAATAATCCTAGGGCTAAAGGCAGCCAATTTTGCTTAATAACAGGCGAATATTTTCCCCAAAACTCACTCACATCAGGCATAAATGTGATAATTATCCTATTACAAAACTTATTAATCTTCCCTCTACGTAAATTACCTTCTTAATGTCTTTACCTTCCAGATATTTTTGAACCTTTTCGCTCTTTCTCGCCTCTTCTTCAATATAATTTTGACTTTTGACTTTTGCATTTTGAATCCTTACAGTGTCTCTTACTTTCCCGTTTACCTGTACTGCTATCGATACCTCATCCTCTACCAAATATTGAGAGTTATATTCCGGCCATTTCTCCAAATGAATTGAGTTAGCAGATGGATTCATAGAATGCCAGATTTCTTCTGTAAAATGCGGAGCAAAAGGACTTAAGAGTTTAAGAAAAACCCCATACTCCTCTTGTCCGATCTCTTTTTTCGCGGACAGAAAATTAAGCCAGGTCATTAAAGCTGCAACCGCTGTATTAAACTGAAAATTATTTAAATCATCCCCCACTTTTTTAATTGCTTTATGCATCTGTGAATAATCTTCTTTAGAAAGTTTAACTTCTGAAACCTTATCGGAAAGTTCCCAAACTCTTTTTAAAAACCTGTAAATCCCGTTTATTGCACCCGTTGACCAAGGTGCAGTTGCTTCATAAGGCATCATAAAGCAAAGATAAAGCCTGACTGCATCTGCGCCATACTCTTTTACAACCTCATCGGGATTTACAACATTTCCTTTACTCTTACTCATTCTGTTTCCGTCAGGCCCTAAAATTACCCCATGCTGAACTCTTTTTAATGCAAATTCGTCAAAATCAACTAGCCCCATGTCTTTAAATACTTTTGTGAAAAATCTGGCGTACAAAGTGTGCCCCAATGTATGCTCCGAACCACCAAAGTAAACATCAATGGGCAAAAGCTTTTTAACTTTTTCTTTATCGAACGGACCGTCTGTGAAATCTGGGCTAACATAACGATAGTAATACCAAGCGCTGTCAAAAAAAGTATCCAGTGTTTCTGCATCTCTTTTAGCGCTCCCGCCACATTTTGGACATTTAACGTTTATCCATTCTTCGTCACTTGCCAATGGCGGCTTGCCTTTTGGCGCATAATCAACGTTATATGGAAGCTCAACCGGTAAATCTTCTAGTGGAACAGCAACCAAACCGTCTTTTGGGCAATGAATTATTGGCACCGGAGTCCCCCAATATCGTTGGCGCGAGATTGACCAGTCGTGTAAATGATAATTTACTTTTTTTTCGCCAATTGGCGTTGCTTTAAAGCTTGTTTTCTCAATTGGTAAATTAAATTTTGTGGCAAACTCTTTATCTCTTTGGTCGGCAAAAGGAACTGCCATTATCGCTCCTGTTCCATAACCTGCCAAAACATAATCCGAAATCCAAACCGGAATATCTTTGCCCGTAACCGGGTTTTTTACATATTCTCCTGTAAAAATTCCCGATTTTGTCCTGTCTTCTTTTCTTTCCATTTCGGTCTTTTTCTTAGCTTCTTCAACATATTCCTGAATCTTTCTTAATTCTTGATTCTTGATTCTTGATTCTGTGAGCAGCTTTGCGACGAACTCGTGTTCCGGCGCAACAACTAAAAAAGTTGCTCCGTCGGCAGTTTCTGGACGGGTTGTGAAGACTTCAATATACGATTTATGATTTACGATTGACGATTGATGATTAATGTCGGAAGGAAGCAGTTCACTTTGAGGTGAACCGAAAGACGGCTCTTGTCGAACTTGATTATCTTTTGAATCTGACAGCCGGCTTTCGCTTAGCGAGCGGGTTTGCGATTGGTTTTTGGGAAAACTTGAGCGAGCGTCATCCGAAAAGTGTGACTGCTGACTGATGACAAGACCCTGAATTTCAAATCTTAAAAATACGCCCTCGCTTTTCCCAATCCAATTATTCTGGCCGTCAATAACCTGCTTTGGCCAATCGGCTTGAGGCGGATTTTTCCAGATTAAATCATTAGCATATTTTGTAATTGCCAAAAACCATTGCTCTACTTCTTTTTGAATAACTTCTGTCCCACATCTCCAGCATTTTCCCGCCTCAATATTTTCATTGGCAACAACCGTATTGCACGACGGACACCAGTTAGACAAAGCTTTTCCTCTGTATGCCAAGCCCTTTTCAAACATTTTTAAAAAGACCCATTGATTCCATTTGTAATATTCCGGCAAACAAGTTATAGCTGTATAATCCCAGTCAATCATCGTTCCCATGGTCGCAAACTGCTTTGTCATGGTTTCGATGTTTTTCATGGTCCAGTCTTTAGGATGAATTCCCCGTTTTATGGCTGCATTTTCTGCAGGCAAGCCAAAAGCGTCAAAACCGTTTGGGAATAAAACGTTAAAACCCGACATTCTTTTAAAGCGCGCGTGAACGTCCGGAGGAACAAAAGAAAACCAATGCCCTATGTGAAGGTCGCCCGAAGGATATGGAAGCTCAACTAAATTGTAATACTTTTCAGACTTTGAAGACTCATCAAATTTATAAAGTCCGTCTTTTTGCCATTTTTCCTGCCATTTAGCCTCAATTTCGTTAGGAAAATAACGTTTCATACTTATTTATAGCTAGTATAGCATACCGCACTTGAACTTTTAACAAAGATTAACTACTATTAAACTATGAAGCTCGTTCTCCAAGCCTTAGTTTTAATTTTATCTTTTGTAGTAGTTTTTATCTGGGAAAAAACCCCGCTTTCCGACTATACCGTTCAGATATTGGCTTTCTTGGTAGTTTTATATTTAATTGTTTCTGCCCGCAAAAAAGGCAAAGGCTTTTTAACAATGGGAGGCGACGGACCCTGGGGGATTTTTATTTTAAACACAATTATTCTGCTTTTAATTTTTGCCACGGGTAGCATTTCCTCAAGCCTTTTCTTTCTTTTATACTTTTTGGGCTTTGGCATTGCTTTTGTTTTTGAACCATTGGCCATTTTTGTTTTTATAGTCGGAGCAGTCTTGGTATTTTTACCCGATGCTCTAAAAGGAGACACTTTTGGCAATTTTCTGAAAATCGGCTCCTTGCTTCTTATTTCTCCCCTAGCTTATTTTTTCGGCAGAGAATACAGAAAAACCGATAAACAAGAAGGCGATATTATAGCTTTGGAAGAACGGACAAAAGAAGCTGCAGATACAATCTCCGAAGATGTTGAGGAAGTTGTAAAAAATGAAAAACAGAACCTAAAGCAAGAAGATATGGAAAAACTAAACGAAATACTGGAGGAAACAGAAGATCTTCGACAAGAGTCGAAGCAATAAGCAAATACTACAAATGACAAATATGCAAATCAATAATCTAATTACTAAATGAAGAAATTTTTGTCATTTAAACGTTCTCTTTTTATTGGACTATTTGCTTATTTGCTTATTTGCTTATTAAGTTTGAGCGGCGTTGCCGCTCAAACTATGTCAAACAATAACTATATACTACGTTTTGGTAATTTTAATACTGCGGCCGGCAAAGAATCAGGCGGAGGATTTACACTAAACCTTACAGTCGGACAAACAGCTCCGGGACTTTATACAGGCACGAATTTTAAAATAAGAGCCGGTTTTCAATACATCAAATCCATTATTCCTTTCTCGTTTAGCATTTCCCAAACAAGCATTGACTTCGGAGCTTTAAGCCCCACCATAGCTTCAACCCGTACCAACACGCTAACCGTTTCAAATGGCTCTGCTTTCGGCTATACGGTAACAGCTTCTGAAAACCACCGTCTTTTAGTTCCCTCTTCCGGCCAGATGATTCCCGATACGACTTGCGACAGCGGCACATGCACCACCACTAGTCCGGGAGCATGGACACTTCCCGGAACTTACGGGTTTGGGTATACGTGTACTAACTTATCGGGCACCGATTGCGCCGGCGGATTTTCAAGCGGTACTAATTTCGCACCTTTTGCCGCTTCTCCTTCGGCAGTTACAGTTATGAGCTCAACTAATGTCGGCCGGGGAAGACAAGCGCAAATTACTTATAAGCTAAATATTTCCAATACCCAAGTGGCAGGACTTTACACGAATGTAATTAATTACATTGCAACTCCTTCCTTCTGAAAGAAGGAAGAATATACAAATATGTAAATGACCAATATGCAAATGAATATAAAAATGTCTAAATTTAAAAAATTAAAAATTCATTCAAAATTTGCTTATTTGCTTATTTTTTCTATTTGCTTATTTGCTTATTTGCTTATTTTTGCATTTGCTTCTGCGAAGCAGGCGCAGGCTGCCGGCGTGTCTTTGGGTATTTTTCCTCCTATTTTACAAATCCAGGCTACACCGCCAACAGATATAAAATCAAAAATCTTAATTGAAAATTTAGGCAACGACCCTGTTAATTTAAAAATCGGCTTAAAACCTTTTACAGCCTCCGATAAAGAGAACGGAGAAGTTTCTTATCTTTCCGATTATAATCTGGCCGATCCTTTTATTTTTGACAAAATGCAAATACTTGATGAGAATGACGCCTCTATTGACTCAATAACCCTTGCTCCCGGACAAAAAAAAGAATTAACACTTGAAATTGCCCTCCCCCAAAATGAAATTTTAGGAGATTATTATTTTTCAATTATTTTTATGTCGGATAACCAGCCGGAAGTAAATTCAAATATATCAGGCGCAACCGCAGGGATAGCTACAAATGTTTTACTTTCAATCGGTCCAAAAGGCCCAACGCAGGGAAGTATTGAGGAATTTTCATCACCTGTCTTTAAAACTTACGGCCCCGTTCCGTTTACTGTTAGAATCAGAAACACAAGCGATCATTTTATAACTACCAAAGGCGATATTGTAATTAAAAATATGTTTGGACAAAACGTCGGAAAAATAGACTTGCTGCCGACAAACATCTTGTCTCAAACCATCCGTTCGATTCCCGACTCCCAACAGTCACCAGGAGCTAACCCGTCTGAAAATCTTAAATCTTATCTCTCAAGCCTTAAATCTATAGCCGCAGTTTGGCCGGAAAAGTTTCTTTTCGGACCATACACCGCCACATTAACCATTGCCCTTTCCAACCAAGGCCCTCTTTACAGAAGAACCATTAATTTTTATGCTTTTCCAATAGAAACTTTATTTGGAATTGCAATAATAATATTAATAGCTACGGCAATTATCATAAGAACTAAAAAAACCGCCAATAAGGCCTAAATTGGCTCTTGACAATTTGATTAAAAATACTCAATATTATATTTATAGTGTTAGGATCTAATGCTATAAGAAATAATGGTAATTATTCGTAAGATTATATACATTGCTATATTTTTCCTCCTGACCGGAGCTTTTTTTGTCCAAAAGGCCAATGCCGCTTCCTTAACCAGCGTTTCCGACACGATTAGCACTTCCCGCCCTTCGGCAGCAGCACCGTTATCGGCAGCAGTACTATCGGGAGTCGGG
>Ga0315281_10015788_pt1 | contig 10112 bp, 9 predicted proteins | sample YL17G07_0_MG_FD_204540 | JGI IMG/M metagenome (GOLD analysis project Ga0315281, IMG submission 204540) | Sediment microbial communities from Yellowstone Lake, YNP, Wyoming, USA - YL17G07_0 | ecosystem: Environmental > Aquatic > Freshwater > Lake > Sediment | place: USA: Wyoming | collected...
GACTTCAAGAACGCGCTTGAGCTCTACCTTTCGGCCGAAAGAGCATATCCGAGCCAAGCTCTTCATTACATTGGATCGGGATACTGCTTCTACAAACTCGGAAATATCGAGGAGTCTATCCGCAAGGAACGGAGAGCTGTTGAACTGGAACCAGACAACTACCTTCATCTCAACGATCTCGGGTACTCTCTTCTCGAAGCAGGCCTCCTCGAAGAGGCAGAAACCGTGCTCAAGCGATCAATCAGTCTGGCACCGCCAGGATATGAGTTCGCCCGGAACAATTTGGAGCTACTTTACGAAAGAAAAAAGACGCCCTTACAAGGCGCTGGAGCACGACTCGCATCGCCCGGTAAACTTGTTCCGTGCCGTTTTGTAAAGTAGGTGTTATCAGTCATTCGTTGCCGTCCACTATGCTTTTGCGCTGCGAGCGGCTCAGCTTGGTCGTTAACTGAATGATTATGAAGAAAAGAATACCATACGGCACAAAACTACCGGTGAAGCTGACACTTCAAGAACGTGATCTCATTCGCGATGAAACATTTTGTGACCCCGACTTTGCCAAATTCGCAATTGTTGACGGCAAAGGGATTAGAGTCGATTTATCGCTCGATGATATAGAGGAGATTCAAGGCTACATTGCCGCCGAGGCGAATCATACGAAAAATAAAAAACTCCAAAAAGAACTTGATCGAATTTTTGACAAGCAACAGGTATATTTGGACACATACGATGACCATGATGAATAATAGAAAAATAGTACTTATACGACCGTCCGAGCTTTTTACAAAAGAGGCTAAGGAGAGGTGGAATAAGATACCAAAATCTGCACAGACCCAAATCTTGAACAACGTATTTTGCGGAAAATGCTTGAATTCTGTCCCCATCATTCTGGAAACAGCGAAGATGCAAAGGGATGATTTGATTCTCAGAGGAAAATGTGAAGTCTGTGGGCAAGAAGTTTGTCGGCTTGTTGAATCTGAAAATGATCAAAGCAACTAACCCTTCATTCAAGCCGACCCGGAATAACGCCGATTTGATTTTGGCGAAGGTCTGTGGCCGGGCGGCTTAATTCAAACGTTATAATGCTTGACCACCCGCACTGAGAAGGAACGTGAGTGTCCGATAAAGAAGCCACAGCCCGTATCAAGATCAACAAGCTGATTGAAGCAGCAGGCTGGCGTTTCTTCGCGGAAGGGAGTGCGCCCGCCAACATCCGCCTTGAGCCCAGCGTGACGATCAAGTCATCCGATCTGGAAGCACTTGGCGAGAACTTTGAGAAGACGAGCAAGGGCTTCATCGATTTCCTGCTGTTAGACACCAAAAGCTTCCCGCTCATCGTACTGGAGGCCAAATCGGAGGACAAGAATCCGCTCGTCGGCAAGGAGCAGGCCCGCAAGTACGCCAAATCCCAGAACTGCCGCTTCGTCATCCTCTCCAACGGCAACCTGCACTACTTCTGGGACCTGGAGCGCGGCAACCCCTACCTCATTACGTCCTTCCCGACGCCGGACTCGGTGATCGGCTACCAGCAGGTCACGCCCAACCCGCAACGCCTCGTCGAGGACAAGGTCGGCGACGACTACATCGTGCTGACCCAGCGCCCGAACTACCAATCCGAAGCGGCGTGGCGCAACGAAGCCGAGCGCCCCGGCTACATCCAGGCCAACAAACTGCGTTTCCTGCGGCCCTATCAATTGAAGGCCATTCACGCCCTGCAACGGGCCGTGAAGGACGGCAAAGACCGCTTCCTGTTCGAGATGGCCACCGGCACCGGCAAGACACTCACTGCCGCCGCCGTCATCAAGCTCTTTCTCCGTTCAAGCAATGCCCGGCGCGTGCTGTTTCTGGTGGATCGGCTCGAACTGGAGGATCAGGCCAGGAAGGCCTTCAAGGCGCTGCTGTCTGCCGACTTCCAGACGGTGATCTACAAGGAGAATCGTGACGAGTGGCGGCGGGCGGAAATCGTTGTCACCACGGTGCAGTCGCTCCTCTTCAACAACAAGTACCAGCGGCTCTTCTCGCCGACCGATTTCGACCTGGTCATCTCCGACGAAGCCCACCGCTCCATCGGCGGCAACGCCCGCGCCGTCTTCGACTACTTCATCGGCTACAAGCTCGGCCTGACCGCGACGCCCCGCGACTATCTCAGGCGGTTTGACAACACTAATCCTTCTACCCGCGACCCTCGCGAGGCCGAACGCCGCCTGTTGCTGGATACATACCGCACCTTCGGCTGCGAGAACAGCCAGCCTACCTATCGTTACTCGATGCTCGACGGCGTGAAGGAAGGCTACCTGATCAACCCCACGGTGGTGGATGCCCGCACCGAGATCACCACTGAACTGCTTTCCGAAGAGGGCTTCGTCGTCTCGTTCACCGACGATGCCGGCGAAGACCAGCAGGAGGCCTTCAAGCAGCGCGAGTTCGAGAAACGCTTCTTCGCCGACGCCACCAACCAGCTCTTCTGCAAGACCTTTCTGGAAAACGCCCTGCGCGATCCGGTCAGCGGGGAGATCGGCAAATCCATCATCTTCGCGGTCAGCCAGAACCACGCCGCCAAGCTGGCGCAGATCCTCAACCAGATGGCCGACCGCATGTTCCCCGGCAAGTACCAGTCCGACTTCGCCGTGCAGGTCACCTCGCAGATCCCCGACGCCCAGCAGTTCACCATCAACTTCAGCAACAACAACCTGCTCGGTTCGGCCAACTTCCTGCCCGCCTACAAGACCAGCAAGGCCCGCGTCTGCGTGACGGTTGGCATGATGACCACAGGCTACGATTGCACCGATATCCTCAATCTCGGTCTTTTTCGACCGATATTTTCGCCGACCGACTTCATCCAGATCAAAGGGCGCGGAACCCGCAAACACAACTTCCTCGAACAGCTTTTCGACGACAGCCTCAAGGATGGCGTCTTGCAGCCGCAGAAGTCCGCCTACAAGCTCTTCGACTTTTTCGCCAACTGCGAATACTTCGAAGAGGAATTCAACTACGACGAGGTGCTGAAGCTCCCCCGGCCCCAGGGCAAGGGCCGCGATGACGGCGGAGGCACTGGCCCGGTGGTGGTCGGAGGCGCCTACGAGCATCTCGGCGCGGACATCCTCTGGATGATCAAGGAAGAGACCATCGGCTACGAGGGGATGAAGATCGACCGCATGTTCTTCGAGAAATTCGAGGACACCGTGCGCGAGAACGAAACCATCGCGAAAGCCGTCGAGGCCGGGCAGTGGGATCGCGTCATCGACTATGTGAACCGCGAGGTCTTCGATAAACCCGAGGAGTACTACACCCTCGACAAGTTGCGCAAAGCCGCCGCCGTGGATCGGCGCCTGACCCTGCGCGAAATCCTCGAAAAGATCTTCGGCCTCATCCCGCGCTTCAAGTCCAAGGACGAACTGCTGGAAGAAGAGTTCGCCAAGTTCGTCGCCGACACCAAGCCCGAAGAAGCCGCGGCCATCCCGGCCATCAAGACCTACTTCAAGGCCTACGTCACCAGCGATCAGGTGCGCCACATCATCGAGAGCAAGCATTTCACCGACCTGGCCACCAACCCGGTCTTTTCCACCCGCGACTTTCGCGCCGTGCCGGCGAAGTACCGCACGCTCATCCCTGAATACGTTAAGGACTACGTCACCTTGAACCAGTTCGCCGCATAAGAGAACGAATGCTATGACCACGAACGAAGCACTGATACCGAAGCATGGTGGCTACCGAAAGCTAAAGAGCTTTCAGGTGGCACAGCTGGTTTATGATATGACGGTCCGTTTTTGCGACCGCTACATCGAAAAGCGCAGCCGTACTCACGATCAGATGGTGCAGGCGGCAAGGTCGGGCGTGCAGAACATTGCCGAAGGGAGTCAAGCCTCGGGAACCTCGAAAAAGACCGAGCTCAAACTCACCAGTGTGGCACGGGCGAGCCTCGAAGAATTGCGGCTGGACTATCAAGATTTCTTGCGGCAGCGCGGACTGCCGATCTGGGACCGGGACGATCCCCGCAGACAGGAACTGATCGACCGAAGGTGTTCCATTGCTGACGAAGTGGCTCTTTGGGTAAAGGATGAGCACGACCGTGGACGGGGTGGACAAAGTAGACTGAGTGGACAAGAACAATCGTCCATAACGTCCACCAAGTCCACAATCCCCACCTTTCCCGAGCTTGCAGCCAACGCTGCACTGGTTCTAATCGCTGTGGCATGCAGCCTCCTCGATCGCCAAATCGCCACACAGGCTAAGGCGTTTGAAACCGAGGGCGGCTTTACCGAACGCCTTTACCGCGTGCGCTCAGAAAAGCGCTCATCGCGCCCTCCGTCCACCCGGTCCACAAAGTCCACCCCGTCCACCGATGATTGAGGAGAACTATGCTTGACACCGATACCAAACGCCGCATCGACACCGCCCGCGACATCCTCGTCGGCAAAGTGCCCGACCCCAAAAGTCAGGTCGAGCAGATCACCATTGCCCTGATCTACAAGTTCATGGACGACATGGACGCCGAGAGCGAGGAGTTCGGCGGGAAGCGCAAGTTTTTCGCCAACGAGTTTGCCCGCTACGGCTGGGCCAAACTCATGCGCTCCGGGCTGGGCGGCCACGAGATCCTGAACCTCTATGCCGAAGCCATCGCCAAGATGCCGGAAAACCCCGGCATTCCGCTCCTTTTCCGCGACATCTTCAAGAACGCCTATCTGCCCTACCGCGACCCCGAAACGCTCAAGATGTTCCTCAAGGTCATCGACGAGTTCACCTACGACCACAGCGAACGACTGGGCGACGCTTTCGAGTATCTGCTCTCCGTGCTCGGCTCCCAGGGCGAAGCCGGACAGTTCCGCACCCCGCGTCACATCATTGATTTCATGGTCGCCGTCATTGACCCGAAGAAGACCGAGACCGTGCTCGACCCGGCCTGCGGCACCGCGGGGTTCCTGATCTCGTCCTACAAGCACATCCTCAAGGCCAACACCGACGCCAGCGGCAACAGCACCCTGACCCCGGACGAAAAGGGCCGCCTCGCGCAGAACTTCAGGGGCTACGACATCTCGCCCGACATGGTGCGCCTGTCTCTGGTGAACATGTACCTGCACGGCTTTGCCGATCCGCACATCTTCGAGTATGACACGCTGACCAGCCAGGAGCGCTGGAATGAATACGCCGACGTCATCCTCGCCAACCCGCCCTTCATGTCGCCCAAGGGCGGCATCAGGCCGCACAACCGCTTCTCGGTGCAGAGCAAGCGCAGCGAGGTACTGTTCGTGGACTACATGGCCGAGCACCTCACGCCCGGCGGCCGCGCCGGCATCATAGTCCCCGAGGGGATCATCTTCCAGAGCCAGACAGCCTACAAGCAATTGCGCAAGATGCTGGTGGAGCAGTACCTCGTCGCCGTCATCTCCCTCCCTGCGGGGGTGTTCAATCCCTATTCCGGCGTCAAGACTTCGATCCTCATCCTCGACAAGACACTGGCCAAGAAGAGCGACACCATCGCCTTTTTCAAGATCGAGAACGACGGCTACGGCCTCGGCGCCCAACGGCGCGAGATTGACAAGAACAACCTGCCGCAAGCCCATGCCGAGATCGGCGAATACCTGCGCCGCCTGCGGGCGGGGGAGCCGGTTGAGGACTTGCAGACAACGCTCGGTCTCATCGTGGAGAAGGAGAAGATTGCGACGAATGGGGACTACAATTTGAGCGGGGAGAGGTATCGGGAAAACGGAAAAGCGCAAACTGTGTTCCCATTCCGTTCAGTCGGAGACATAGCCGAAGAGATTAAGGCGGGGTTCGCTAGCGGTCAGTCAAGTGTTGACACGGAAGGAGTTCCACACATCCGCCCAATGAATGTGACCGAAAGGGGCCAGTTCACTTGGGAGGGCGTTAAGAGAATCACCGAGGCCGAGTTCGCGGGGAAAGAAGACTATGCGCTCAGGCCAGGTGACATCCTGTTCAACAACACAAACAGCAAAGAACTCGTCGGCAAGACATGCCTGATTGAGGAGTCGATCCGCGGAGGCTTCTCCAACCACATGACTCGGATTCGCGTGAAGCCGCACCTGTGCGTTCCACCGTTTCTCGCCCTGCTTCTGCATAACTCATGGCAGAAGGGTGAGTTTCTTGAGCGAGCAAATAGATGGGTCGGACAGGCGGGGATAAACGCAAAATCGCTTTCGGAATACGAGATCCCCCTGCCGCCGCTGGAGGTGCAGAAAGAGATCGTGGCGGAGATCGAGGACTACCAGAAAGTTATCAACGGCGCGCGCGCCGTCCTCGACAACTACCGCCCCCACATCCCCATCCACCCCGACTGGCCGCTGGTGGAACTGGGCAAAGTCGCGCGGCTCATCAATGGGCGGGCCTACAAACAAGAAGAACTCCTCAGCGAAGGGCCAACTCCGGTTCTACGTGTCGGAAACTTCTTTTCAAACCGTGACTGGTATTACTCCGATCTGGAATTGGAGGAGGACAAATACTGCAACGCGGGCGACCTCCTCTATGCGTGGTCAGCCTCATTCGGGCCTCGGATATGGGAAGGCCCACGCGCCATCTATCACTACCACATTTGGAAGATCGAAACGACCGACGCAATCGACAAACGTTTCCTCCTTCACCTTCTTGAGGCGGATTCTGAGAAGATCAAATCTGAGGGGCATGGAATCGCGATGATGCATGCGACCAAGGGAGCTATGGAGGTGCGAAAGTTTCCCCTCCCACCGCTCGCCACACAGCAAGCCATCGTCGCCGAGATCGAAGCCGAGCAGGCGCTGGTCGCCGCCAACCGCGAACTGATCGCCCGCTTCGAGAAGAAGATCCAGGCCACCCTCACCCGCGTCTGGGGCGAGGAGGCATAACCGTTTGTCCTGAGCTGCGAGCCTGTCGAGCAGTCGAAGGAACGAACGGTAACGAAGAGCAACGGGGTTAAAGTTATGGCGCAAAAACAGGCTCAGGGTGTTCGGATATTACAACACGCAAAGTCTCGTGAGGCAAACAACCATGAGTTTTTGGGTTTACATTCTGAAGTGCACTGACGGCTCGTATTACACGGGCCATACTGATAACCTGGAGAAGCGGATAGGAGAACACCAGTCAGGTGCTTGCGGAGGCTATACTTTGACTAGACTGCCGGTAGAACTGGCTTTCTCGCAAGATTTTCCAACCCGCGAGGAGGCCTTGACCAGTGAACGACAGATCAAGGGATGGAGTCGAAAGAAAAAGGAAGCCATGATACGTGGTGATTGGAATGAAGTTTCACGGTTAGCAAGGGGAACAAAATGAACTTTTTTCTCTGTGACAGGCATGTCCGGAGTTTCGTTCGTTCCTTCGACAAGCTCAGGACGAACGGAGATATTTACTCGCTTTGAAAAGAAAAACCAGGCCACCCTCGCACGGGTCTGGGGGGAATACGGGGAAGGCGAAGAGGAGGCGTAAACCATGAAAAACACAACCAAAAAGCCTGGCGGCTGGAGCGCTGTCCGCCAACAACTCACCTCCTGGGAGAAGCCCGCGCTGCTCACCCTGGTGAAAGACCTTTATGAAGCTGCCGGCGTGAACCGCGACTTCATCCAGGCCCGCTGTCAGGCCGAAGAGAGCGGCGGCGAGGCCCTGGAAAAGTATCGGGGCAAGATCGTGGAGCAGTTCTTTCCAGCACGAGGCTTTGGCAAACTGAAGCTGGGAAAGGCGCGCAAAGCCATCCGCGATTACCGCAAGGCCACGGGCAACCTCCCCGGCACGGCGGAACTGCTGATGACCTATGTGGAGAACGGCGCGAGATTCACCCACGAGTATGGGGACATTGACGAGCGGTTCTACAACAGCGTGGAGTCTGCGCTGGACGAACTGGCCGCCCTGTTGCGCGGGGAGGCGCGGGGGATGTATCCACAGTTCAGGGACCGGTTGGCGAGAGTGGAGCAGATGGCCGACGGCATCGGCTGGGGATTTCACGATTTCGTCGGAGATGTCGTCTGGCGCCTGGAGGAGGAACTCGGCGGCCGGTGACTGGCACTGCGGCAGATTTACCGCTCCCCGTGCGAGACCACACAAAACCTGCTCCAGGCCCGTCATCGAACACGCCTACCGCGAGTTCCTGCTTCAGAACCACAACCCCGACGAGCGCGAATACCCCGACGCCGCTGAACCGGAATGTTGGGCTTTGAAAGGACTTGACAGGATGCAGGCCTTTGGCTATACTTTGTATAACTTATGGAGGTATGAATATGGTTACTAAAGTTCAGAAATGGGGTAACAGTCAGGGACTCCGTCTTGCTAAGCAGGTTCTTGAGGAAGCTCGCCTTTCGGTTGGTGATCCCGTTGATGTGTCCACACGAGACGGTGTGATCGTCATCGCCCCCGTTAGACGCGTACGGGGCAAACAGAGCCTGCAAGAACTGGTGTCCCGTATTCCAAAGAATTACAAGAACAGGGAGGTTGACTGGGGAAAACCTGTTGGCGGAGAGGACTGGTAAATGACAATGTATATTCCCCAAAAAGGCGACTTCGTTGCAGTCACTTTCGACCCGCAGTCCGGCCATGAGCAGAGGGGCCGCCGGCCTGCCCTGGTTGTGAGCAACACCCTGTTTAACAAACATACAGGTCTCGCTATCGTCTGTCCCCTCACCAACACAGATCGGAGCTTCCCCTTTCATGTGGCCGTTGTGAACGACCCAAATGTCACCGGATTCGTCATGGTTGAGCAGGTCAAATCAATTGATTTTCGCGCACGTAAGGCCGAGCGCATTGGGAGGGCTTCCGACAGCGTGCTTGAAGAAGTTCTGTCCATACTGGATGCGTGCATCTATTAAAAGCCTATCATCCGCATGCACCAGACTCCCAACAGTACGGTAGAGTGCTGATTTATGTTTGGCGTTTCCCGCCGGTAATGCCTGGTGTTGAAAGTCTGTAGGAAAAGTCATTTTCGTAAATTTTATATAAAAAAATACTTATTAGTCGGGAAATGGCCCCAATAGGTCTTTTTGTAGAGACTCGGTAGATGATAAATCCCCATAGAAAAAAGTGAGCCATGCCATTCATTAACGTTCGTGACCTCAAGATGTATTACGAGATTCGGGGTACAGGCCCATGCTTGCTCGTCATCAGTGGTACAGGGGGTGATTTACGCCGCTCACCCAGTATTTTCGAGATGCCCATTGCCCAACACTTTAAGATTCTCGCCTATGATCAACGCGGTCTCGGCCAAACCTCGCGGCCGGATATCCCCTATACCATGGTTGACTATGCCGAAGATGCCAATGCGTTGCTCGACGCAGTGGGGTGGGATCGTTGCTTGGTTATGGGCATTTCGTTCGGAGGGATGGTGGCACAAGAGTTCACCCTGTGCTATCCGGACCGGGTGGAACGCTTGGTCTTAGCCTGCACAAGTAGTGGTGGTGCAGGGGGAGCTTCATATCCTTTGGACAACCTTGCCCACCTCCCGCTTGAAGAATATGTACGCTTACTCCTCCAACTGCGTGACATCCGGAGACATGCAATTTGGAGGGAAGCCAACCCTGTTCAATTTCAAGCGTTGTTTGACGAAATCTTGGCGGGTCTGCGAGTGGGGGCTGACGAGCCTGGAGGCCAAATAGGTGCACGCCGACAGATGGAGGCCCGCGCTCGTCACGATACGTACGACCGACTCCCCAAGCTGCAGATGCCAGTCTACATCTGCGGTGGCCTGTACGACGGCATTGCAAAACCTGCCAATCTTAAAGCCATGCAGAAACAGATTCCCGGGTCGCGTTTAGAGATGTTCGAAGGGGGACATTTATTTTATGTCCAAGACCCCAGAGCATTCGACCGCATAACAGCGTTTCTTCATGGGGATCTTAATGGTTAATCCAAAGGTTACAAAGGTTAAAGGGTCACCCATTTCATTTCCCTTCACCCGCAGCCCCCTCAATCCCTTGTTCATCATTTAGCCTTTTGGATTTTCATAAATAAAAAGAAGAGTATTCCACTGCTGATTTTGATCATGGCCATCATGAAACAGGTTTCCTTTAAGCCCAAAAGGGGCAAAAGAAAAACGCCTCCGAGCAGTCCTCCGAAGAAACCTCCGAATAGGTCCGCTCCATAGAGCAATCCGGCTGTTTGTCCGAGCTTCCCTTTCCTTGAAGGATTGTCTAAATAAATCT
>Ga0315281_10015789_pt1 | contig 10111 bp, 7 predicted proteins | sample YL17G07_0_MG_FD_204540 | JGI IMG/M metagenome (GOLD analysis project Ga0315281, IMG submission 204540) | Sediment microbial communities from Yellowstone Lake, YNP, Wyoming, USA - YL17G07_0 | ecosystem: Environmental > Aquatic > Freshwater > Lake > Sediment | place: USA: Wyoming | collected...
TCCCATAGTCGCCGACGCCGAACTTCATGTCACGCCCTCCTTGCCAAAGATTTCCCATCCATGACTGACGGCTCACGACCATCGTGATCCTGCTTGTCAGTATCATGCCTCCCACAGATCTAAAAAAACAGCTGAAGTTCAACAGCATGCTCAGCCCCGCGCCGATGCGGCGGAAGGTCGCCGCGGGCGCCTGAGCGCCGGGAAACGCCTGTCGAAAAATTCCGCGTTAAAAGCCCGCATCGCGCAGGTATTGACGGCTTATGGCGAGGTCCTTGAGAGGATCCTGAAGATGCGTGTCATGCTCGACGAACACCCATCCGTCGTATCCCGCTTCGGCCAGGGCGCGCATGACGGCGGCGTTGTCCAGCCCGATATTGCCGGCGCCGAGTTCGCAGAATCGCCCGCGCTGCTGCCATCGGTCCAAGCCGATATCGGGGTTTGTGACCAACCAGTCCTTGAGGTGAACGGCGACCAGGCGGTCGGAGTACTTCCGCACGATCTCAAGGCTGTCGCCGTCCGCGGCGGCCAGGTGTGCTGTGTCAAGCAACAAACCGCAATCCGGGCAACGGGAGAGGAAAGTCTCCAACTGCTTCTGGGATTCGACCAGCTGCCCGAGGTGGTTATGAAGGGCAACCCGCAAGCCCCGGCGGGCGCACACGTTCACCTGGTGATTGACCTGGCGGCATAAGGTGTCGAAGTCCTGGCCGGAGACGAACACCCAGACATATGACTTGCCCAGGGCGTCGGTCCAACAGATGGACGCCTCCGGATTCGGGCCTTCGCAGGTGGCGAAGTCCATCCCCAGACGCCGGAAGCAGGCGGCCTTGTACATCGCATCGTCGGCGCTGACGGCGCGCAGCTTTTCGATGCCTTCGTAGCCGATCCCCTTGATCCCTTCCAGGCGCTCCTCCGTGTCGAAAAGGCCTCCATCCCAATCGTACATCCCATAGTCAGCGATGCCGAACTTCATGTCGCGCTCTCCTTGCCAAAAATCTCCCATCCATGACTGACGGCTCACGACCATCGTGATCCTGCTTGTCAGTATCATGCCTTCCACAGATCTAAAAAACAAGCGAAGGTCTCGTCCCAACCGGCGTCAATCGCCGCTCACCGTCACTCGCGCCTCGCCGCTGTGGCCGCTGACGACCTCGACCGCGCGGACTCGCCATTCGCCGAACGCGTCGTCGAGCGCGAACGGTATGGCCAGCTCGGCGCGGCCGCCGTCGCAGGCGACGGTCCGCGTGTACGCCGCGTTCAGGTTCCCGGCCGGATCGTACACTTCGAGGCGGAAGACCGTGCGGCCCAGGTCCGCCTTCCAGCCGCTGAGCGTGACGGAGACCGGCGCCAGGCGGCCGCCCTTGGCCCGCCGCGGCGCGCGCAGCCGCACGTCGCCGATCTCTCGGGGCATGAGGGCAAGCAGTTCGCCGTACGATTCCTTCATGGCGTATTCGAAGCTTCTGGTCCGGCCGAGGTACTGGTGCGCGCGGACGTCGTAGACGCAGCGCCGCGACGGATCGAGCCCCTCCAGCGAGATGAAGACTTTGCGGCTGCCGCCCGGCGGCGCCGAGAGGCCGAGGTACACCGCCTCGCCGCTGCGGAATCGGGCGCCGAACCCGGAATCGGCGGGCGGGTCGGCGCGGACGGCGATCGCCGGCTGAATCCGCGCGGCGGTCAGGAACGTCCGCGCGAGTTTCCTCGCCGCCTCGGCGCGCCCGATCCGTGCGCCGGAGGAAACGGTCTCCTCGGCAGCGCGGTAGTCGGCCAGGCTGAAGTTCAACAGCATGCTCAGCCCCGCGCCGATGCGGTGGAAGGTCGCCGCGGGCGCCCGCACACCGCGCTCGCCCTCGAACGTGGCCCACGCCGCGGCGCCGTTCAGACTCAGGCTCGGCTCGCCGAGCACGGCATCGAATTCCATCGCGGGCAGGAGGTATTCCGGTTGCGGCTGGACGACCACGCGGCCCGGACGGTACAGCGGCCGATGGTACAGGCGCTTCAGGCCGAGGATCTCGTCCATCTGGCTGAAGTCGTATGCTTTTCCGTGTTCGTCGGTCACGCCCGGGCAGAGGTCGGCGAGCACCGCGCCGCCGGCCATGACGAAACTGCGGATTCCCTCGATCTCCTTCGGCGAGATCGCCTGCGAGAACGGGACCACGAGCAGGCGGAAGCCGCGTTGGCGCAGGGCGTCGGCGGCCACTTCATCGGCGGCAACGTAGCGGAACTGGAAGCCCAAGTCGCCGAGGAGCGCCTCGCACCCGGCGAGGGTTTGCACATAGGTCTCTTCGCCCGCCGGCCGGCCGCGCGCACCCTCGGCGGCGGCCACGTGCAGGCTTGGCTGCGAGTAGAGAATGGCGACGCCGTCGTCCTCGCGCATCGCGCCGGCGACCAAGTCGGCGGGCCCGGCCTGGAGCGCGCGGACGGCGCGCGCCACGGCCGCGCCGTCCGGCCGCAGGCTGAGGTCGGGCCAGAAGAGCGGCGAGTGTGCGGCGGCCGCGGGGGCGATCACGCCGTTGAGTCCGCAGAAGAGCGCGTCCCAGATTTCCCGCGCGCTTCGGCCCGGGTCGGCCTCCAGCGGGCGGTCGTCCGCCGCGCGCAGGAGCCGCTGGCCGGGCCGCGCGAACGAGCGGGCCAACTGCGCCTGCAGCCCGTCGCCCATCGAAACCGCGTCCACCGCGCCCATCAACTTCCACCAGTCATATCCGGAGACGTCGGAAGGATTGAGCGCGCCGGAGAGCGCCAGGCGGAAGCCGGGATAAACCTCCTTACCGGCGGCGGCGCACTTCTTGAAGAAGTCGGCGACGACGCTCTCCTCGGAGCGGCGCAGGTCAATCCACGCGCAGAATTTCCCGCTCTCGCGGGCTTCCTCCCAGCGCGGGGCGGCGACCTTGTCCCAGCTCGAGTAGCGCGTGCCCCACGAGGAATTGAGGCGATCGAGCGTGCCGTATTCGGCGCGGGCCTGGTCGCGGAACGCCTTCTCGCTCGCGGGGCCGTGGCAGAGGTTGGCGGCCTGCGCGCCGCGGCCGGCGTAGTTCCATGCGTCGGCGACGAACAGGCCGATCTCGCCGGTGAGCGCCATGCCGCGCGCCTGCCCGCGAACCCAGTCCTGGCAGCGCGCGAGATAATCCGGATCGGCCAGGCACGGCTTTCGGACAAGTTGGTCAAGCGGGACGGCGTGGGCGATCTCCAGTTCAGGCATGACGCCGCGGCGCCAGTTGTCCAGGCCCAGCCGCGCCGCGACTTCGGCCGGCCCGATCATGGCCCGCAGGCCGACCTGCTCTGCGGCCTCGCGGAAGCAATCTCCGCCGGCGATGTAATAGAGGAAGTTCTGCGTCCCGCTCCACGTTTCGGAACGGGAGACGGCGGCGGTCGCCTCCGCGCGGACGAGCGCGCTGTCCCCCTGGAACAGCGTGGCGCGCGCGACAGCGGTCTTGGCGACGGCCAGGTTCATCGGGAAGTTGAAGAGCATCGTCTCGGCGCCCGATCCGGCCGCCGGCGCGCGCGTCTCGATGGCCATGATGCGCCCGGACGCGTCGGTCAGCGAGCACTGAAGGCGCAGCTCGCCGCGCGCGGCTTTCATCACCTCGACGGTCACGGCGGCGGATTCACCGGGAGTGTATCGCGGCTGGTTGAATTTCACCTTGAGCCCGGAGTCGCAGGTGACCGTGAGCGCGGCGCTCGTCCAGGCGAGCGAGGCGCCGCCGGCGTCGCGCACGATCGCGTGGATGACGTATTGCCCCGCCGGCAGAGGCGGCAGGTTGAACGCGGCCCTGGTCCTCGGCGCGGGGAAATGCTCCCGGCCTTCGGAGACGGGCGGCGCGTCGCCGGCCGGCTGGACGAACCAGTCAATCCACTCGACGCCGGGGCCGCTGATCTCGGCGAAGATGGGACCCTGCGGCATCTGCTCGCTCTTGAGCGCAAGGCTCTCGGGCAGCGAAACCGACACGCCGCTCGCGCGGCGGCTCGCCCAGAGGAGCGATTTCGCCAGCAGCGAGCAGGCGGCCTCGCGCTGCGGGTCGTTCAGCGCGGCCAGTCCGCCGCCGGTGGGGCTGAAGAGCAGGCTGTTCTTCGCGGCCTCCGCCGGGAAGCCGAGGAACACGACGCGGCCCCTGCCGAATTGCCCGGCGCGGACCGTGGCGCCGCGCAGGTTCGGCGGGATGCCCTCGATCAGCGCTCGGGCGGCTTGCGGATCGGCGACGAAATCCTGGCCCATCTCCTGCGCCGCCGGCGCCGGATCGCCGGCGTAGACGAGCCCTTTTCCGGATTGGACGGCCTCCAGAAGTGCCTTCCGCGTTGGCGCGCGCAGGTCGGGCCACGGACACGGGCTGCTGCCGAAGGCGATCACCGGCTCGTCGCCCTTAAGACTGTCCACCAGGCGGCGCTCCAGCGGCTCGAACAGGTTCGGGCCATGGCGGTCGAGCGGCGGCCAGTCCTGCTCGCGCAGGAGCGCCACGTGCGTGTACTTCAGGTCCAGCCGCTGCGCGAGCTCAACCGCCTCGCGTCCGGCGAACCACGAATGCAGGATCAACGCGCGGACCGGCCCGCCGGCGAGCGGCTTGCCCCAGACAATCCGCGGCGTGGCGGCGCTTTCGTCCAAGTCGCGGAAGAAGCCGTACCGCCGCGCGAGATCCGTCTGCCGGTCGGCGCTTTCCGGCGACGGCAGCCTCTCGTCGCGGTACGGCGAGGTCTCCGCCGCGAGGCGCGGGAGATCCGCCGCCGCCGCGCGCTGCGCGACCGCCGGCCCGAACGCGATACAGGCCGCGATTGCGACCCGCTCGATCGCCGAACGACGCATGCTATCTCCTTTAATCTAATCCGACCGATTTGTCCGTCACTCCGCACTCCGCATTCCTGATCACAGCCATCGCCGGACCAGGTACGCGGCCGATTCCAGGAGCATCTGGCGCCAGGGGCGCGATTCGTGCTCCATCAGCGTGATCTCGCGGCACTTGGCGAGGTCGGCGAACATCTGATCGCGCAGCCGGCGCGCGAAGACCGGGTCGGCCACGACCGCGACCGATTCGAGCTGATGCAGCAGGCTGCGATGGTCGAAATTATAGCTTCCCACTGTTGCCCAGGCATCGTCAATCACCGCCGTCTTGGCGTGCATCATGCCGAGCGGCCATTCGAAGAGCCGCACGCCGGAGGCGAGCAGTTCGCTGTAGAGGCTCCGGCTGGCGTAAGCGGCGGTGGTCACGTCGCTGTTCCGCGAGAGGACGACGGCGACGAGCGCGCGCCGCGCCGCCGCGCGGGCCAGCGCGCGGCGGACGCGGCGGTCGGGAATGAAATAGGCGTTCTCGATCAGGACGTAGCGCTGCGCGTTCTGAATGGCGTACAGGTACGCGCGCCGGATGTCCTGACGACGGCGGAATTCCCGGTTGCCGATGATCCGCACCGCGACGCCGCCGCGCGCCCAGAGCGCGTCGGAGACCTCGAGACCGCGCCGCCGCGCGCCCGGCCCGAGCGGGCGGCCCAGCCGCCGCCGCATCCCGCTGGCCAGTTGCCGCGCGGCGGGTCCCCGCTCGCCGTACGGCGCCGCGAGCTGCCAGCCGTACTCGAAAAGTTCCTCGATCCGCCCGGCCGGCGCCGCGCCCTCGATCCGAAGGTGCGTATCGCGCCATCCGCCGAGTTCCGGCGGCGCATCGTACTCGTCGGCGATGTTCAGCCCGCCCGTGAACGCGACCTGCCCGTCCACCACGAGATTTTTCCGGTGGTCGCGCCGGTTCATCGCCCAGCTCGGACGCGTGATGACCAGCGGGTGGTACACCGCGACGGCGACTCCGGCCCGGATCAGCGGCCGCACGAAACGGTCCGGCAGCCCGAGGGAGCCGATGTAGTCGTAGAGCAGCCGAACGTGCGCGCCGCGGCCGGCGGCGCCGGCGAGCGCGTCGCGGAAGCGCGTGCCGGCGCGGTCCGCGCGGATCATGTACGTCTCCAGGTCCACCGTCTGCCGCGCGCCCTCAATCGCCGCCAGCATCTCCGGGTACGCCTCGCCGCCGTCCACGAGCAGCCGGACGCGCTCGGCGCACTCGAACTCCTGCGGCGCGCGCGCGTAACGGGCCAGCGCCTCCGCCGGCGCGGGCGGCGGCGCATCGCGGCCGGGCAGTTCGAGCGGAGAAGCCGCTTCCTTCTTGTGGATGCGGATCAGCCGCACGCTCCGCCGCCGCGCGCGCCACGTCCAGACCGCGATCACCGCCAGCGGATACGAGATCGCCGCGGCCGTCAGCCCGGTGACGAGATACCCGAGCGCCAGCGGCCCCAGGAAACTCAGACCCGCATGGCTCAGCAGCGCGCTCAGTCCCTTCAGCGACGCCCAGGGCGCGCTCCATTCCCACCCCGTCAGAAACGGCTTGAGCCGGCGCGCTCCGCTCGCGTGCGCCGGCCAGAGCCAGACGCCGATCCGGAACTGCGCATACGCCAGCGGCAGCATCGTCGCCGGGTTCCACAGGAACAGCGGGAAGATCGCGGCGAGCTTGTTGCCCCGGACGATCCAGGCCATGATGAGACCCATGCCGACGTGAACGCCCGGCGCCGGGCAAGCGGCCGCGAAGAACCCCGCCGCCACGCCGCGCGCGATCCGCGCGGCCGGCTCCTTGCGGCTCAGGATTCTGCGCCCGGCCACACGCGTCCGCCGCCACAACTGTATCGCCGCCATCCGTCCGCTCCCAGTCCGTTCGGACCGCCGTCGGCAATGCCTCGCGCCCACAGTGTAGATTATAGGCGCCCGCGCGGACAAGTCCAGACGTCCGGCGGAGGTTGACATCGGCCGCACGGGCAGGTAGTCTTCCGCCTATGCCCGACCCTGAGCCGTTGATCCCCAAGCACGGCGGCTATCGCAAGCTCAAGAGCTTCCAGATCGCGCAGTTGGTGTACGACGTGACGGTCCGGTTCTGCAATCGTTACATTGACCGCAAGAGCCGCACGCGCGACCAGATGACCCAGGCCGCGCGCTCCGGAGTTCAGAACATCGCCGAGGGCAGCCAGGCTTCCGGCACATCGAAGAAGACGGAACTGAAACTGACGAATGTCGCCCGGTCGAGCCTGGAGGAACTGCGGCTCGACTACGAGGACTTCCTGCGGCAGCGCCGTTTGCCGCAGTGGGGCCGCGAGGATCCGCGCCGCGCGCAATTGATCGCCCTCCGTCCCGCCACCGCCGACGAAGTGGCCGCCTGTGTCCGAGAGGTGCATGACGGCGCCCGCGCCAAGGACAAGCGTGGACAGAATGGACTGAATGGACGAAATGGACAGTCCACCAAGTCCACATCGTCCACAACGTCCACAGCCCCGCCCACCTACGCCGAAATAGCCGCCAACGCCGCCCTGACGCTGACCGCCGTAGCGTGCAGCCTGCTGGACCGCCAACGAGCCGCGCAGGCGGCCGCATTCGAGCGGGACGGCGGCTTCACCGAGCGCCTGTACCGAACCCGCCAGGAACACAGAAGCCGCAGTGAGGGCGCGTAGAGACAGGTCCATGCAGTCCATCAAGTCCATCCCGTCCACACTGACTACAACCGGAAAATTCTATCGGCTCGCCGCCGCTGCCCGTTCCACTCGCCAGACGATATCGTCCGGTGATTTCGCCGCTGACCCGTGCCAATTCCAAGTCTGGCCTTCCACTCCTCCATCGTCGCTGCCGTTGGGGCCGACGCTATAGATGAGGATGCCGCCGGGCAAGGACTTGAAGATCAGCGGCTGTCCGCTGAAGGTGTCTTTCGGCAATGTGGCCAGATACTTCGGCGCCAGGGCGTCCAGACTCTCAGGGTAGGCTCCGTGATCGAGCCGATATAGCTCCGCTGCGATCCCGCACTGCGCCACATCGTGGCGGGCGATATCCTTCTTGCACTCGACAAGAAATCGGCCCAGCGTCGGCAGGAGCAACCTCGAAAATGGATGCGCGTGCCATAGGGGATCAGTCGAACTTATTGCCGTGCAGTCCTCTTCCCATCGCCGGACCTCGGCGAGTGTCATGGAGGCGGGTCGCGCTGCGTCTTCCACGAAACGATTCATAAACGACAAGTAATAAGCCTCATCCTGTGGCAGCGTATTCAATGCCCACAACTTGGCGGCGAGAAAAATACTGATGCCTTGCTCCGTATCCAGGTTGAGATCGCTAAGGGTGCGGCTGACGCCATTGTTTGGAACCGATTCCAAGACCATGTAGCCCATGGCGCGCTCGCCCTCCGCAGCTAGGCGGAAGGACTCCTGATGGCGCGACTGCAATTCAGTCAGGATCGCACGCAAATCCGCTTCCTGTGGTTGGATAGCAGGCATGATGTCCTGCAAGGCGCTCAGCGCGATGGAATCCGTAGCGATGCCTATGAGTTGGCTGATCAGCACAGGTTCCTCCTTCGTGGCATGCCTGATCCTGAGCGCGGCCCAGGTCGCCTGCAAAGCCTTGTGAGCGTCGCCTTGTTCGGCGGCCAGCCAGGCCTCCAGCATGAGCAGCCGCGCCCCCGCGCGCAGTTGCGCCAAGTGGGGCAGTTTCATCCGGGCGCCTTCTGAGTAATCAAGTTCGAACCATGAGTGGTCATATTCGGCGGCTTGATGGAGCAACTGAAGTGGCAAGGTGCTGTCGCGCAGCCAGGTTTCAAGACCCGAGCGCTTCTCTGACACGAGTTTGGCGCGGTCGCCCGGCTTGGCCCTGAGGAAAGCATCGTAAGAGGCAACTTCCGGTATGTTTGGACCTGTGCGCCTATCCATGAGGGAGCCGGCTGCTCGATATAGGAAGGCCGCGTTCGCGTCGTCTGGCAATGTGCTGTGCCCGAACTTGAAAGCCAGTTTGGCAAGGTCAAGTGAACTACCCGCTGCCTCCACCTGTGCCTTCAGGTTACGGAGTTTGATGCCGTAGATGACGCTGACGGCAGCATAATAGACGATCCAGAGGATGAACAGGCCCACGACAGTCATCAGCAGTACGCGATACTTTCGAGGAAGTCTCATTGGATGCTCCTCAATAGTTCACTTCGGGAAAGCTCGTGATTTCCCACCGTTGCTCCTGTCCCGGCAAGTTGCGCTGTCAGCCGTCGCTCCAAGGCTGGGCCATCACCGAGCGTGCGGGCAATCTCTTGAGCCAGAGCTTTAGCGGCTGGATTCATCGAGACCGCGGCAATCTCACGCGGAGGCGCTCCGTCAGACGCGACGAAGATGGCAACCAGGCAAACAAACACAGCGGCAGCGGATGAGTACCAGAACGCCCGCGATTCCCAGAGCCGGTTCAGCCAATCTTGCTTCTCTGCGGCTTGCTGCATCTCGGCGCGCGCGGCGCTCAATACCCGTTCGCGCAGGCCCTGCGGCGGGGATTGAATGGTCAGCTTCCGAAGTAGTTCTTCCATGTCATCTCTCCTGCAACAAGTCCGGTGGCAGCAGCGTCCGGAGCCGGTCGAGCGCATAGCGATACCGGCTGGTCGCCGTATTCGCGGAGGCGCCGGTCACTTCCGCGATTTCCGGGAACGTCATGTCCTGGTAAACCTTCAGCACAATCACTTCCCTCTGTTCCGCCGGCAGCTTGGCCAGAGCGGATTCAATGTCTGAAGCCGCGCCTTCCGGCAACCCGCGCGGTCCGGGCCGCTGGAAGACCGTGGCCGGATCAACGGTGGATTCACCCGATCCGTTGCGGCGGAAGCGTCGCCAAATCGCATGCCGGAGCATGGCGAAGAGGTAGGCCCGGATGGAACGGACGTGTCCGAGCTTGCCGCGCGAGCGCGCCAGATTGAGAAAAAGCTCCTGCAATCCATCTTCAGCCGCCTCCGGCCGCCCCAACATCGCCAAGGCATATCTATAAAGGTGCGGGCCAAACTCGTCATAGAGCATCTCCAGGGCGGAAGGATCGCCTTCCGCTAGTCGCTCCAGCCATATGCTGGCTCCATCTTCCTGGTCGGCGGCGGTCACTTCCATCACCCATATAGAGTCGCGTGAGAGGGAAATCCGTCTATCCGGTGAAAAAATATAGCATCAAGCCGAGTGAGACGAAACCGCGAGTTCCAGCAAGGCCGGCTTATCCCGCCGGGTAATCGGTTAGTCATAGGGGGAGGAGATTTCGGGATTTTCTTCTTTTTGCGCTTGACATCAGTATATTATATGATATACTTATAGGCATGAGCGAGAAATCCATCCGAGA
>Ga0315281_10015790_pt1 | contig 10110 bp, 9 predicted proteins | sample YL17G07_0_MG_FD_204540 | JGI IMG/M metagenome (GOLD analysis project Ga0315281, IMG submission 204540) | Sediment microbial communities from Yellowstone Lake, YNP, Wyoming, USA - YL17G07_0 | ecosystem: Environmental > Aquatic > Freshwater > Lake > Sediment | place: USA: Wyoming | collected...
GGAGCTTTTGCCGAAGTGGCGGCGGGGCGGGGAACCTATACCATCATTACCGACAGGAGTTAATACCGTGGCGGACTTCCAGATTGGCGATATCGATCGCCGCATGGATGGGGCGCTCGAGGCCCTGCGGCGGGAATTGGCAAGCCTTAGAACCGGGCGCGCCTCGGCGCAATTGCTGGATCAGGTGACGGTCAATGCCTATGGCAACGAGATGCCGATCAATCAGGTCGGCACCGTCAACGTGCCCGAGGCGCGACTGGTTACGGTCCAGGTCTGGGACCGCGGGTTGGTTTCCGCGGTTGAACACGCCATACGCGATGCCGGCCTTGGGCTTAATCCGGCGAGCGACGGCCAGTTGGTGCGCGTGCCGTTGCCGGAGTTAAGCGAGGAGCGGCGAAAAGAATTGACCAAGGTAGCTCATAAATACGCGGAACATGCGCGGGTAGCGGTGCGCAATGTGCGCCGCGATGGCATGGAACTGCTGAAGCGCCTGGAGAAGGACGGCAAGATGTCGCAGGACGACCACCGTCAGCGGTCCGACGAGGTGCAGAAATTGACCGACGTGCACATCAAGAAGATCGACGATTTGCTGGCGCACAAGGAAAGAGAAGTCCTGCAGGTCTGAGCATCATGGAAGCGCTGCAGTCCGTCGATGAATCCGGGCCGGCGCCGGCGCATGTCGCCATCATCATGGATGGTAATGGGCGTTGGGCCAAGGCGCGCGGCCTGCCGCGGGCGGTTGGGCATCAGCGCGGTGCCGAGGCCGTGCGGCGAACCGTCGAGGGCGCCATCGAAATCGGCATCTTGTATCTGACGCTCTATGGGTTTTCGTCCGAGAATTGGAAGAGGCCGCCGGCTGAGATAGACGATCTGCTGGCGTTATTGCGCTACTATTTGCGCCATGAAATCGCGGCGCTTGACCGAAACGGGGTCCGCCTGCGCGTGATCGGCGAGCGCGAGCGGTTGGGCCAAGATATCGCCAACCTTATCGCCGAATGCGAAGGGCGCACGGCCGGGAATACGAGGCTCAATTTGACCGTCGCCCTCAGTTACGGCGGCCGGGCCGAGATTGTCCATGCCGCTCGGCGCATTGCCGCCGATGCGGCGGCGGGGGGGGTATCGGCCGATGACGTCGATGAGGCCCTCTTCGAGCGATACCTTCTGACCTGCGGCATGCCCGACCCCGATTTGGTGATTCGCACCAGTGGCGAGAAGCGTGTCAGCAACTTCCTGCTTTGGCAGTCGGCCTACGCCGAACTCGTCTTTCTCGACAGACTGTGGCCGGACTTCACGAAGGACGATCTGGCGGTGGCGGTTCGCGAGTTCCGCGGGCGTGATCGGCGCTACGGTGCGGCAAAGTAGCGGCCGCCTCGGCCTGCGCCTTGCGTCGGGCGTTGTGCTTGCCGCGGTCGCTATTGGCGCGGTTGTCGCCGGCCATCCCTATTTTGAGGCGGTCATAGCCCTGTTTGGGGCGGCCATGGGATGGGAATGGTTTTGCATCTCGACGGGGAAGCGTTTTGGTGCCGCCGCGGCGATACTGATGGCGGTGCCGATCGGCGTTGCCTGGTGTGCCGGGATTGGTAGCTACGGATCGGCCATGCTCGTGATCGTGGCGGGGGGGGCACTTGCGGCCGGTCTTGGTCGGGGACTGGCCGGATGGCTCGTCGCCGGGGTCGGCTATGTTGGCCTGTCCTGCTTGGCCTTGCTCTGGCTGGAGAGCGATCCGGAGAACGGCCGTTCTTTTTTGATTTGGATGTTTCTGTTGGTGTGGGCAACCGACATCGGGGCCTACGCGATGGGTCGAGCCGCGGGCGGCCCGAAGCTGGCTCCGCGCATCAGCCCGAACAAGACCTGGGCCGGGTTGGTGGGCGGCATGGTGGCGGCGGCGGCGGTCGGAGGAGTGTCGGCCTGGGCGCTGGGATTGGGGGCGTCCGTGTGGCCGGCGGCGGGTGCGGCGTTCCTGCTGGCGGTCGTCGAGCAGGGAGGCGATTTGGCCGAATCGGCAATGAAGCGCCATTTCGGGGTTAAGGACAGCAGCGGCCTCATCCCCGGTCACGGCGGTGTCATGGACCGGGTGGATGGCCTGGTTGTGGTAGCTATGGCCTTGGCACTGCTACGAATTACCGGGCTGCTTGGGCTATGAGGTTGGAGACGGGCGCGCCTGTCCCGCTGGACCTGGAAGGGGCCGGTCGATAGACTTGGGATAACTAGCACGGCCGTGGGTGGCCGGCCGAACCGCGGGTGAAAATGCTCGATTTTATTGTCTCCCTGCCGCACTACTTCGGCAGTTTCCTGGTCGTCCTGACGCTGCTTGTGTTCGTTCACGAGTTCGGCCATTTCTGGGTTGCCCGACGGTGCGGGGTCCGGGTCGAGGTGTTTTCGATCGGCTTCGGTCCGGAACTGTTCGGACTTACCGATCGTCACGGAACGCGCTGGAAGTTGAGCCTGCTGCCGTTGGGCGGCTATGTGCGGATGTTCGGCGAAAGCAATGTCGCTGCTACGTCCGACGGAACCTCGGCTCCGATGAGCGCGCGGGACCAGGCCGTGACCTTTCACGGCAAGAGCGTCTGGCGGCGCGCGGCCGTGGTCGTGGCGGGGCCGGCGGCTAATTTCATTTTTGCCGTAATGCTCTTGTCGGGCCTTAATCTGGGCTATGGCCAGTTGGTCTCGGCGCCGGTGGTGAGTGCGGTCGATCCCTTGAGCGCGGCGGCGGCGGCCGGGATTTTGCCGGGCGACCGGATCGTTTCCCTGAATGGGCAGGCCGTTGACCGGTTCGAGGAAATTGCCAACGCCGTGCAACTGGGCCTGGATGCGCCGCTGACGATCATTGTCGATCGCAATGGCACGACCGTGACCATGAGTGCCATGCCTCGCGTTGTCGAGGAGGTGGACCTGTTCGGCAACCGGCACCGAATCGGTCGGCTGGGGATTCGCAGCACCGGCGAGACACAGCTGATTCGCCACGGTCCCGTGGGCGCCCTGTCGGCGGCAGTCGAGGAAACCTACCGAATTTCGGCGGGCACACTTCAGGCCATCGGGCAGATGGTGGTTGGCACCCGTTCGGCCGAGGAAGTGGGCGGCATCATCAGAATAGCCAAAATGTCGGGAGACGTGGCCGGTGAGGGACTGGCGGCAATGCTGATCTTCGCCGCCATTCTTTCCATCAATCTCGGTCTCATTAACCTGTTTCCCGTTCCCATGCTGGACGGCGGCCACTTGGTCTATTATGTCATTGAGGCCGTGCGTGGACGGCCGCTGGGGTGGCGGGCGCAAGAATGGGGATTTCGGATCGGGGTGGCCCTGGTGGCCAGCCTGTTTCTATTTGCCACGAGGAACGATCTCAAATCGTTCCCGGTGGTAGCGGACTTTTTCCGGCGCCTGTTCACATGAGGGCGCGTTGAGGGGGATGGGGACATTGTCAAACTGGCGTCGGTTGGTGGTGCTGTTGGGCTGGCTGATCGCGGCGGTGCCGACGGTGCCCGGCGCGGCAGTGGCGCAGGGCGTGTCCGATGGCGGACCGATCGAGGAAATTCGGATCGAGGGCAGCCAGCGGATCGAACCGGAGACGGTCCGCTCGTACATGCAGATCGACCCGGGTGACACGTTCGCGGCCGATCTCATCGATCGCGCGCTCAAGAACCTATTTGCTACCGGGCTTTATGCCGACGTGAATTTCGGGCGCGAGGCCAACACCCTCGTCGTGCTGGTGGTCGAAAACCCGATCATTAATCGGCTTGCGTTCGAGCGTAATAATCACATCGACGACGACACGCTCGCGGCCGAGGTTCAACTGCGCGCCCGGGTCGTCTTTACCCAGGCCAAGGTGCAGAGCGATGCCAAGCGCATCCTTGAACTTTATCGCCGCAGCGGTCGATTTGCGGCGACCGTGGAGCCGAAGGTTATCAAGCTCGAGCAGAACCGTGTCGATCTGGTGTTTGAGATAGACGAGGGGCCGGTTACGGGCGTCACGAGGGTGGATTTTGTCGGCAACGTTGCGTTCAGCGACAGTGACCTGCGCGGCGAGATCATTACCCAGGAGAGCGCTTGGTACCGCTTCTTGACGGCCAATGATCGCTATGACCCCGATCGTCTGACGGTGGACCGCGAATTGCTGCGCAACTTCTACCTGAAAGAAGGCTACGCGGACTTCCGTGTACTGTCGGCGGTGGCCGAACTGTCGCCGGACCGCAGCGGGTTCTTTATTACCGTCACAGTCGATGAAGGCGAACGCTATCATTTCGGCAAGATCGACGTGGACGTGAACATTAAGGGCCTGGACCCGGCCGTTATGTGGGAAGAAATTTCAACCATTGAAGGCGACTGGTACGATGCCAGTGCCATCGAAAAGAGCATCTCTGGGGTCGTTGTGGCCGTCGGCACGTTGGGTTACGCGTTTGTCGAAGTGGACCCCCGAATGGAGAGAGATGCTGAAAATAAGATCGTCAATCTGACCTATGTTGTCCGCGAGGGGCCGAAGGTCTTTGTCGATCGCATCGACATCGTCAATAACGTACGCACGCTTGATAAAGTTATTCGCCGGGAATTCCGCCTGGTCGAAGGAGACCCCTTCAATACGCAGAAAGAAAAGCGTACCCAGCAGCGCATTCAGAACCTGGGCTTCTTCAGTAAGGTGGACATCAAAACGATACCGAGCGACCAACCGGACCGCACGATCATTGTCGTCGAAGTCGAGGAAAAGGCGACCGGAGAGATTACCTTTGGGCTCGGGTTCTCGACCTCCGAGGGCCCGCTCGGTAACATCAGCATTCGAGAAAGAAATCTGCTGGGCAAGGGCCAGGACGCGCGCTTGGATTTTACCCTATCGGGCATCAAATCTCAGTTGCTGTTCAGCTTTACCGAGCCTTACTTCCTCGACAAGGATATATCGGCTGGATTTGACGTTTACCGTAATTCAACGAGCAACAATGCAAGCTCGTATGAGGAGGCGAAGATTGGTGGCGGGGTGCGCGCCGGCTACGATCTGACCGAGTATCTGCGGCATAGCTTGCGCTATAACCTGACCTATTCCGATGTGACGGGGGTTGATGCTTCGGCGTCGCAGGCCATCAAGGATTTGGCGGGTACGCACCTTACATCGATGGTCGGCCAGGACCTGACCTATGATCGGCGCGATTCCCGCTTCGACCCACGAGACGGATATTTCATAAGATTGCGCCAGGATCTCGCCGGCCTTGGCGGCGACGTGCGTTATCTCAGCTCGCGCCTGGGCGGGGGCTATTACGTGCCGTTCGGCGAGGAGTGGTCGCTCGGGGTGTCGGGGGAACTCGGCTACATTAACGGCCTGGGCCATGAGGTGCGGACCAACGACAGTTTCTTCGTTGGCAGCACCAATTTGCGGGGCTTCACGTCCGGCGGTATCGGGCCGCGGGATACCGCAACCAACGATGCCCTTGGCGGCAAGCAATTCGCGGTTGGGTCGGTGGAACTCGGCTTTCCGTTGCCGATCCCCGATGAATATCAAATGCGCGGTCGTTTTTTCACCGATGTCGGAACTCTCTACGACACGGATGCTACGGTAGTGACGGATACAATCGTGGATCAGATGGCAGTGCGGGCCGCCATTGGTGCGGGTATCACCTGGGTTTCTCCATTCGGTCCGCTGCAGGTGGATTTGGCCTATCCGGTTCTAAAAGAAAGCTACGATGAGACGGAATGGTTCCGATTCAATGTCGGCTCTTCGTTCTGATTGCTATCCTGATTCTGTGCAACTTGAGGATGTGTTGAGAGCCATGTATCACGCCCTTCGTATGACTATGCGTAACGTTGCGATCTTGCTGGTTGCAGGCGGTGTCCTAATCGGGGCCGTTGGGGGCGGGTCGGCAGTCGCCCAGGAGGCATCCAAGGTCGTTATCGGCCTTCTCGATGTGGCTCAGATAAACCGCGATTCCAAGGCGGCCAAGAGCCTACGCGCCGGGTTTGAGAAGCAGCGAGAGACCTATCAGGCGGAAATCGCCAAGCAAGAGCAGTCCCTGCGCAAGACCGACCAGGAACTGAAGTCGCAACAGGCGTCTCTTTCGCCCGAGGACTTCCAAAAGAAGCGCGAGGAGCTTCAGGCTCAGTCGGATAAGCTGCGCGAGAGCGTGCAGGCCCGCAAGAGTCAGCTTGAGAAGGCGCTACAGGCCGGTGACAAGCAGATCCGCGAGGCTCTGATCAAGATCGTTGGCGAGTTGGCGAAGGAAAAAGGGGTGACCCTGGTCCTGAACGAGGCGTTGATCATATGGTCCTCGGGCAGCGCGGTTGATCTTACGCCGGAGGCGTTGAGCCGGCTGGATACCAAGATGCCAAAGATTAGCCTGCCAAAATAGTGGATAGGTCGAGCCGGGAGACGGAGCGGAATTCGGTGGTGGCGGAACCCAAAAACGCCGCGGTAGATGGTGGGCAGGGTCGGGATAACGGCGAACCGCTGCCCGTGAGCATCGATAATCGCCGACTCCAGGAGATGATCCCACACCGCTATCCATTTCTGATGGTAGACCGGGTGGAAGAAATGATCGCCGACCACAGCGCCGTCGGCATCAAGAACGTTTCGATCAACGAGTTCTATTTCGTCGGTCACTTTCCGGCGCAGGCGGTGATGCCGGGCGTTCTGATTATCGAAGCCATGGCGCAGACGGCGGCGGCTCTGGTCGTCCATACCTTGGGGGCGTCGTTCGAGGGCAAGCTGGTTTATTTCATGTCGGTGGACAGGGCCCGCTTTCGCAAACCGGTGTTTCCCGGGGACCAGTTGCGCATTCATGTTGCCAAGGAGCGCGGCCGCGGCCTGGTGTGGAGGTTTAGGGGCGATGCGCGGGTGGGTGATAAAACGGTAGCCGAAGCCGTCTTTTCGGCCATGATCCGGGACTCATGATCGCCAAGGGCTAGGGCATGCTGCCGAGGGGCGGGAACCTATATCGGATCATGCTTGGATAACCAATTAGAACGCCGCGGCGATTCAGAAAAATTGGATAACGGCCTGATCGTCTTGCCAAGGAAATCAACATGAACTCTAAGCCTGCTCCGAGCGCGGCGGCCCCAACATTGGTGGGCGCCCGACTGCTGCATACCATGATCAGGGTTTATGACCTCGATCGGTCGCTTGATTTCTACACCCGGCTTCTCGGTATGCGTCTGCTTTGGCGCAATGACTATCCCAGCGGGGAGTTCACGCTAGCCTTTGTTGGTTATGGCGAGGAAGCCGAAACCGCGGTCATCGAACTTACCCACAACTGGGGCCGAACCGAGCCCTATGAGATGGGCACGGCGTTCGGGCATCTCGCTATCGGCGTACCTGACATCCGTGCCGCTTGCCAGCTTCTGGCCGCCGAGGGCGTCAAGATACCGCGTCCCCCCGGCCCGATGAAGCACGGCGGCAGCGTCATCGCTTTCGTCGAAGATCCGGACGGCTACAAGATCGAACTCATTCAGCGGGCCTAACCGCGCGGGTCGAGGCCGCTCGGTCAGCGGCGCTGCTTGAGCGGCACGAATTTGCGTGGGCCCGGCCCGGTATAGAGTTGGCGCGGTCGGCCGATCCGCTGCGCCGGATCCTCGATCATCTCGTTCCACTGCGCTACCCAGCCGGCCGTGCGGGCGACCGCGAAAAGGGCCGTGAACATGGTGGTGGGGAAGCCGATCGCCTGCAAGATGATGCCGGAGTAAAAATCGACGTTCGGGAACAACTTGCGTTCGACGAAATAGTCGTCCTCGAGCGCGATCCGTTCCAATTCCATGGCCAAGTCGAGCAGGGGCTCGTCCCGAATACCCAGGGCGTCGAGAACCTCGTGACAGGAGCGGCGCAGGACGGAGGCCCGGGGGTCGTAATTCTTGTAGACCCGATGACCGAAGCCCATGAGACGGAACGTGTCGCCCTTGTCCTTGGCTCGCTTGATGAATTCGGGGATGCGCTTCTTGTCGCCGATCTGCCGCAGCATGGTAAGAACCGCTTCGTTGGCGCCACCATGCGCCGGACCCCAAAGCGAGGCGATACCGGCGGCGACGCAGGCGAACGGATGCGCGCCGCTCGATCCCGCGATGCGGACGGTAGAGGTCGAGGCATTCTGCTCATGGTCGGCGTGCAGGATGAAAATGCGATCCATCGCCCGGGCGACCACCGGATCGACCTTGTATTCCTCTGCCGGCACGGCAAAGGTCATATGCAGGAAGTTTTCGGCATAGTGGAGGTTGTTGCGCGGATAGACGAACGGCTGGCCGCTCGAATATTTGTAGGCCATGGCGGCGATGGTCGGCAGCTTGGCGATCAGCCTGTGTGAGCTGATTTCGCGCTGCCGGGGATCGTTGATCTCCATGCTGTCCTGGTAGAAGGCGGAAAGAGCGCCAACCACGCCCACCATCACGGCCATGGGATGCGCGTCGCGGCGGAAGCCGCGGTAGAACACCGCGATCTGTTCGTGCAACATGGTGTGATAGGTGATGTCGAGGCGGAACCTCTCTTTCTGCGCCGCGGTCGGCAATTCGCTATTGAGCAGCAGGTAACAGACTTCGAGATAATCGCTGTGTTCGGCCAAGTCCTGAATGGCGTAGCCGCGATGAAGCAGGACACCGGCCTCGCCGTCGATATAGGTGATCTTGGAATCGCAGCTTCCGGTCGAGGTGAAACCGGGGTCGTAGGTGAAATAGCCTTGATCGGAGTAGAGCCGGCGCACGTCGATGACGCTCGGCCCCATGGTCCCGTCCAAGACGGGCAGATCGAAGGACTTACCCGAACGGTTGTCGGTGACGGTTATGCTGGCCTTCGGTTTCGGCGTTGGCGAGGCCAAAACGGCCTTCTTTGCCGCCTTCTTGGCTACTTGCTGCTTCGGCTTTTTCTTGGCTGTTTTCGCCATGACCCTATCCTTCGACCGCCCGGCACATAGCCGCGGAACAAGACGAGAGAAAAAAGCATAGGCCGGAAAGGGTTAAGGTTCAATCGCGAGGTGCTGCCGTTGTGGCCAGCCGGGCCAGGGTCTCGTCTGGGCCAAGCACCTCCATGATCTCGAACAGACCCGGCGAGATACCGGCGCCCGTGAGTGCGGCCCGGATCGGCTGCGCCAGATCGCCGAATTTGAGCGACCGGGCCTCGGCCAGTCGCCGCGTCGCTTCCTCCAGGGCGGTGGCGGTCCACGGCGAGCAGCCGGCGAGCGCCGAGGTCACATCGGCGAGAAAGGCCTGGGCGCCGGCCAGTGTCTTGAGCGCCTTCGCGTCTGGCGGCACGGGCCGGACATAGAAGCGGGCGCTTTCGGCCAGTTCCTGCAATGTTTTGGCCCGCGCCTTGAGCCCGGCCATGCCGCGCCGAAGCCGCGTCCCTGCCGCCTGGTCCAGATCGAACCCGAGCTTGGCCAGACGGGGCGCGACCAGCTCGACAAGGCGGGCGTCGTCGGCCTGCCGCAGGTAATGGCCGTTCAGGTTATCCAGCTTGGCGAGGTCGAAGCGCGACGGAGAGCGGCCGATGCCGCCGAGGTCGAACCAGGCGATAGCCTGAACCGTGTCGATGGTTTCGTCGTCGCCATGTCCCCAGCCCAGCCGCAGGAGGTAGTTGCGCAGCGCTTCGGGCAAATAACCCATGTCCCGATACGCCTCTATGCCAAGCGCGCCATGACGTTTCGAGAGTTTGGCGCCGTCGGCGCCGTGTATCAGCGGAATATGGGCGAAGGCCGGCGGTGCCCAGTCGAGGGCTTGATAGATCTGCACCTGCCGGAAGGTGTTGGTCAGGTGGTCGGAGCCGCGAATGACCTGGGTTACTCCCATATCGTGATCGTCAACGACGACCGAAAGCATATAGGTGGGCGTGCCGTCGGCGCGCAGCAGCACCAAATCGTCCAGCTGCTCGTTGCCGACACGCACCTCGCCTTGGACACCATCCTGGATGACGGTCTCGCCGCTCCGCGGCGCCTTCAGTCGGATGACCGGGGCGACACCTTCCGGTGCCTCGGCGGCGTCGCGGTCGCGCCAGCGGCCATCATAGCGGACCGGGAGCCCCGCGGCCTTGGCCGCTTCGCGCATGGTTTCCAACTCCCGCGGCGAGCAATAACAGCGATAGGCCCTGCCGGCGGCGAGCATGGTTCGAGTTGTCTCGGCATGACGCTCGGCGCGCGCGGACTGATAGACGACGTCGCC
>Ga0315281_10015791_pt1 | contig 10110 bp, 10 predicted proteins | sample YL17G07_0_MG_FD_204540 | JGI IMG/M metagenome (GOLD analysis project Ga0315281, IMG submission 204540) | Sediment microbial communities from Yellowstone Lake, YNP, Wyoming, USA - YL17G07_0 | ecosystem: Environmental > Aquatic > Freshwater > Lake > Sediment | place: USA: Wyoming | collected...
CGGTCAAGAGAAAAGACCATGCGTTCTCTCAAGCGTGAGGACACTCCGATCTTGACAGGTATGCAGATCTATCATAACCATGTCCGGCCACACATGAGTCTGGGTGGAAAGACTCCCGCTGAGGTCTGTGGTGTCAAAGTCAAAGGCGAAAACAAGTGGCTAACCCTTATTCAGAATGCAAGTAAGACTGATCAACGTTGATTAAGAGCTGGTTCAGTTAGGCCGCGCAAGATTTTGAGTTGAAATGGTTCTTTCGGATTGCCCGTGACATAGAGCACAGCACTGAACTCTTTCTTGAGCCCCCCGTCGCCATATACCACACCATGAATCGTGTTCACTGGAAATGTGACATGTCTGTCTGTTTTCTTGAACATCCACATGCTTGGCTTGTGCTCCCCACCAACATGATACTCGTAGTCCTCACCAGAATAGCGAGTCACAACTTCCTGAGAGAACCAATTGTAATGAATTGAATTTCTATAGCCAATTTCAACGGGAAAGTCCTGTCCCCTGTTGGGCGCTAACCATCTTTGCTTGGGTTCTGCGGTAACCGTAATTTCGAATCGAACTAATCTAGCGCTGTTTTTCCCATTGTTGGTGATTTCGAATGAGAAATTGCATCTTACGAGGTAGAGGTCTGGTATCGCACCAGAGCCCCACCTGACTTCTTCTGGGAAGTCTAGGTGTGGCGTGATTACAATTCTCGGCCTGTTCATCCAGCCAATAAAAAAGGCCAAACCATTATTCCGAGGCCAATCAAAGTTAGAGCAACGATTATCCATTCCCCGAAAGTGATTGTGGAAAAACTGGTTGGCGTGATTGTGCTGTTGTCCATGCTCAAGGCTACTGAATAAGTCGTATTTAGAATGCGCACCAACTGATTTGTGGTGGGTTATCAGACGACAGGTAACGGTTCTAGGCGGCAGACGGGAAGGTACCAGAGCTCCAGTCTCTTCCAAATTCGTGGTTCACCCCCTCTGTTCGAGAGCCTGTGGTTTCTCAAGACTCGTGCTCTTCGGATGCCTGTCAGGAAGTTGATAAGATGCCCCATGACTGCCGCTAAGCATTGTTGCTACAGTTCGCCATGTCGCTTGTACTCTTGTAGCTTGAGGAGGTCCACCGTTGATAGGACAGCCTTGATGCACCCCCGGAATTCTTCATGATCCCTTTCAACCATGGCCACGAGATCTTTGAAGTATTCCTTTCTAACCACGTCTACTAGGAAGAGATTGTCTGAGCCGTAAAACCTCCAGTAGATTTGGAGCTGTACGTGATTGCTAGGCGCGATATTGAAGTCGTCACCGTTCGCAGTTGCGTGAAACATTTCCCCCTCGAGAACAATGACGGGGTACACGAACTGCGTTGAGATTGGCTCCTGTCTGCTCCTTGAGGATTTCAGCGCCAGTTTGAGATTCCCGCGCTTTTGCTTGCCAGCCAAGTAGTAGTGCATGAAAGACAACGTGGAATCAAGCGCCGCATAGATTTCTGAAGGTTTGTCAGGGTTCCTGAAAGCCTCCACATAGGCTACAGACATGGGAGTATTCGTGTCTGCGTAATGATTTTGCTTACACAGGGGGGCGATCTTTGCTAGTAGCGGTGAACGTGAACGTTCTTCTTCGATGTTAAAATACGAATCGAGATCGCTAGCGTATTTCGTGAATACTCGTATCGCGAAATCCGAGGGGGGTCTTGGACTAGCACTTGGCGTTGAAAAGAAAACCCAAGGCTTTTGTCCGGATTTCTTGCATTCGATTATCAACAGCGTGGATGTGCTGAGTTGTAAGCCCTTGAGTCTGCACTCGTCGGTTGACCATATGCTGGCGCCGAGGTCGATCTCCTTCTGTTTGCCATCGAACCAGTATGGAGTGTGGAAGCTACGGGCCATATCTCTGCTTGCACATACGTTCAAGACGTAGAGCTCAAGAGGAAAGCCGGATTTCAGGATGTCTCTTTTGATATTCTGAACCAGCCTGTCGGTATCATGGGACAAAACGGGCTCCTTCTCTTGCTGCCTATTACTATGCAACTGGTGGAAAGAAATGGATTATGGTGAGGAGCGGCTTCGTAACCTGTTGGCACTCTCCTCTAGAAAAACGAGCTCGAGGAGGGCCCTAACGTCCCTACCGTGACAATAGCACAAGTATACCCTGCGAGCTAACCACAAACACTTGGCTTCACGCGCCTTTCCGCGATGAAAAGGGTGGGCGAGATGACGATGAGGGCTGGAAAGAAATGATACACATATTGGCTAGGGAGCGTGGGCTTGACCACTTCCGACGGTGTTGCTAGGAAGGTGATGGGACTACTGCAACGACTAAGGCCAGTCTCCCGTTCGCACTTCGGACAAGCAGCCATCTTTCAGTCCATCTGTCCATGCCTTCATTCCGCTAATTGCGGAATTTGTGGTCGTTGCATATCATGCTAGTTGGTGAAGAAGAAGAAGGGGGCAGACGCAACTATACGGTCCTCCGTTATCCGAGCCTGATCTTCTCAAGTCTGGCAATTTCGTCGTAGATCTTACCTCGATGACCCACATCAAATAGAATGAAGTCGCTTCTTCCGTGTTTCTTGCAATCGGAGCATCTGTTCATTTGAATCCAATTCTCTCTCCTGCATTCGTCGCAGACAGCATAGACGATTCTGTAATCACCGATACGATAGTCTCTCTTGCCTTTCAAAGGAGCCTTGAGGAGATCTGACGCATATGGATCAGCAGCGATCTCAGCCACGGCCTTGTCCGCTCTCTGCTGCACCGGACGGTCGAGTTGCGACATGGACTTGTCAAAACGTTCGGTCGCGTACGGCCTGTACTGAAGGGCCAACGCGAACCATCTACGCAAGAGGCTTGTATGGTTTGATCCGGCCTTGCTGAGCATCGTTCATTGCTTGCTGGAGCGACTCTCGGGAACTTTTGTCGAGTAGTATGTCCAAGGTCTCGATCCAAGAATCGTCAATGCGGAAGAGTTTCGAAGCTTTCGACTTCTCTAATGGTTCAAGGACAGCCTCACCCGGCTTAACCTTGTCCATCAACTCCCCGGTAGCGGGCGAGGGAGTACCATATACAGCATCTTCCATCGTTCTGCCAGTGTCAAGTGCATGAGCATCTGACACATTCTCGATGAGTTTCAATATCTCCTGATTCGACTCAACGAGTTCTCTCGCATCATCGAGCAGCCTGTGACCATCGGCCGTCGCTTCGATAAGAGCCTCAGTTACAGTCACAAGTCCGTTCCTAGTAAGCCATTCAAGCCCCCATTGCGCTTCAGGGCTCCATGGGCCATGCTTCCAACGGTAGAACACATAACTCAGCCCCACCCATCCGAGTTTCGTCATCCGCTTCTCGGCTTCGAAGAGGAGTTTCTGTAGTTTTACACGACCGGTCAGGTAACCGCGCCGACTGCCTCGCTCTATAGTGTAGAGCAGTAGGAACAGATTGATCAGAGAATCCGCGCCAGAAGAGACCCTTGACAAACCAGCGCCCTCATGCCAAGTTAGGAATCGTCTTGAAAGCGTATCAGAAAATGGCCTTATAAGATGTGGCACCGGACACCGGCCGCCTTCATCAAATCCCTAGGACCCTGAGTATTCGAAGGCTCTCGTCGTGGAATCTGCGGTCATCTTGACCTCAGCCCATGCGAATCATGGGGAAGGGCTTTCGCGATGAGTTTGCAGTATCTTCTGATCGTATTTTCGTTTAGATTGGCGGCTGAGGCAATTTGCTTCGCCACTGCCGAATCCAGACTGTCCTGGGCGATAACCATCGCATTTTCAACACGTGTGTTGACTAGTACGAACTCCAACTGCTGCGGGGTCACTCCCTTTGCCGAAGTGCCAACGAATCCCCTGCAGATGACATACCTGAAATACGTTGACTTCGCCATTATCTGGTCCAAGAGTCCCGACTTGAACACCATTTCAGGAAAGAGAGAACGTAGCTTTGCAACCACGGTTTTGAACTTGGCGAAGTCTCCCGCTATGGAGTGTGTGATCTCCAGCTCTGTTCTGTTCGCCTGTTGCCTAGGGTCGTATTTTGCCCTCCCAAATGCGAATGTCTTGTCTACTTCGCTCGCTGAGGTGCTTCCTCCATGGGAAGGACCCAGAATCCTTGAAAGATTCTGGACTCTGTTCTCAAGGTTTCTGCTGTCGACCATGATTGAGAAGGTTGGCATGGTCTTCTGATCCTAATGCACATCGCACCTTCTTGGGTCTTTTCGTGTGTGTGCCTCTTCTGGTGCTGGCGTCACAATTTGAACCGTCGTGTAGGCAGCGCTCTATCGCGTGTGATGGAGTGTGGGTGCTTGACAAGATGTCAGCACAATGCTCCGTGTGTCCGGGTAGGGGTAGAGGGTTCCAATAGTGTCTAACCAATGTGTATTGTCTCCGAGATCCAAACTGAGATAGCTGCATGCGAATAGAACCAAGTCAAGAACACCCCAAGTACTACGAGCAGTACAGCAAGAGCATATCGCCAATGACCTATCTGCGACGGAGATGTCACTTCTGGAAAACGGGCGGTGCTGTCGATAGTCCCTGAATACAAAACAACTCACAATGACAAACCAACATATCAAGCGAGCGCGCGGAAAGTATGCGGAAAGCCTGTTGAACATGACAACGTTGCGAAGTTCAGGAAATTTCTGTCTAACACATCAGCCTAACACGGTAGCCGGTGCTAAGTATACTTTGAGTTTGCTTGATAGACTTAGCAAGCTTTAAGTACTTTGCGGTACAATAAATCATAGAAGAACATGGAGACTTTGGCCGACCTTCTTAGGACAAGTAGAGAGGCACTGAGACTAACCCTTCGGGATGTGGAGGAGAAGACTGGCATCTCGAATGCCTACCTCAGCCAGTTGGAGAATCGCAAAATCACTCAGCCGTCTCCGTCCGTACTGAAGAAGCTGGCCGTGGTCTATGAGTTATCATTTGCTCGCTTGATGCATCTTGCGGGTCATCCGGTCGCTGGCGCGGCGCAACCAAGAGCGAACTTTCGGAGAGCAAGTGCCTTCGAGGGAATAACAAGGGAGGAAGAGAGGCGCCTGCTTGAATATCTCACGTTCCTTCGAACGCGGAGGTCGGGAAAATGAAGTGGTCTGTCAGCGGCTCGCGGGTCTTTTTTCAGTGTCCTCGCAGATGGTACTACGAGACCGTGTTTGCAAATTCAAGGGCCAAGAACCCAGAACGAAAGGAAGCGTTCATACTAAAACAGCTTCAGAGCATTTATGCATGGAGAGGCAAGCTTGTCGACCAAGTTATATCAAATTTCGTTGTCCCCAAACTGAATCGGCATGAGCCTCTTGATCTGAAGGAAATCTTAGACTATGCAAACCAGTTGTTTGAGGCTCAGCTGGCATTCGCAACTGCTCGTCGGTACCGCGAGCCCAACATCAAGAAGAGTGACGAGGAATGCGAGGAAAATTACTGTGCTTTGTTCGAGCTTGAATACGAAGGCTCGCTAGACCAGGAAGTTGTCAAAAGAGCCAGGAATGAAGTCGTCACTTCTCTGACTAACCTTCTCAACTCAGGATTCCTTGCTCAAGTCACACAGGATAGTCCGTATCTCATTGCGCAAAGGACCGTGCAATTCTCGTTCGCCGATGTCAATGTACAATGTACTCCGGATCTCATAGCGTTTTTCGAGAAAACCCCGCCAATCATTGTCGATTGGAAAGTGCAGGCCCCGAAGCATAAAGAGCATTTTATTCAGCTGGGGACGTATGCATTTGCTTTATCGAGAGCCAAGCCGCACAAGGATTTTCCGACCCAATGGTCGAGCACAATTGCAGACCCGACCAAAATAGGTCTGATAGAGTTTCAGTTGCTGAGAAACAAAGAACTGCGATATTCCCTTACTGAAGAGGACATAGTAGAAATCGAGGATTACATCTACAAGTCCTCAAGCCGCATTCAGCACATGCTCAACGGCAATGGCGCCAACTCAGCGCGGGACCCCGCTCAGTTTCCTGAGACCAAATCCTCGGAGGCCTGCATGTGGTGCAAGTTCAGAAAAATCTGCTGGGAGGGTGAACGGTCATGACACTTGTCAACATATACGCGATTGAGAATCAACATGAGATAAGAATCAAGTATCGCCTCTACAAGGTCAGAGGCATTCCTCCAGATTCGGAGGATTTCGACAAGAACGCACAGTTTTTGAGCGATAAGCTCAGCAGGAGAACCAAATCTCCTTGTGCCATTGTCAAGGAAGACGGCCAGCTGTTTATAGCGCAACCCGCAGGGTATCCGGTTTTACCCGATCGCTTCCCTCTTATCGGGACGATGGCTCTGATCGAGCCCACAGAATTGGAGCGAGAACTTGATTACGGCTCTTTGAGCGAGAAAGACCGCTCGCTCGCAATCAGGTTTCTTCAGTTCTATCTTGATGGCTTACTTCATCACAATCCCTTCCTCTGGAGACCATCAGCGGGCTTACCATATTTCCAGAAACAGCCCGATCTCACATTTGTTCCGGGGGACGCCGTCATGTATAGAGGCTTCAGGTTCAGGCTGATTGCGCTTCCTGGAAACAAGATAGGAGTTTGCGTCGATGTCACTCGGAAGTACGCGTCACCTCATTATCTCCCCACGAAGATTACAGACAACGAGCTCAGGAAATACAAGGGGCGAAGGTGCATCTATGAATACGGCAATCGTTGGTATGAGATCTCAATCGCCGGCATGACTGACTTGAATGTCAGCGAGGTGATTATGCCCGACGGTGTTTCACTGTTCGACCACATCCACGCGAGCACCAAGGGACAGAAGCCGCCAAGCCTAATGATGCTTCCGAGGGATTGTTCGGTGCTAACATATCATACGAGTCTCGGAGAGGTAAGGCATGTACCTTCAGCGCTGTGCCGCCTGACTTTCGCGACCAACCAGCCAGATGCCAGCAAGTATCATTCCAGGACTATTATGGCTCCTCACATAAGGAAACAAGAAGTCGAATTCGTCGTACACAAATATCTGAGAGACTGGAAGTTGCAGGGAACACCGATAGTGCTGTCCGAGCGTATGTTGGACCTTGAGTGTGACGTGCTTGCCGCTCCTCATATCCTCTTAGGAGGCGGTAAGGTTCTCTCTCAGACCGACGGAGGAATCGATTCAGCACTCGAATTCGGATTGTCAAGGAAACAAATGTTGTTTTCAGCGGATGCAGGATTTTTCGTAAAGCGACCGCTTGACCGCCAGTACTTGATAATGCCTAATTCCATGTACGAGACTTTCGGCCCTAAATTCTTGGAGGACTTGAAGAAGCAGTTTTCGAGACTGTACTCCCAGAATGGAGAGATTCAATACGACCCCATATTCATAACGTATGACGATTCCGTTCGCAAATCCATCTATACGCTTGGGAAAGAAATCCTGCGCTCTGCTGATCAGGCGATAGGAAGCAACCTGCTGCGCTCAGGATACGGATTGGTAATTATTCCGAGATTCAGCCAGCGCAGAACTGAAAAGGAGGATGAACTCGCGAATCTTCTAATGCGCGAATTTCGAAAAATGGACATTTTCGTCTCAGTGTCTCACACAGAGGTCCCTTCATCGAGCTATATTGCTGTCTCCAACGCCGGAACAACCGAATGGGTAGTCAGCGATGACGAGAGGACGTTCAGGAGGTTCAAAGGGTATCTTGAGAACCTCGTACTGAACAAAATCCTTCTCCTAAACAATCTTTGGCCGTTTGTTTTATCTAGTCCGCTCAACGGCGACCTCATAATTGGGCTCGATGTCAAGAACAACACTGCGGGTTTCATGTTCATCTTCAAAGAAGGACAGAGTTTTGTGTTCAAGACTGCCACGTCAGAACAGAAGGAACAATTGGGTCGAGGGCAAGTACTGACTGTAATTTACGATTACTTAAGAAAAGAGCTTGCCGACAATCGCCACAAAGTCCATGACATAGCGATCCATCGAGATGGCAGACTTTATCCTGGGGAGATTCAGGGGATAAAGGACGCACTTGACAAGCTGGCAAGGGAGGGCCTAGTCGAAAGAGATTTCGATTGTAACTTCCTTGAAATCAAGAAGACTTCGCGCATCCCTCTAAGAATGTTTGAATCCTCCACTCCCCAAGGAACTATGAAAGAATGGATCGAAAATCCGAGAATAGGAAAGTGCAAGATATTCGACGATACTGCATTTATCTGCACGACAGGCCGGCCGTTCAAGTATCCCGGTACCACAAAGCCACTCCAGGTCACAAAGGCGGAAGGTAAGATGGACTTCAAGCTGCTTCTTCAAGACATTTTTTCGCTGGCTAACCTCACATGGACGAAGCCCGATTCCTGCTCACGTCTGCCCATCTCGGTCAAGATGACAGACATTAGATTGAGAGAGATTGCGGGCGAGTACGATGAAGACCAGATGAAATATGTCGAGGAGGAAGGAGAAGAATGAGCGACTTCGGATTATTTGCGTCCAGATTTCGCGAGAGCACAACATCGCTCAAGGCTTTTGACGAAGCAGTCAGATATTTCAGAAAAGTCGGTGTTCAGGCGGATTTACCTGAGACTCAGGAACAGCTTCGGAAATTGCTGGTTGTTCTCAACCCAGTTGTCAATTCCCTGAAAGGCAAACTTTCGGAGTCAATGAATTTCGACGAGTTGGGCGTGGTCGAGATTCTGCGACAGAGGCGTGTGAAAGACTGGCAACGATACAGGCAGAGCGTCATTCAACTCACCGAGAAGCTCGGCTCAGGAAAACCAGGCATAAGCAAAGTCGACCTTGACATCCTTAACGATGTCGGCGACGCTATCGACACAGAGTGCACTAGCCTCTTTAGGAGGATGAGTGGGCGTGAATGAAACGCTATCTTGAATCGCTGATTGTTGAGCAGGTCAATAGGGCGCTTGCCCTGAAAGCTTTGATCCCTTATCCTCTCAAGTATCCCGAGCTAACAGGGTTGGCTTCGAGATCTACCAGCATTCTTGATGAGCAGATTCAGATATTGAAAACTCTTCAACCGGAGCTGCGCGGGAGAGATGAAGATGATCTTCGCGATATCTTCAGGGACATGAGAATCTGCTCTAATTTCATTTCATTGGTGGAATATTATGGGATTTTCGCCCTCTACTACCAGACACCTGAAATAGGTTTCCTCAACAAACTGATCTTCAAAATCAGCCAGGAGATCAGACTCCCCTTCCCTCATCCGTCAGTCTGTTGCACCGGCACTATGTATTATTTCTCACATCCGTTCACAAACGTAATTTTCACTCCTCTGACTGAAGCGCAGTTCCTCCTGCACATGCCTGACCTCTATCATGAGATAGGTCATTTCGTTCTGGAAAACATGAAATCTGAATTGAGGCTGAAATCCGTTGGCAATGGCTATGAGATGGCCTTCTCAAGAGTGACGGACTATTACACACAGCTCATAAAGAACAAGCGTGACGAGTCTGGTCCTGAACAGATCTCGATGGTTATTGAGAGGCTGCACTCTCACTGGAAATCGTGGATAATAGAATTCTTTTGCGATTTGTTCGCCCTCTTCACTGTCGGGCCAGCATATGCTTGGTCGCATCTCCACTTGACAATGAAACGTTCCGTCGACATTCATGAGCTGTCTGTAATTCAGCAGACGCATCCTTCCGACGAGTCCAGGATGAGAATTCTTCTAATTGGGCTAAAGAGGCTGGGCTTTGAAGATGAGGCAGAGAGAATCAAATCGAAGTGGTCTGAGGCGACAAGATTCTGGGGACTCCCTGCGTCTGAGTATCAATACGCGTATCCGGACACGCTGCTAGAGGACATAGTAGGACTGATTATAGATGGGCTGAAGCAGTCAGGGGTATCGGTTTTCCCAAGCGAATCGTCGTCAAAAAATGATGGCGGGATTAGAGCGTTACTAAATGAAGCATGGAAAGTATTCTGGGAGACCGAGCCCGAGGGCTTCAGAAATTGGGAGCAACATCATGTGGAGAGCCTCCGCACCTCTCTACAGGTAGAAGCGACGCAGTCAGCAACATGATCTGGAAATTACATAGAACTTTTTGAGACCTGACGACAAGATCATTTTATGACCCACAAATTCGGCAGGCAGTACGAAGTCTGGGACTGCCCCTTCTGCGGACAGAATTCTAACAGCGTTATTCATTTTCCGAAGAG
>Ga0315281_10015792_pt1 | contig 10110 bp, 4 predicted proteins | sample YL17G07_0_MG_FD_204540 | JGI IMG/M metagenome (GOLD analysis project Ga0315281, IMG submission 204540) | Sediment microbial communities from Yellowstone Lake, YNP, Wyoming, USA - YL17G07_0 | ecosystem: Environmental > Aquatic > Freshwater > Lake > Sediment | place: USA: Wyoming | collected...
GAATGTAGTATCGCAAAAAGTCCCTTCTTTGTCAAGGCTGCATATCACATGGTAATGCCCTAATTTGGATGACAAAATGAGTATCGATGCACGAAGTCTGTCATGCCCGCCATGCCTGCGGCAGGCAGGCGAAAGTCCCGAAGGGATCCCTTTGGGACGGGCATCCATTTTAAAAACAGAGACGCATTTGTGGATTCCCGCTGGAGTTTATCCCGCACAAGCGGAACGGGAATGACAAATTGGGACACTACCAATCACGGGTCACAAGCCCGATTCATTTGAATTTTGATTGACTCTCGAGGTGGTGTTTTATATATTCAAAGCGTCTTCCCGCTCCAAGAGCGTATTAAATGTTCTTATCGTGTCGCGCAGAACTTCTATGAAAAAAATCTTATTCTTTCTCGGCATTTCGCTCTTTTTCCCCTCGTCATACACAGCCGCTCAGCAAAGCCCTTTAGAGGTCAAACTCAAAATCGCTGAAAGATCCGGTTTGTTTGGAATGAGCGGTCCAAAAATTATCCGGCTCACGCTTTCTACGAAAAACAGGGAGAAATCGCTGACATGCGAAAACGTCAATAGCGGCAATTACTTTTATTTCCTTCTTCAGAATGAAGGAAAATGGCAGGTGGATGCGGACTTCCTGAACGACGATCTTCCCAAACTCACTCTATCTCAGCAAGACTCAAAGCTGCATTCTGAGTTCACCGGCGATATTATTGCCGATGGAGAGAGTACCATCGTTTTGATCGGCTTCCGGAAAACACTCGCACTTCATAAACCATTTTTGTTCGAGTATCCTACGGAGGAGTCGATCTCAAAAGTGGAAATGAGTGTACCGCAGGAATACTGGCCCGGCTATTCCAAGGTGACAAAATATCTTGATGCCGGCGACAAGGCGTTGAAAGACCAGCAATATAAAACAGCCGTCCTGTATTTTAACACGATCTTGAGCGATCAATCCCTCGCAATTTTCCCCTTCTATGCGACTGCGAAAGAAAAACGGCTGGAAGCTTTTGACAACTACCTCACGGAGAACTATGGCACCTTTTCCCGGTCGATGGGAAACGATGGAGACCTGAAGCAGAAGATTGCGGCAGCCGGGGAGGGCGTTGCTATGTTTCAATACGTTGTCGATTCACTTGCTGACGCATCGGCCGGCGTAAGCGCCTCCGATGAAACTATTGTTCCCCTAATGGGACGGGCGAAAAACGCTTTCCAACGATCGCGTATCGTCCTCGATTCGCTTCGTCAATCACTCGACGACTTCAACGTCCGATGGATCATCGTCGGATCTTCCGCCGGAAAAATAGATTTCAAATACAAGTACTTGATCGAAGCACTCGCTTATGCTTTCAGTTCTGTCAACTTCGCTGATTCGGCTGCGAAAGATTTGACCCTCGTGCTTCCCGAAGAGCTCTCGGCGCGGCTGAAAAAATATAACCTCACGGAGTCGTACGAAACGTTTGTGAGAATCGCAACCGTGCGATGGAAAAAGAAATCTGCCCTCTTTCCACCGGATTTTTTGATTAATCTTGCTAAGGACTCGCTTCAATTTCCTTTGCCGTACTATTCGGTTTTGAAAGCTACGAACGATTTTTTCAATTCGAATTACACTGAGACAAAGAAAGAGGTTTTTCAGGTGATGAAGAAGTCCTACGACCACGAATTGACGGGCCGCATGGACGATTTGCGCATCATTATTGATACACGCGAAAAGAAGATACCGGGCGAAGTTCTGACACACATGAGAGATGGCCAGCTAGCGGAAGAAAAGGGCAATACCGACGGCGCGGCGGAACATTACAAAGACGCAATGCTGATCTCGGAAGAATACGCGCCGGCCGCCTTTGCTCTCGGCAAGCTCTACGATCGGATTGGCGATAGTTACAAGGCAAATAATTTCTTCCAGAAAGCAGTGACATCCGATACGATTTATTATTCCGCCTACCGTTTTCTCTACATCAACTACTTCAAGAACTCAAACTTCAAACCAATGATCGATCTGTTGACACAGGCTTTGGCGCGTGGCAACGATTTCTACGATATCCATTATTATCTCGGCATCGCGTATAACGGAGCGGCAATGTACGAAGAAGGTATCAAACAGTACGAACGGGCGTTGGAGTTGAATCCGAGAAGCATCGATGCCAATATTCAGGCAGGTATCGCGTACCAAAACATGAAATCGTATGCGAAAGCAAGAGACTACTATACGCGGGCAATTCAGATCGATCCGGAAAATCAGACCGCAACAGAAAACCTCAAACGCTTGGACGAATTGCAGAAGAAATTTTGAGCCGGGGATCTTCCCTGTCACTTCACCTTAGACCCATCCGCGTAGTTTACACGCTTCAGCAATTCGGGCGACACCGACAACCATTGCCGCCAGCCGGGGGTGCACGTTTTTTTCTTTGATGGCCTCACGCACAGAGTGATATGCCTTCATCAGTTTCTGATCGAGGCGTTGATGAACAAGGTCTTCATCCCAGAAGAATGAGTAGCTATCCTGTACCATCTCGAAATACGACACCGTTACTCCGCCCGCGCTCGCCAGGATATCCGGGATGACATGAATTCCTTTCTTATAGAGAATGAGATCGGCCTCGGGCGTTGTCGGGCCATTGGCAAGTTCGCATACGATTTTTGCCTTAATTTTCTCCGCATTGATGTCTGAAATTGCATTTTCCAACGCGGCGGGGTAAAGAATTTCGACATCGAGTTCAAGAAGCGACTCTTGGGAAATAACCGATGCTGTGGGAAAGCCGAGCACGGATCCAGTCGTCAGCTTGTGGGTCACGAGTTCCTTGGGATTGAAACCCTGAGGGTTGAAAATCGCCCCCCGCGAATCGCTAACTGCAACAAGTCTCCCTCCGCCGAGCAATTCCTGATGCAGCAAAGCTGCGCGCTGTCCTGCATTTCCGAATCCTTGAATAGCGTAAGATCCTGAAGAATTGACACCCAGAATTTTGCAGGCTTCCCGAACGGTAATAACGCCGCCCCGAGCTGTTGCGTCTCGCCGCCCTTGCGTACCTCCGACCTGCATCGGTTTGTCCGTAAGAACGCCGGGCTGGTGACGATGTGTAATCGTTTCGTATTCGTCCATCATCCATGCCATCGTCTGAGGATTAGTATATACATCAGGGGCAGGGACATCTTTATCGATGCCGATGTACTCTGCGACAGCGCGAACGTATGCTCGGGAGAGATTTTCCAATTCGCGCTGCGACATGGTTTTCGGGTCGCAGACTACCCCGCCCTTGCCCCCTCCCAGTGGAAGGTCAACGACAGCTGTTTTCCACGTCATCCAACTTGCCAACGCACGGATGGTGTCCACAGTTTCATCGGGATGAAATCTGATTCCGCCTTTCGCCGGACCGCGAGCATAATTGTACTGGATGCGGTATGCGTGAAACACTTTCACCGTCCCGTTATCCATTCTTACCGGGAGTGTGAACTTAAACTCTCGTTGTGGCCAGCTCAGTAGTTCAATTGTGGCGTTGTCCAGATTGAGAAGCTTTGCTGCTTCAAGTACTTGCTTTTGTGCGACATGAAAAGAATTGTAGGATTCCATGCACTCTACCTTTTTGGTTTATCGTTCGGTAATTGATTGCCACGATCTTCCTTTGCGTCCAGCATGATACGGTACCAGCACTGATTGCACATGAGCGTCCGATCGACGCTGAGCAGTACTTGTTCCCACGGACTCAGTTTTCGTCCACAATGAGGACATGCATCAAAGACCTTCACTCGTCGTTCGCGGAATCCTTCATCGCGATGGAGTTCTTCATTCACTCTGTGCCTCCGGTTTCAGAATAATGCCTTTATTCTTGTGACCGTTCATCTTGACAGTAATGGAATTATCGCAGTGAATGTGCCGCGTGTACTCCAGCTCTCTCACTGCTTTCTGCTTCGTGAGCCACTCCCAGTCAATGAAACCTTGATGAGCATGCGCGTTCACCGTAAAATACCCCACCATAAATGATGTGAGGTTCTGAAAGAAATGAGATCCCTGCGACGGCGCCACGTTGAAATCTTTCATGTTTGCTTCAACGATTGCGCGTGCACCGGAGATCTGGTCCCAGGTAACGGGAACGCCAAGCCACGGGTCGAGGGTCCCCCAACGACCAACGCCGATGAGCAGATACGGTTTGTTTTCCGACACCAGAAGTGAATTCAATCGACTCACTTCCGCAGCGACTTCCCGGCTTTTCGCCCGGTCATACCGGTGAATATCCACCATCACGATGTCGTGAATTTCTCTAATCACACCGTTGCCCAAAACTCGCGGACTCTGGCAAATCAAACTCGAAGGCTCGATTTCCTCGACATTCAACTCCTCCAATTCTCGGCTGATGACAAGCGGGCGCATCTGCAGCAAGCCGAATTCTCTTGCCCTCCCGTTGGGAACCGAGAGGTTTACGGCGAACTCAATTTCCACCGGAGCCCCCATGCCCCAGCTCCCCATATCAAGTAGAAGCTCTAGGATTTCCGGCAACGGGAAGCTCTTTCCTTTCAAGACCGGAGCGAACGTTACCAAACGGTGCCCTTGCCGAGAAATGCCGTCCGAGATCGAGTTGTTTTCATGGGAGTAGGTTGAACCGACATTGTTCAGTGTTCCGTCGATCTCTGCAATCTGCAAATCAAATCTTTTCACCAGCATGTCGTGTGTGAGAACGACTGGATTCTGTTGCTCCGTAAGGGCGAGCGCAAAAAACTCGTTCTGATTATTCTGTAGGGTGTCTTCGATCGTAGAGAGTTGTTGAAGGTGAAGGGGATATTTCGGACAGAAACGCAGCGCATTCCCACCATCGACAACGATTTTGCCAAGTCCCAGGGCAACGGAGACGATGCCGTCCTCAGGCGTTTGAGGGTGAACAGGATAGAAGTTGTGCGATTTCCCAACCCCGGAAAAATCTGGATAAAATTTATTGTTGTGCGATGCACCGACCATCTTTTGTATGATGACGGCCATTTTTTCCTCTTCGAGCCGGTACGATGTTACACGGATGTAGTCTTTCGCGCTTCGGTAGAACGTCGATGCGTACACACGCTTGATAGTGTTAAGCAAGTCTTTGAGCCGAATGAGAGGGTCGGGATTGTTGTTCGGAATCATATACGTTTCGTACACACCGGCAAACGGATGGTATTGTGAATCTTCCAACAAGCTCGATGAACGTACGGCAAGGGGATCGCTGATGATATCAAGAAATGCAGCGAGTTCACCGAGAATATCTTCGGGGAATTTTTTTGCATCGAGGAAGCGTCGTGTAATTTCTATGTCATCGCTAGCATTCAGAGCGTAGTTCCGAAGATGATTCTCATCTAAGAATTGGTCAAAGACGTCCGTTCCGATAACGACCGCGGGCGGGACGAAAATCTGCACTTCGTCAAACCTATCGCGGACGTTATAGTTGTTGATGAGGATGTTAACAAAACCCAACCCACGCGCTTTTCCGCCGAGCGAGCCGGTTCCGATGCGCGCAAAGCTGCTCGACGGGTCGAATGTCTCTTTCACAAAATCGGTGATAATCCCCCGCTGTCGAAGCTGGCGATAATCGTGCAACGAGGAAATCAGATCTGCACGCAGCGCCGCAACCGACGGATAATCGGATACTTTGCGCGGTCGCAAACGATGCGCCAGCCAGAATTCGGTTCGAGCCTTCAGCCAATTGGAAAAATGATTCCGTTCGGCATGATAGCGAATGCTCTCTTCCGGCAGAAGGTGAAGCTGATCCTCGAGCGTTTTTAGATCTTGCGCCCGCCCTACTTCCGTTCCATCCGGCGTTCGAAACACAAAGTCACCGAAACTGAAATGCTGAATCATAAACTGCCGGAGTTCATGCAGCAGCATCGGCGAGTCTTTCAGCAAGAACGATGCGCCGACCAACCGGGCCTTCTCCTCATTATCGGAAAGGTTCGATTGGAGCAGGATCGGGATGTCCGGATGCTGCATTTTCACGTTCTTCGCGAATTCGATTCCTGCCCGAGGGTCCTGTTTGCCGTCGTGCACAAAATCGATATCGGAGATGACGCCGAGTATGTAGTCCTGATATTTTTCAAAATAGTCCCACGCTTCCTCATATGTCGTACAAAGAAGGATTTTCGGACGCGCACGCATCCTGAGAAACTTATGCGAAAGATTTATTCCTTCGGAGATGAGGCGCTGAGATTGTTTCAATGCTTCCGTGTAAATCAGAGGAAGGTATGAAGAATAGAAGCGGACGTTGTCTTCGATGAGGATGATGGACTGAATGCCGACTAGGCGAGTGTCGTGGTCGACATTGAGTTTGTCTTCTAGATATTTGATGATCGCAATGATGATCCTGAAATCGCCTTGCCAGATAAACACCCTATCGAAGACTGACGTATCATGGTGGGCAAACAACTCTGTCAGCTCTCGATTGTCGTAGGCTAATAGGACAACCGGGATCTTCAATCCTGCCTCACGCACCATTTTTGCAAACGTTATCGCATGCATGTCTTCGATATGAAGCGTTGTGATAATCATATCGAAGCGATTCTCTTCTTTCGCCAGGGTGATTGCCTCTTTGCCGCTCGAGACGCGTGTAAGCTCCGGCGAGTGGCTCAAATTCAAACCTTGATACTCGTTGCGGATCAGCTCGTACAGCCGGCCGTCTTCTTCAAACAAGTAGGAATCGTAAAGGCTGGAGACAAGAAGAATATCGCGCACACGATAACGCATCAGGTTTTGGAAACCTTGAAAGCGTGTGCCGTAGCCATGCTCAACCCAAAGGGGGTCGAAGGTTTGCATAAGGACAATGACCAATCAACAATGAACAATGATCACGTAAAACCAAGATCATCCAATGAAAAACAAAAGCAAGCGGGGAAGCATTCACCCGCCTGCTATGTTCCGTTAGGCTCTGTTACACTAATCCCTGATCCATCATTGAATCGGCGACTTTGAGAAATCCGCCGATATTCGCACCGTTCACGTAGTTGCCGGGAGTCCCAAATCGATTCGCCATGTCGACGCATGTCTTGTGAATATTTTTCATGATGAGACGCAATCGCTCGTCAACTTCATTGCGAGTCCACGGAAGGCGCATACTATTCTGCGACATTTCCAATCCGGACGTGGCAACACCTCCTGCATTTGCCGCTTTTCCCGGACCGTACAAGATGCCGGCGTCAAGAAATACCTTCACTCCGTCAAGCGTGGTCGGCATGTTGGCCCCTTCAGCGACAGCATATACTTTGTTCTTGAGAAGGTTCTGTGCGTCTTTACCATTGACTTCGTTTTGCGTTGCACTCGGGAAAGCACAATCCGCTTTGTGGTCCCATAATGGATTGTGGTCGATCTTCGGGTCGATCGAAGTGTACACCGCGCTCTTGTATTTGTCGGCGTACTCCTTAATTCTGCCGCGGCGAACGTTTTTCAGTTCCATAATAAACGCGAGCTTGTCTTTGGAAATACCCTCATCGTCGTAAATATATCCGTTGGAATCCGAAAGGGTCAAGGCTTTCCCGCCCAGTTGATTTATTTTCTCGACGGTGTACTGCGCAACATTGCCGCTTCCGGAGACAAGGCATTTCTTTCCTTCCAGCGTTTGCCCTTTGGTGGAGAGCATTTCAGACGCGAAATAGACCGCGCCATACCCTGTTGCTTCGGGACGAATAAGCGATCCGCCCCAGTTGAGTCCTTTTCCCGTTAACACGCCTGTGAATTCATTTCTCAACCTTTTGTACTGACCAAAGAGGTACCCGATCTCTCTTCCACCAACGCCGATGTCGCCTGCCGGAACGTCTGTATCCGGGCCAATGTGGCGAAACAGTTCGCTCATAAAGCTCTGACAGAAACGCATCACTTCGTTGTCGCTCTTTCCCTTCGGATCGAAGTCTGAGCCTCCCTTGCCGCCCCCCATTGGCAGCGATGTCAGACTGTTTTTGAATACTTGTTCAAACGCAAGAAATTTCAAAATACCAAGCGTGACAGAAGGATGAAAACGCAATCCCCCTTTGTAGGGACCGATCGCACTATTCATTTCAATACGAAATCCTCTGTTAACTTGGATATTGCCATGGTCATCCATCCACGGAACTCGAAACATGATGAGCCGCTCGGGTTCAATAATTCTTTCAAGTACTTTTGCGTGGCGATACTCGGGGTGCCTGTCCAAAACGATGCTGAGCGAATCAACAACCTCTTGAACAGCCTGATGAAATTCTGGTTCACTGGGATTTTTTGCTTTTACGTCAGCCATTAAGGCTGTTACATACTCTGGCATACAAACCTCCGGATGGAAAAATGAGAATTAAGAATTTTTCAACCAATGAATTCGTTGTTACTTTTTTTTATTTCGTGATGTGGGATCAAGGTGTGACGATAACGATGTGAGATGGAATTTCGAGCCATAGCTAACATACAAGAACAATACTGTAATATGAATTTATGCAACTACTCAGCGAAATATCGAACGTGAATTGCAACAAATGCCCGAACGCACTACCCCTGACGCTTCTGCCAAAGAGAAGGCAGACAGGTCGCGTCTTCCCCTCCTCATGAGGAGGGGGTAGGGGGTGGTCGCCCCTAAGGCTGAGTAGTCACGAGTTTATACTTTCACTTCGCAAGCTTTCCGCAGGAAAATCATATTAACACGCGAGTCACGTTGAGAGCCCTCGATGAAGGTCTCGACCTCGAGAGAACTCGAAACCGTACAGACAACGACACCGCTCTAAAATGTCATTAGGTCTTACGGGAAAATGCCCAACTCCAAATATGCGAGAGCAACTTTGTTAATTGCCTCAACGAACGCTGCGGTTCGAAGATCAGGAATTTTCGGGTTCTGTTTGGTTTGGTCACAAATCTCGTTGTACGCACTGACCATTGTTTCTTCCAATCCCGAGTTTACGAGATCAATTTCATCGGCGCCGCGTGTAATCGCCCGTCGTTCATTTTCGGAAAAGCTCTTTCCGGTGGCGTGTTCCACTGCAACGAGGAGTTTGTCGAAAGTCGCTTGTTCGTATCGTTTTCCCATTCTCCCAAAACGCACGTGGGAAAGATTTTTCAGCCACTCAAAATATGATACCGTCACGCCCCCTGCGTTGCAATAAATATCCGGAATGATGAGCACATTTTTTTTCAGAAGGATCTCTTCGGCCGCTGCAGTCGTGGGGCCATTCGCACCTTCAGCAATTATTTTGGCCTTAATGCGTGGGGCGTTTTCTTCCGTGATCTGATTCTCCAGCGCCGCAGGAATAAGGATATCGCATTCTCGTTCGAGCCCTTCAGTATTCTTTGGAATGTTCGCCGCGCCCGGATAATTGAGAATTGAAAATGTCTCTTTGCGATGTCTCACCACACGATCAACATCCAATCCCTTTTCGTCATAGATGGCTCCTTCGTATTCCACCATGCCGACGATAATGGCTCCACCTTCCTGGCAGAACTTTGCAGCGTGGTAGCCGACATTGCCCAAGCCTTGCACGATAACCCGTTTTCCGTCCAGTCCTTTCGTGAGGCCCCGCTTTTTCATATCATCAACGTTCGCACACACTTCGCGTATCGCAAAGAATACTCCACGCCCGGTTGCTTCGGTTCTTCCCCGAACTCCGCCTTCGGTCACAGGTTTGCCGGTGACGCACGCGAGTGCATCGGTCTGGCTTGGATTGAATGCCGCGTAGGTATCGGCAATCCACGCCATTTCGCGCGGACCGGTTCCGTAGTCGGGAGCAGGGACATCGACTCCCGGACCAATGAAATTCTTTTTGATCAATTCCGACGTATATCGCCGTGTAATTTGTTCCAGCTCATGGACGGTGTAGTTTTTGGGGTCAATTTTTACGGCACCTTTTGCACCGCCGAAAGGGACGTCGACGATGGCACATTTGTAGGTCATCAGGGAAGCGAGAGCCTTCACTTCGTCTTCATCAACGTGTTCGGAATAGCGTATGCCTCCCTTTACCGGTAGTTTGTGATGACTGTGTTCAACCCTCCAGCCGGATATCGTCTCGTACCCTCGTTGTGTGCGAATGGGAAAATGAAATGAATAGATGCTGTTACAGGTTTTTATTTTTTCGAGCAGTCCTTTAGGATGGTCTGTGTACGATGCAGCATTATCAAAATTGAGCAATACGTTTTCGAAGAAA
>Ga0315281_10015793_pt1 | contig 10110 bp, 12 predicted proteins | sample YL17G07_0_MG_FD_204540 | JGI IMG/M metagenome (GOLD analysis project Ga0315281, IMG submission 204540) | Sediment microbial communities from Yellowstone Lake, YNP, Wyoming, USA - YL17G07_0 | ecosystem: Environmental > Aquatic > Freshwater > Lake > Sediment | place: USA: Wyoming | collected...
GAGAGGTAAATAAATACGAAACAACATGGAACGATTTACCCTATAAATTCGAAGCAGGCACACCAAATATTGCAGATGTTATTGGATTTGGGGCAGCGATTGATTATCTTACAAAACTTGGAATGGATAAAATAAGAGAACATGAAATTGAATTGACAAATTATGCTATGGAAAAATTATCCCAGGTAAAGGGATTGACAATCTATGGAACAAAAGATATCTCAAAACGAGGTGGAGTAATTTCATTTAACTTTGCGGATGTTCATCCTCATGATGTAGCACAAATAATAGATGAAGAAGGAATAGCAATAAGGTCTGGACATCATTGTGCTCAAGTACTAATGGAAAGACTAAATGTTGCAGCCACTTCTCGTGCAAGTTTTTACATTTACAATACTAGGGAAGAAGTAGACGCATTAATTATTTCACTAAACAAAGTTGCGAGGATATTCAAACTATGAGCAGCAATGCCGATATTTATCATGAAATGATCATTGATTATTCACGAAACCCAATTAATTATGGTAAAATAGAAAATCCAGATGTCACTTTTCACGATTCAAATCCTCTCTGCGGTGATAGCATTGATATTGATATGAAAATTGATGATAACAAAGTCTCAGATATCAAATTTCATGGTAGAGGATGTGCAATTTGCATGGCTTGCTCCTCAGTATTGACTGAAATCACAAAAGGCAAAGGAATCGATGAAGTGAGAAATATCACCAAACATGATGTCTTGAGCGAGCTAGGATTAGAACATCTACAAGCTGTTAGAATAAAATGTGCACTACTATCGCTTAAAGTACTAAAATCGGCTCTTTATTCGTACCTTGGAGAACATATGAAAAACACTCAAGATGCAGATAAGTTAAAAGAAGAGGCAGCCAATTTATACTAATATGGGCGGTTTTACTCCAAGTATTCCAATCTCTATTCAGATTAGAAAAATAATTTTTGAAAACCATAATGCAATAGAGGATAAATTTACAAATGATGAAATTTTTGAAAAAATAAAACAAAACGGTGATTTAGATCCTTCGTGGAATATAGATGACATAGAATCATATTTTCAAGACATTTGTGATTGTGGTCTTGCAAGAAATATTGCACAAAATTTTACAACAATTTGGCTTAAGCTATTCGACCCTATTGAAAAACATCATTGTACTTCTTGCAATCTAGATGTTTATGTTGGGGCATCAGAAAAACAAATTTGTCCAAACCCTTCTTGTAAATCTACTATTTAGATCTGTATTTATTAGCTGCATCTTCAAGTGCTTTTATCATTGGAAGCTTTTCACCAGTTAGATAAAGAACCAGTGCTCCACCCGCAGTACTGATATGGTCTATTTTTTCAGCCAGTCCATATTTTTTTAACGCAGATGTTAAATGTCCTCCGCTTACTATGGTAGTTGCCATTGAATTTGCAACTGCAGAGAGTAACTCTTTTGTTCCATAGCTGAAATTTTCTTTTTCAAAAAATCCTGCAGGACCACTAATAAAAACAGTTCCTGCACCTGCAATTAACTTTGAATAATATTCAATTGTTTTTGGTCCTAAATCATAAATTTTATCTCCTGCACCAAGCTCTCTTACGTCCATCTCTACTCTTTCGCCGTCTTTGTCAATGGCAATATCGACTGGAGTGGAAAACACATCTGGGTATTCACCAATTAACGCATGTGCTTTTGCTACTACTTCCTCCTCTTTTTTAATTCCAAGCGGATATCTTATTCTTGCTTGAGCTCGCAAAAAGACATTTCCAATTAATCCTGTAAGCAATACATGATCTGCGCGACCATTTTGAATCAATAATTTGATTGCTTCTAATCTATCTGGAACCTTGGAGCCGCCAAGGACAATCACATGGGGTGCCTTGGCTACAGTCATAATCTCATCTAAATTTCTGACTTCTCTTTCAACAATTCTTCCAGCACATGCAGGTAAAACATGTGGAAATCCAACTATCGAGGGATGTGATCTATGGGCACTCGGAAATGAATCTAATACAAAAAGATCAATTAATTTTGATAAGCGTTTCACCATGATGGTATTTGCAGCATCCTCTGGTGAGAATTCGTAATTTTCTTCAGCGCATAAACGCAGATTATCTAAAAGTAATATTTCACCACCTTTCAAATTTTTTATTTCATTTTGTGCAGCAACACCAATGACATCTTCCACATACCTAATTTTCTTACCCATTAATTTTTCGAGGACCTTTGCATGCTTATCCATTCCCGTATAATCTGTATTCCCAACCCTGCCTTGATGAGATCCAACTACTAATTTTGCTTCTCCTAATGATTTTATAGTTTCAATTGCCTCCTCAATCCGTTTTGTTCCTGAAATCTCCATGGTATCAGGATCTATCGGGCAATTCATGTCTACCCTTAAAAAAACTGTTTTATCTTTAAGGTCAAAATCATCAAGTGTTAATACCTTCATAATTTTTGAATTAAATACTGGGTTAAATCCTTTGAGTTGTTCCAATTTTTTATTACAGTTGAATTTGCCTAGCGAATTATTTCTAATCACTTAACAAAAATTAAAAGTATCATATAACGTGTCCAATTAGTTGCAAAACTGGATTTATGATATTAGGTCACGCTCATTCGTTCTACTTGTAATTTCATTTCTCATTGTAACTATGTTGGTATATTTTCAAATCACAGAAAATATTGATCAATCCATAATTTCCTTTGTTGCTGAGAAGGAAGGAAATTCTTCTTTAGATCTTGCCATGCAGATAATTACAGAGTCGTGTGATTCGTTTTACATGCTAGGTTTTGGTATTGTTATGCTTTTGATAAAAAAAACAAGAAGAATAGGAATTACCCTGATGATTTTGATAGTTTTGTCAACTCTTCTCACTGGATACATAAAGTGCGGAGTGGATAGAGATAGACCTAATTTTGAATATGAAGGTGCTCCATTTCCTGTTGGAATAAGTCGTGACACTTTTGCATTATTTTGTGAAGGGGGATCTAACGCGTCATATCCATCTGGTCATGCAGCAAGAGCGATGATCATTGGTGTGATACTTGGCTATGCGTTATCTGAAAAATTTCCTCGAGGTTCTTACTTGTTATTTCTTTACCCTCTATTAGTATCAATAAGTAGAGTGTATGTTCTTCAGCATTTCCCAATGGATGTAATTGGAGGATCTATACTTGGTATAATGTTAGCTGGCGTAATGGCAAAAAAAACAAAATTATACAAAATTTTTGAAAAATCAAAATCCTAATTCTGTTAGGTCTTTGTTACTAATCAAAACTATGGCGTAATGACTATCATCATAATGATATGTCCAATATCTAATGTCTCTAATCTCATTTTTCTGTCTTAGACCATGTGTGACTCCTGTAGTTATCGTATATCCTATTCTTTTTGCAAGTTTTGATTCTTTTGGCATCAAAATTCTAAATCCTTCTTTTCTATTGCTAAATCCTAACTTTACCATATCCTCAACCGCGTCTGAAGCATCTTTCTCATCCTTGACATCGTATATCTTTGATACCGGTAAATCTTTTGGATGAAATCCCATACTTTTCTTATACCTACATCTACTAATATTTTTCAAAAAACTTTTTAGATAAAAATATGTTAACCCCTATGAAAATAAATATCTACCCACTTTGATTATTAACGATGTCTTTTGATGAATATTGTTAATAGAAATTTTACCCACTTTGTTCAAGTTGAAAGATTTATTCTCATTCCACTCGTAAATATTCTGGGATTTTATCATATGTCTGAAAAACCTTTTTTCTCAAACTTTGAATGTCTTGACAAACATTATTCTTGTTATTCTGAATACGTATTGAGCGATAGTGAAATTCTTTAATTTCTCTAAATTCATAAAAATAATTTGAATTTTTGAATAAAATTAATCGTTTGTGCTACTCTGTGAATATGGCTTTTCAGAGTTTTTAAACTAGGATACTTTCCAATGAACTAAATTTGACCCATTTGGCGTATTTTAGGGTATTTTTCTGATCGTTTTAGGAAATTATATGTTAATTTTCTTAACTGGTAAGTCAAATCATGATTATATGCACCACTTAACCGACTCATTTACTTTTACACAATCATGACATCGTTAGAAAATTTAATAATTAATCTAAGAAAAAAGAAACAGGCGGCAACTAATCTTAGGAAAAAAGCTGAAAAACAACTTCAAGAAGTGAGATCCCTTGAAAGAAGATCTTCACATGGATTACACCTGATAGATAGAAAAATTGAGTCTGAAAGGGAGGATGCTACTGATGTCTCTGGTATTCTAAATCAAAAAACATCTCAATTAGAAAGTATTGAAAGATTGGTTGCAGCAGCTAAGGAACGCATAATTCATGAAAAAGAGACTTTGAGTCAAACAGAACATGAATTAGAATTTGCTCAAAATCCCGAAGAAAAACAGTATGCAGAATCAAGATTAATCTCACTACATGACCATATTAGGGAATTAGAATATGAGATAAAAAATAGAGAAAAAACGGCAAAAAAGATCGTTGAAGACATTGCACGATATAACGAAATTAAATCAAAAATAAGCTCAAAAATTCAGCAACAATCAAAGTCAAAGCCTTCTCTACGTGAAAAAATTAGTACAAGTCATAAGGACACCCAAAAATTCATCAAAGACTTGGAACAAAAAGCCAAAGCTGAAGCATCTGCTACAAAGTCACTAAGTGTAATATCCTCTAAATTAAAAGAATTACTTGCTAAAAAACGAAAGTTTTCACAAAAACGTAAGTCTACAACCAAAAGGAAATCTCCAACAAAAACAACCAAAAGGAAATCTCCAACAAAAACAACCAAAAGGAAATCTCCAACAAAAACAACCAAAAGGAAATCTCCAACAAAAACAACCAAAAGGAAATCTCCAACAAAGAAAGTAAGCCGAAAAAAGTCTAGGAAATAAACCTCAAATTATATTTCTCAAAAATTACCTATTACACAACTGAATAAATTATATTTCCTTTTTCCTTAATTTTAAAGTGTGGATTTGCATTATTTTGATTAAACTGAACAAACGCGGCCCGGTAATTATGATGATTGGATTGGTCTTGGTGATAATTTCACTTATACTAATATCGTCTATTTTACCAGCTGATATTTCTCACGGTGATGAACTTTACATTCCTACTTTATTCAAAGGAATGTTTAGTCAGGTTTCTGATGATATCCAAATATTGCCTGGTACTTCTGAATATTATTCATACAATACAAAATCGTCTGACGTTTCAATATTATGGGGTATGCAAATAATTGATTTTCAAGATGGCGATAACCTCTCTGTGACTATTTCTAATATCTTTGGAGATGAGTATGGGGCATTTACTCAAATTGCTCCAATTATTTTTGAAACGGTGGAGATATCTAAATCCGACACACTGAATTTTGAAATACAAAATCATGGTTCTAGAACAGTTAATGTGGTTGTAATGTTTTCTGAAGATCCAAAGAATTCTAATGCATTTTCTAATCCTAATTCTTCTATCACGACAATGATTTTACCTATGGCGATATCTGGTATTTTTTTCATTCTTGGAATTTTAATATTTCTCGTAGGCGTTATACTCTCTATAGTTGATTGGAAAAAAGTTCAAAACAATAAAAGAAATTATTAATTAATACATTAACTCTTTTGCAATATCATAGTCTAGTTTTATCAATAATAATCAAAATTTCTATTTTGTGATTATATCTTACATTCAAAAAATATTATCCATTATTTGGTTAAAAGATTCACTGGATATCTCTTCCTTCTATGAATCTAATTTTGCTTTATGTTTGCGTGTTGTCTTTTCTTCAGGTTCTTTGATCTCATTTTTCCTTAAACTGGTGGATGTCATAATTTAATTTATTTAAAAATAATACTAGTCTGTTTTCTATTAAATATTAAAAAATAATTTACAAAGTCAGTTACTGGGGATTAATTTCCATTTTTCCGAACTTGCCTTTTGTTAAGGAAACATCACCTTTGAATTCATTGGTGTATCCATTTGTGATGACTACAACATCCCCAATGTTTACTGCTTTGATATCATCTCCCCACAATGTTAGTTTGATGTCATCTGATCCATCCGATATTACTGCATCGCAAACATCAACAGTACCACCTGTCTTAAGATTTACCGTTCTTGGGTCTCCTTTGCTTTTTACCTCAGCTTTTAGGTTAATTCCACTTCGCATTTTCTTTACTTGTGAAACTGATTGAAATTCTACCATTATTCTGACTCAAATTTAGACAATTATAAGCTTTTTTAAAATCAAGTCATGGGTGTAATTAAATGTCGATCATTTTATTTCTTTGAAAGCATCTAAAATTCTTCTCAAACTTTTTCATATATTCACCTAATTAACAATTATCTAAATTCAGAATCATGTTAAATAGAAAAGCATCTCATAAGTATGTCTAAATGAATTAATTTCTAGTTTAGGCACTTGATTTTACTTTAACATAGATCTCTTTTTTGATTTTTATTTTTAAATGATATATTATGATCTTACCTGATTTATGAAAAGTTCGTGCAAAATCTATTTTCCTGACCATATTGCCGTCCCTAAAAAATTAAACTTAATAGGCCGATTTTGCGTGTTATATCAATGGGACGTAGAAAAACTCAGAAAATTATCCGGACTGGCCCAAAAAATGCAACTACCGGAATGTGCCCTTTATGCATGACCATTGGTAAGGTATTCCTTCTTGGTCCACCTGGTAAAGAACGAGGGAAATGTGAGAAATGTCGCCAGGAATTTGAATTGTAGTTCAAAAAGCTAACAAGCTCATCAAACAATTTACCCATAACTTTTTAAGACAATTTTTTGATGATAGATAATCATGTACTCCGAAGCTGAAACTATCTATGAACGAGTGGCAAGACTTGAAGATGAGATTGCTCTACTCAGAAGTGAAGTTGATATTCTTAAAAGAGCACTCCGAAATAAGATTGCCAGACACGAGATATCTATGATCAAGAAAGGACAAGATATCAGTTCTATCATTGATTAATTTTTTGTCTTTATACTTCTTATTAATTCTAAGATAAAATCTACATCTTCTGCATTAGGATTTATCTCCAAATATCTATTCAGATATTCTAGTGCGATATCTGAATTCAATAATCTCTCTTCTAGTATTCCTTTGTCTCTAATGTCCTCAGGTGAATTAGGTTCTATAGCTAAAACCATATTTACGCATCTTAATGCTTTATCATAGACAAAAGATTGAACATATGAATTTTTTAAATTTCGAGTCAATCTTACAAGAATTTGTTCATGTCCAATCTCATCAAGAAATTCTGGCTCAAACTCTAATTCTCCTCCAAAATTTTCATCCAAAATTTCTTGAAGATCATCAACATCTAATAATCTTCCATCATTAAATGGATCTAAAATCATTTCTTCATTATATTTTACCAAAATATGACTTGGGAATCCTATTATCTTAAGATTCAAATTTATGAATTTTGCAATCTCGACATAAAATATTGAAATTGTTATCGGCAATCCAGTTTTTTTATCAATCACTTCATTTAGAAAATTATTTTTTGGATTATAGTAATCCTCATCGTCTCCACTGAAACCTAAATTTTCAAACAAATGTTCATTTAAAATTGAAATTAGATATGTGGGATTTCTTACATCGCTGAGTGATTCTTTTAATGATTTTCCAATTACAGCGATCTTCTGAATATATTCTTCAATGTTTAGATCTGGATATTCTAGAATTTGAGCAAATTTTAAACATTTTTCAACCAGATTGAAATTTGGATTTTTTATAAATGAAATCCACTCTGCAACTAGGGGGTCAAATTTTTCTTGCAATTATTACAGATTTATCCTATTGAGGTATAATTGTGGCTCTTTCAACTCTCTTGTATTGGGCGGGGTATCAATTAATTGTCTGAATGCATTTTTGCCTAATTTTTGGTATATGATTTTTGTAAATTCTTTTCCAATGCCTTTTCTAACCTGATATGACGAAAAATCTGTGCCCATAAAGGTATAGATGTAATTCTGAAAATCATTATCTGTTTTTAGAATATTTTCTATGACAAATCCTGCCATTCCTTCCATAATTGTAAAGGCTGCATGGTGCTGCTGAATTGGATTCAACCATCTTTTGTAAATGTCTAATAACTGCGGAATTGCCTCTGAAATCTTTGGATCTATTTGTACATGTGTAAAAGTCATTACATCTGGGCCAATCTGCTCAATTAGGAAATGATCTGGATTCAAAAAGAAAAACAGATTTGCTTTTTTTGCAAAGGGAAAATCATCTGGAACAGCCTGAAGTTGTAAATATTCTGAAAGACTATTTACTCTTTGATTATCTAGTTCCAAAATGATTACTGCTAATTCTTCGTTAATTAAATTGACTTGCATTGCTGCACTTTTGTTTAATTGGTGTATCTTTTCTTGTAGTGAATGTATCATCTCTTCTAAAACTGTCATCTTCACTGCTCCTAGATAACCTGAATTGACATTTCTAAATTTGACTTCATATGGTTCGCCTTGTTTGTGCAAAATGATTAAAGGATATCTGGAAAGAACAAATCTGTTTAGATAAATCACTGAATCTAAATAATCTCCATATGTAGTTGAAATTTTTGAGATGTATTGAATGGCATATGTTGAATAAACAAGATATTTTGCAGTATTTTTTTGCATTAATTTGGCAATAGTCTGCTGATCTTCATTTGCAACTGCATCAAATAATTCTCTTACATATTCTTTTGATTTTTCATCTGAAAACACCTTTTCACCTTTCAATTTTTTCAATTCTACAAGCTCTGGGAATTTCATCTTCAAATTATCTGAAATTTTAATTCCCACAAATTCTTCAACTTTTTTCTTTAGCATGGGAAAAACATCATTTGATATTTTCTCTAGATCATCAAATTTTATCTTAAGTGAAAGATCATCTTTTGCTTTATCTGCTAACTGGAAAATTTCTTTTTCTTCATTGATTTCTACAGATAATTGTCCAAATAATGCCTCTGCAAATTCTTCAAATTCGCTCAATTCGTATGAAATCATAAAACACTACATTTAACATTATTCCTGTTCTAGATCTAAAGAAATTATTACTTTAAAATTAATTAATTTGTTGTACGAAAATGCAAGAATTTAGTCTAGATTTTCTAAAGTGTATCAGATGTGGGTCTAAATTAGACCTTGATATATTTAAAAAAGTAATAGAGATTGAAGAGGGAATTCTAGAATGCAAAAAATGTACCTTATGCTTTCCAATAATTAAAAAAATACCTATAATTTGGGATGATTTTTCAAAATACATTTCTGAACGAATTATGTTGGGTGGGAAACTGTTCAATTCTGTATCACACTACAAAATGAAAAAATTTCTTAGAGATTCACTGTCAAATTCTAAACGAAACAACGATGATAGAACAACACTTGAAAATAGATGGACTGCAATCTATCAAAATAGTCAAAAATCAAAATTTTATTCCTTAATCCAAAATGAATTATCTATTATTCCAAAATCAAAACTAGTTTTAGAATATGGATGTTCTATTGGGATAATGAGTAACTTTCTTGCAAATTTCCATCAGACTGTATTTGGAATTGATAGATCATTTAGTGCAATTAGTCTTGCAAAAAAAACACAAAAAGACAACATGGATTATTTTGTCGCTGATTCCCTGTCTCAAATTTTTGGTAAAATGAAATTTGATTTGATTTTAGCTTTAAACATTTTAGAATTCATTGAGCCCGGTGATCTGCTAAAACATGTTTATCAACAAATTTCCAAAGGCACATTTGTACTATCAGATCCTTATGATTTTGATAGAGGTAAAAATTCAGTTAAAAAACCACTAAATGAATTATCCCTTAGAAAAACCATTGAAGAAGTGGGATTCAATATTACAACAAAAACAAAAAAACCTTCTTATCTACCGTGGAGTCTAAAATTAAACTTACGCACAACTCTAAACTATAAAGTAGATTTGATAATTGCGAAAAAGGGCGACACTGATTTCATTTTATAATTTTATAAAATATGGGGTTTGTAGGTACCATTGAGTCAACACCTGAATACTGTGACGCGAATTTGTATATTGTTAAAAGTCTGAT
>Ga0315281_10015794_pt1 | contig 10110 bp, 5 predicted proteins | sample YL17G07_0_MG_FD_204540 | JGI IMG/M metagenome (GOLD analysis project Ga0315281, IMG submission 204540) | Sediment microbial communities from Yellowstone Lake, YNP, Wyoming, USA - YL17G07_0 | ecosystem: Environmental > Aquatic > Freshwater > Lake > Sediment | place: USA: Wyoming | collected...
CGGCAAAGAGGGGTTACGGCTGATGGAGAAGGAGCATCCTCATCTGGTTTGCCTCAATATCGACTTGCCGGATATTGATGGGTTTGAAATCCTGCGGCGCAAGGGGAAGAATCCGAAAATCGCCGCTATCCCCGTGATCGGCATAACCGGGAGTATCGAGACAAATTTTGAGGGAGAGGCATTCCGGTTCGGGGCGGTCGACTTTATGAGGAAACCGTTGCAACGGGAAGACCTGGTCGCGCGTGTCAGAAAGATTGTTTCCTGAAAATCACCTCCCAATAGGAGCCCATTCCCAATAAACCCCGATATCGGCGGCGCGCGATTAGCCCCGCATCGTACTTTACATAATATATCTTATCGGAAGTCCGGCTGATTCAAGGATGGCCGCCAATGCGGCTGTAATGGAGTTCTCTACCTAAATGGAGGCGGTCTCCCCCGCCTAGGGCAAGCGGCTTAAAAGTTCACGTCATACTGGAATGTGAGCGCTTGCCCTCTACTGCTGTTGTTAAACATGTTGGTGCCAAGGATGAAGCTGGACTTGTCGCTCACCCGGTATGAAACGCCGAAGCTTAACGCGCCGTAGATGCTACTGCCACCCATGTAGTCCACCGCCATCCACCATGTGTCGTCAATGGCCTGATCCCACGAGGCCATCATGCCGGTTGCGTCCTGTAGCACCTTGTCATTTCCGGAAAATACGCCAAAACTAATGCGGCCAAGAGTGCCAAAAGTTTTGGCGACGAGTCCGTACACAATGTTGCTGTCGTTGCGGAGATCGGAGCTATCGGTAGGCGAGTTGGTGCTCTTGGGGCTGAAGTCATAGATGCCCACCGCGTACTCAAGGGGAAACGATTCCCCAAAGGCACCGACCTTGCCGCCCACCTTCGCATTAAGAAAAAGCGGGTTTTTGCTGTTGCCCGAAATATCGCGGTAGTCGAAGCCGATTTCAACGCCGAACTCGTCGTCGCCGGGAAACACGCCGACGGTCAGGCCATAGTTGACCATATTCCAGCCGTTGTCCGCGTTATTGTAAGTATTGCCGGCATCGGTTGTAGTGTTATTAAGCCCCTTGAGCGGCGTGCTGTAAACGTCCGCGCCGAAATGAACCACGCCGAATGGTTGGACATCCGTGGAGGGTATCCATATCTGCTTGGAGGGCGTGGCGTGGACGGATCCGGCGAGCATGATAATCGTGGCAATTACGGCGAATGGCAATCGTTTCATTTACCCCTCCTGTTTAAATACGGCGTTACTTCGCCAGCGCGTTGGTAAAAGTCTTATTTTTCGATTCTAGCCTGGAAAAACCCATAAGGAATAAATCAATTTCACGGGCGCATTCGCGCCCTTCGGAAATCGCCCAAACCACTAAAGACTGTCCCCTGCGCATATCACCCGCGGAAAATACTCCCGGCACGCTTGTCTGGTAATCTCCCCCGGTTTTTACGTTGCCGCGTTCATCTTTTTGTATGCCCAGTTCCTCGATAAGCCCCTTCGGCTCGGTATACAAAAATCCCATGGCAATAAATACCATATCCGCTTTGAAAACGGCTTCGGTGCCGGGAATTTCCTCGAATTTCGAAGCGCTTATCCAATTGATTTTCACATATCGCGCGCCGCTGACATTGCCTTTGGAATCCTTTAGGAATTCTTTGGATAATACGGCCCACTCCCTCGCGCATCCTTCCTCTTGCGATGAAGAAGTGCTGAATATCCGCGGTCCCGGGAATATCGGCCAGGCGGTTTCCTCCGTGCGGTTTTCCGGCGGTTTTGGCAGAAGTTCTATCTGCGTGACGGACGCGGCCCCATGCCGTATGGAGGTGCCGACGCAGTCGGAGCCGGTATCGCCGCCGCCGATAACGAGCACATGTTTGCCTGTGGCCATGATTTCGTCTTCCTTCGGTATCAGGTCTCCCGCAACGCGCTTGTTGCTTCGCGCCAGAAAATCCATTGCGAAGTGTATGCCATTCGCATCCCTGCCGGGTATCGGCAGGTCGCGCGGAACGGTGGCGCCACAGGCAAGCGCCACAGCGTCAAAATCCTTTTTCAGGGCGGCGGCGGATACGTTCACCCCCACGTTGGCGTTTACAACGAACTTCACCCCTTCGTCTTCCATCAGTTTTATCCTGCGATCCACGATATCCTTGCCGAGCTTGAAGTTCGGGATTCCGTAGCGAAGCAACCCGCCGATTCTGTCCGCCCTTTCGTAAACGGTAACGGCATGTCCGGCCTTGTTCAGTTGGTCGGCCAGCGCAAGGCCGGAGGGGCCGGAGCCGACGACGGCAACCTTTTTGCCGGTTCTGGAAGCCGGGGGTTTCGGTTTCATCCGTCCCTCTTCATAGGCGCGTTCAATGATGGCAAGCTCGATGTTTTTTATGCTTACCGGCTTGTCGATGAGGCCGAGCACGCATCCCGATTCACATGGCGCGGGGCAGACCTTTCCGGTAAATTCCGGAAAGTTGTTGGTGCTCAACAGCGATGCGAGCGCCTCTTCCCACTTGCCGTGGAATACATGGTCGTTGAAATCCGGCATGATGTTGTGCAACGGACAGTTGGGATGGCAAAACGGCGTGCCGCAATCCATGCAACGCGCTCCCTGATGTTCCACCTCTTCCTTCGGAAGCGGTATAAGGAACTCGCCGTAATTTTTTATCCGTTTCCCCACCGGCTCGTACTGGTGGTTTTTCCGCTTGTATTCCCTGAAGCCGTCCCGTTTTCCCATACTATTTTCCCCGCAACCCGCGCGGCATTATACCGCGGCGGTTTCCACGTTTTTCTCCGATGCCCGTTCGGCAAGTACCCTTTTGTAATCAAGCGGCATCACTTTTATAAACCGGGGCGTCATGGCATCCCAATCATCCAGTATTTCCTTTGCGCGCGGGCTGGCGGTGTATTCAAGGTGGCGTCCCACCATTTGTTTCACCCCGGCGATCTCCGTCGCGTCGGAGAGCGGTTCCAATGCCACCATTTCGGTATTGATGCGCGGGCGGGAACGCCCATCGACGTCCAGCACATAGGCGATGCCGCCGCTCATTCCCGCGGCGAAATTTTTCCCGACCGGCCCCAGAATTACCACCCTGCCGCCGGTCATGTATTCGCATCCGTGGTCTCCCACCGCTTCCACCACCACGTTTGCGCCAGAGTTGCGGACGCAAAACCGTTCGCCGCCGATACCCTGGATGTACGCCTCGCCACTAGTGGCGCCGTAGAAGGCGACGTTGCCCACGATGACGTTTTCATTCGCTTTAAACGTGGATGCGCGGTGCGGATATAAAATCGCCTTTCCGCCGGATAGCCCCTTGCCGAAGTAATCGTTCGCCTCCCCCTCCAGCTCGAAGGTAAGCCCCTTCGCGCCGAACGCCATGAAGCTCTGTCCCGCCGTGCCCTTCGCCTTGATATGAATGGTGTCGTCGGGCAGTCCTTCCTCGCCGTATGTACGCGAAATTTCGGCTGAAAGCATGGTGCCGACAGCGCGGTTGACGTTCCGGATGGTAATCGAGCCCCGCACTTTCTCCCGTTGCTCCAGCGCGGGTTTTGCCATTACCACCAGTTCGTGGTCGATGGCGCCGCCGATGCCGAAATCCTGCTTTTCATTGCAATAGGGGGCGCAACCCGGGGATTGCGCTTTATGCAGGAGTTTGTCCATTTTCAGGTGTTTTGCCTTGTAGTGGGTGATGTTGTCTTTCACTTTCAGTTTATCCACCCGTCCCACCATCTCGTTCACGGTGCGGAACCCGAGCATGGCCATATGTTCCCGCAAATCCCGCGCGAGAAACATGAAAAAATTCACCAGATGTTCCGGTTTTCCCGTAAAGTTCTTTCTCAATTCCGGATCCTGCGTCGCAACGCCGACGGGACAATTGTTCAGGTGGCATTTGCGCATCATCACGCACCCGGCCACGATAAGGGCCGAGGTGGCCGCGCCCCACTCTTCCGCGCCCAACAGCGTGGCGATGGCGGCATCGCGCCCGGTGATGATACGCCCATCCGTCTGCACCACAATCCTGCTCCGCAGGTTGTTGCGCATAAGCACCTGATGGGTTTCGGCCAGGCCCAGTTCCCACGGTAGCCCCGCATGTTTGATTGAGCTGAGCGGCGATGCGCCAGTGCCGCCATCGTGCCCCGAAATCAGCACGGCCTCCGCGTGCCCCTTGGCCACACCCGCGGCGATAGTACCCACGCCGGCTTCGGCTACCAGTTTCACGTTAATCCGCGCCCGGTCATTCGAGTTTTTCAGGTCGTATATCAATTGCGCCAAGTCCTCGATGGAATAGATGTCGTGGTGCGGCGGCGGTGAAATAAGCCCCACTCCCGGCGTTGAATGCCGAACTCTGGCGATTGTCTTATCCACCTTCGGTCCCGGTAGCTGTCCCCCCTCCCCCGGTTTCGCTCCCTGGGCCATCTTTATCTGGAGTTCATCGGCGTTGACAAGGTAATTGGAGGTAACGCCGAACCGCCCGGAAGCAATCTGCTTGATCGCCGAACGGGCCGAATCCCCGTTGGGGCGCGGCTTGTATCTTTCGGGATCCTCGCCCCCTTCGCCGGTGTTGCTCTTCGCTCTCAGCCGGTTCATCGCGATGGCGACGGTTTCGTGCGCCTCTTTGCTGATGGAGCCGAAGGACATCGCGCCGGTGAAGAAACGCGTCACTATTTTTTCCGCTGGCTCAACCTCTTCCAGCGGGATGCTTTGCCGGTTGGTGAATTCCAGCAGGTCGCGCAGGGTATTCGGTTGCGAGAGTTCGTTTTCCGCAATCGCCGCGAACTTTTTGTAAATTGCGTAATCGTCGTTCCGCGCCGCCTTTTGCAAAAGCTGGATGCTATCCGGGTTGAACGTGTGCGTCTCTCCCCTCGCGCGCCAATAGTACTGGCCGCCCGGCTCCAATTCCAGGTTTTGCGGTTCGTCCTTCTTCGGGAATGCGAAATGATGTCGCATCAGGGCTTCCTTTTCCAGCGTTTCCAGCCCCACCCCGCCGATTCTCGACGCGGTCTTGGTGAAGTAGCGGTCGATAAGCTCTTCCCCCAGCCCCACCGCCTCGAATATCTGCGCGCCGATGTAGGACTGAATGGTTGAAATTCCCATCTTCGCTATCGTTTTTAAAAGTCCCTTGTCAACCGCCTTGATATAATTTTTGCATGCCTTCTCGCCGGTAATACCATCATCCAGATTATTCCGTTTCTGGAGGTCGACCAGCGATTCAAAAACAAGATACGGATTGATGGCGGACGCCCCGTACCCCAAAAGAAGCGCGAAGTGGTGGCCTTCACGCGCCTCGCCCGTTTCGATGATAATCCCGCAATTAGCCCTTTTGCCTTCCCGAATCAGGTGGTGATGCACCGCGGATACGGCAAGTAACGAAGGCACCGGTGCATGATGGGCGTCCACTCCCCTATCGGAGAGAATGACAATGTTGATCCCTTTGTCCACCGCGTCGGTGGCCTGCTTGCGGATTCCGTCGAGCGCGATTTTTAAACTGTTTTTGCCTTCCACCGTCTCGAAAAGAATCGGTATCGTTACCGAACTGAACCGCCCATGGTTGATCTTCCGGAGTTTTTCCAGTTCATCGTTCGTCAAAATCGGGTGCGGTATCTCTATAACCCGGCAGTGGTCTTTGGATTCGGATAATATTTGCCCCTGCGCCCCGATAAACGAGACCAGCGACATGACCGATTGTTCCCGTATGGAGTCTATCGGCGGGTTTGTTACCTGCGCGAAGAGCTGGTAGAAGTAGTTGAACAGCAAATGCGGTTTGTTCGAGAGCACCGCCAGCGGCGTATCGCTTCCCATGGAGCCAATCGGCTCCTCTCCGTTGTTCGCCATCGGCGCGAGAATCATCTTCAAGTCTTCAAAGGTGTAGCCGAAGGCGCACTGCCGCCGCACCAGCGTGGAAAAATCATTTTTATGGGAGGATTGCGCCTCTTCAAGTTGCCCCAACTCCACTTTCCCGTCGGCCAACCACTGGGCGTAGGGCCGTCCTTTCGCGATTTGTTCCTTAATCTCGTCATCCGGGATAATCCGTCCTTCATCGAGACTTGCCACGAACATCCTGCCCGGTTGCAACCTTCCTTTCAGCTTGATGCTCTCGGCGGGAAAATCGAGCACGCCCGCCTCCGACCCCATGACGAGAATCCCGTCGTAGGTCTGGAAAAAACGGGAAGGCCGCAGGCCGTTGCGATCCAGCGTGGCGCCTATCACACGGCCATCGGTGAACGCGATGGATGCGGGGCCGTCCCAGGGTTCCATCATCGTCGCGTGGTATTCATAGAACGCTTTTTTGGTTTCGCTCATCTCCTTGTCGCTCGCCCACACCTCGGGGATAAGCATCATCATCACGTGGGGAATCGGGCGGCCGCCCAGAACCAGAAGTTCCACCACATTGTCCAGAATCGCCGAGTCGGATTGCGAGTCGTCGATTATCGGGCGCAATTTATCCAGATCGTCGGGGCCGAACAGTTCCGATTCAAACACCGCTTCCCTGGCGCGCATCCAGTTGATATTTCCCCGCAGGGTATTTATCTCGCCGTTATGCGCGATATACCGGAACGGGTGCGCCAGCGGCCACGAAGGCATGGTGTTGGTGGAAAACCGGCTGTGCACAAGGGCCATCGCCGAGGTAAGGCTCTCATCCGACAAGTCGAGAAAGTACTCGCGCAATTGCGGCGAGGTGAGCATTCCCTTGTAGGTAATCGTCTTGGACGAAAGCGAAACGGGGTAAAACGCCTCCGCCCCTTCGATGCCGCTACCGGAAATCGCCTTTTTGGCGTAATTGCGGATAACGTACAGTTTTCTTTCAAAGGCATCATCGGTATCCGCTATGCCGGTTCCTTTTTTTATGAATACTTGTGCGATATAGGGTTCCACCCGCTTTACGGAGACGCCGAGGCCGACATTGTTCACCGGCACCTCCCGCCAGCCGAGCAGTTCCTGTCCCGTTTCTTCGACGCATTTTTTGAAAATATCCATTATCATGGCGCGTGAAGTTTCGTTTTTCGGCAGGAATATCATCCCGGAGCCGTAGGAACCCTCTTCCGGAAGCCGGATGCCCGCCGGTGGGCAGACCTTCCTGAAAAATCCATCCGGCATCTGGATAAGCAATCCCGCGCCGTCGCCGGAATTTTTTTCCGCCCCCACGGCCCCGCGGTGCTCCAGATTCTCGAGTATCTGAATCCCTTGCCTGACGATGGTATGGGTTTTTATTCCCTTCAGGTTGGCGATAAAACCAACACCGCAGGCGTCGTGTTCAAACGAAGGGTCGTAAAGCCCCTCGGCCCGATTCATGTTTTGTTCGTTCATTTCCAATCTTTCTTCTTTATATACATGACCTATTCCTGTTCCAACTATGGAAACTGCAACCGGGTTACTTTATCAAAGCCGGACGGTTTTCTAAAGATAAAAAAGAAACGGTTTATATAACTTGTTGACTGCCGATACCGGCGGTCTCCCGGCGAAACTCTTCGGCGAAGGCGGCAAACCGTCCCCGCGTAATGGCATCCCTGATGCCGGACATCAGCCGCTGGTAGTAGGTGACGTTGTGGATGGTGTTGAGCCGGAGGCCGAGAATCTCGCCGGCGCTGAAAAGATGGCGAAGATATGCGCGGGAATAGCCGCGGCAGGTTTCGCACGGGCAGGTTTCGTCAAGCGGCCGGGGGTCGTCAATATGCACGCTGTTTCTGATGTTCAGTTTGCCATGAGAAGTGAAAATGGAGCCATTGCGCGCATTGCGCGTGGGCATTACGCAGTCGAACATATCCACTCCCGCCTCAACCGCGCCAATGATATCCTCCGGCGTACCGACTCCCATCAGATATCGCGGCTTGTCTTCCGGCAGGAAGGTTGCGGTCAATCCCGCCATCTCCAGCATAAGCGAGGTGGATTCGCCCACACTCAACCCTCCGATGGCGTATCCATCGAACCCTATTTGCACAATCTGCTTTGCGGATTCCTCCCGCAACGCCGGATCGGTGCCGCCCTGCGTGATGCCAAAGAGCGCCTGCCGCGGGTTTTTGCGGGCTTTTTTGCACCGTTCTTCCCAGCGGGTGGTGCGATCCATCGATTTGCGCAGGTATTCCGGCGTGGAAGGATATGGCGGCGGTTCGTCGAAACACATCATGATATCCGACCCCAGCGATTCCTGTATTTCAATGGCCAGTTCCGGCGTGAAAAAATGCCTGCTCCCGTCCAGATGGCTTTGGAAGCGCACCCCGTCGTCCGTGATTTTGGTCAGCCCTTTCAGGCTGAATACCTGAAACCCGCCGCTGTCGGTGAGAATGGGGCGCTCCCAGTTCATGAACCGGTGAAGCCCCCCCAGTTTTTCTATGAGTTTGTGGCCCGGTCTTAGGTAAAGGTGATATGTGTTGCCGAGGATTATCTCGGCGCCGGTTCGTTGAATGTCTTCGGGGGAAAGCGTTTTTACGGTTCCCTGCGTTCCCACCGGCATGAATGCGGGAGTGTTGATTTCATGCCCCCTGTCGGTGGTGATGACTCCCCTTCTGGCTTTTTTGTCCCTACTCAGGACTTTGAAATCAAACACTCCGGCTAAACGTCCGCTTGCGCAAATTATTAGAAGAACCTGGCCATGAAAAACTTGAAGTCGTCTTCGTCCGCCATGATGCCGACACCGGCGAAAAACGTACGGTAGTACTGGTTTGCCAGTTCATCGCCGCCGATGTAAATGTAGAGGTATTTCTGCGGGTAGTAACGCGCGGTTACTTTCACCTGTGGGCTGTTTGCAAACTGGTCGTATCCGCTGAAGTTGAACATATCGGCGCTCAGGGTCAGCTTATCGTCAAAACCGTGCAAGTCCAAGCCCACGGCGCCGCTGGATTCCATAAGCCCCCCCTTAAGGGTTATGTTGCCGTACCTTTTGGCGATGTAGAAGCTGTAAAGGAGCGAGTTGAGCGCGTTGCGCGGGCCGGTGAAGCTACGGCGCACATCTTCACTTACTTCAATCATGTAGTACTTGTCCTCCCGCGGTTTTATGCGGATGGAAAAATACGATTTTGTTTTTTGCAACGCGGAATAGTATTCCGACCGCGCCCCGATACCGACCCGCATTGCGCCGACCTGCTTGGTCATGCCCTTGGCGCCTTCCAGCGTCTCGTTGAGGCCGTTGTACACTTCGTCATCCTGGATAAGTTTTCCGAGAGTCCCCTCCCCTTTTTCCAGCTTGGCGGTCACCTGCTTGACGTTTATCATGATTGAATCAAGTTTTTCGGAGCTTTTCTTCAGGTTTTCCATCGCTATCTTGAAGTTTTCCCGGTTTTCCGCCAGCACCGAGTTGAAATTGCCGGAGGCCTCCTTGATGTTGGAGATGCCGTCTTTCACGTTGGAACGGTTTTCATTCACCATGTCGCGTATGCCGGCGGCCGCCTGGTCGAGGTGGTCAAGCAGTTCCGGCGCCTTTTCGGAAAAGGACTTCGACACGGTATTGAGATTCGCCATGGTGCCTTTCAGGTTATCCCGGTTCTCCGTGAGGATCAGTTGGAGCACGCTGGTGGCCTTGTCCACGTTGCCTATGATGGCGTTGAGCCGTTCCTTGTTGCCCCCGACAATGGAATTAAGGTCTTTGCTCAGGTTGGCAAGGTTGTCGATTATGGCTTTCATCCCCCGTTTGCCCTCTTCGCTTCCGAACGATTCGCTCAACGAACTGGTGACCTTTTTGATGTCATCCAGCGCGTCGGACAGTTTGGAAACCATGTCGTCGATATTGGATGGAGGAATGCTATGGGTAAGCTCGGCGCCATTGGCGACGTAGGTGGTCGAAATGCCCGGCTTGATTTCGATGAATTTTTCCCCCAACAGCCCCTTTCCCTGAACGGTGGCCACGGAGTCGTCCGGTATTTTGTAATCGCCGAACAGATCCGCTACAACCTTGGCGCGGTAATTATCAAGGTCGATCATCCGCACTTCGCCAATCTTCACTCCCGCCATCCGCACATCCGATTTTTCGGTCACGCCGGTGATGGTTTTGAAATACACGACGATGGTGCGCTTTCCTCCCATCTTGAACATCTTCTTGCCGCCGATGGAGAAGGTGAGATAAAAAAGCACGGCGAAACCGGCGACGATAAAGACGCCAAGCTTTGCCTCATTGCTCCAGTCCTTCACTCGCTAAT
>Ga0315281_10015795_pt1 | contig 10109 bp, 8 predicted proteins | sample YL17G07_0_MG_FD_204540 | JGI IMG/M metagenome (GOLD analysis project Ga0315281, IMG submission 204540) | Sediment microbial communities from Yellowstone Lake, YNP, Wyoming, USA - YL17G07_0 | ecosystem: Environmental > Aquatic > Freshwater > Lake > Sediment | place: USA: Wyoming | collected...
GAGGGATCATCATGAACGCCATCGTCTCGGAGCTGCCCAAGGAGAAAGAGGGGCGGTTCCTGGCCTTTCTTTTTGGCGGGGCCTTCTACACGGCCCTGCTCATCATTCTGTCGTGAGCCCTAGAGCTCGATGAGAGGAGTCTGAAATGTTTCTCATGGACTCGTTGACGAAAGTTCTTTTCTATGTCTTTCTCGTCGGCTCGATGCTGGGTATCGGGTTGAAGGTCAGAAAGGACGAGATCCTGGCGGTGGTCAGGGACAAGAATTGGCTCCTGCGGGTTTTCGCCGCCAATTTCCTCCTGATCCCGGCCTTGGGCGTCCTGGCCGCGAGCGTCATCCATATGAAGCCGGAGAACGCGCTGGCCCTGATCCTTCTCGCCTGTACTCCGGGCGGGCTGGGCGCATTCCAGTTCCTGACGAAAACGAAGGAAGAGTCGACACTCGCCTACGCCGGCGGCACGATGTTCCTGCTCTCTTTCTTCTCGGTCCTCATTTCGCCGGCCCTCATCGCGCTTGCCCTCCCCAAGGGTATGTCCCTTACGCTCCCTTACGGAAAAGCCATTCTGTTCCTGTTGCTCTTCATCCTCCTCCCTCTCGCCCTGGGAACCTTTATCCAAAGCAAAGCAGGAGCGGCCGCCCGCAAGCTCGCGGGACCGGTCGCGCTGATCGGGACCATTGCCTTTTTAGGCGTCCTCGTTAAAACTCTGTCCGTTACCAAGTGGGCCAAGGGCGAGGTCGGGAAGGGCGGGCTGATCGGAATCATCCTGTTCATCCTCATCTCGATGCTCATCGGCTGGATCCTCGGCGGCCCGAGGAAGGCCACCCGTCCGGTCCTCGCTACCTCGAGCAGCATGCGCAACGTCGCCCTGGTGCTGGCCATCTCGGTCAGGAGTTTCGACGTTGCCGTTTTGACGCCCTTGGTCGCCTTCGCCGCCATCATGATCCCCGCAAACCTGTTATTCACCGTGATCATAAAGGTGGCCGGGAAAAGGGCTGCGAAACGAGCGAGGAAATCATCGGCAACGCCATCCCAAGGATAGAGGTAAGATCATGAAGGCCCAGTCAGCGAAAGGATTTAAGGTCATCGTTCTGGCGGCGGCCGCGATCCTCCTTTGGGCGTCCTTCGGGGCCACGGCCGTTTACGCGGCCACGGCCAAGGAGCTCGACGCCAAGGTCGATGCGGCCATGGACCGCTTCTTCGGAGAAGTGAAAGGCGCGAAAGAACTCCTCCAGAGCGCCAAGGGCGTCCTCGTCTTCGCCGGCGTCATCAAGGCGGGTATTGGCATCGGCGGCGAGCACGGGGAGGGCGCTCTCCGGATCGACGGTAAAACCGTCGACTACTACAGCATCTCGTCGGCCTCGATCGGACTGCAGTTCGGCGCCCAAAAAAAAGACGTGATCATGGTGTTCATGGAGGGGCAGGCCCTGAAAAAGTTCCAGGAAAGCAGCGGCTGGAAGGCGGGGGTGGACGGCTCGGTCGTCCTCATCGACCTCGGGGCCGGGAAATCCATCGACACCACGACTATCAAGGCCCCCATCATCGGGTTCATCGTCGGCCAGAAGGGGCTGATGTATAACCTGACCCTGGAGGGTTCGAAGATCAGCAAGCTGAAGAAAAAGTAGTTGAATGAGCAGCTCCAGCCCTAGCGCCCCACCCGCGTTCCACGTCATGGCCAAGCCCACGGGGGCGCGCTGCAACCTGGCCTGCGACTACTGCTTCTTCCTCAAGAAGGACCGGCTCTATCCGGAAAGCGACTTCCGGATGTCCGACGAAACGATGGAGGCCTACATCCGCCAGACGATCGAAGGGCACAGCGTGCCGGAAGTGACCATCGCCTGGCAGGGCGGCGAGCCGACGCTCATGGGCCTCGATTTCTACCGGCGGGCCGTGGCCGCGGAAAAAAGGTACGCCCGGCCCGGCCAGCGCGTCGAGAATTCGTTCCAGACAAACGGCATCCTGATCGACGAGGAATGGTGCCGGTTCTTTCATGACAACAATTTTCTCATCGGGCTGAGCCTCGACGGCCCGCGCGAGATTCACGACGCCTACCGCCACGACAAGGGCGGCGGGCCCGTGTTCGACAAGGTCGAGCGGGCGGCGCGCCTGATGCAGAAGCACGGAGTCGAATTCAATATCCTCTGCACGGTCAACGCCGTGAACAGCCGGCGCCCGCTCGAAGTGTACCGCTATTTCCGCGATGAGTTGAAAGCGCCCTATCTTCAGTTCATTCCCATCGTCGAGCGCGCCAACGACACCGGCTTCCAGGAGGGCGATGCCGTCACCGAACGGTCCGTCAAGCCCGAGCAATACGGGCGGTTCCTGATCGAGATCTTCGACGAGTGGGTGAAGCGCGACGTCGGCAAGATGTTCGTCCAGACCTTCGACGGCGTGCTGGCTTCCTACGTTCGCGGACGATCGTCGCTATGCGTGTTCAGTCCCACCTGCGGCGAGGGGGTGGCCCTGGAACACAACGGAGACGTCTACTCGTGCGACCATTATGTCGAGCCGCGCTACATCTTGGGAAACATCACGGAGACTTCCCTGACGGACCTCGTTTCGGGCGCCAAGCAGCGCGCGTTCGGCCAGGCCAAGAGCGAAAGCCTGCCCCGCGCCTGCCGCGATTGCGGGTTCCTGTTCACCTGCCACGGCGAATGCCCAAAGAACCGGGTCCTCACGACGCCGGATGGCGAGCCGGGATTGAACTGGCTGTGCGCAGGGCTCAGAGCTTTTTTCGCCCATGTGAATAGGCCCATGCAGATCATGGCGGATCTGTTGCGGCGGGGTCAGTATGCCGACGGCATCATGAAGATCCTGGCCCAGGAGGAAAGCGGCGGCCATCCCGGGGAGCAGAAAGCGGAACGCAACGATCCCTGCCCCTGCGGCAGCGGACTGAAATACAAGAAATGCCATGGATCTTGAAATGCCGCGAGAAGGAGGTGATGGGATCAATCGTTTTTTTTCCGGTCTTTAGGTTATCGATGCCAATCAAGTTAAGAAAGGAGTAAAAAGATGGCAGAAAAGAAACCTAATATCCTTATCCTTTGGGGGGACGATATCGGCTGGTGGAACATCAGCTACAACAGCCGGGGTCAGATGGGCTACCGGACGCCGAACATCGACCGTGTCGGCAACGAAGGCGTTGCCTTCACCGACTACTACGCCCAGCAGAGCTGCACAGCGGGCCGAGCGGCGTTCATCACCGGCCAGAACCCGGTCCGCACGGGCCTGACCAAGGTGGGGATGCCCGGAGCGGATCTCGGCTTGATGAAGGAAGATCCGACTATTGCCGAGTTGCTTAAGCCCCTGGGCTATGTAACAGGTCAGTTCGGCAAGAACCACTTTGGCGATAAGGACGAGTTCCTGCCCACGATGCACGGATTCGACGAGTTCATGGGCAATCTCTACCACTTGAACGCCGAAGAGGAGCCCGAACTTCCGGACTACCCGAAAGACCCGGAATTCAAGAAGCAATTCGGTCCCCGAGGCGTGCTGCACTGCTGGGCGGACGGCAAGGGCGGACAGAAGATCGAGAACACGGGCCCGCTGACCAAGAAACGCATGGAAACCGTCGATGACGAAACGACGGAAGCCGCCCTCAAGTTCATCGACAAGAGCCACAAGGAAGGCAAGCCGTTCTTTGTCTGGTACAACACCACGGCCATGCACTTCCGGACGCACTGCGCTAAAAAGCACAAAGGGAAAAGCGGCCAGGGAGACTACAACGACGTGATGGTCGCCCACGACAAGCACATCGGAGAGATGCTGAACAAGCTCGACCAGCTGGGCATTGCCGATAACACCATCGTCATGTACTCGACCGACAACGGGCCGCATTACAACAGCTGGCCGGATGCGGGCATCACGCCGTTCCGCGCCGAGAAGAACACCAACTGGGAAGGCGGCTGGCGCGTGCCGGCTTTCGTACGCTGGCCCGGTAAGATCAAGGCCGGCTCAGTTCTTAATGGCATCGTTGCGCATCAGGACTGGCTGCCGACGCTGCTTGCCGCCGCGGGAGAGCCGGAGATCAGCAAGAAGCTCCTCACCGGCCACAAGGCCGGCAACAAGACCTTTAAGGTCCACATCGACGGCTTCAACATGTTGCCCTACCTGACCGGCGAGGTGAAAGAGAGCCCACGGCAGAACTTCGTCTACTTCAGCGATGACGGCGAGGTCATTGCGATACGGATGGGCGACTACAAATGCGTTCTCGCCGAGCAGCGGGCGACGAGAATGCAATGCTGGGCGGAGCCGTTCGTTAAGTTGCGTATGCCCAAGATGTTCAACCTGCGCTGCGACCCGTTCGAGCGGGCCGATGACAACTCGAACACCTACTGGGACTGGATCTTCGATCACGCCTTCATTATTTATCAGATGCAGGCGGTGATCGCCACCATGGTCCCGGGGTTCGTCAAGTTCCCGCCGCGCCAGAAGCCGGGTTCGTTCAACCTGGATGAAGTCATGCGGCATTTGGCAGACGCGGGCGGCGGCGGCAGCCATTAACCCGCCGTTTGTCATCGACGGAAGCGATGGGACCGCTCCCGGCATGCGCGCCGGGCGCACTGATTGACCTCACCCCTGCATGGGGCCGACCCATGCAGGGGTTTTTTTTACGACTCGAATCTGTCGGCGATCTGGACCGCTACCCCCCTCCCCCACTAGGCCTAAGGTCCAATTGACGCTCATCGCCTCGAGGAATACTGATATGGGCAGGATAGAAAAGGAAAAACAATAACCATGAAAACTAACTGTAAACAAAACATCTTCGCCGTCGCGCTTATCGGCGTGCTGGCATTCACGAGCGCACAAGCGCAGCAAGTCCCTCTGCCCAAGACCGCCGCCGAAGTGCCCGGCCCCGTCGCCGGCACCGCCATGACCAAGGAATATGTCCAGATGGTCGGCCGCATGGCCTATGTCTGGGGCTATGCGCTGGTCAATTCGCACAACCGCCGCGCCGCCTTCGCCTATGTGACCGGCCAGAACGGCAACGTTCCCGGATGGAACGGCGGCGCTCTCCCGATGGCGCCGGTCGGCCAGCTCTCGATGCTGAACGATTACATCAAGCCGGAGCAGACCTTCGTCGCCTGTCCCAACCAGGACGTGGCGTATGGCGCGGGTTTCACCGCGTTGGACAAGGAGCCGATGGTGTTTCAGGTGCCGGATTTTGGCGACCGCTTCTGGGTCTATGCGCTGTATGACGCGCGCACGGACGAATTCGCCCAGATCGGCAAGCCCTACGGCACCAAGCCCGGCTTCTACATGATCGTCGGGCCGAACTGGAAGGGCGAAGCGCCGGCGGGCATCAATGCCGTGGTGCGTTCCTCCACCGAGCTGGTGTTCATTGTTCCGCGCATCTTCAAGGGCGATAACGCCGCGGACAGCGCCGCCGTCAAACCGGTGATTAACCAGATTGTGGCTTATCCGTTGAGCCAGTTCGACGGGAAGGTGAAGACCATTGACTGGAGCAAGGTGCCGCATTTCCCGGCCCCTCCGGGCGCCGCCGGTGAGACCAAGTGGGTCCAGCCCGAGAAGTATTACGACCAATTGCCCGGCGTGATGAAACTCGTGCCGCCGCTCCCCGGTGAAGAAACCCTCTACGCGTGGATCAATTCCGTCTTCGCCGCCTCCGAGAAGGACCCGGCTACGAAGCAGGCGTTGGTGGATTCATTCATGGCCGCCGACAAGGAGATCATCGCCCCGCTGACCCAGTGGAAATACAACGGTTGCTCCGCCGGCAACGGCTGGAATTCGCCGAAGAACAACGCCCAGTGGGGCAGCGATTACCTCAACCGCACCGGTACGGCCAAGTCGAACATGTATGACAATAAGCCCGACGAGACGAAATACATCTACCGGGATTTCGACAGCGCGGGCCAGCAGCTCCATGGCAAGAACAATTACACCGTGACCTTTGGGAAAGGTCAGGAGCCGCCAGTCAAGGGCTTCTGGTCCTTGACCCTCTACAACGAACATCACCTCTTCACCCCGAACGCCCTGGGCCGCTATTCGCTCGGCACCAAGAGCAAGTCGTTCCTGAAATACAACGCGGACGGTTCGCTCACGCTGTATTTCGGCGCGACGTCGCCCGGCAAGGACAAGGAAACCAACTGGGTGCCCGCGCCGGACGGCACGTTTTCGCTCTACATCCGAGCCTACTGGGCGGACAAAACCATCCTCGACGGCACCTGGATGCCGCCGCAGGTGGAGTTGGTGAAGTGATTCCATTGTGCAACGTGCGGGCCGCCTCCCCCCAATCTTGAGGCGGCCCGCGAATTGAACCTGAATAACGAAAAGGAAATCGACCATGAAACCCCAAACCATTCTCGCCGTCGCCATCCTTGGCGCGGCCACGCTCCTCGGAACGGGCTGCCAGAAAAGCGGTTCGGCGCGTTTCGACGAACTGGCCAACGCCCCGTTCGTGGAAAACCGCCCTACGAAGGAAACCGCGCAGATGCTGCGCGACGAACTGCTCTTCCAGCGGGCGACGCAGACCTATCTCTGGGCGTTGCCACTCATCAATACGCTCGGCATGCAGGTCGGCTCCGAAAAGGTTTTCGGCAAAGGCTACAACGTGCTGCCGATCTTCAAGAACCGGCTCGATGCCAAGACGCTGATCACCACGCCGAACTCCGATGTGATCTACGCGCTCAGCTACGTGGACCTGGGCAAGGATGGCCCGCTGGTGTTTGAAGCGCCGCCGGGATTGCAGGGCATCCTGCTCGACTTCTGGCAACGCCCGATCCCGGTGGATGGCGGCAAGTTCTTCGGTGACGTGGGCCTGCCCGGACCGGATGCCGGCAAGGGCGGCAAGATGCTCATCCTCCCGCCCGGATACACGGGCGAAGTGCCGGAGGGTTATTACGTTTACCGGTCGGGCACCTTCAACGTGTTCGTCTTCCTGCGCACGTTCTATCAGGACCCCAAGGACCTGACGCCCGCCGTGACGCTGATGGAACAGACGAAGATTTATCCGCTGAACGGCCAAGCCACCGCCAAGCCGATGCAGTATCCCAACGCCTCGGGTGTACCGGCCAACATGCTGCCGGCCAGCGATGGCAGCGCGTTCGACCAGTTGAAGCAACTCGTGGACAGCGAAGGTGCCAATCTCGCCAACTCCGATGGGTTCGGCATGTTGGCGTCCATCGGCATCATCAAGGGCAAGCCGTTCAATCCCGATGCGAAGACCAAGGCCATTCTGGATCGGGCCGCCAAGACCGCCTACAAGATGAGCCGGGTCATCGGCTTTGAAGACAAGACGAGCGGTCTCGACCTGCACGTCTATTCCGACCGCACCTGCTGGCTCAATCCGTTCGCGGACGGAACGCCCTCGAATCCCGGCGGTGTGAAGAACATGGCCTGGGAGAATGTCGCCGGAGCGTATCCGTATCTGGATCTCGACGCCCGGATCTGGATGTTCACCGACTATTACTCGCTCAGTCCGGGCATGGTGTCGCAAATCCCGGGCAAGGGCGCCAAATACATGATCGCTTTTAACGACAGCAAGGGCGCGCCCTTGTCGGGCGGCAGCAACTATCGCATTAACCTGCCGGCCAATATCCCCGCGGCCAACTTCTGGTCCGTGACGCTCTATGAGGCGGAGAACGCTTCCGGTCTCGCCAACGGCCGGCCGTATCCCTCGCTCGGTTCGCGCGACAAGCCCGCGCAGAACGCCGACGGCAGCACGGATATTTACCTCGGCCCGAAAGCGCCTGCCGGCAAGGAAGCCAACTGGAATGCCACGGTGCCCGGCAAAGGCTATTTCGTCATCCTCCGGCTCTATGGCCCGACCGAAAACGCCATCAACAAAAGCTGGAAGCCCGGCGAAGTCGAAGAGGTGAAATGATTCGATGGTGAAACACGCGGACTGCCCGAGCGGGCGGCCCGCGACTTCACCGGCGAAGCAATCGACCAAAGAAAGAACAAAACTATGATAATGAAAACTCCACAACTCCTCGCTGCCGGGCACGACGGACAAGTCCAGCGTCGCCACCGCGGCCGGGGCGGGCGCTATTCGGGAGATAAAGGAATGGCAGGCGATCATGGATCACCTCCGAAGCCTGCCGGTCAAGAGCAAGGGCGAATTGCCCGTGATCCCTGTCGATGAGCGCGCCGCCGAGGTCCGGGCGATCAAGGTGGGCTAGTGAACAAAACAATCAACGACTGAAAGGAGACAATTTTGAAGACCAGAAACCTACAAATTCTCATCGCCGTCGCGCTCGTTTGCGCGCTGGCAATCACGACTGCACAGGCGCAGCAAGTCCCGCTGCCCAAGACCGCCGCCGAGGTTCCCGGCCCCGCCGCCGGCACCGCCATGACCAAGGAATATGTCCAGATGGTCGGCCGCATGGCCTACGTCTGGGGCTGGCCGATGGTCAACTCGCATAACCGGCGCGCCTCTTTTGCCACGGCACCCGAGTGCGGCTACATGGGCGGCGTGCTGCCCGTCGCGCCCGTTGGCTACAACACGATGCTGACTGATTACATCAAACCCGAACAGACCTTCGTCACCTGTCCCAATCAGGATGTGACCTATGGGGCCGGTTTCACCTCGCTGGACAAGGAGCCGACGGTCTTTCAGGTGCCGGACTTCGGCGGCCGTTTCTGGGTCTATGCACTCTACGACGCACGCACCGACGAGATCGCGGAGATCGGCAAGCCCTACGGCACAAAGCCCGGCTTCTATATGATCGTCGGGCCGAACTGGAAAGGCGAAAAGCCCGTCGGCATCACAGCGGTGGTGCGCTCTTCCACCGAATTGGTGTTTACCGTCCCGCGCATTTTCAAGGACGATACCGCCGAGGACACGAAGGCCATCCAGCCGGCACTCAGCCAAATCCAGTTCTATCCCTTGAGCGAGTTTAACGGGAAGATGAAGACGAAGGACTGGAGCAAGCTGCCGAACTTCCCGGCACCCCCGAGCACTGGCGGCGAGACCAAGTGGGTTGTGCCGGAAAAATTCTATGACCAGCTTCCCGGCGTGATGAAACTCGTGCCGCCCCTGCCCGGTGAGGAAGCCCTCTACGGCTGGATCAATTCCGTGTTTGCGGCTGCCTCCAAAGACCCGGCGACCAAGGAAGCGCTGATCGCATCTTTCGTGGCTGCCGAGAAGGAACTCATCGCACCGCTCTTCCAGTGGAAGCTCAATGGCCGGCCCGCAGGCAACGGCTGGAACACCCAGGACAACAACGCGCAGTGGGGCACCGACTATCTCAACCGCGCGGCCATGGCCAAGTCGAGCATGTATGGCAACAAGCCCGACGAAACCAAATACTTCTACGTGGAATACGACGGCGCGGGCAAGCTGCTCAACGGCGCGAATGCCTACACCATCACCTTCGCGAAAGGCCAAGTGCCGCCAGTCAAAGGTTTCTGGTCGGTGACGCTCTACAACGAGCATCATTTGTTCGAGCCCAACGCCCTGAACCGCTTCTCACTGGGCACGAAGAACAAGGCCCTCAAGTACAACCCGGACGGTTCGCTGACGCTCTATGCCAGCGCCACATCACCGGGTGCCGACAAGGAAAGCAACTGGCTGCCCGCGCCCAAAGGGATATTCTCCCTGTTCCTGCGCGCCTACTGGGCGGACCAAGCCATCATAGATGGCACCTGGATGCCGCCGCAGGTCGTGACGGTGAAATGAACCAACGCATTTACGGCCGGTGGCCAAACCGGGCTGCCGGTCACCCGTAATGACTGTTCAGATCAAAAGGGAGAATAGACAATGTCACTTAGAGAATACAAACCCGGATCAGCTTTTAACGGCGTTGCCGGCAGAACGGCCGATGTATCCAAACCAGCTTGGCCCGAGCCGAATCGTGCAAAGGAGGGCGCTCCAAACGTGCTCTTCATCGTGATTGACGACACCGGCTTTGGGCATTTGGGGTGCTATGGCAGTCCAATCAATACGCCCAATCTGGACGCTCTGGCCGCTGATGGTCTGCGCTATACCAATATGCACACCACGGCGCTCTGTTCGCCCTCACGCGCGTGCGTGATCACTGGACGCAACCATCACTCCAACGCCATGGCCTGCATTACCGAAGGATCGATGGGTTTCCCCGGCTCGAACGGCTATATCCCGTTTGAGAACGGCTTCCTGTCGGAAATTCTCC
>Ga0315281_10015796_pt1 | contig 10109 bp, 8 predicted proteins | sample YL17G07_0_MG_FD_204540 | JGI IMG/M metagenome (GOLD analysis project Ga0315281, IMG submission 204540) | Sediment microbial communities from Yellowstone Lake, YNP, Wyoming, USA - YL17G07_0 | ecosystem: Environmental > Aquatic > Freshwater > Lake > Sediment | place: USA: Wyoming | collected...
GACCCCTCGGGCTAGTATGTCGAACGGTTTCTTATAGGCGGGCTGCACACTTCCGCGTTCGAGGGTGGAGTTCGAAAGTAGAATTTTGAGGAATTTGTTCTTTTCCGCTGGATCCTGTCTTTTGTACAGATCGTAGGCCCTGGACGCGAGTTCGAGAAGCCTGACGCCCTCCTGGTAGACTTTCGCATCGGGCTTGTTCGAGCCCTGAATTTTGGCCAAAATCTGTTCTTTCTCTTGTGTCCATTGGCCTGACTTCTCTCGCCAGAATTGCTCAGATACTTTCCCATCCAGTTTGTCGAGATACATCTGTTCCAGGCGGTGCTCGATTCGCTGTCGCTCAGTTTTGAGGTGTCCGAGGTCTGCCTCCCGGTCGGTGGTTTCCTCCTGCTGACTCGTCTCAATGGCACGAATCATCCAGTTACGAATCGAAGGGGGAATTGTGATGGATTTCACAATGGCGTCAAATTTTGGATCCAGATCTTCAGCTCGGTAATACACTTCATCGCATCCACTTCGGGACTGAGTGCAATGGTAATAGATATACCGGCCTTTCTTGATTTCAGAGGTCACGGCACACCCACACTTGCCACAAAATAACAGCCCAGCATACGCAAAGGTATTTTTGCGATACTTGGGTTTTTGACGGTTCTGCAGGATTCCCTGGACCTTATCGTACAGCTCCTTTGAGACCAAGGGGGTATGCTTTCCTGGGTATAGTTTCCCCTTCCATTGGAACCAACCCGTGTAAAACGGGTTGGTCAGAATTCGTTTCAGATGGGATTTTGACAAGCTCACTTTTGGTGACAAGTGCAGCAGCCCTCTGCGGTGCATGTCCTTTCGAATCTTTTCCAGCGACGTTTCTTTGCTCGCTAGCGTAAAGATGGCCACCGCAAGCTTGGACTTTACGGGGTCCACCTCCACCAAATGTGTGGTGGTGTTGTTGCGATAGCCTAGGGGTGCCTTGGCGGGGTATTCGCCCTGCTCGGCCTTTTCCAACTGTCCTTTTTTCACTTCTTCGGACAAATTATCGATAAAGTTTTTGGCCATCAATACTTTAATCCCATGCACGAATTTGACATGAGACTTCGAGTCTTTGCTGATAATTTCGCCTTCTTTGACAAGATGAACCGCGATATCCAAATCCTCAAGTAAGGTGTAATCGCGGAAGTTTCGATAGAGCCGGTCTGTTTTTTCAACGAGTACGACTTTCACGTTTTTGTGTCGTTGCAGGAATTTAACCATCTCTCCGAATTGTTTTCGGCCGGCTGCCTTGGCTGTTTCGACATCAATAAAGGTTTGGATCACGACAAAGCGATGCTTCTCGGCATACTCGTGAAGTAGTTTTTGTTGGGCAGGGATCGAAAACCCGCTCGCTTCCTGTTCGGCTGACGACACACGGGCATACAGTAACGCTTCTTTAGAGAGCGTCACGGCGGTCACCTCACTGGGTACCACTCGACGTGCGGCGTGTGCTTGCTGCAGCCTTGGCATAGACACCTCTTATTTCTGACTGCTGCATGTCGCCCGGTCACTGAGCAGGCGGTGTAGATGGGTGAATACTACCATGGCTGTTGAATCGAACGCGTGCTGATCATCATAGCGTTGCTGGTCCTGTCGATGGCGAACTACGAATAGTGCGCGTACGGGCCTTCTTCTTGCTTTTAAGAATAGTGGACGATTGCGTTGCTACATCCCAGTCTATGAGCAGGGCGAGAAAAGCACTCATGTTTGTCGATATTTCCCTGGCGTCCTCGTCCGTAATCGGTGTTGAATCTAATTCCCCCCACGTGCTCTTGGTTTCGTCCAAAAGCAACTGTTCATTCACCCGTGGGGTGTCTGTGAGGGGGCGGAAGGGGCTTTCTGCAGGCATAGTCGTTCTTTCCAGGAACGGGAAAACGAGTGCATGTTCTGGAAAGAGTATGGGTAGGCTTAGGGGATTTTAGTGGTCGAGATTCGTCCCAGAATCGACTCATATCTGGCATGTGTTTAGGGGGCGTGTTCAGGCGTAGAGGATGGGGGACGCGCTGATTTGGGGACCACGGAGACGGAAGCCAGGCCTTCGAAGGATGGCTCGGGCCTGGGTTGGCCCAGTCTGCACACGTTCCAGCGGGCTCCAGGTGCTATATATTCAATTCATATTATCGAAAGGATATACTGGCAAAATGAAGAAGAAAGTGCTCAAGAAGATTGGCCCACCTCTCATTCTAAGCGAGCGTGACCGTCAGAGATTCCTGGGTACACTGTCGAATCCAGGCAAGCTCACACGGGCACTCCTGCAGGCCGCAAAACGCGATGAGCAGAATCGCGAGAAGCGCACGGAACGACTGAATACAGAGGAAGAGCACTTCCTGGAGCAACTAGCTCAACGCGTCGCTGAGAACACAACGAAAACAATACGCGCGGTCGACAAAACGCTCGCCTACTGCGACGCTTCTAACGCCCGGATGGACCAGTTGGAGGCGTGGATGAGGGAGCGGGGGTATACGGCTCGAGGAGAACAGGAGATGGCTAAAAAGGGCGCGAAGTGGCCCATCGGGCTAACGAAGGGACAGGCGCTTCAGAAGGCCGTGGAAAACTACATCGGGACAGAGGCAGAGGCGAAGGAACTACGAGCAGAGACCCAGAAGTTACGCGCAGCAGTTGCTGAAGTCCGGGCCCTATTCCGTAGCATTAAGAAAATTCAAATCACACCCGCCACCCGTCGACTGACCAAACTGGGCGGAACAATGCCTCGAGTAAAGAATACCCCTACGACGATGATCTGAATAATCTTTTCTAAACAATTGGCAGGATGGTCGGCTCAGAATCTCCACGCACGACAATTTCGTCGCAGCGAGCCAGCCAAGTAGAAAAAAAACGAGTCTGCCGATGAGTCATAGCGTGAAATATTAAAATCTTCCTTTCAAGTGCGGTCATAGGACGTCCAACCCCTTATTTTTGTTTTTACAGTTTGTTGAATATTAAGAAAATTTCTATATCTTATTGAAAATGCAGGATATGCAGAAAAATGTTTCAATGAACGGATGTGGAATATGGTCCGTCAAAGGAAGCTTTCCGCACTCGAAAGGAAGAATGACCGTTCCTCCGTGGAAAAGACGAGCCCGATGATGGGGCATGGCGTGAAACATTAAAATCTTCCTTTCAAAGGCAGTCCCATCGTGAATAAGACCTCAATATTGATCATGCCTGATAACCCACGTAGTAGCAGTTACGACTGAAGATACGCCATAGTTTCAATACGTTACGAATATTTCCACGAGACGAGAAAAAACTTCACAAGACATTTCAGAGGTAAAAAAGACTTCAGACTGCCTTTGAAATGAAGATTCACATGATCCGCTGACTCCGTCGCTGAGCAATGCCTCGTCGGTGGACGCTGCACCGCAGCAGGCTCCGGGAGAGGAGGGGCCGGAATGGTGTTCACTCCGGCCCCTCCCTGGACGCGACAGGGACGGCTCCCCTACGCGGCTGCCGCGTTTCCCCTCTCTCCTAGAATGAGTCGCAGGCGTTGCTCGGCCTTCTCCTGCAATCCTTCCCCGTTGTGGGAATAGTATTTCCTTAGAATCGTCTCGATCTTGTCGTTCATCATGTACGCCACGGCGCGGATATCTTCACCCGTGTTCGACAGTTCAGTCGGCCACATCGTTCTGATCAGATGAGGATAAAAGCGTTTTTCCAGATACTGGTAGACACGGCGGGACAGCTTAAGGCGGAGTTTCTTCTCCGTCAGTGGCGCCCCAAGGCTGTTGGGAAAGACGTGCGCGGTCTGGCGCCCGTTGGTCAGCACAGGCCGAATGTCTCGCATGTATTCCTCCAGCAGCGGACAGAGATCCGCAGGAAACGCGACTTTCCAGATATTTTCCTCTCCCTCGCGCCAGGCGATTTTTAGCTGGTTGCCTCGGAAGCGAATGATCCAGCGGCCCTCTCGGTCTTTCGCGAGGTTTTTCTCGAACTGCATTTCCCTGATGCAGCGTTGGCGAAAGGGCACCCGTACCAACAGACGGAGGATGAGCGCATCCCGAAAGGCACTGGCCCGATGGAGCCGTGTCCTCGCCGAGGGTTCTCCCGTCTTCTTCGACTTAGTCGTCACGGGCAGGCGCGCCTCCTCCAGCAGCGTGAGTCCTACGGACTCCACCTCACGCAGGGAGAGGTCTTCCACCTCGCGGGCTTTGTCGTGGAAGCGCGGCGCGGGGTTAAATTCTTTTCGAACAGCCCTCAAGTCCGCTACGGCGTCCTTCGAGGGGGCCCCGACGGACAGGGCATGGAGGACCCATTTTGCGGTGGTGGTGAACACTTCGCTGTCACAACAGCGTGTGCCATGCCACTTGATGAATTTCCGAAAATTTGCCGGGAGGTACAGATCACCGCTGCTGTGAGCCGTGTCCTGTAAAAACCCCACATAACACTCCACGGCGTATTGACAACACTCGCGAGTGACAGGACGTAATTTGCTGGCGCGCGTGGCGTTCCACTCGGTCCACCACGCCTGGAGCGGGTCTGGCCAGTGCGCCAGCTTCTTGCGATAGGCGGACACTCGCCCCCTCGTACTCCCCTGATGCATCGCGCGCTCCGCGGCTTTGGCGGTCATCCGCGCGGTCATCCGCGTCGTGGGCGCGTCGGGGACGGTCGGCGTAATAAGGCCCAATTTCACGGTGGTTTTCAGGAACGTGCGCAGGTAATTTCTCATGTTGCGGACGACTGCGGGTCCCTTGCTCACAAGGGCACGATTCAACGCCGCCATCAGCAATTCACCCGATTGGGTATAGTCACACACCGTGCACTGGCTGGGATCGTGTTTCCCGAGCCCCTTCGCCAGCAGCTTAAGGGCCGTGTTTGTGTTCGCACGCCTGAACGCCGGCCATTCTGCCCGGTCAGCAGTCAGCGTGAAGAGGTCGGTTAATGTTCGGTCTGTTGCTGTGGTCGTCATGGCAATCTCCTTGGTTTTCGACAAGATAGTCGAGGTTATAGCATAAATCAGTACCCAAGGGGGACGCGGCTTCGAAGACCGCACACCCTTGATGTACTGAAAAATGAGGTGAGAAAGGCGTCTGATTACGCCCGGTTGCGGACGATCAGGCCGGATCAGGCTCGAGGCTGACTACTGAGGCTACTGAACCCGGGTCCTCCGGCTCCGGAGGACTCGGAAAAACGGCGGGTTTCTTGGTCTTTCGCCGCGATCCAGGCCGTTTGGGCTTCCCCGAATCCCTGGTGTCCTCTTCGCGAAGAAACCGCTGGAGTTCGGTCCGCGCGATGCTGAATTGCTTCAGGGTGAAGCAGTGCGCGTGGAGCCGTTTCTGCTTAATGAACCCCCGAATCGTCTTGGGGGACAGCCCCATGCAGGTGGCGACCTCCCGCACACTCAGAAACGCGGGCTCGTTCGGCGGACCGTCTTGTTCTGACTCAATCATCGAATTCTCCTTTGTTGGTTCGTGAAGACGACGTAGGCATGGGGCACCGCGAGACGCTCCTTTCACGGGTCGTGGTGGTTGAAGGATGAGAGATGTGGATACGGCGACGCGGTCAGGCGCTGCCGGCCGGCAGTGCGCCCGATGCCGAGGATGTGCGCGGACACCGTTCGTGACTCGGCGGGAGCGCGTGCGCTCCCCACAGGAGAGACCGCCGTGAGCCCACGCGTCGTTACTGGTGACGGGTCCGGCACGGAACACAGGATCGCGAAGGCGCGGCGAATCGGGGTCTCTTCACACCGCCTTTCACACACACATCACCCCAGTTAGCCCCTCCGCGTCTTTCTGGACTCTGGACATCGCAGCAACAGCCCAGTTAGCCCCTCTGTATTCTGTCCTTTCCCTCCCCTTCGCATCACACAACACACCAACCCAGTTAGCCCCTCTGCATAGCGCATTCTCTGTGCTCCCCTCCCGAGGGAGGACGGGGATGAGGCGAGGACGGACGAGGACCAGAGGATCTCAGAGGGGCGAACTGGCGTCACGGTGTGAACAGGGTGAAGGGGAGAGGATTGGTGCTCGACGGCGTGGAACCAATGGGAACGGACACGAAGAGGCAAGAACAGCCCAGAAGGAGAAATTCAATAAGGTGTGGTGGCGTCTCCGCCGCCACCGCCTTTCTTATATAGAAGAACTGTTTGGCGGAAGGGCTGACACGGTGGCGGCGCTTAGGCGGCGAGCGCGGGCGGTTTCCATTGCCACACGCCATGCTTAACCGCCGCCACCTGTCCGAGTTCTTTCGCGAGGCGCCAAGCCCGCTGCGCAGTGCGTTCCGTCACGCCACCGGCTTGCACCTGCGTGAGCAGGTCGGAGACCGTCATCGTGCGGTCCACGGCGCGCGCCATGATGGTGCGAATAAGCTCGGATGCCCGCATGAGTTCGGCCGGGCCGTGGCTGGTCGGATGCTGGTACCCCTCAAAGCGCATCGCGATGGGGCTCTCCGGCGTGGTGTCGTGGAGCGACACATAAAACGGCTTCGGCTCCTCCGCATTGCGGGCCTTGACGCAGGTGAGGCCGATGAGGCCCTTGGCCGCTAACTTCACCGCAAAGGCCGTATCGGCGCCAGCCAAAATATCCGTGGAGCCACTCGCGTGGTACCGACTGTCCTGGTCCCCTTCGCGATGCGGTTTGCGCATATGATGCGACAGAATCAGCGTGGTGCCCGCGGCCCGCAGGGGCTCAATGTTCCGCCAAAAGGCACTCACGTCTTCCGCGGCGTTCTCACTCCCCTGGAGCACCCGGCGGAAGGTCTCGATGATGATGACGCTCGGCTGGAGGGCCTGCATCGCGAGCCCCGCCAGCAGCGCGTCGGCCCCGTGCGCATCAAACGTGATTCGTGGATGGGAGAGGACGTGAAACTCCAGCGGCGACGCCTCGAGGCCAGAGCCCAGCCCCAAGCGCTTCACGCGGCGCCGGAGGGTCCGCACGCTCATTTCTTCATCGACGTACACCACGACATGGGGCGCCGGGATCGGAAACGTGGACAACCAGGGCTGGCCCGCGGCCACCGCTAACCCCAGGTGCAGGAGCAACCAGGACTTGAGGGACCCAAACTGCCCATACACCACCACACGGTCCCCGTGCGCGATCAAGGGCTCCACCAGCCAGTCCACCGGGGGCAGCGTCTCCGCCATAATGTGCTGATAGGAAATGAGTGCAAGCGCCGGGGGATGCGAGATCGTGTCGTCAGATTCGGACAATTGCTCCTCCATCATGCAGGGTGGTGCGGTAAGGGTCTGGGGCTCCTACCAGGTGACACGCGGTAGGTACGTGAGACCGGCGTCGCCTGAACGGCTTCTGTCTGCATCGGCTGGACGCGCAACAAACTTAATTGGGGAAACGCTTTGTGGGTCGTCGTGAGAGGCGATGGCCCACGGAGAGAGAGGGGGATTGCTGGCGCGCACGAGAGGCATTTGGCGTGGCGCGGGTGTCACCTTTCCGAGTACGGCATTTTTTACACCCTCTCCCGCTACAGGTACGGCTTGAGATGGCCGCCTTCCAGATATGCTTGCATTTCTTGCATTTCCACCACACCTTTCGATCCATGCCGTGTGAGACATCTTTAGGCCGTCGCGTTCCATTCTTCGGCTGATACCATTCCTTGGCCACCTGGGGGTGCGATACCTTCAGATTGTGGTCAGGAGTCACCGGCCCCTTTCGTGTGCAGGGGTAATAGCGGCACCCCGTGCCGTTCTTCGCCGTACGATTGGCGACGGTCGCCTCCCAGGAATGGCCGTTTCGGCATTTCCACCACACCTTTTGATGGCTACAGGGGAGAACATCTTCGGGTCTCAGGGTCCCGTTATTTTCATCGTCCCATTCCGCCGCAATCGCAGAATAGTTCACTTTGAGGTTGTTAGTTTCAGTGGGGAGACATCCCGCACAGTAGGGACAACCGGAGGGTTTTGTTCGCCGGGCCCGACTCTTGATGGAGGCAGGCCAGCGTCGCGTGCATTGTGCACAGCGCCACGTCACTTTCTCGTGGCTGCCAGCGGAAAACCGGTCTGGCGTTAACGGGACGTTCTCGTCCACGTCCCATTCCCTCACGAGGTTGGGGTGGGACTCTGCCAACGACGTCCCCGGTAGAGAACGTCGGAGGTCTGCCACTAGCTCCTGGTATTCAGCTGAATTCTTGAATTGATCGGAAGCGAGATACGCATGACAGCGTTGTTTGTGCGCGGGGTTCACCAGTTTCTTGTCATACAGATACTGCACGACTCGCCGCACCACGATATGGTAATCCTCTTGACTGTCGAACCACAGCACCGGCCCTTTGATGCGGGCTAATCTCTCATCGCGGAGCCGGATGAGTTGAAGCTGATGTTGTGTGAACACCTTCGTTTTCCGCGAATCTTGACGGCGTCGGTCCCTATGCCAGGGGTACCCGTCTACCTCGATACCCAGATTATAGCCGGGGATATAAATGTCACACTCTTGACCAGCAATCCGTTTCCGTAAGTGCACCTTCGATCCATCAAAGAGGAATTTCAGTTCGCAAAATAGCCGCAGTTCTAGTTTTGAGGTCTGTGCGTGACACGTGTTGCAGCCGCTGCCAGCTGCGCGGCTATCGACGCGTGCTTCCCACTCATGCCCATACGGGCACTGCCACCAATACTGTTTGGTTGAAAAGGGCACAATCTGCTCAGGCGTTATGGCGCCATTCTTTGATGGGTGAAACTCTGCGGCAATGTTCGGATATTCCGTTCGAAGATTGTACCAGTCGCTCGCCCGAGGTCTCGGGCTACATGGATAAAACGGACAGCCATTACCATTCTTCCTCGCATACACAACCATGGGCCATTCGTGCCGTGGATCCTTCGGGCAGAGCCACCAATACTTCTTATTCGAAGAAGGACCTACGTCATGGGGTGTGACGTGGCCGTTCTTCGTCGGGTGCCATTGGGCCGCCAGTTGCGGGTGTGCGTCGTGCAGCGATTGGTTGTGTGATGCCATGATTGCCCTCCTTTTTATACGCCATCGTCCATCGCTACACGTGCATAATCATGTAGGTATTCATTGTCAAGGCCCCTCCTCTGCGGCATCAGTGAGCGCCAACAGCGGAGGCACTCTCTGAGCGGTGCCTGTGGGCTCGGTGTGTCCGCACGACTCCGTCAGGCGTCAGTCCGGTCGCGGGGGTACTGTCAACTTGCCGAGGAAGCTGACATGCGCTAGATTTTGGCGATGAACAAGAAGAGGAATCCCTATGCAGGCCACCGGTATCCGACCGAGCTCATCTGCCACGCGGTGTGGTGCGACTTTCGTTTCACGTGAAGCTTCCGGGATGTCGAAGAAATCCTGGCCTCTCGCGGGGTGATCGTCAGCGATGAAGCCATCCGACAATGGACGCTCAAGTTCGGGCAAGCCTATGCCAATACCCTTCGGCGCCGACAACCGAGACGTGGAGACAGGTGGCACCGGGACGACGTCGTGCGCACCATGAACGGCAGGCACCACTCTCTCTGGCGAGCAGTGGATCAGGACGGGTACACGCTCGACATCCTCAGGCAATCCCGACGTGACCAGAATGCGGCCACACGTGTCTTCCGCACGCGACTCAAGGGCCTGTGCGATGTCCCTCGGGTCATCGTGACTGACAAACTGAGACGCGATGGGGCGGCCAAGCGAGACATCATGCCGGGAGTCGAACACCGGCAACACAAAGGCCTCAACAACCGAGCTGCATGGTCGCCCCAACCGACCCGGCAACAGGAGCGACAGCTGCGAGGGTTCAAGTCACCGAGGCAAGCCCAACGGTTCTTGTCGGCTCACGCGCACATCAGCAACCTGTTTCGAATTCGCCATCGTCACACGACTGCTGCCGACTATCGCGTGGCTCGTCGTCAGGCGTGTGAAGCTTGGAAGGAGGCAACATGCGCCCCTCGTGTGGTCTAAGAACACGTATCCCGCTATGTGACACCGACTATCGTCTGCCGATAAGAGCCCTTGCGTTACGTTATCAACAACTTGACAGTACCGAAAGTTGGATTGATTTCCTCTGTTGAAAGGGTTATCCCTGCGACTGGCTTTTTCTGGCCAAATGTCACAGCTGCGAAAATAAGATCGCTCTCGCTATAGGACCGATGCTCCGGCGGGTTTCTGCATTTGTGGCACGGTGATCAAATCAAAGAGTATGGCGAGCGAAAG
>Ga0315281_10015797_pt1 | contig 10108 bp, 15 predicted proteins | sample YL17G07_0_MG_FD_204540 | JGI IMG/M metagenome (GOLD analysis project Ga0315281, IMG submission 204540) | Sediment microbial communities from Yellowstone Lake, YNP, Wyoming, USA - YL17G07_0 | ecosystem: Environmental > Aquatic > Freshwater > Lake > Sediment | place: USA: Wyoming | collected...
TTCAGGGTCTGGCTGCCGAGGCGACGGCCGGCCCCCTAGCGCGGGCCGCGCTCGGTAGGCGCACGCCCCCCAGGTAGGCCGGTGGGGCGGGCAGGACTCGAACCTGCGACCGGCGGATTATGAGTCCCTTTCGGACCATGCCGCCCACCTGCGCTGATACGTGAAAGCCCTGGTCAGAGGCATAACAGGAGCAACAGGAGTACGTCTGGATTCGCCTGAATCGTCGTGCTTCTGCCGCCTGTTTGCCGCCTGTTTGGCACGCGACCGCTAGGCGACTTGCTCGCGGGCGAGGACCCGCCGAATGACCATCGGATGCCAGCACTCGGCGCGCCTCGGCTTGTACCCCGCATCCGTGAGCGCGGCGCAGATCGCGCGGTAGCTCGCACCCTTCGCCCGAAGCTTGCGGGCGAAGGCGACCGCTTCGGCCTCGCGGGGTTCAGGAACAAGCACGCGGTCCTCGGAGCGCGCGCCGAACGGAGGCGAACCGTAGGCGAACCCGCCGCGTGCGTGCTTCGCTGCGCGACCACGGGCCAGACGGAGACGGATGAGCGAGCGTTCGAACTCGCTCACCGCCCCCAGCACCTGCCGAATCAGCTTGCGCGTCGGGTCCTGCGGGTCGTCGCTCAGGTAGTCGGATTCCGCTGCGCTGCAAGAGATCACGTCGGCCCCACGCCGCCGGATATCGCGCAACAGGAACTCTTGCGTGAGCAGATCGCGGGCGAGCCGGTCGAGGCGGGCGACGATCACCGCGTCACCCGGACTCAGCGCCTCTAGCAGCTCCGCCAGCCCGGGACGATCCTCGACCGCGCCGCTCACGCCTTCGTCCCGCACGATGCGGGCGAGCTTGCAGCCGCGCTCGGTGGCCGTGGCCCGGATCGCGGTCTCCTGTACGTCGAGCCCCAAGCCCCGCTCGGCCTGGCGCTCGGTGCTCACTCTCGCGTACCCGATAGCTCTCACGGTTTGCCCCCTTACCGCCTCTGACCCTGGCGCAACCGTACTCCCCCTGTAACCTCTATGTCAATAGCCGTTACACCCCAGGTCCGCAAGGGTGCGCCGGTCGAAGCGACGGCGCGAGGCGCTAGGCAGCCCTCAGACGCTCGAACGTGCGTTCGGGTAGCCCCCCCAGGGCCCGGATCAGCCCCCTCGGCGGCTCCTGGGGGCTCTCAGAGCCCGCAACGGGCATCTATCGCCGAGGCTGCCGAGTAGATCGGGGGCGCATCGGAAGGACCCGGCCCCCTTCGCTTCGCGATCTCGCAGAAGCGGCCGCGTCCCGGTGCGCATCATCGAGGCCGACCGCGAGCGATTCCTCAAGGCTCGCGAACAGGTGCCCGTAGACGTTCAGCGTGGTCGTGATAGAGGCGTGGCCGAGACGTTCCTGGATCGCTTTGGGATGGGCTCCGGTCGCGATCGCGAGCGCGACGCCGGTATGCCGCAGATCGTGAATCCTCAGCGGGCCGAGCCCTGCGGCCTCGACCGCAGGCACCCAATAGCGCGAGGCGAAGTTATTGCGGCGCAAGGGTCCGCCCTCGGGGGCGGGAAAGACGAAGCCTTGCGAGTCAGGCCAGCGCGCCATGTGCGCCGCCAGCTCGTCGGCGACGAAGGCCGGGAGCGTCACGGTTCGCTCGCCCGTCTTTGGGGGGCCGAGTATGAGACGACCGCCAACCTCGATAGCCGTCTCGCGTATGTCGGCCTTCCGCTCAAGCAGTCGGAGACGGTTGCAGCGCAGGCCCGCCAGCTCGCCCCACCGCAGCGCTCCGTAGGCTCCGAGCAGTACGACGGCCCGGTAGCGCGGGTCTATCGCGTCGGCCAGCGCGGCCACCTGCTCGGCCGTCAGGAAGCGCGGCTCCGCGTGGCGCGCCTCGGGGAGATCGACGCCGACTGCGGGCGACCGTCCGATCAGTTCGGAGACTTCGGCGCTCTTCAGGATGCGGGCGAGCACGACGAAGGTTTGCCGCACCGTCGAGGGCGCGAGTCCCTGAGCCGTCAGATCCGAGACGAACGCCCGAACGTCGAGGGGCCGAATCGCGTTCAGGGGGAGATCGCCGAAGCGCGGCAGGATGTGCCGCCGGAGCAGCCCGACATACCGCTGCCGCGTCGAGGGGCGAAGGTGCACGGTTTCGTCGAGCCAGCGCTGCGCGAACGCGCCGAACCGAGTCTTGCCCCCGCGCGGGTCGCGGTAGATGCCGCGGTTGATGTCGGCCTCGATCTGGGCGAGGAACGCCTCCGCGTCCCGCTTGCGCCGCAGGGTTTTGGAACGCTTCCGGCCCGATGGGTCACGCCACTCGGCGCGCCAGCGGCCAGAGGGAGCCTTCCGTATCCACGCCATTGCCTCTATCCCTCCCGGGAAGGCACGCACTCACGACAGAGGGCGGGAACCCGGTTGTCGTCACCGGCACTCTTACGTAGAATACCATTGTTGTAGTTCTGGCTTGGTGAGACCCGGCCGTCCATGGGGCGGGCCACTAAGGGGAAGGATCCAGCGGGTCCGTTCACCGAGCCGGCCGCCGTAGGCGGCTTCGAACAGGGCCAGCGGCCCATGCCGGAGATGGCTTGCGGGGACCCGTGGGGTTCCCGCGCGGTTCTACAGAGAGCAGCGCCCTACGCACCGCTCCCCTGAACACGCGGGGAGGAACTATGCCGGGACTCAAGGATGAGGCGCTGCTCGACGTGCGAGCAGTCGCTGAGTTGCTCCACCTGCCCTCGCGGGCCATCTACCTGCTTTCGGAGGATCGGAAGCTTCCGCACTACAAGATCGGCCGCCGGTTGCGGTTCAGCCGAGAGCAGATCGAAGCCTTCCTCACAGCCCAAAAGGTCGAGCCGTGAGCGGGACGGAACGGCCCCCGGAGCGGGAACTCCGAGGGCCCAAGAGTCAGCCTGCCGTGCCAACTGACTCAGAGTGTAGCTCAAACCGCAAGGGCCGCAACGGACCCCGGAGGTCGGGTCTCTTCTTCATCCTACCCGCAGCGATCGACGACCTTCCTCTCGGGCTGGATTCGCTCCGCGTCGCCCACTGCTACGGGACCCACGCGGGAAGTAGGGATCGGCTCGCCTGGCCGAGCGCGAGTACCGTCGCCGCCGAACTCGGCTGGTATTCGCTCGGCCAACCGGACGCAAGGCGGGTACGTCGCGCGCGGAAGGCCCTAGTTCCTACGGTGTTGATGCCAGAGGGACGACGGCTCGCTCACGGTCGCTATTGCCTCGCGTTCAAGGTCGCGAAGTCCCGTCTATGGGGGGCAGGAGATACCCCCTCGCAGGAGGACCGCCCCCTGGTATCAAACGCTCCGCCCCCTGGTAGCTCCTACCCCTTCCCCCTGGTAGCTGATGCCCCCCTAACAGGTGTTGAACAGAACCACTTAACAGCAGAGGCGTCGGCGAGCTTGCCGCGTAGCGGCTCGCCTCCGCCTCAAGACCGGAAGGAGCAAGAGCGCGACAAGGAAGAAGGCGCGAGAGCCTTCGAGGCTTACTTCGAGAAGGACGGCCACCTCCGGCAGCCGGGGAGTGTCCTCACGGTCCCCCTTGCCGGTGCCGCCGAGCCGACTACCCCTGACGATGAGGCGAGACTGTCGCCATGAGCATCGACCCCGAGCACCTGAACGCCGATGAGGCCGAGGACGAGGCCGGCCCGATCACCCTTTCGTTTGCCGGCCGCGTCCTGCACGAGCTCGTCGGAATCAAGGGGTGCCGCATTGAGCAGCGCGCTCGGGCTTCGCGCGTGGCTCAGGCAGGAGGTCGCCCTGGAGCGTGCGTCCCTCGGGAGCGGCAAGCAGACGGACGGGGAGCTATGAGAGAGAGAGGGGGGCTCTGGGGGTCTACCCTCCCCCGGCCGCCGCCGGCGTCGAGCACGCCGAAACACACTCTGAGCAGCGCGAACGCGGCCTACCCCTAGGGGCACTACCGTCTACCGGGGTACTAGGGAGTCCAACCAAGCCGCGAGCGTCGTATAAGCGAAGCGGGAGGAGAGAAGGAGGGGCCCTCGTGCGGAAGGTCGCAGCAGTCTTGGTGGCGGTCGCCTTCGTGCTTGACACCGCCGCGCCGGCGCAAGCCGACATCGTCCGCATCTGCCACGCGCGAGCTCGGGGCGTCGACCCCAGCGCGACTGCCGCTTGTCGCGTGAACTACCCAAGGCGGATCTGGGTGACAATCAAAGCCAGGTCGAAGCAGTATGCCTGGGGCAACTACTCCATGGTTTGCTCCAAGGGGACTGGAGATGACCGCCGCCACGGCCACTACTCCGGGACAACGCCCTTCAGCCTTGCGCTCACGATGCCCTACAGACGACCAGACACGTGCTGGGTCGTGGCCACGGGCATACTGAATCAGCCCGGCACGGTCATCGTCATCCTGACGGCGCGCGTCTAGCTCCCCGAGGCGTGGGTACGCCGGCACCGGGCCGACAGGCCATGAGCGCCGACGCGACCATCGCCGGTCGCTGGTGTAGTAGCGCCCACCCCTCGCCCGTGATCGCGCGCGTCATCGTCCCCTGCCCCCCGAGGTCGGGGCTGACCACGTATCCGAGCCGGACGCCGATCGTGAACGCCTCGACGGCGCCGGCGGGGGAGCGGGGTTCGGTGCCCGCTCGCGGCGGCCTTGGCCCGCTTACTCCAGTCCGGATGCCGCCGCCTCGCACTCCTTCACGTAGTTGCCAGTGTCCAAGGGACCGTGGTCCGCCCACGAGTCGGCCTCAGGACCGACGCTGTCGAGAGCCCAATCACTGGTTAGCATCTTCTCAAACTGCTCAGTGTCGGACGCCATCCGACCAGTCCCCTGATAGAACTCCTCCCGGTCGTGTTGCCAACCGGCCCAGAAGGCGCTGCGCAGCATACCCCTGATCCACGCGAAGGGGTCTGCACCCAGTTCGGTTGACTCGTGAGTTGGCAAGACTTCAGGCCGCATGAGCGACCTCGAAGATGGTCTCGTACTCGATCGGGGTGAGCTTGCCGAGACCGCGCTGACGGCGTCGGCGATGGTACGTGCGTTCGATCCAGGCAACGATCGCGAGGCGTAGCTCCTCTCTGCTGCTCCATCGTTGACGGTCGAGTACGTTCTTCTGGAGCAGCGAGAAGAACGACTCCATGGCGGCGTTGTCGGCGCAGGTGCCCGTTCGGCCCATCGAACCCTGCATCCCGGCCTCGCGCAACGCCCGCACGTACTTGGCGGAACGGAACTGGCTCCCGCGGTCCGAATGCACCACGGTGCCGCGGCAGCCACGCAGCGCCCTGGCGTTTCGAAGCGCCGCGACCGCCAAGGATGCCTTCATGCGTTCATCGATCGAGTAGCCGACGATCCGGTTCGAGCATGCGTCCTTGATCGCGCACAGGTAGAGCTTGCCTTCGTCAGTGCGGTGTTCGGTGATGTCGGTGAGCCACAGCACGTTCGGCCGCTCGGCGGTGAACTCACGGCGGACCAGGTCATCGTGCACCGCCGGACCGGGTCGGCCCCCGCGACGCCAGCGCTTGGCCAGGACCGAGAAGATCCCGTGCGAGCTGCACAGACGCTGCACACGGTTCTCGCTAGCGGTGATGCCGTGCTCTGCGGCGAGCTCATCGGCGATGAAGCGGTAGCCGAAGGTCGGATCATCCGCGTGCACGGTGAGCGCGGCATCGACCAGGTGCGCGTCTGACCACTCGCGGACGGACACGGGGTTGGCCCTCCACTTGTAGAACGCCTGGGGGCTGAACCCCAGGACCCGGCAGGTCACCTTGACGGGGATCCCGTCGAAGGCAAGGTCACGGACCAGCGGGTAGCTCATTTTGGGTTGAGTCCCTGCCCGAGGTAGATAGCGGCTCGACGCAGGATCTCGTTCTCCTGCTCCAACAGGCGGTTGCGCTTCTTCAGGGCTCGGATCTCGGCCTCTTCGGCAAGCGTCAGTCCTTCGCGCTGGCCCTCTTCGATCTCGGCACGGCGGACCCAGCGGGAAAGACACGACTGAGAGATCCCGAAGTCCTTGGCCACCTGGCTCGCAGGTGCTTCTCGTCGACGGGCGACCGCCACGACGTCGCGGCGGAACTCCTCGGGGAACGCCTTGGGCATGGTTTCCTTCCTTCCCAGTGAAGGTGAATCTTCACAGGTTAGGAGTCAACCGAAGTTGGGGCAGACCCGACTCCTCGAAGGTGTCCTGTGATGCGAGCGCGACGCTGGACCAGATTGAGCAGACGGTCACGGCGGGAGGCAGCAGCCTCACGTACGACACCACGGCGCAGCAGTACATCTACGTCTGGAAGACCGAGAAGGGGTGGGCCAACACGTGCCGGGTCTTCGACCTTGGCTTGAAGGACGGGACCACTCGCGTTGCATACTTCAAGTTCATGAAGTAGCACCGAGCATCGAGGAGGGGCGGGGAAGACCCACCCTCCGGAAGTGAGAGGTAACGGGCTCGGGCCGTCGTCGGGAGGCGGCCCGGGCCGGGGTGGTGGCCAGGGGCCCCCTCGCACCTTCGAAGGGTGCGAGCGCACCCCCCACAAGGGAGGGAGCGCACCCCCCACAAGGGAGGTGGCAAGGATCCGAATGCTGGTTTCCGTGCATGATTCCGTTCGTGCGCGCTACTCGCGCTCCTGAGGGCTCGGCATGACAACGTGGTGCACGCGGAAAGGGGTGCGGCCACGCGACACCCAATCCCGGTTTCCCATTGAGCCTGCCGGCAACCGCCTGGGGGAAGCCCCATGAGGGCCGTCCCCCCGGCTGGCGAAGCCAAGGAGGAGGACCATGGATAGGACATCCGCTTCGTTCGTGTCACGGCGATGGGTCTCTGCGCTCGCCGCGACGTCACTTATCGCTCTGTCGCTCGTCTCGGCACCGCCGGCGCTGTCGGAGGGCGTGCCAGAGTCTGTGGGACCCAACGTCTACCGGACGGCGGTGAACGACCTCGGCCTCTCCTCCGATTTGGATCCCACGTCGGAGTACAGCGCTCCGGGATTCTCGTTGCTCTCCCAGATGCTCGTCCGCACTCTCGTGACGTTCCGGCACGTGGCCGGCGCGGCGGGGGACGAGGTCGTTCCGGACCTCGCGACCGACCTCGGGACCGTGTCGGATGGCGGCAAGACCTACACGTTCACCCTGAAGGACGGTGTGATGTTCGGCCCGCCACTGAACAGGCCGATCACGTCCAGCGACATCGCCTACGCCTTCGAGCGGGCCGCCTCGAACTGGTTCTGGGGGGGGGTACAGCTCCTACTACGAAGGGACGATCGTGGGGTTCACGACGCACGACGGTCCGCCGGCGCCAATCTCCGGGATCGGAACACCGAACCCGCAGACGATTGTGTTCCACCTGACCGAGCCGACGGGCGACTTCCTTCTCCGGCTGGCGATGCCGGCCGCCGGCCCGATCCCCGAGAAGGTCGCCGGGTGCTTCGATGAGCACGGCGAGTACGGGCGGTACCTCGTCTCCTCCGGCCCCTACATGATCCGTGGCGCGGACGAGGTGGACGCCTCGTCGTGCGAAACGCTCACCCCGACCGCCGGCTGGAGCCCGGGCGGGTACCTCGAGCTCGTCCGCAACCCGAGCTACGATCCCAACACCGACAGTCCCGAGGTTCGAGAGAACCTCATCGATGGGGTCCAGGTGTCCATCGGGATGGACCCGCACGAGATCTTCCAGCGGATCCAGGACGGCGAGCTCGACGGATCACTGGTTGGGAACCCGCCGCAAGACGTCGTGGACGAGTACCTGACAGACCCCGACCTGGCAGGCCTGCTCCACGCCGACCCGACCGACGGGGGCTTCTACATCACGATGAACCTGCTCGTCCCGCCGTTCGACGACGTGAATGTGCGCCGAGCGGTGAACCTCGTGATGGACAAGAGCGCCATGCAGGACGCGTGGGGTGGTGAGACGTACGGCGACATCGCCACCAACGTCTTCCCCCCGGCGGTCCTGCCCGAAACGGCTGGCTACGACCCGTACCCCAACCACGGCGGGAACCTGGTCCTAGCGAAGGCCGAGATGGCGCTCTCCGCCTACGACACCGACGGCGATGGGCTGTGCGAGGATCCCGCGTGCCAAGGCGTCCGCATGGTCACCCGGGACGACGGACCCTTCCCGGCGATGGCGACCGTGATTGCGGGGTCGCTCGCGGAGATCGGCATCGATCTCGACGTGCAGCAGATGGACATGGGTAGCGCATTCAACGAGATCTTCGATGTGTCGAACTTCGTGCCTATCGCCGCCAACCCGAGCTGGTACAAGGACTACCCGGATCCGTACACCTTCGCTCGGTTCCTGTTCGACTCGGACTGGATCAACTGCGAGCCCGGCGCCATGACCCTCAACTATGCGCTGGTCGGCATGACGGGAGCCCAGGCCACCGAGTGCGGTGTGCCCGACGAATGGTCGCACGCACAGCCCCCATCGGTCGACGCCGATATCGACGCCTGCCAGGTGCTCGAAGGTGACGGTCGGTCGGCCTGCTGGGCCGACCTCAACCACACACTGATGCAAGACGTCGTCCCGTGGGTGCCATTCAAGTGGGACAGGGCCATTACCGTCCTCGGTGAGGGGGTGACGCACTACGAGTTCGACCAGTTCGGCTCCATGATCTCGTTGGTCCACATCTCCCTCCAGGTCCCCTTCTCGTACCTGGGGTTCTTCGCCCCTGTCGACAACCCCGGCACAGGCACCAGCCCCGTGTACAACGTCATGAAGGCGGGTGCGGCCGTGCCGGTGAAGTTCAGCCTCGGCGGGGACGAGGGGCTCGACGTGATCACGAATAGCACTCAAGGCCAAGTGCAGTGCGATTCCTCTGCGAGTCTGGACGGCATCGAACAGACCGTGGCAGCCGGAGGAAGCAGCCTGTCCTATGATCCCGCGACCAAGACGTACACCTACGTCTGGAAGACCGACAAGGCGTGGTCGACTTCGCTCTCGAAGTGTCGGCTGTTCAACATGGAACTGAGCGACGGCACGCATCACGTCGCGTACTTCAAGTTCGTGAAGTAGCACCGGCGTCGAGGAGGGGCGGGGAAACCCACCCTCCGGAAAGGTAAGGAAGGGGCCCCCGGGAGGGGCCCCTTCCCTTATGGGTTTGGGTCAGGGCACAAGCATCGCGCGAGGCGGTTTCAGCCCGCCCGTGATCGTGCGCGGACCGGGCGATACCCAGACTTAGGGACGAGCCCGCTCTGCCAGCGGTTGGGACGCGGGAAGAGACTTTCGTCAGGTTGCGCGGGTTCCCCGTCCCTCTGTAGCGTCGCGGGTGCCTCAGGGGTTCAAGTGTGGGCGCATGATCCCGGCGCCTTGGCGCGTCTTCACCTAGAGGGCGGTGGGGCACATGCGGAGGACCATCCTGTCAGTCGGGGTGACCGTTGCCCTGATAGTCGGAGTGGCCGGTGGTTACTTCCTTCGTTGGGGAACGGAGCCGACCAAGACGGTGACCAGGACGGTGACCAGGACGGTCGCACCCATGGGTTTGGCCTCGGAAGAGGTCCAGGCGATTCTCGAGGATCGGGTCGCGGCGCTGAACAGCGCCGACGCCAAGGCCCTGGCAGCGTTCTACGCACCCAACGCCATCCTGGAGGAGTGGGACCTGGGTCCGCCCCCAAACATCACCAAAGGATCGGAGAACATCGCCAAACGCTTGGCCCAGTTCGCGAGCAAAGGTTTCGCGATCAACAACGAGGGCCTCGCACTTGGCGCCGAGCCGTGGGCCGTCCAAGCCGCAAGGTGGGGAGTGGGGGGCTCTGGCATGTCCGGCTTCCTGGTCTACCAGTTCAACCGCGATCTGAAGATCGTGCACCAATGGGTCTTCTGACAGGCTCCGACCCGGTGCAGCGAACTCACGGAGCTGTCGGTATGGGGACGGCCAAGCGGGAGTTCGCGCTGGAGTACGCGGTGGTGCCTTCAACCGGCACCCAGACCGCCACCTTCACGCTCGGCTCGGCCATGTACTGGGTGGCCGCGATCGGAACGTACGGTTTGTAGCACCGAGCAAGGATGAGGGGGCGGGGGGAGACCCACCCTCCGGGAAGGTCAGGAAGGGGCCCCCGGGAAGGGCCCCCTTCCCTTTGGGCGGATCGGGGCGCGCAGGGGCTCGAGTGGCGCCGCGAGGACGCGTGATGGAGTACCGGCGAACGTCGGGGGGTTCGGGAGCTCCCGACGACTGGCGCCGGGCCCCGC
>Ga0315281_10015798_pt1 | contig 10108 bp, 5 predicted proteins | sample YL17G07_0_MG_FD_204540 | JGI IMG/M metagenome (GOLD analysis project Ga0315281, IMG submission 204540) | Sediment microbial communities from Yellowstone Lake, YNP, Wyoming, USA - YL17G07_0 | ecosystem: Environmental > Aquatic > Freshwater > Lake > Sediment | place: USA: Wyoming | collected...
CAGACGAGAGCTGAGACGGCTGGCTTTGTTTCTCACCCACTGGGTACGGACCTCCAAGGCGGCTTCGTCGCATTGAAACCTGCACAAAGAAAAACGTGCAAAAACGGCCCACAGGTATCACAGAGGGGCCAGATCCGAAATCCCGCTTAAAGATGAGATGTTCCACCGGGACATCTCTGCCGCGGTCATAGGCCGCTGCTACAGGGTGGATGTTCAGAATTCATAGGAGACCATGACCCCCGAGCTCCCGCCGGGAGGCAGGAAAGGGCTCAGGTTCAAGCGGGGACGCTTCCTGGCGGCGTTGCGCTGGGCCGAGCGAGCCACATGGCGGCTGATAAGGTGGCCGAGCACTCCGCCGGCGAAAAGATCCGAGGGGAAGTAGCGGTGCTCGGTGACGGCTCACTCAACGTTAGTTCACCCCTCCAGCCTCTTTGACCATAGCGGAAGCTAGGTTGGAGGCCGCACGGTGTACTACGCGTTTTCCCGCCCACTCGGCAAGGCCTGCCAGATCGCCTTGATGCCCAAGACCCGGGGTCTGGAAGCGGAACGTCCGGTCCGGAGTCAGGAAGCGTGCAAAGGATCGCGCGGGATTATTGACCCAATTGCACCTGCCGGGCTACCTGCAAGGTCACGGGGCCGAGCAGGCCCGACTCCAGCAGCGGATCGTTCTTGGTCCAGTGCTTCCAGGTGGTAAAGGTCAGGCGTCCCGTGGGACGCGGCTTGTTCTCCAGCAGCCAGGACGGCCAACGGCGCAACACCTCGCCCCAAAATTGTGGTTCCCACTCACAGTCCTCGGGCAAGTGGCTGTCGCCGATCAGCCGGTTCGGCCACAAGTTAACGACGCTGACCGCTAGGTCATTCGCCCCGGTGCGCACCATAGCGGTGACATCCACCGAGAAAGGAGGTTTCCACAAGATGCCGAGATCGTGCCCGTTCAGCGTTGCCTGCGCGATGACACAGACGCGCCCCAGGTCCAGATGCAGTCGGTGGTCTCGGCCCGGCATTCCCGCCGGCACCGTAAACTGGCGGCGGTAAGTTGCTGTTCCGGAGAAATACTTCACCCCCGGATCGGGGTGATCTGTCCAGGAAATGAGCCGTTCCAGCGTCACGCGCTCGGGCGCCCCCCCACCTTTGGGGAATTCCAAAACCCAGGGGCCATGCAGCTCGACCCGATTGGGCAACGCCGGGACCTCGGTCTTGATGGTGCGGCCGGCAGCGGTTTTCAACTCATAAGTCCCCGGCTCCCCGACTTCGAGGTGATATTCGGCCCCGTTCGCGTCAAGGGCAACCGACTTGTGCCGGAGCTGGGTCTCCGGGGCCGGCGTGGGTGCGACTCCGGAAATCTCCACGCCGTTTCGCCGGACGGACACAACCCGGTCCGTGGACGAGGCGGCGCCCGCGCGGAAAACCACGAATACGGACCCGCAGGGGTCCAACGCAAGCGGGATTCGCGTGCCACCGTCCCGCACGTCGTAGACTGCTGGCGTTTCGGTCCGGCCTGTGTCCGGCCACCACAGTTCCGGCCGCTTCCCTTCGGCGCGGAACGTACACAGGAATCTCCTTGCCTCTGGGACGGCACTGGCCACGAAGTAAAAGTCGTCACCGTCGATATGGCGGCGAATGTAGCGAATCTGCTCCCCCACCGTCACGCCGTGGCAAGCAAAGTCGGGCGGCGCATCGAGATCGCGAAGCACTTCTGCCAGCGGCCTCCCCCACACGATCTTGCCTTTGCCCGTGCGGTTCTCGGTGATGCTGACGCCGTCGCACTCGCCCCACAGCTCGGCGGCCAGCCGGTCCACCTCGTGGTCGCATTGCGGATAGTCTGCCAGGCTGGGGGAACTGGCCGGCCGCGGCCCGACCACGATGGCCCCGGCGATGACCAACTCCTTGATTTTTCCCAGCAGGGCGGGCGTCATGGTGCGCCCCGGGGACAGAACCAATACGCGGTAGCTCATGCCGCTGGGAAGAACCATCCGTCCATCGCGCACCGTCATCTGCTTCAGCAAGACTTCCGGCGGCAGATAGTCATAGTCGTATCCGGGCGGTATTGCGGGGTTGAGGGACGCGCGGTCCGGAAAGGAACTCGGAGCATTCTCGCTCCCCAGGCAAGCCACGTCCGCCACGAATTGCCCCCTCTGCAAAACGTACTGGCAGCGGGCAAGGTACAGGAGCCAGGCCTTCGACTGTTCCCACCAGGTGTTGGTGCGTTCATAATGAATGCCCCACGGTCCCATGGTCATGCCGGGCTTGCGGTCCACCCAGGGCTGCATGGAATAGCGGTGGAAGACGAAGCGGTTGATGCCCAGCGTGAAGGCCTGATCGCCCAGGGGCTTCAGCCGAAACGGATGGTTCTGCCACTTTCCGTTTTCCGGTACGGCCGTGAAAGATTCCGCCCCCAAGATCGGTCGGCCGTAAACGTGTGCGGAGGACGCCATTTCCTTGTTCCAGACACCTGGTACGTCCCCGGTCCAGAATTCACTCATCGGCATGTCCGCGCGCCCGCCGTAAGCGACATCTTCCAGCGGACCTCCGCCGTACGCCTCTATCGAGAGCGTCAGTCCGTGCTGGTGGCAGATCTCCTGCATGTGGCCGGCGTAGTTCTCCAGCAGCAGGTCGGCGACGATCCGCCGCAGGTCCCACAGGAAGCGCTCCGAAATCTCCCGGCTTTCCACGCTCCGGCCGGTGAGGATGGGCAGGTAGGGGAACAAATCGTAGCCGCATCGCTTCTCGAATTCCTCCCGGAATCCCGGCGTCCAGTTCTGCGAGCCAGTCTCCCAACTGTCGATGTGGGTCATCGTCAGCGCCTTTCCTCCGACGGCTGCTTGGTCGTCCAGCAGCTTGCCCATCAGTTCCGAGAACTGCACTTCGACCGCTTTCTTGCTCAGCTTGTCGCACTCGAGACCGAGGCTTTCCTTCGGGGCGGGGTGGTTCATTTTCCCGGTGGAGGTGTGCCCGATGCGCAGCACCGTCCACTTTCCGGCCGGCACATCCCAGGTGAGCTGCCCCTCCCGATCCATCTTGTGGCTCAGATCCAGAATCTGGTCCTTGCGCACGACCATCTCCGGCGACGGGGTCGACTCGCTCGAAAATGTGTCCTGCCGGATGTAAGCGGCCTTCCCGGGAATGTCTTCTATGCGACAGTCCGGATGCAGTTCGACTTCGCCGAGGGGAATGCCCTTGGCAAAGGTTGCGAAGAACCAATCTTCTGTGGGTAGCTTCAGGAGAATTCTGTAGTAGCGGGCGGTTGTTTTCTCGAAGTTCACGGAAGAGACGGGCCAGCGCAAGGTGACCGGCCGGATCGTCCGGTACTGCTGCCCGTCGTCGGAAACCTCCAGCGCCCCCTCGAGTTGGGAGTTCCAAGGGTCCAGGGCAACCGTGAGGGCCTGAGCGGTGAACGGCTCAGGAAATTCAATATTCAGGTACTGCGGCTGGCCCTTCTCGGGCAGTGGCAGCAGAGCGACCGTAGCCGGGTTGCCGTCGATGAGCTTATCGGCATCGAAGCTCTTCCGCTCGGCACCGTACGTCAGTTTGGGAAAACGCTCGGCCATCCGAACACTCTCCGCGGGCGGCGTGGGAAACGCCAACACGGTGATATCCTCGTAGTAATTCTCGACCGTCTTGGGTTGAGGAAGCGTTCCCGCGAATTGCGTGGGACCCTGTAAGCTTGTCTGGCTCCACACCATCACCTGCATCGATAATTCCGGCGTTATCCAGGGGCCCGCGCTGCCGCACCACCCGCCATCATTGTTCATGTCCACGGTGATGCCGAGCCGCGTAGCTTCCTTCACCGCATGCTGGATCATCTCCCGCCACTGGGGGCTCAGGAAGCGCATGGGCCCTTTCGGCACATATTGCTCCACCTCCATGTACAAGACGCCGCGAATGCCTACCCGGTGCATCGCTTCGAGGTCAGCCGTGATGCCTTCGCGGGTGAGGTTGCCGTCGGAGGTAAACCAGTAGACCCACGGCCAAGCTGAGTCCGGCGGCTCGATGAAGCCCTGCTCAAGTTCCTTCGGCTTGGTCTCCGCCTTCCCCATCCCCCGTCCTGCGAACGGCTCACCTCCTCGTCCTGCGGCCACGGCCGGGAGAGCCGGAACTGTGACAGCTAACAGGGCAGAGTCCCGCAAAAACCTGCGTCGGTTGCACTTGAACGCCATGGGAGCACCTCTCTGAACCGAGATTTCGATTCTGATATCTCCACCCGCCGCAAGTATAGACCAGACTGCCTTCTGTTGGAACTGTCCAGACCGGTTTTCCTCCCGGTCGCCCGCAGCGACCTCCGGAGAGCAGTGGGGAGAAAGCACTAGGCAGAAGGCGGAAAACAGGAAACAATGACAAATGCCAGGTTTGGCGAGCGAGGAGCCTTGCCTCAAGACTGCGCCTCGGCGCGAAGCGGGTGGATATAACCCACGGCAAATTGGGAGCTCAAGTTCGCCGTAGGTTTGTGAACAAGGGAAAACTCACGGCATAAACATCGTGCTGTGGCTACCCACATCTTGAAAAGCGGCGGGATTCGGAACTCTGGGTTAATGGCTAACCCCAGCCGAAATTCCCGCTAGCTTGCTTCGTTCAGGTGAGAGAGAATGCCGTTGTCTTTAGCCGCGGCTGGCAAGACTTGCTGCAACGCTTCCTGAAGCGAGAGTCACATTATCTGGAAAGTCCTGCAAAGGAGTTCAGGCGATGCGAACAAAAAGCCGTTTGACCCTCACAGTTTTCTCCCTTGGCATTTTGCTGTTTCTGGGAGCCTGGCAATTTGCGAAGGCGCAGACCGAAAGCACTCAGCCGGATTATCGCAATCCGAAGCTGCCCGTAGAGCGACGCGTGGCCGACTTGCTGAACCGGCTGACCCTGGAAGAGAAGGTCGCCCAGACTCACGGCCTGTGGAAACGAAAAACACTCATCCTGGATGAAAAGGGGAACTTCTCGCCGGCGAAGGCGCGGGAAATCCTCAAGGATGGGATAGGCCAGATCACGCGCGCGAGCGAGGGCAAAGGTCCGCGGGAGAACGCAGTCTTCACCAACGCCATCCAGAAATTCCTGGTGGAGGAGACGCGTCTGGGTATCCCGGCCATGGTGCACGAAGAAGCCCTGCACGGACACGCCGCGCAAGGCGGCACCAGTTTCCCGCAAGCGATCGCTCTGGGCAGCACCTGGGATGTAGGCCTGGTGGAAAGCGTGTTCAGCGCCGCCGCCGCCGAAATCCGCGCGCGTGGCGCCCAGCAGGCGCTCACGCCGGTGCTCGACGTGGCCCGCGATCCTCGCTGGGGCAGGACGGAAGAGACCTACGGTGAAGACCCCTACCTGGCCGCGCGCATGGGGGTCGCGTGCATCCGGGGATTCCAAGGCAAAGGTCCGGCCATCGACAAGCAGCACATCTTTGCTACCGCGAAGCATTTTGCCGCGCACGGGCAGCCGGAAGGCGGGACAAACTCCGCCCCGGCGAACTACTCGGAGAGAGTGCTGCGCGAGTTTTTTCTGCCCTCATTTGAAGCGGCTATCCGCGAAGCTGGGGCGATGAGCGTGATGGCGTCCTACAACGAGATCGACGGCATTCCTTCGCACGGCAACAAGTGGCTGCTCCAGAAGGTGCTGCGGGAAGAGTGGGGGTTTCAAGGTTTTGTGGTCTCCGACTACGACGGCATCAATCAGCTTCAGGCGCTCCACCACGTGGTAGACAGCAAGGCGGACGCCGCGAGGAAGGCGCTCGAAGCGGGCGTGGATTTGGAACTGCCTGATATCGACTGCTACGCCACTCTGCTTCCGCAGGTCAAGGACGGCCGGATCTCGGTAGCAACGCTTGACAAGGCCGTCGCCCGAATCCTGCGCGCGAAGTTCCTCGCGGGGCTCTTCGAGGATCCCTATGTTGATCCAGACTACGCCGAGAAAATCACCAACAGTGCTGAGCACCGCGCGCTGGCGCGGAAGGCCGCGCGCGAGGCAATCATTCTTCTGAAAAACCAAGACAACACGCTGCCTTTCGATGCCGGCAGGATCCAGACGCTGGCCGTGATTGGCCCCAACGCCGCCAAGTGCCACTTGGGTGGCTACGCGGAGGATCCAGGCCAGTGTGTCACTGTGCTGGACGGGATCAAGGCTAAGGCCGGCGGCAGGATGAGGGTGGTGTACGCCGAAGGCAGCAGGATCACAGAGGAAGATGCGGACTGGCGGAATTGGTACTTGGACGAAGTCACGCCGCCCGACCCGGCCAAGGACGCGGCCCGCATCGCAGAGGCGGTACAGGTAGCGAAGGCCAGCGATGCCGTGGTCCTCGTGCTCGGCGGCAATGAGCAGACCTGCCGTGAAGCTTGGGCGCCAACTCACCCGGGCGATCGCGACAGCCTGGAACTGCTCGGCAAACAGAACGATCTCGTGAAGGCTATTCTCGAAACGGGCAAGCCCACGGTCGTGTTCCTGATCAATGGCCGACCCTTAACCATCAACTACATCGCCGAGAGTGTTCCCGCGATTTTGGAAGGCTGGTATCTGGGTCAGGAAGGTGGAACGGCCGTGGCTGAGGTTCTGTTTGGCGACTACAGCCCCGCTGGCCGGCTTCCCATTACGGTTCCGCGCTCGGTGGGCCAGCTTCCCGCCTATTATAACCACAAGCCGTCGGCCAAGCGGGGCTACCTTTTCGCGAACAAGGAGCCCCTCTTTCCTTTCGGCCATGGCCTTAGCTACACCACGTTCAAGTATGGCCAGCTCAGGCTGGCGCAGCCAGTCGTGGGCACGAGTGGCCGGACCGCCGTCAGCGTCGAAGTCACCAACACGGGCCTGCGCGCGGGAGACGAGGTGGTCCAACTCTACATCCGCGATCTCGTCAGCTCCGTGACCCGGCCGGTCAAAGAGTTGAGAGGTTTCGAGCGAGTACATCTCCAGCCGGGCCAGACCAAGACGGTGGAGTTTGCCCTGGGTCCCGAGGCGCTGGCGTTTTGGAATGAGGACATGAGGAGGGTCGTCGAGCCGGGGGCGTTCGACATCATGGTGGGCCCGAATTCGGTTGACCTGACGGCCGTGCGCTTGGAGGTGGTCGAGCGGTAACCGCCTGAAGTGGCGGGGCTTGAGAGTCTATGTGACAACTGAATCGTTTTGAGTGGCTGCGCGGCCGGGTCGGATGGTTGCTGGCTCGTGTGCGTATCCTGGTGGGCGCCTGCGGCTAATGGACAAGGGACTGTTCTGTTTCTCCCTCCGGTTGATGAACTCCTCTGCCGCCAACGGCTTCCTCCTGCCCAGCGAACCCGTCCTCGGGAGTGTCTGCGTCCGTAAGGACGGGCAAGGACAAACTGACCCCTTCTTGGAGGCGTGCGTGATAGGGATTGGTCAAGCGACCTGGTATGGAGTTGACATTTGGACTGAAAAACGACCACACGGGGGGATAGGCATCGCTAGCCCATGTTTCCCTCGATGAAGAGCGATAAACCTAATCGAACCGACCAGCGGCAAGGACGCCAACCACAGTCCGGCGAAGTTGACCCATCACACCACTCACGTCTCTTCGGACCATCTGAGGTTGTCGTTGGATCTCCCCCTAAGGAGATATTTAGGAGTTGCGGAGGGTAACAGAATCTGCGCTCGATATTCGCCACAAATTGACCTCTCCAAAGGGCTAAAGTTCTGCCTTGAGTCGCCGATAAGAACAACGAGCTGACTTAGATTAACGTGGGGCAAACCTGCTTGGCGTGCTCATGGATGATGAGCCAGCCGTCGGCAGGTTAGTGAACGAAGAACTCTCCCACGACGGATTTGAGTTCCGGAGTGCTTTTTGGGGACAGGAGGAGCTCGCATTCATGCAGAGGGAAGCCCTTGAGGCCATTATACGGATGGCGCGAATTACCGGCTGGGATCTCCTGAAGAAACCTCAAGAAGAACTTACGCATTCGGCCTTGCCAACAGCCACCAGCCTGGGCCAGCGCCACGTGGGTATCGAAGGGAGGAGGGAGGGGCAGTCGGTTATTTGGTGACGTCGCTGCAACCCACCGCGGCGACGACTCGCCTGGAGACGGTCGATTGCCTCTCCAGGTGAAGCACAGTGCGTGGGGCTATCTTTGGCGGCGAGGGGATGGCATGAAGACTTCCCGAAAACACCGGAGACTCCGGCGTATTTCTGTGGATTCAGCTGATTAGAGCCGATACCATACTTGCCATGGGCGGACAGAGCAGGAAGAGCACCGCCGGAGCCAACGATTCCGAATCTGGTGAAAGGACTCTCATCTACATTCCCATTATCCATACGCAAGCCGATATGGGAGCGCTGAGCGAGTCAATACGGCGCTTGAAAGTCAAGAGGCTGGGTAGAAAAGGCTGGGAGCGCAACCTGAACCTGGTGGACAAATTGTGGGTCCGGATCGAACAGGCCATTGAGAGTCTGGTCCTTCCCTACGAACGGGTTCGTCTTTATCAGGATGGGTTGCCGGTCTGTGGCCGCGAAGTGGAGATTGTTGCGGAACTGGCAAAAGCAGGCAGCCGCAACCATCAGCTGCTTCTTCGCTTAAGGGAGAAGGGTGCCACGATTATGGGCACGGAGTCTTCCGAGCTCCTGGTAGAGGAGTATCAGCTCGTCAAGGAGGATTTCTCCACTGGTAAGCCCGAGGTCGCTACGCGGGGGGAAGCGCGCCGGAAAGCCTTAAGGGATTCCTTGCTCAAACGGCGCGACCAGTACATCGCCCGTAGGATCAACGGCACGCTTCTCAGGGGCGAAGCGGGCCTCATCTTCCTGGGGATGCTTCACTCCGTGGGGCCCTGGCTCGATAAGGATATTCGGGTCGTCTATCCGATTCATCAACCCTGGAATCGTGGAGAGCAAGAACCGTGACACCCGTGGCAAGCAAGATTCTGATTGTGGACGACGAACAAGAGATTCGTACCCTCCTTTCCGAGTACATGGAGCATGAGGGACTGACCCCACTGGTGGCCCACACAGGGGAAACGGCCTTGGAGAAGATCCGCTCGGAACACCCCGATACTTTGGTCGTAGATATGAAGCTGCCGGGTATAGACGGCATGCAACTCCTGAAAGCCGCGAAGGCCCTGGACGAGGACCTCCCCGTTATTTTGATCACGGGCTTCCCGGAAATTCGGGGCGCGGTGGCGGCGATGCGGGCCGGCGCTCACGATTACCTGGCCAAACCTCTCAAACATCACGAGGTGCTGCGCGTGGTATTCCGCGCGCTGAACGAACGCGCTCTCAAGAGCAAGTTCCGACGTCTGTCCTGCCAGATTCAGGACGCGTCTTCGCTCCGGGAATCCATGGGACCCAGCGATGCCGTGAGCCGGTTGATCTCTGATGTAGCCCGGGTGGCCAAAACCAACTTCAGCGTCTTGATTCTGGGGGAGACCGGATCAGGGAAAGAGCTTGTGGCGCGTGCCATCCATCAACTCAGTCCTCGCTGCGACGCGCCTTTCATGGCGGTGGATTGCGGGGCCATCCCCGAGACGCTTTTGGAAAGCGAGCTGTTTGGACACGAAAAGGGAGCTTACACCGGCGCGGACAGACAGAAGATCGGCAAAATCGAAATGGCTCGAGGGGGGACACTCTTTTTGGACGAAATCCCCAACATGCCTCTAGGTTCCCAGGCCAAACTTCTGCGCGTGTTACAGGAGAAGACGATCTTCCGCATCGGCGGCGCACCGCCCATCCGGGTGGATGTTCGGGTGCTGGCGGCCAGTAACCAGGACGTGCATCGCTTGGGGGAATCGGATTCCTTTCGTCGCGACGTCTATTTTCGCTTGAACGAATTCACCATCTGGGTTTCGCCTCTGCGGGAGCGGCAGGAGGACATCCTGTATCTGGCCAAGCGCTTCGTGGATCTCACCAATCTCGAGTTGCAGAAGGATGTGAAGGGCCTTACGCAACCGGCGGTCGATGCTTTGCTCGCTTACAGTTGGCCCGGCAATGTTCGGCAGCTCCGTTCCATGATCCGCCGGGCCGTGCTTCTGGCGGACGATATGATCACCGAGCAGCACCTGGGGATGGATGGGGCATCCCCTATTGAGAATGATAAAATATAGTGACAGCTCCGGTTTTCCGTGGTACTCTCTCGCGCATGGGAAATCCACGCGGAGTCACACGGGATTTTGTAGCTTTGGAGCGCCGCCGACGGCAGGCGGCACG
>Ga0315281_10015799_pt1 | contig 10108 bp, 5 predicted proteins | sample YL17G07_0_MG_FD_204540 | JGI IMG/M metagenome (GOLD analysis project Ga0315281, IMG submission 204540) | Sediment microbial communities from Yellowstone Lake, YNP, Wyoming, USA - YL17G07_0 | ecosystem: Environmental > Aquatic > Freshwater > Lake > Sediment | place: USA: Wyoming | collected...
CAACGCGAGCCATGCCAAGCTCCATGTGATACAGGTTGTGACAGTGGAACAGCCATCGGCCGGGATTGTCGGCCGTGAACTCCAGGGTCGCCGTATCCATCGGGTTGAGCAGCACCGTGTCTTTGGCGAACCCCTGGCCTGAGGTGCCGGGCACCCTGAGCATCCCCGTGTGGCCGTGGAGGTGCATCGGGTGCGGCATCATCGAACGGTTCGTCATCACAATCTGCACCCGGGCGCCTTCCCGCACGATGAAGGGATCGGCATTCGGGTAGATCTGGCCGTTGATCGTCCAGCTGGTTGTGCCCCCGCCCATGCCCATGCCGCCCATCCCGCCTGACAGCACGGCAGGAATGATCAGCGATGCCGGACGGGGAGGTTCTGCGAGGGACGCTGCTCGGAGATCTTGATATCGAAGCGTGCGGCCGGCCCGCAGCTCTGGCGGCCAGACAAACGTCGGTGCCACGTTGCGCTCGTAGCCTGTGTAGACGAGCATTCCCACCGAGACCGTCGCCGCGCCGCCTGACGGGCTCACCAGCAAGGGCCACGTGCCGGGGTTCGTCGCCGACACGATCACGTCGTACCGTTCGCCCATCCCGATCACCAGCGTCGATACGTCGATTGGGGTAACCGGCTGTCCGTCCGCGTGGGTGACCGTGAACGTGTGTCCGGTGAGCCCGACCCGGAACGGCGTGGCGCTCGCCGCGTTGATCAGCCGGAGGCGAACCCGCTCTCCTCGCGTGACGGCCAGGCGAGCTGCGTCGGTCGTCCCGTTCAGCAGATATCCGGCGTACGCGGGCCCTTCACCGCCCATCATGCCGCCGCCGCCGCGAATCGATGCGAGTGCCTCTTCAGGCGTGACCGTCAGCCAGTCGTCGAGGAGCAGGACGTACTCGCGATCGACCCGGAGTCGTTCGTCTTCACCGGGTTCCTCGACGATCAGCGCGCCGTACAGACCGCGGTCGAGCTGGAGGCCTACGTGCGAGTGATAGAAGAACGTGCCGCTCTGCGTGACGTCGAACTCGTACGTGAACGACTCGCCTGGTTGCACGGCGGGCTGGGAGAGCCCGACGACGCCGTCCATTGCCGGCGGGACCGCCAGGCCATGCCAGTGGATCGTCGTAGGATGGGGCAGGCGATTGTCGAGCCGGATGCGCACGCGATCGCCGCGCGTCACGCGTATCTCGGGGCCAGGCACGCGGCCGTTGTAGGTCCACGTCGGCCACGGCGTGGTGCCGACCTGGTGCGTCGCTTCCACCGCCGTCAACACGAACTCACGCGTTGCGGTGTCACCGAACGCCGTGGCCGCACGCGGGACCGCGAGAAGGGCGGCGGCGGCCAGGCTGTCGGAAAGAAACTGACGACGGTTGACGCCGGGTGACATCGGCGGCCTCATGATGCGGCGCTGACAAATTGTGACAATTGGCGGCGCATAGACTGCTGCTCTGTGTAAGGATTCATGGACAAGCAGATGGTGACAACCACATTCGATCGGCCACTTTCTGGCGTCAATCGACCATCCTCCAACCCCGGTCCGGTTGGTCTGGCCGCCGGCGCCTTCGCGCTCGGTGCCGTCTACCTGACCATGGCCGTGGCCTGGCGTCAGGCGGCCTTGTTGCTCGTTGGCGGTGCCGCCGGCGTGGTGCTCTACCATGCCGCGTTCGGCTTCACGTCGGCCTGGCGCATCTTCATTGCCGACGGCCGTGGCGCCGGACTGCGAGCACAGATGTTGATGCTCGGCGTCACGTGCCTGGTGTTCTTCCCGGTGCTCGCCGCCGGGCACTTTTTCGGTCAGCCGGTTCGCGGCTCCGTCTCGCCGGTTGGCGTGTCGGTTGTCGCCGGCGCGTTCCTGTTCGGCATCGGCATGCAGCTGGGCGGCGGATGTGCGTCCGGGACGTTGTATACCGTCGGCGGCGGCAGCGCCCGCATGCTGTTCACGCTCGCCGCATTCATTGCGGGCTCGGTGATCGGCGTCGTCCACATGCCGTGGTGGGAAGCGACGCCGGCGGTCAAACCCATCTCGCTCGTGACCAGCGTTGGCTGGCCCGCGGCCCTCACGATCAGCCTGTCCCTCTTTGGTATGGTGGCGGCGGCGACCGTCGTAGTCGAACGCTGGCGACACGGCCGGCTGGTCGCGGACGCCGCTCCGCCGCGCGCGGGCCTGCAGCGCGTCTTTCACGGACCGTGGCCGCTCCTGGTCGGCGCGGTCGGCCTCGCCGCCGTCAACATCGCGACGCTGGCGCTGGCGGGGCGTCCCTGGGGCGTGACCTCGGCGTTCGCGCTGTGGGGATCGAAAGCGCTGGCGGCGACGGGCGTGGTCGACGTCGCGTCGTGGGCGTACTGGACACCGGCCGCTCGTGCGACGGAACTGCGCGCGAGCGTCCTCAATGACATCACGTCGGTGATGGATCTCGGCATCATGCTGGGTGCGCTGGCCGCGGCCGGCCTCGCGGGCCGATTCGCGCCGGTGTGGCGCCTGCCGGCGAAGTCGCTCGCGGCCGCCGTGATCGGCGGGTTGCTGCTTGGCTACGGATCCAGGATCGCGTATGGCTGCAATATCGGGGCGTTCTTCAGCGGCGTGTCGTCTGGCAGCGTGCACGGGTGGGTCTGGTTTCTCGCGGCCTTTGCGGGAAACATCCTCGGGACACGCCTTCGTCCGCGGTTCGGGCTCGGCGTGGAGCGACCATCGCGTGTCCAGTGAAGGGGCCCGTCGACGCTCCCACGCGCCCCGGGCCCACACCGCACCACCACCTCAGAATCGGTACCTGAAGCCGACAAAGCCGATGTGCGCGTCGTAGCTCGGGGCCAGGTAGGTTCCGAGGTTGAACAGCCGGTTACCCCACCGAAAATCGCGTGACGAGTCGCGGAGCAGCGTCTCGGCCCCGACCGCTTCCACCCATGGCGCGGTCGAGCCCTGCTGCCAATCCACGAGCGAGTAGTTCTCGTAGGTGTAGCCGACCACGAGCGTCACCGCCTTGAACGGAATCTCGAGTCGCAGGTTGACCATGTGCAGATCCTCGCGAATCGAGGGTGGGGAGGAGAACGCGAATTGACCGGTCGGTGGAAACGGCGTGCCGTCGAAGTTCGTCACGCCGTACCCACCGTAGGTGATATCGACGGCGGCCAGCGACATCGTGTAATCGGCCACCAGGCTCACACGCTCCGGAACGAGCTGCAGCGTCGTGCCGAGGCCGCCGCTCCAGGTGCGGTCGGCGAAGTCGGCGGTCCACTGGCTGCTCGCCCGCGTCCAGGGTCCCAACTCGGCGGTCGCGATCGTGCTGGGGTTCTCCTTGTTGTTCTCGTTGAATTCCATCGACCGCTCCAGCCCCGAACCCTTGTCGTAGTTGAGGAACGCGTTCAGCGCGATCCGCGTCGTGGGCTGCACGAACAGGTCCAGACCATACCGTGCGTGGAGGTCATTCAGCCGGCCGAGCTGGTCGCCTGGTGAGGTCGCCGCCTGCTCGGCCAGTCCAGAACCCAGCAGCGGCTGGGCGGGCCGGACATCCGAGGCGAAGTCGTCCTTGCGATAGCGCGCGTACGCCGAGACCGCGACGAGATCGCGCGGCGTCAGGTTGAGCCGGAAGTCGAACTGGCGGCGCAGGCGATCCGACACGTCAAAGCGCCGCATGTCGGGGTGGTTGTCGAAGGTCCGCGCCGGATTGTTGTTGTCCGGGCCATCGGCTTGTGTATACCAGTACCCTTCCCGCGTGACGACGTTGTTGTACACGCCGCCGTCACGCTTGGCCTGCAGGTACCGCGCGTCGACTGTCATCCACTGCGCTGCACGCGTCCGCCATGTGGCGCGCACGATGTCCTCGGCCGTGTCCGCCTCGCGGTGTGTGCGGCCGATCGCTTCGCGCTCGTAACCGACGGTCAGGCTGCTCCGTCGAGGGAATCTCCACGTCGCCTCAGCCCCGGCGTTCTGGCGGTCCCAGGCGTACGGCACATTCACCCGCTTGTTGACGTAGGAGACCGTTCCATTCAGGTTGCTCGTGTCAGAGGTCACATACTGCCACCGGCTCGATGGGGTCTCGTTCTTCAGATCGTACCGCCGGTAGAACGCCCTGACGTTCAGCCGCCGCACCGGCGAGATGACGTAGTCCGTCGTGAAGTTCACGGTGTTCATCAGCGCGTCCGCGGTGCCGCGAGGCAGCGTCTTCACCGCGAGCTGGTCGTTGTTGTAGCTGTAGGGCAGCAGGGTCTCGTTCTGTTCGAGCCGGCCGTAGGCGGCCGTCGCGGTCAGCCGGCTGTCGAGCGGCAGGTCGCCTCCGAAGGTCGCCGAGACGTTGTGATAGCGGTTGTCCGGCGGCAGGGGTCGTGCCCCGAACGCCGAGACAGAGCGATCCCAGGCATCGAACGTCGCGCCCGGCGCCGGCGTTGCGAAGACGTTCTGCCACTTGAGCGTATCGATCCCGTTCGCGAAGTCGGAGAAGAGGTATTCGGCGCGGACCTGATAACCGTTGCCCAGATGCTCAGCCTGGAACGTCGCCTCGTTGGTGCGATAGTCGACCGGTTCGGCGAGCTGGATGTTCAGCGTGCGCGGCGGCCGGTCGCCGATGGGCCCGAACGTGGCTTTCGATCCGGACTTCTCGCGCCGGTCGAAGGCGATCGCCAGGTTGATCGCGTCCGAGCCGGTCCACGCGGCGGCGAAGTGGCCCGCGTCCGTCTGCGTGCCCAGGGGCGTCGGTGAGAGGAATGTGCGCTGGTACGTCGCCATGAGGTCATCGCTCGCCAGCAATCCGGGTATGTCGGCGGCGGACGAGGTCGCCAGCTTCTTGAACGCGATCGGTATCGTCGCCGGCACTTCGAAGAGTCCCGGGCTGCGGTTGATATACGGAGTCAGGGCCTTGTTGCTGTAGTTATGGGGTGTGCCGATCCAGTTCGCGGTGAGGTTCCACGCGCCCGGCCGTCCGCCCGCCACGGCGATTGTCTGATCGTTTCGGCTCACGTTCGTACCGCTGGCGTCGAAGAACCAGCCGGTCCGCGGGTCCTTCACGGAGAACGCCATGTTCGGGAGGTAGAAGTTGTCCCGCAGATCGCGGTACTCGGTCAGCTTGCTGGAGTTCGTGGTGTTGTCGAGCTGCTGGACGCCTTGCGTGAGGCTGCCCGAGACCTCAATGGAGGGCGGGGGTGGTGGCGTCGGCGTCTGCGCGAGAACGGGAGCGGCCCAGGAGATCGCCGCGATAGCAATGAGCTTCTTCATGGCGGCCTCCTTTATCGGGTGAGCTTCGCGCCCGAGGGGTGATTGGACCCGTGCGTGCTCACATGGCAGTTCGAGCATCCACTCCCGTAGGGGTTGCTGACGCGGTTGTACCGCGGCAGGTTGATGTGCCCGCCGTACGAGTGGCAACTGAGGCACAGAAATGGATCCTTGCTGGTGAGGAGGTTCCGCTGATTCGACCCGTGGGCCGAGTGGCAGTTCGCGCAGGTCTCGCGAACCGGCGCGTGCTCCCACACGAACGGTCCGCGCTTCTCCGTGTGGCACGAATAGCACGTCTCGTTCAGCGTGTTCTTCGTCAGCAGGCCCGGCGTGGAGCCGTGTGCGTTGTGGCAGCTCGCGCAGTCCATGCGGCCCTCACGGACCGGATGGTGCGACATCTTGTTGCCCTCCGCGCGGACCTCCGTATGGCACTGGTAACAGGTCTCGCTGGCCGTCGCCTTGATCAGCAGCGCCCGCTCGCTCTTCTGCTCCATCACGGAGTGGCAGGAGCCGCAGCTCACGTCGTTGGTGTGGTGGGCGCCGGCCTTCCATCCGAGGCGTGATCCGCCTTCGTGGCACTGCAGGCAGACGACGGACTGCGCGCGGGACCTCGGGTCCACGCGCAGCTCGGCGGTCGGGTTTTCAATGTGCTTGCTCCGCGGTCCGTGGCAGCTCTCGCACGCGCCGGTGTTCGCGGGCGGTGTCGCGGCGAAGGCCCTGGCGTGCTTCGTGTGGCCGAAGGCCTTCATGCCGTCCTCGTGACAGGTCCGGCACGTCTCGGAGTCGTTGACGAAGGTGGCGCCCGCAAAGGCCGGGTTGAGCGCGACCCACTCGACCGGCTTCTTCGCCCTCGCGGCCGTCACGCTCCACCCGAGCGCGATCACGAGCACGGTTGTGGCGCCGGCGAGCCAGGTCCAGCGATGTCCTGACATAACAATGACTCCTGACTGACTCACCGCGCTGGCCGAGTCGGCGTCATGGGACGCGACCTCGGCGCAGTCGGACGGTTGAGCACAAGGCCAGTGTAGGAGTCGCTGCCGGCGGCGGAACTGAAGAGTTTCTGAATTCGCGTTCAGGATGTCTGTTGGTGAACCGTCGTCGAATCGCTGCGCGGCAGTGCAAGGATGACGCGGGCGCCGCCTGTCTCGTTGCTGTCGATGACGATGCGGCCCCTGTTCGCGGCCAGCGCACGATGGACGATGGCGAGTCCGAGGCCCGTTCCTCCAGTGTCCCGAGCGCGCCCTGCGTCGATCCTGTAAAAACGTTCGAGCACGCGCTGTCGCTGGTCCACGGGAACCCCTGGGCCCTCATCGTCGAGGATCAGACAGTGCTCGTGCGCGTCGGTGGCCGACCAGATTCTGACGCGGCCGCCCTTCGGTGTGAACTTGATGGCGTTGTCGAGCACGTTCGTGACCGCTTGTTGCGCCATGATGGGGTCCGTCGTGACGACGAGGGGGTGCGGAAGGTCGACATCGATGGTGATGCGGCGATCCTCGGCAAGGACCGACAACTGACCGGCCGCGTCCTGGGCCAGCGTGCGCAGGTCGAGCTTTTCCTGGTTGGGCCCGCCAAGCCCGCTCTCCCAGCGCGAGAGCGTCAAGAGTGTGCCGACCATCCGCGTGAGCCGGTCCGCTTCCTCCAGCATGCTGCCGATGATCTCCTGATACGCCCGCGGATCCCGCACCTCCCGCAGGCCCACTTCTCCGACGCTGCGGATCGCGGTGAGCGGCGTGCGCAACTCATGCGACGCATCGGCGGTGAACTGCTTCAATCGCTCGAACGACTCCTCCAGCCTCGCGAATGTGCCGTTGAACACCGCCGCGAGCTGACCCAGTTCATCCTGCGTGTTTTCGACTGGCAGCCGCTCGGAGAGGTGGTCGGCGCTGATGGCGCGCGCGCGGTCGGTCATCCGTGCCAGCGGAGCGAGGGCGCGGCCCGAGATCACGTAACCGGCGAGCGCGCCCGCGAACACGGCGAGCGGCGCGCCAATCGCGAACAGCAGTACCAATCGCTCCAGGTCCAGCCGGAGTCCGTCCTCGGCACGCGCAACGCGAACCCGAAAGCGCCTGGGGCCCAACGAACGTTCGGCACTCAAGGTGCGCACGTACGCACCGGCCGGTGTCGACACTGTGTGGAAGCCGCCCGGCTCGGTGCGCAGGGTGGCGAGAGCGGCCCTGATCGCCTCCTGCCTGGCCGGGCCCCGAAGAAACACCGCCTGCCCCTCCGGCGTGTAGACCTCCACCCAGCGCTGAAGGCCGGCATCGTAGCCCAGGTCCCGATCGGCCTCGGTCCGCCAGACGACATCGGTACCGCGGAGCACGAGCATTTCCGACGCGACTTCCAGATCCTCCGTAAGGTGGTGATCCAGCGCGGCGCGCATGGACCGCCATTCCAGGACGAGGATGCCGGCGAGGCACGGCGTCAGAATGAGCAGAATCGAGGCGGCAAACCAGATGGCCAGGCGGGTCCGCAGCCGCAGCCGAATCACGGCTCACCCTCTTTCATCAGGAATCCGACACCGCGGACCGTGTGAATGAGTCGCGGGCTGAAACCATGATCGATCTTCTTGCGGAGACGGGTGATGTGCACGTCGATCACATTGTCGAGCGGCGTGCCCCGCGACGGCTCCTTCCACACGTCGCGAGCCAGCATGTCGCGGGAGACGATCTGGCCCTGGTGCCGCAACAGGTAGTCGAGTAACTCGAACTCGCGGGCGGTCAACTCCACCGGTTGAGCGCCGCGCCGCGCGGTCCTGGTCAGCGGATCCAGTTCGAGATCAGCCAGCCGCACCCGGCGGGTTTCCTCGGGCCGGCCCCGGCGGAGCAGGACGCGCAGGCGCGCCAGCAACTCGGCGAAGGCGAACGGCTTCACCAGGTAGTCGTCGGCGCCGCTGTCGAGTCCGAGGACCCGGTCGTCGATGCCGTCTCTGGCGGTCAGCACCAGCACCGGAACCGTCAGTCCCTGGCCGCGAAGCCCGGTCAGGATCTCCAGCCCGCTCCGTCCGGGCAGGCCCAGATCGAGCAGGAGCACGTCGAACGGCTCCGTCGTCGCCCGGAAGTAGCCGTCCTCTCCCGTGCGGGCGACTACGACCTCGTAGCCCTCGGCGGCCAGACCGGTTTTCACCGCCCCGGCCACCTTGGCGTCGTCTTCAATGATCAGGACACGCATGGATGTGCGGCGATAAGAGGTCCAGGACTTTCGCCCGGCTCCATGTCATCACGGCGGCGCGAGGACTCTATCACCACCCTACTGTTGTTTCGTCGCGCGGTGACTGAAGAGTTCCTGACTTATTTTTCAGGGTCCTCGGTGAACGATCGCGCATTCCCAAATCTGAAATCTGAAATCTGAAAGTCCCGTTACGGGACGACGCGTAGCGGCACGAGCGCCCTGGTCCGTTCGTCGCCATGCGTGGCGGCGATCGCGATCAGGTAGTCGCCTCGGGCGATGGAGGCCAGCGGCACGTCAATCTGATACATCGCCTTCGCGTCCGTCATCGTCGCGACCGGCAGCTCCAGCAGCGTCGCTCCGGATTTGCCGGTCAGCTGTGCCGACACGTCCGCCTCCGCGGCGGCCGCGCCGTACAGGGCAAACCGCACATACACGTGGTCGGTCCGGATGAACTCACGGCCCGCGAAGGGGACGGCCTGCGGCGCGGCGGCGATCGCTCTCGCCTCCACCGCTGTCCGCGCGCGCAGCAGCACCGGCGGAGCGATCGCGAGGCCCACGACGGAAAAATCCGGCACGCTGAACGGCCGCCGGTCCTCGTCGAGGACGTTGCCGTTCGCATCGCGCACGGTGGTTTGCAGCTGCACCGCGCCGGGCGGCGACGGGAACGAGAGCGCGCCGGCGTCGAGCGTCGCGTCGAACGATCGGTCGTCGCCCGCTCCCTTCACGGTGACCGACACGGTCCGCGCCGCACTGGGTCCACGCGGCGCCGGCCCTCGCGGCGTCCACGCGACCGTCACCGCTGCCTGCCCGTCCGCTCCTTGGTCCGCACCAACCCAGACGTCCACGATCCGATCGGCGCGTGCGGCCGACAGCACCGCCATCGCGCTCGTCACATCGGCCGGGACGGCGCCTCCGGCCGCCGCTTCCGTGCGCGCGCGCTCGAGGTCGCCCGCCTTCGGCGCCCAGTATCCTTTCCGGGCCCGCACATCGAGCCCCGGTCGCTTCACCTTCACGCCGATCTTGTGGAACTTGCCGTCCTGCGGGTTCCGCGCCGACGAGTAGCCGAGCAGGTAGAACGCGCTCGCATCCTTGACGACCTGCCGCAGCGCTTTCTCCGGCATGTTGGTGTTCACGATCGCCTCACCGCCGGTCTGGTCGGGCAGCATCCGCAGGACGTCGGCGCTGCTGCTGGCGGAGAGCCCGCTCGGATCCATGGTGTAGATCGCGGTGTTGCTGTTGTTGGCCGCATCGGTCAGTTCCTGGATCAGGGAGAGCTGGTCGATGCCGAGCCCGGTAAGGCCTTCGCTGACGAAGATGATCGATTTCCGGCCTTCCTTCAGGCTGCCCAGGTGCACGGCTGCCGACTTGAGCGCGGAAATGGTGACTTCGGACCGGAGGCGGGCCACGTCGCGGTACTGGAGCATGTTGTCTTCGGCGGCGCTGCGCGTCGGCGTGTACACGCCGAACCGCCCTTCGAGCTTGGCGATTTTTTCGGCGAGCTCCCGCCGATCGCGAGTGAATCGCAGGGCGTCCACCGGCAGCAGCGGATCCATCAGGGCGACGAGATCGGTGGGGCCGAACGCCGACGACACGAACGTGGTCAGCGCCGAGCGCCCGCGGATCGCCTCGGCGAAGCGTCCGATGTGGTACTCGTCCCAGAAGATCACGAAGACGCGCACTTCGTCGCGTGCGGCTTCGGCGGCGGCGTGCTCCGGCGATCGAATCGCGAGCGAGTCCTCGTCT
>Ga0315281_10015801_pt1 | contig 10107 bp, 6 predicted proteins | sample YL17G07_0_MG_FD_204540 | JGI IMG/M metagenome (GOLD analysis project Ga0315281, IMG submission 204540) | Sediment microbial communities from Yellowstone Lake, YNP, Wyoming, USA - YL17G07_0 | ecosystem: Environmental > Aquatic > Freshwater > Lake > Sediment | place: USA: Wyoming | collected...
CACGGCCACGATTTCCCAGCAGCGCGTTGCCCAGCTTCTGTCCGACGGCACGGAAGGCGATGGCCGAAAGCGTCGAGCCCTCCCCTGAACGCAAGCGCACGCGCACATGCGCCTGTCCAACTTCGTCGGCATAGGCAATCGTATGCGAAGGCAGCGCCACGACCGGCTCCGCGTTGCCCGCGCCAAAGGGGCCCGCGCGCGAAAACATCGCCATGAGTTCCGGCGTCGCCGCCGCCGCGCTGACGGCGCCATCGATCAGAAGCGAGTCCTCGCGCCGCGCAGATTCGACCGCTGGGCCAAGCGTCTCTTCGAGATAGGCGCGGAAGGCCCCCACTGCCTCTTTCTTCAACGTCACGCCGGCCGCCATGGCATGGCCGCCGCCTTTGATCAGGAGGCCTTCCGCCACCGCATGCCGCACGGCGCGGCCGAGATCGACGCCGGCAATCGAGCGGCCCGAGCCAGTCGCTGTTCCACCGGGTTCAAGCGCAATCGCAAAGGCGGGCCTGCCGAACCGCTCCTTGAGCCGCGCGGCGATGAGCCCGACCACGCCCGGATGCCAGCCTTCCGCCGCAGTCACGACCACCGCCCCTTTTTCCTCGAGACCAAGCGCAGCCATCGCTTCGGATTCCGCCTGCGCGAGCATGACCTGTTCGATGGTCTGGCGTTCACGGTTAAGCCGGTCGAGTTCGGCGGCGATGCTCATGGCTTCCGACGGGTCGTCGGTCAGTAAAAGCCGCGCACCAAGGTCGGCGCGGCCGATGCGGCCGCCTGCATTGATGCGCGGACCGAGCAGAAAACCGAGATGCCACGGTTCGGGCGGCCCGGACAGGCGCGCGGCGTCCATCAGCGCGGTCAGTCCCACCCGCTCGCGCTGGCGCATGGCGATGAGGCCCTTGGCGACGAAAGCGCGATTGAGGCCCTTGAGCGGCACCACATCCGCGACCGTTCCCAGCGCCACCAGATCGAGCAGTCCGAGAAGATCGGGCTCCGCGCGTTCCGCAGTCCAGAAGCCGCGCGCGCGCAGTTCGCGATTGATCGCAACGATGGTGAGAAACACCAGGCCCGCCGCGGCGAGATGGCCAAGGCCGGACATATCGTCTTGCCGGTTGGGATTGACGATTGCGATCGCCTTCGGCAACCGCTCATCGGCCTGATGGTGATCGATGATGACGACGTCGAGGCCCATGCGGCCAGCGTCCGCAAGCGGCTCGATGCTGGTCGTGCCGCAGTCGACGGTGACAAGCAGTTTCGCTCCGCGTTCGGCCAGCGAACGAATGGCGTCGACGTTCGGGCCATAGCCCTCGAAGATGCGATCCGGAATATGAATCAGCGGGTCGAGCCCGCAATGGCGCAGGAAAGATGCCAGCAGCGCCGATGAGGTCGCCCCATCCACATCGTAGTCGCCAAATATCGCGATAAGCTCCGCGCGCATGATGGCGTCCGCGATCCGCGCCGCCGCCGCTTCCATATCCGTGACCACGCTGGGGTCAGGCATCAGCCGTTTGATGCTCGGATCGAGGAAAGATTCGACATCTTCCACCTCGATGCCCCGGCCAGCGACGATGCGCGCAAGCAGTTCAGGCAAATTTTGCCGCTGGACCATCGCCAGCGAGCGCGCCGTGCCGCGCTCGTCGAGCCGGTCACGCCAGGCGCGGCCGGTCGCGGAGCGTTCGACGTCGAGAAAGAGACGGCGGGCTGTCCTGTCGTCCATAATGATTCTGACCTCTCCCCTTGGGAGAGTGGCCGGGCAAAGCGAGGAAGTATTGCTTTCCTATATAGGGTGGCCTTGCTCAACCCGCTACGCGCGCCGACTCGTCCTTCGCAGCGAACGAGGTCTTCTCAATCCGCCTTGAATTTGTTGAGCTGCCTGTGCTCGGCACGAATCCAGCGCACGGTACCGCTGACCGAGCGCATGACCACGGTTTCCGTTTCGATCATACCATCCCTGAAACGTACGCCCTTGAGCATATTGCCATCGGTGACGCCGGTCGCGGCGAAGACGCAGTGGCCGCGCACCATATCCTCGACCGCGTATTTCTTGCGCGGATCAATGATGCCCATTTTCCTCGCGCGCTCGCGCTTTTCCTCGGTGTCGAGCACAAGCCTGCCCTGCAGCTGGCCGCCGATGCAGGCCAGCGCCGCCGCCGCGAGCACGCCCTCGGGCGCGCCGCCGACGCCCATATAGATATCGATGCCGGTCGTTTCTGGCTCGGCGGTATGGATGACGCCCGCGACATCGCCATCGGTGATGAGGCTCACCGCGGCGCCCATCTTGCGCACGGCAGCGATCATGTCCGCATGGCGCGGGCGGTCGAGAATGAGCGCTGTGATTTCCCCCGGCTTGACGCCCTTGGCCTTGGCGAGCGCCAGAATATTCTCGCCCGCCGGCGCATCGAGATCGACGACGCCTTTGGGGTAGCCCGGACCGATGGCGATCTTCTCCATATAGACGTCCGGCGCGTTAAGCAGCGTACCGCTTTCCGCCATGGCCATGGTCGCGATCGCGCCCGACATGTTCTTGGCGCACAACGTCGTGCCCTCGAGCGGATCGACCGCGATATCCACTTTCGGTCCGTTCTTGTTGCCGACATTCTCGCCGATAAAAAGCATCGGCGCTTCGTCGCGCTCGCCCTCGCCAATGACAATGGTGCCGTCGATCGGCAATTTGGCGAGTTCGCGGCGCATGGCGTCGACAGCGGCCTGATCGGCGGCTTTTTCGTTGCCGTGTCCGCGCAATCTCGCCGCCGCGACCGCGGCACGCTCCGTTACACGAACGATCTCAATGGACAGAATACGATCCAACATGGACGCGGACTTGGTCGATGACATGAATTCACGCTCCCTCTCACAGCCGGCTGAACTCTAGAGCAAATTCATGTTTCATGGAAACATGAATTTGCTCCAGCTTTTTTTAGTTCGCACTTTCGGACGGAAAACCGGATTCCACTTTTCCTGAAAGTGCTCTAGCTCTTCTCGATTTTTAGTTCTTCTCAATTCGTATCAGTTGTGGCTTGCCGGCAATTACGCCCTGTTTTTGGATCGCTTTCAATGCGCGCCGCACCGCATCTTCGGTGGTGGCATAAGTAATGAGGATAACCGGGGCTGGCTTCGCCGGGCTCCTGGGGTCCTCGCCGCCATGCGGACGGTCATCGCGCCGGTGCTGGACGATCGACTCGAGCGATATTTTTTGCGCCGCCAGATGCTTGGCAATGGCCGCGAAGGTGCCGGGGCGGTCGACGGCCGCGAGACGAATATAATATCCGCCTTCATGACGCTGCATCGGCGCCTTGCGGCTGGTTGAAAGACGGGCGGTCGGCCAGCCGAACGGCGCCGTGCGCACGCCGCGCGCGATATCGCCCAGGTCGGAAACGACGGCGGAGGCGGTCGCCGCCCCGCCCGCTCCGGGGCCGACCAGTGTAATTGGATTGATCCCCTCGGCATCGATCGTCACCGCATTGGTTACGCCCATGACCTGAGCGATCGCGGTCTCGCGCGGCACCATGGTCGGGTGCACGCGCTGCTCGATCCCCTTCTTGGTCTTCACCGCGACGCCAAGCAGCTTGACCCGGTAGCCGAGATCGGCCGCGGCGTCGAGATCCTCGGGCGCGATTGAAGAAATGCCTTCCACATAGATCGCCTCGGGATTGACCTTGGCGCCGAACGCAAGGCTTGCGAGGATTGCAAGCTTCTGGGCGGTGTCGTGACCTTCGACATCGAATGCCGGATCGGCCTCCGCATAGCCGAGGCGCTGCGCATCCTTGAGGCACGCGGCGAATGACAGCCTCTCCCGCTCCATGCGGGTCAGGATGTAGTTGCAGGTGCCGTTGAGAATTCCATAGATGCGCACGAATGAATTGCCCGCCAGGCCCTCGCGTAATGTTTTCACGATCGGAATGGCGCCGCCGACCGCCGCTTCAAAATTGAGCGCAACGCGATTTTTCTCCGCAAGCGCGGCCAACGCAACGCCATGGCGCGCGAGCAGAGCCTTGTTAGCGGTGACGACCGATTTTCCCGCCGCGAGCGCGGCCGCAACCGCGCTTTTTGCCGGATCGTCCTCTCCGCCCATCAATTCAACAAAAACGTCGATCTCGCGATCGGTTGCGAGCGAGCGCGCATCGGCAACCCAACGAAACCTGGACAGATCGATGCCGCGTGATTTTTTGCGCGACCGCGCCGTCACGGCGACGACCTCGATGCCTCGTCCGCAACGGGCGGCAAGCACGGAGCGCTCCTGGTCGAGCAGACGCACGACCGAAGCTCCAACGGTTCCCAGACCGGCGAGACCAATTTTGAGCGGCGCAACCATTGACGTCGGCGACCTGTGTGAAGACAGCGCCGTCGACTCAGCGCCGCGTAGCCAAGGAGAGGACGTTGTGCAACTTTTCCGGCCCCGTTTCAAGGAAACGGCGGATATTGCGCGCGGCCTGACGAATACGCTGCTCGTTCTCGACCAGCGCAATGCGCACGAACCCTTCCCCGTGTTCGCCAAAGCCAATTCCGGGCGAAACCGCGACTTCCGCCTTCTCGACCAGGAGCTTCGAAAACTCGATGCTGCCCAGCGTCTTGAATGGCTCCGGAATTGGCGACCACGCGAACATGGAGGCGCGCGGCGCCGGAACGTCCCAGCCCGCCCGGCCAAAACTTTCCACCAGCACGTCACGCCGGCGCTTGTAGGTCGCGCGCATCTCGAGGATGCAATCGTCGGGCCCATTGAGAGCCGCGGCCGCGGCGACCTGAACGGGCGTGAAGGCGCCATAGTCGAGATAGGATTTCACGCGTCCGAGCGCGCTGATCACACGCTCATTGCCGACAGCAAATCCGATGCGCCAGCCCGGCATCGAATAGGTCTTCGACATCGAGGTGAATTCGACGGCGACTTCCATCGCGCCCGGAACCTGCAGGATGGAGGGCGGCGGAATATCGTCGAAATAGACCTCGGCATAGGCGAGATCTGACAACACGAGAATCCCATGCTTTTTCGCGAACAGCACAAGGTCTTTGTAGAAATCGAGATCGGCGACATACGCGGTCGGATTGGCTGGATAGCAGACGACGACCGCGAGCGGCTTGGGGATCGAGTGAATCACGGCGCGCTCGAGCGCCGTGAAAAAATCCGGCGTGGGATCGGACTGCACCGAGCGGATCACGCCGCCGGCCATCAGAAATCCAAAAGCATGGATCGGATAGCTTGGGTTCGGCACGATCACGACGTCGCCCGGCGCTGTGATGGCCTGCGCCACGTTGGCGAAGCCCTCCTTGGAGCCAAGGGTGGCGACGACCTGCGTATCGGGATTGAGTTTGACGCCAAAACGGCGGGCGTAATAGGCGACTTGCGCCTTGCGCAGGCCCACAATACCCTTGGAGGCCGAGTAGCGGTCGGTGCGCGGCTTGCCGATGGTTTCCTTGAGCTTCTCCACGACATGAGCGGGCGCGGGAAGATCGGGATTACCCATGCCGAGATCGATGATGTCGGCCCCCGCATTACGGGCTGCCGCCTTGGCGCGATTGACCTGCTCGAACACATAGGGCGGCAGACGGCGGATGCGGTAGAAGTCTTCCATGACAAGCTCCAGCGCGGAGGATATCGGCAGCAGCGCGAACGAGGTCTTAATTAACACGTGTTCGGGTCCGCACCAGCGCCTTCTCCACTATCAGCCTAGCGCGATGGCCTTTTAGCCCCGGTTGAACCGGCCTGTTGTTCCTGCCGGTCGCGGAGAGCGATAAGTTCTTGTTCGGCCTTTTTCAATTCTTCTTCGGTCAAAACCGCTTCCGTACGCGCTGGCGGCATATCGTGCACCGCGGGATAAGCCATGGGTTCAGCTGGACGGGCGGGTGCATTGGCCGGCACCCCCCCCATCGCGGCCGGCAGATAGTCGCCGATGAGGGAACCGCAACCTGCCAGCATCACGCCAAACGCAAATGGCGCGAGAACCGCGGACAGCCGCCGCAATGGCGCCCTCGCCCGCCCCGCCAAGCCTGAATCTGATACAGCTGGTTCCGCTTTTTTCATGTGCCTTCAATGAGTTAAAAGCCTTGATCGCTGGAAAACCAGCTAGCGGGCTAATATGTCGAAAGCAAGGATGACACGGGATTGCAAGGCATTGGTTAACGACGTTCCGCCCCCACGCTGGCCTGATACGGCCATTGGCGGGAACGATATGAGATCGTTCACCCTTGCGTCGTAGCGGTCGTCGAGCCATGTGATCGAACATGGCATATGATGCTCTTCGCCAACGATCAGCCTGACACTCATGAATGACAAGAGGCCACCGGACTCCTCCCCGCCCGACACCATGGCTGCTTCCAGCCAGGTCGATATCGAGGCGTTCGCAAGAAATCTTGCCCGCGCCGTAGAGGAAGGCGGAAGAGCGCTGGCCGCGTATCTCAAGCCCCGCGAGGAAGGCAAGCTCAAGGACGGAAGCGCCGAGGAGATCAGCGAGGTCGCCAGAACTCTGGGGCGCGTGCTGGAATATTGGCTCGCCGACCCGCAACGCGCGGTCGAATTACAAACGAACCTCGGTAGCGCCTACCTCGATCTGTGGACCTACACGGTCAAGCGCATGAGCGGCGAGAAAACGGCGCCGGTTGCCGAACCCGACCCCCGCGACAAGCGCTTCTCCGATCCGGAATGGTCGTCCAACCAGTTTTTCGACTTTCTCAAGCAGGCCTACATGCTGACGGCCAAATGGTCGGAGCATCTCGTCAAGGACGCCAAGGACCTCGATCCGCACGTCAGGCAGAAGGCCGAATTCTATATGCGGCAGATCGCCAACGCGGTTTCACCTTCCAATTTCGTGCTGACCAACCCGGAACTCCTGCGCGAGACGCTGCAGTCCAACGCAGACAATCTCGCGCGCGGCATGCACATGCTGGCCGACGATATCGAGGCCGGCGGCGGCGAGTTGAAAATCCGCCAAAGCGATCCCAGGCAATTCGAAGTCGGCCGCAACCTCGCGCTCTCGCCCGGCAAGGTCATTTATCAGAACGACTTGATGCAGCTCATCCAGTACGAGCCATCGACGCCCACCGTACTCAAGCGCCCGCTGCTCATCGTGCCACCGTGGATCAACAAATTCTACGTCCTCGATCTGACGCCGGACAAATCCTTCATCAAATGGTGCGTCGATCATGGACTGACCGTCTTCTGCGTTTCCTGGGTCAATCCTGATGCGCGGCTCGCCGCCAAGAGCTTCGCCGACTACATGCGCGAAGGCCCGATCGAGGCGATCGACGTGATCAGACGCGCGACGGGAGAGACACAAATCCACGCCGTGGGCTATTGCGTCGGCGGCACGCTTCTGGCGGTTGCTCTCGCCTATATGGCGGCGCGCGGCGACGATCGTGTCGCCTCGTTGACGATGCTCGCGGCGCAGGTCGACTTCACCTACGCCGGCGACCTGAAAGTATTCGCCGCCGACGAGGACCAGATCAAGATGCTCGAACAGCGCATGAACGAGAAGGGCTATCTCGAAAGCAAGACGATGGCGAACGCCTTCAACATGATGCGCTCGAACGAACTGATCTGGCCCTATGTGATCAACAATTACCTGCGAGGCAAGGAACCATTCGCGTTCGACTTGCTGCATTGGAATTCCGACGCAACGCGCATGCCGGCGGCGAACCACTCCTTCTACATGCGCAACTTCTATCTCAACAACAAGCTCGCCAAGGGCGAACTGGAAATCGCCGGCATCAAGCTCGATCTCAAATCGATCAAAACACCGATTTACAATCTCGCCACCCGCGACGACCACATCGCGCCGGCCAAGTCCGTCTTTACCGGCGCCTCGACATTCGGCGGGCCGGTGAAATTCGTGCTCTCGGGCTCCGGGCACATTGCTGGCGTTGTCAATCCGCCGGAGAAGAAGAAATATCAATACTGGACCGGCGAAAAGCCCGAAGGTGAGAATCTCGACGCCTGGATCGCCAAGGCCCATGAGCATCCGGGATCATGGTGGCCGGACTGGCTCGCCTGGCTCACGGAGCGGGACCCGGCGCAGGCCGCGGCGCGCAAGCCCGGCAGCGGGGATCTGGCCCCCATCGAAGACGCTCCGGGCAGCTATGTGAAGGTGCGGGATTAAGCGTCCATAGCCGCCATGCCGCCGCGGCATGGGCTGGCGAGTAGCCAGCATCTTTTTTAACGTTGACGCATGTCAATGAAATAAGTCCGCTGTTCCTCTCATATTGCAACATAAAAGCAACATGACACGAGAGGAGCGCATGACATGAAAGCCGCCGATATCATGGTTTCGAATGTCATTACCGTCAGCCCCGATAAGGAGGTTTCGGAGGTCGCTCAAATCCTGCTGGCCAACCGCATCAGCGCCCTTCCAGTCATCGATGCGGAGGGCAGACTTGTCGGTGTTGTCAGCGAAGGCGACCTGATCCGGCGCGCGGAGGCCGGCACCGAGCACGCCCGTTCGTGGTGGCTGCGCCTCCTCATGGGCCGTGAAGCGCTTGCGATCGAATACGTCAAGGAACACTCCCGCAGAGTCGCCGACGTGATGACGCGCCGGGTCATATCGGCGTCGCCGGATGCTTCGGTCAGTGAGGTTGCCTCGCTCCTCGAACGCAATGGCATCAAGCGCGTTCCCATCGTCAAGGACGGCAAGGTCATCGGCATCGTCAGCCGGGCGAACCTGTTGCAGGCGCTTGCAACACTCGGCAAGCAGATCTCCATCGAAAAGCCGATAGGCGACACCGACTTGCGCGAAAAAGTGATGAAACAACTGCGATCGGAGCCTTGGGCGCGCACGGCGATGCTCAACGTGACCGTGCACGATGGAACCGTCGATCTGTGGGGTGTCGTCGACTCCAACGCCGAAAAAAAGGCTCTGCGCGTCGCCGCCGAGGTGACGCCCGGCGTGCGCGCGGTCAATGACAATATGATCGTGAGGCCGGTGGCATCGGGAACCTGATCTGCTCGCGGCCGCCAAATTCAAATCACGGAAACAGCGCCACCTGTTCCAGGCCCGCCGTCTCGGGAAAGCCGAGCATCAGGTTCATGTTCTGCACGGCCTGGCCCGAGGCGCCCTTGACCAGATTGTCGAGCGCCGAGCCAATGATGGCGCGACCATCGATGCGGTCCCTCGCCACTCCGATGAAGGTCATGTTCGAGCCGCGCACATGACGGGTCTGCGGCATCTCGCCAAACGGCAGCACATGCACGAACGGCTCCTTCATGTAGGACTTTAAAAGTATCGCATGAAGTTTTTCGGGCAGGCCCTTGCCCTGGCCTCGCACATAGATGGTCGAGAAAATTCCCCGGTTCATCGGCACGAGATGCGGCGTGAAAGTCACGATCACTTCGCGGCCGGCAGCCTTGGAAAACTCCTGGTCGAGTTCGGCCATGTGGCGATGGTGGCCGACGCCATAGGCGTGGAATCCTTCTGACACTTCCGAGAACAGCATATTCTCCTTGGCCGCCCGGCCTGCTCCGGTCATGCCCGATTTGGCGTCGATGACGATCTCATCCGGCGCGATCGCCTTCGCCTTGAGCAGCGGAATGAGCGGCAGCTGCGCGCAGGTCGTGTAGCAACCGGGATTGGCGACCAGCCGCGCTTTCTCGATCTCCCGCCGGTAGACCTCGACAAGACCGTAGACCGCCTCCTTTTGCAATTCGGGGGCATGGTGCTCATGCCCGTACCAGCGCGCATAGGCAGCTGGATCGGACAGCCGGAAATCGGCCGACAGATCGACGACTTTCGTCTTCGGCGCCTTTGCGAGCAGATCGCCGATCACTTTCTGCGTCGTCGCATGCGGCAGCGCGCCGAAGACGAGATCGAGTCCCGCCTTTTTCCAGTCGATGCTTTCAATCGATACGAGCTGCGGCAAATCGAACGGCGAGAATTGCGGAAAGACATCGCGCATCGCCTGCCCCGCCCGGCGGCCGGCCGTGAGCAGAACGATCTCGGCATGCGGATGGCGCAGCAACAGCCGTACGCATTCCGAGCCGGTATAGCCTGAGGCGCCGAGTATGCCGATCCTGGCTGTCTTGGTCCTGGCTGTCTTGGGCATGATTTATCCTTTCCGCCATCGTGATGGGCGCGACCGGAAGAGACCTGATACCGCGGAAGAAGCCTGGAAAAAAGCGCCGCGGAACCTCAT